>Ga0315268_10000398_pt1 | contig 51061 bp, 44 predicted proteins | sample C1_top_MG_FD_204535 | JGI IMG/M metagenome (GOLD analysis project Ga0315268, IMG submission 204535) | Sediment microbial communities from Yellowstone Lake, YNP, Wyoming, USA - C1_top | ecosystem: Environmental > Aquatic > Freshwater > Lake > Sediment | place: USA: Wyoming | collected 2017-08-01 | reverse complement strand
GAACGACAGAGAACGACAGAGAACGACAGAGAACGACAGAGAACGACAGAGAACGACAGAGAACGACAGAGAACGACAGAGAACGACAGAGAACGACAGAGAACGACAGAGAACGACAGAGAACTACAGAGAACGACAGAGCGCGAGAGGCGCAGCGTCAGGGCCCGGGAAGACAAGCGAACCCGCTTCGAGAGTCGAAGCGGGTTCGCTTTGTCGTGCGCTGAACTGCGGCGCGATATGAGGATCGCGGCCTGTTTCGCTGCTACGCGGCCGTCGGCGGCAACTCGACGATCTCGAGCCAGTAGCGGCCGAGCACGTTCATCGTTTCCACCAGCCCCGAGAAGGTGACCGGCTTGGTAATGAAGGAGTTCACGCCCAGCTTGTAGCTGCGAAAGATGTCCTGGTCGAGCCGCGAGGTGGTGAGCACCACGACGGGAATGTCGCGCAACGTCGGGTCGCCCTTGATTACCTTCAGGGCCTCGCGTCCGTCCACCTTGGGCATGTTGAGATCCAGCAGGATCAATCCGGGGCGTGGCGCCTTGCCTGTTTCGCCGGCGTACGCGCCGCGCTGATACAGGTAATCGAGCAACTGTTCGCCGTCCTCGACGAACTCGATGTTGTTCGAAACGTGCGCGTTCTGCAGCGCCTGCTGCGTGAGCATGCGATCATCCTCGTCATCGTCACAGATGAGGATGGAGATCGGGATCTTGTGCTTTCGCTCCATCATGACATGAATACCGAGAGGTGCTGCCTGACCGGCAGCGTAACCGTGAATGTAGCGCCCTGACCGGCACTGCTTGTTGCGGCGATGGTGCCGCCGTGTCGCTCGACGATCTGACGGCAGATGGCCAGGCCAATGCCGGAGCCATCGTACTGCGCGCGACCGTGCAGTCGTTCAAACATCCGAAAGATCTTTTCCGCGTGTTCCCGGCAGAAACCAATGCCATTGTCCGCCACGGTGATTGTGCAGTGCATGTGGTCGGAGCATGAGCATCCGAGGCGGACGACCGGTGGCGTGCCCTTGCTGCGGTACTTGAGCGCGTTGCCCAGCAGGTTCTGGAACAGCTGCCTCATCTGAAGAGCATCGGCATCAATAACAGGGAGTTCACTGACTTCCACAAGGCCGCCGGCTTCGGCGATGGTCGTGTCGAGGTCGGAAATGACCTCGCGGGCGACTCCCGTGAGGTTGACGGGGGCGAACGTCCGCGCGCGCGTGGCCACCTGCGAGTAGGTGAGCAAGTCGCTGATCAGCGTGCGCATGCGACTGGTCGCATTGAGCATGCGCTCGAGGTTGTGCAGCGACTCGCCGGAGAGCGCCGGCCCAAGTGACGCCGTCAGCCGCTCGCCGAACGAGAATATCTTGCGCAGCGGCTCCTGCAGGTCGTGCGATGCCACCGACGCGAATTCGTCGAGCGCCCTATCGGACCGCTGCAGCTCCTTGCGCTGCTCGGCGAGGCGCGCGTCGGTGACGCGCAGCTTGGTCACGTCCTCGATGGCCAGCAGCGAGCAGCTGCTGCGCCCCGGCACGTGTCGCGAACGCGCTGGCGAACAGGCAGGCGAACACGACGATCCGGCGATACGCTGCGGGCATCTTACCTCATCCTCTGAACTGCTTGCCGCGGATCTCGCGGACGAACACGGATGAACGCGGATGAAGCGCAAAACGGCGTCACAACGCCTTGAAAGCTAATGCGCGTCATCCGCGCATATCGGCGGCGTCTCCGGCGACAGCCGCATGCGATCGAGCGCCTCACGGGCCTGCGGCACCAGTGCGCTGTCGGGCCATGTGAGAATCAGGTGCTCGTATCGCACCATGGCGACCGCGCGGTCGCCGCGGCGCTGCAGCACGCGCGCCCATTCGAGATCGGCCTCCGGCGCCTCGGGCGACGACGCATACTGGTCCACGAGGCGCGCCCAGAGTGCCATCGCACGCCCGTCGTCGCGCCGAGCGCCGGCCACGCGCGCGGCGAGCCCGACGAGAAACGCCGCCGCCTCGGGCACTGAGTCGGCCGCCTGCTCGAACGCGCGCGACGCCAGCGCCGAGTCGCCGCGGGCGAGCGCCAGAAAGGCGTGGCCAATTCCCGCTGCGCGCGAGCGCCCGGCACGCGAGATGAAGGCCAGCGCCGTCACGACCTCCGGCGACTTCTCCTCGGCGGTGCGCAGCCCGCGCCGAGCCCCGTCGAGGTCGCCGTCGAAGAGGGCGAGCCACCCCGACACCACATCTTCGTCCTCGCCGCCGCCCTGCGCGGCCGCGCGACGGGCGCGGGCTATGTCGCCGGCTCGAATCCACCCCCAAGCCAGCGACCGCGCGAACAGGCGCCGCTGCACGTCCGTCACGCGCGCCCCGTAGCGCGCGATCAGCACCTCGGCCTCCTGCGACCGCCCCTGCTCGGCCAGCGCGCGGACGCGGATGGGCAGCGCTTCGGCGGCCGCGTGCGTGCTGTCGATTCGCGCCGTAGCATCGGTGGCGAGGCGCAGCGCCCCCACGGCATCGCCCCCGGCAAGCGCCGCCGCCGCGGCACGCAACGCGAGCGCCGGCTCGCGACGCACGCCGTACGCCGCGGTCAGCGCATCGCGCGCCGCCAGCGCGCCCCCAGCATGCAGGGCCTCGTCCGCGAAGTCGATCCACAGTTGCGCGGTGCTGTCGGTCGCGCTTAGCGTGCTGAGCGCACGCCAGCCATCGCGCGGCGAACCCCAGCGCAGTTCGAGCCAGGCGCGAGTGCGGGCGAGCGCGACGACGACGGCCGCGGGCGCAGTCGGCGCCGGCAGAAGCGCCGCGCGCACGCCATCGCGCGCGGTGCCGGGCGCTCCCATCAGCGAGTAGGCGGCCGACTGGTCGAGGTAGGGCTCCTCGGCCACGGCCTCGCGCCACGCGGCGGCGGCTGCATCCCATCGCCCCATCGTCGCGTAGAGATCCGCGAACTCCGTGGCAAACTCGCGCGCGCCGCCCCGCGCCGCAACGGCCAGTTGCAGCACGCTGTCGGCCTGCGCGGTGCGGCGGTCGGTGAGCAGGAGGCGCGCGTACTCCCGATACGGCGCCGCGTCGCGCGCGTCGAGCGCGCGCCATTCGTCGAACGCCCGGCGGGCCGCGGCGTCGCGCCCGAGCGACCGCAGCGTGCGCAGCAGCACGCCGCGCAACGTGGGGTCGCGTGGCGACGTGCGCAGCAACGCGTCGAGCGCGGGAAAGACGGAATCCTCCTGCCCCAGCGAGCCGAACGCGCGTTCGAGTCCGAGCAGGGCGTTCGGTCCGGCGCCCTGCGACAGCGCGTCGCGATAGGCCACGGCCGCCTCGCGGTACTTGCCGGCATTTTCGAGGTCGAGCGCACGGCGGAGCGCCGCGTCTCCCGGCTGGGCCTGCGCGACCAGCGCCAACGGCACTGCCGCGGCGAGCGCGAGACTCGCGAGTCGCGCGACGCGCGCGAATCGCGCGAGACTCGCGATGACCGCCCACGCGCGCCTCACGGCTTGCGCGCCGGCTCCACCGCGCCCGCGTTGAGCCGGCGGAAGTATTCGAGCACGGCCCGGCGTTCCTCCGGCGCGAGGTTCCGGAGTTCATCCCACGTCGGCGCGTGATAGCGCAGCGCATCGCGTCCGCGCACGCTGGCATCGGGCGGGGCGAACGGGGAGACCCGGTCGCCCGGCTTCGATTCGCGCGGTCCCTGCTCGTCGCGCTCTTCCTGCTGCAGCAGGCGCCCGGCATCGAGCATCTTGCGAAAGAGCCGCTGCTGGCGGTCGAGCGTGGCCGGATCGACGGCACCCGCCTCGAGTACCTGCGCCAGCGTGCGCGCCTCGCGCGCGAGCTCGCGGGTCTTGCCCGTGGCGTCGAGGTCCTGCACCTCGTCGAGCGCCCGCGCCACCGCGCGCTGCTGGCGCGCCAGCACGCGCGCCTTGTCGAGCGCGGCCGCGTCGGGACTCGCTCGCCCCTGGCCGGGTGTCGGGAACAGACTCGCCATCTGCGCGTTCACCTCGCCCTGCTGCTGCGCCAGCTTCTGCAGCTCGGCGATCATTTCGGGAACACCACTCCCCGACTGCGCCCCGTCCACGCGTTCGCGATCGCGCGCCAGCGCGCTCGCCGCCTGCCGCAGCGCCTGCGCCGCCTCGCGCATCGACCCGGCCTGCTGCTGCGCTCCACCCTGTCCCTGCGGCGCGTTGTTGGCGTCGCGCATCGCCTGCTCCACGCGCTGCTGGGCGTCGCGCACCGCCTGCTGCGTGCCAGGAGACACCATCGCGCTCTTGCGCGCCTGCTCGGCGAGCCGTTCTCCCGCCCGCTGCACGCCCTGCTGCAGCGCCGACTGGCGCGCGCGCGTCTCGCCCTGTTGTTCCCCCGTCCCCGCTCCCCCCGCCCGTTCCGCCAGCTGCTCCTGTTGCCGCGCCAGCTGCATCATCTCCTGCACGGCCTTGTCGAGCGAACCCGTCACGTCGTTCTTCCACGCCGCCACCTGCCGTTCGCGCGCGTCCTGCAGCGACGTGCCCGCCTGCTGCATGGCCTGCGCGGCTTCCTTCGACGCCTGCTCGCGCCCCTGCCGCGTGGGGTCCTGCGCGGCGCGCTGCATCGCCTCACGCGAGGCCTGCGCCTGGCTGGCGGCCGCATCGGCCTGCCGCGCCCCGGCGTTGGCCCGCTCGCGCTCGAGCCGCTGCTGCAGCTGCGCGATCTCGCCGGCGAGACGTGCGGTCTGCTGGGCCATCGTCTTGGCACGCGCCGCATCGGCGGCGCCGGAATCGGCGAACTGCTGCTGCTGGCGCGCCATCGACGCCGCGTCCTCGCGCAGCGTCTTCATCTGCCCCTCGAGCGCGGCCCGCTTGAGCATCTCGGCGCTCTTCTCGAGCGCGTCGCGCAGCCGCTTCTGCTGCTCGGCGAGATCGGCCATCGACTGCCGCGTCCGGTCCTGCGACAGGTCCCGCGCCGCCCCCTCGAGTTTCTGCATCGCGGCCTGCAGTTCGGGCGTCATGGCCTCGCGCAGCAGCCGCTGCGCCTCGCGCAGCTGCGACTGCAGCGAACTGTCGAGCCCGCCGGCGGCGCGCAGCCGTTCCTCGAGTTCGCGCGTCGCGTCCTGCACCTCGCGCGAACGCTCGGCCATCTGCGCCTGCTCCCGGGCCAGCGCCTTCGCCTGCTCTGCCCTGTCGTACGACATCGCGTCGGGTGCCTTGCGCTCGCCCGCCTTCGCCGGTGCGCTCGGCGTGCGCTCGCGTGCCGCCTCGCTCGTGCGCTGCTCGAGTTGCCGTTGCGCGCGCGCCGCGGCCACCGCGCGGCTGACCAGCGAGTCGGCCGCCGCACGGGCCTCGCGCCGCTGGTCCTCCACCGCGGGGACGCGCAGCAGCAGCTCGCGACTCTTCCCCACCTGCCCCCACGGGGCGTCGTCGTGCGCGCTCGCCTGCACGTGCACCACGTCGCCGGGACGCAGCGCGAGCGCGCCGAGGTCCACCGCCATCGCGCCGAGGTACGACGGGGAGCCGCCCTCGAAGAGCCGTCGCGTCTGCGGCGCCGACACGCGGCCTTCGCCATTTTGTGTCCAGACGGCGAGCGTCACGTCGCGCAGCACCCGGTCGTCCGCGGCCGCCACCGCCACGCGCACCGTGCCGCCCGTCGACACGCTCGAGTCCGCCCCCGGCGCGAGAAAGTCCACCTGCGGCGCGGAGTCGGGCACGACCTCCACCTGCAGCGGAGCCGGCAGGTCGGCGATCGGCGCGCCGGCTCCGGCTGCGCCGGCCGCGCGCCACGCCAGCACGCCACCGGCGCGCAGCGTGAAACGCCCGGTGAAGCCGCGCCCGCTGACCGCCAGCGGCACCTGTTCCGCGTCGTTGCCCAGCGCGACGGCCGTCAGCGGTTCCGACGCGCGACCACTGACCGTGAGCATCGTCCCCTGCGGAATCCGCAGCACCGCGTCGGCCGGCAGGCTCTCGTCGGCGCGCGCGAGATACGACGGAAAGTGCGCGCCCACCGTGATATCGCCGACGAACGAACGCTCGACGAGCCGCAAGCGCAGCGTGTCGCTCTCGGCGCGGCCATCGGTGGCAATCAGCCGGAGGTCGGCGTCGAGCGGCCCCACGCGCCACGACGCGGCGTCGGCGCGCACGAGCAACGCCGTATCGCGCCACGCGCCGCCGGTGGCGCGCTGCCGCACGGTGACCACGCGCCGCCCCGGCGCGTGCACCCGCAGCATCGCCGTGTCGCCGCGCAACAGTCCCGCCGGCGGATCGTCGAACGTGATCGCGGGAAGCAGCGTGCCCGCCCAGGCCGACGCAGGGTGCAGCAACGCGCGCCAGCCATCGCGGTACGTCGCGTGCGTGATGCCCGCCAGCACACCGACTGCCACGAGCCACGCCACGGCGGTGGCGAGGTCGCGCTGCGAACGCCGCAACAATTTCGGCGCCAGCGGACCGCCGCCCAGCCGCGCTCCCAGCAGTTCGTCGGCGCGCGCGACGAACGGCCCGCCCTGCGGCGCGACTTCCAGCAGCGTGCGCGCCGCGCCGTCGCGCAGGCCGCGCTCCACTTCCACGGCCTGCGCCACGGCCGCCGGCGTCCGAGCGGAAACGCCGCGCCGTCGGTGCAATTGCCAGCGCATGGCGATCAGCGCGGCCACCACCAGCCAGCCCGCGAACGGCGTGCCGCGCGGGAGGGCGAGCCAGCGCGACCGACCCATGAGCAGCGCACCGAACGTCAGCACGCCGAGCGACGCGCCGGCCACCCGCAGCGCTATCCCTGCGCGCGACAGGCGTGCCTGGCGCGCGTGCTCGCGCCGCAGCCGATCGACCGTCGTCATGCGCCCGGCCGGCTGGTGACCGCGTACACGAACAGGTTCACGCCCATGCGCAACGCCTGCTCGTGCAGTTCCGGCGGGTCGTCCTTGTACGTCCCCACGTCCTCCCACCCATTGCCGAGATCGCTCTCGTAGCTGTAGAACACCGCGAGCCGGTCGCCGATGAAGAGGCCCAACCCGCGCGCCGGCTTTCCGTCGTGCTCGTGAATCTTGGGCACGCCCTGCGGAAAGTCGTACACCGCGTGGTAGATCGGGTGCCGGAGCGGCACATCCACCAGCTCGCGGTCGGGGAAGACGCGCTTCAGCTCCCGGCGAAACGAATCATCGAGCCCGTAATTGTCGTCGGCGTGCAGAAAGCCGCCGCGCAGCAGGTACTCGCGCAACCGCGGCACCTCGGCGTCGGAGAGCCGGATGTTGCCGTGCCCCGTGAGATGCAGAAACGGGTACTCCCACAGCCGCTCGTCCATGAGCGTCACCCGCGCCTCCTTGGGATCGACGTCCAGCGTGGTGCGCTGGGCGATGGCGGCGATCAGGTTGGGCAGGCTCGACGGGTTGGCGTACCAGTCGCCGCCCCCGTCGTACTGCAGGCGCGCCACGGCGAGCCGGGGAAGCGGCGCTCGGGTCGCGCCGGCCAGCAACGGGAGCGCGAGGAGCAGAACTCGTGGGAGGCGCATGGGTCAGTCTTTGGCCAGGCGATAGGCGAGATTGCGGGGAGCGCCATCGTCCTCCATGAGAACGCGCACGACGTCGCGAGCGCTCAACCCCTCGGCGCGCAACGCGGCCGCCCGCGCGCGCAACGCGTCCTCGTCGAGCGGTGGCGCCTCGCCCCCCTGCACGACGATCACGACCTCGCCGCGCGGCGCCGCTTCGCGACACTGCGCCGCGAGGCTCGCCACCGTGCCGCGGCAGAACTCCTCGAACTGCTTGGTCAGCTCGCGCGCCACTACCGCGGCGCGATCGGCGGCGCCGGCGTCGGCCAGCGCCTCGAGGGTGTCGGCGACCCGCGACGGCGCCTCGTAGAGCACCGCCGTGTGCCGCAGCGCCGCGATGTCGGCGAGCATCGCGCGCCGTTCGGGACCCTTGCGCGGCACGAAGCCGAAGAACGTGAACCGGTCGGCCGGCAGCGCCGACGCGACGAGCGCGGCGAGCAGGGCCGACGCGCCGGGCACGCTCACCACCGGTATCCCCGCAGCGACCGCCGCCCGCACCAGCCGCGCGCCCGGATCGCTGAGCAGTGGCGTGCCCGCGTCGCTCACCAGCGCCAGGCGCGCGCCCAGCTGAAGCCGGCCGACGAGGCCGGGCGTCGCCGCCGCCTCGTTGTGCTCGTGATGCGACTCGAGCGGCGTGTGGATGTCGAAATGGTGCAGCAACGCGCGGGTGTGCCGCGTGTCCTCGGCGAGAATCGCGTCGGCCGTTCGCAGCGTGTCCACCGCACGCGCGCTCAGGTCCCCGAGATTCCCGATCGGCGTGCTGACGACGAACAGGGTGCCGCTCGCGCCTACCACGGGATCGTCCACGGCAGCGCGTCCCACAGCCCCGCCGCCTGGAACAGGTGCCGGCGCGGTCGCGCCACGTCGGCAATCAGCGCCTCCGCGGTCACGCCATCGGGGAGATGCAGGTGCCAGAGCGTCTCGGCGAGCCACGCCCCGATGGCCAGCGACAGCGCGGTCGTGTCCACCACCGGATCGCGCTGGTTGGGCAGCGTCAGCGAGAACCGCTCCAACGCGGGATGCTTGCCCATCAGGTGATGCCGCGCATGCTCGGCCACCGCAAACGCGCCCGACGCGCCGCGGTCGGAGAGCCGCTGCATGAGCGCGCCCACGAAGTCGCGATAGGCCGCGATGAGCGCCGGGGCGGCCTGGTTGGAGAGCGCGGGAGGCACATCCCACCGCTTCGCCACACCGCCATTCCCGAAAGCACGCTCCAGCAGCTCGCGCACCCGTGCCGGTTCGTCGGCCGCCGTCGCGTCGTTCGCGTAATAGCCGCGCAGCGGCATCCCGTGCTGGAAGACCACGTAGTTCACACCGCCGTCCGCCGTCACCTCGAGCAGGCCGTCGAACAGCGTCGCCATGAGGTGGCCCATCAGCGCCGACGCGTGGTGCGCCGGCAGGTCCGGGGGCCAGCCCAGATCGGGCGTGGTTTGCGTGGCATACATCGCCGCCAGCTGCTCGTCTTCCGCTTCATGAAAACAGATCTCGCCGTACTCCGCGGCGCTCGGCACCTTCGCCACCGCTTCGCCAATGGGCACCGCGCGCCAGCTCCGGCCGTCGGCGGTGGCCGTCGCATTCACCAGTTCCCCCTCTTCCAGGTAGAGCAGCAGCAACTCGTCCGGCAGCCAGATGGCCACGTAGCCGAACACCCGCGCCGCGCGATCGCGCTTGGCGTCGGTCAGCAGGTTGCGCAGGTGCACGTACGCCAGCCGCGTCTGCGGCAGCAGTGCCCTGACCCTGGGGTACCGAGGATGTCCGGCGGCGACAGGCATGAAGAGAAGTTCAAGCGAAACCCGGACGCTCGAACCTGGAGCGCCCGGGTGCAATTGTGCGCGGACGGATGCCCCCGCCGCAATGAGTGGACTACACCGTGGACTACGCCGAATGCAGCTTGAACTTCGCTTCGAGTGCCGCCTTCGGCACCGCGCCGATCACCTGGTCCACCACCTTGCCGTCCTTGAAGAAGAGCAGCGTGGGGATCGACCGCACGTTGAATCGCGTCGACGTCTTCTGGTTGGTGTCGACGTCGAGCTTCGCCACCTTCACCTTGCCCGCATATTCCGTCGAGAGTTGGTCGAGGATCGGCGCGATCATGCGGCACGGGCCGCACCAGGTCGCCCAGAAGTCGACCACCGCCACGCCCGCATGTTTCTCCACTTCCTGCTCGAAGTCCGCGTCCGTCACCGTCACCTGATTGCTCGCCATGCTGCCCGCCTCCACCGCACCGGTGCCGCGCACCGGCTGCGCACGATAATGTTAGGCGCCCACCCTGCTGCCGGAGCACCACGCCATGTCCATCCCGCCCCGTCGTGGCACGCGCCTCGCCCACATCGGCGTGGCCGTGCATGCCCTCCACGACGTCCTGCCCTTCTACCGCGACGTGCTCGGCCTGCCCGAGACGCCGCTGGACGATGCCGACGGCGCCCGCATTGCCGGCCTCGCCGCCGGCGATGCGCTGGTGGAACTGCTCGAACCCGCCGCCGCCGATTCACCGATCGCGAAATTCGTCGACACGAAAGGCGCGGGCCTGCACCACCTCTGCTTCAGCGTCGATGACCTTCCCGGCACCCTCGCCAAGGCGAAGGCCGCCGGCATCACGCTCATCGATGAGGTACCGCGCATCGGCGCCGAGGGAAAGCGCATCGCCTTCCTGCACCCGAAATCGACGGGCGGTGTCCTCATCGAACTGTCCGAATACTAATCGGGGCGGCAAGTCCCCGGTTCCCGAAGACGCACCGCCCCGCTGGCCAACTCGTTCGCGCGCGCGGCGCGTCGCGCTCAGCGCATCGCGGCCGGCGGCGCCGCCGTGGCCCCACAGAACCCCTGATCACGAAGCTGGTCGATGTCGAAATTCTCCACATACCAGCGATTGGCCGGACCGCGCACCAGGGTGAACATCGGATTGGCCTTCTGCGTCACGAGGATGAATTCCACCGGGATCCGCAGGCGCCCCGCCTCGCCCGGCTGCGGGGCGCCCGGGGTGGCCTTCTCGTGCGCGAGGCACTGGATCATTATCAACTCGCGGCGCTCGAGCTCCTTCTTGGGCATCGTCTCGCTGGCGGGCCCCTTGTCGGTCCCCCAGACGGACGCCATGGCCGGCAGATCCTTGCTCTGGGCGGCGGCGAGGAACTGCCGAATGGCCGCATTGGGCGATTCGGCGCCGTTGCGCGCGCCGCGGCCTGACAGGCTGGCGCAGGCAGCGAGAAGGGGCAGCAGCAGGACGACACGTTTCACGGGGCACTCCCGCGGATCGGTTCCGCGATTACGGATGAGGTGACTATGGCATCAACCGGCGGCGCGGGGTATCTCCGCCTCTGCATCAACATCGATCACGTCGCGACCCTCCGGCAGGCGCGCCATACCGACGAGCCCGATCCCGCCGCGGCGGCCGTCCTCTGCGAGCAGGCCGGCGCGGACGGCATCACCGCGCACCTGCGCGAGGATCGCCGCCACATGCAGGACGCCGATCTCGACGCCGTGCGGCGCGTGATTCGCACCCCCTTCAACCTCGAGATGGCCGTCACCGATGAGATGGTGGCCATCGCCGAACGGCTGCGCCCGCACCAAGTGACCTTGGTGCCGGAGCGCCGCGAAGAAGTGACGACTGAGGGCGGGCTCAACGTCACACTCGACCCCGCGCGGGTGCGCTCGGCGCTGGCTCGCCTCGCCGGGGCGGGCATCCGGACGGCGCTCTTCATCGACCCCGACCCGCGGATGATCGAGCAATCGGCGGCGCTGGGCGCCCACGCCATCGAGCTGCACACCGGCCGCTACGCCCACGCCAGCGCCGACCCGGCCACGCTCGAGGCCCTGCGCGACGGCGCCCGTCGCGGCCGCGCCGCCGGACTCGCCGTGCACGCCGGCCACGGGCTCACCGTGCGCAACGTCGGCCCCGTGGCCGCGCTCGCCGACATCGAGGAACTCAACATCGGGCATACCATCGTGAGCCGGGCGGTCTTCGTCGGCATCGGCGAGTCGGTGCGCGAAATGCGGCGCGCGATGGACCGCGCCCGGTCGGCTGATTGACGATCTGGACGCGGGATGTCGGCGTCGCAATCCGGAGTCCAGCGCCTCATTCGCCTGTTACACTCGATTGTCGCCTCGCGTCCATGAGTATGCCCGCATTGTCATCCCAAACCCTGCCCGGTAGCTTGCACCTGCGATGAGCAGCGGCCTCCTCGACTTCTTCACGCTCGAAGCCTCCGAGTACGTCGAGCATCTCGACGAACTCGTCGCCCGGGCGCACGGGAGCATGCCCGACCTCGACGGGTGCGTGCGCAACGCGCGCGCGCTGCGCGGCAGCGCCACGATGGCCAAGGCGGGCGGCATCGCCGACGTCGCGAGTGCCCTCGAGCGCGTGGCCCGCGCCCTGCAGACCGGTGCGCTCCCGTGGAACGACGCCCTGCGCGGTGCCTGGGTAGCGGCCATCGACGACCTCAAGCTCCTCATCCGCGCCGTGCGCACATGGGGCGACGCCGACCGCAACCGGGCCGCCGCGCGCGCGCGCGAGCTTGCCGCGTTCGCCCCCGCCTTCGCCCCCGCGTTCGCCGCTGCCGCAGGCCCGGCCGCCGCCGCCGCCGCCGGCGCCGCCGGCGCTCCGGCTCCGAACGCGTCGGCCTTTCTCGCCGCCGCAACCGCCGACATCGCGCGCGCCCTCGCCGCCTTCGCCGACAATCCCGTCGGAGCGGCCGCGTTCGCCGACTCGCTGCAGCGCGTGCGCGGACTGCGGGGCATCGCCCTGCTCAAGGATCTCCCGCCGCTCCCCGAAGTGGTCGATGCGCTCGACCAGGCCGCCAAGGCGTTCGAACTCGGCGGCGCCGTCACGCCGGCCTTGCGTGCGCTGTTCACCGCGTCGGCCCACGTGCTCGCCGACAGCAGCATTGCGCTGATGCGCGGCGATCGCCCGTCCACGTCGTCGGCGGCGCTTACCGCGTTCGCCGCCGCCGCCGCGGCAGTGGGCGGCACCGCCTCGGCCGCAGATGATGTCGTGCCCATCAGCGCGCTCTTTCCCGACGATGGAGAACCCGGCGTCTTGAGCGCCGCGCCCACGCCGCCCACCACCGCGGCGCACCGCTTCCGGCTCGAGGTGGTAAGCCACGCCGAGCACCTGCGACGCCTCGTGGCCGACGCCGGGAGCGCCATCGACGCCGCCACACGCGAGCGGCTGGCACGCGAGATCGACGGCGCCGCACATGCGCTGTCGCGCATGGCGGCCAGTTTCGGCGAGTCGAGACTCGCCGAACTCTTCGCGGCCCATCGCGCCCAGGCCGCCCTCCTCGCCCGCGATGCGCTCAGCGCGCTCGATGCCGCGTGCCAGGACCTTTCCGCCCCGCGCCGCAGGAGCACCACGGGCATCGCCCCCCCCGCAGCACCCGCCCCCGCTCCTGCGTCCTCCACTGTGCCTGTGACTGTGCCCCTCCCCGTGCCCGTGCCCGTGCCCGTGCCCGTGCCCGTGCCCGTGCCCGTGCCCCACGCACGCCCCGTCGCCATCTCGGCACTAGCACCCCCAGGCCAGCCCTCGCTCGTCTCCAGGCCGGCGAACGACACCGCGGCCTCGGGGCACGCGCTGTCCACCATGCTGCAGCGCGGCCTCGACGGCCTCGGCGCGCTCGACGAATCACCGCTCGCCGAGCCAACCGCCGTCCCCGATGACGTCACCCTGCCCATCGAGGATCTCGTGTACCGCGGGCGAGACGCACTCGACCGCGCCATCGAGCTGCGCGACGCCATTCGGCTCTCGAACGGCGCACCCGACCCCGCCACGCTCGCCGAGTTGTTCGACCTGCTCGAACTCGCCGCCACCGCGGACTAGACCATGAAATTCGGCGTCCGGGGCGCGCTCGGCATCGGCATCAGCGCGCTGCTGCTCTGGTACGCACTCAAGGGCATCGACTTCGCGCAAGTCGTCGCCTCGCTGCGCGGCAGCGATCTCGGGCTGTGGGCGCTGTGCACCGTGACGTCGCAGCTCATCTTCCCGCTGCGCGCGCGCCGCTGGCGCACTATTCTCGATCCCGTGGCGCCGCGACTGCCGTTCCGTCCGCTCTGGCGCGCCACGGCCATCGGCATGATGGCCAACAACGTGCTCCCCGCCCGCGCCGGCGAACTGGTGCGCGTCTTCGTGCTCTCGCGCGAGCGCAAGGACGTGCCGTGGTCGGCCGCGCTCGCCTCCCTCGCCGTCGACCGCGTCTTCGATGCGCTCAGCGTGCTGCTCCTGCTCGTCGTGGCCATGCTCGCCCCCGACTTTCCGTCCGATCTCGCCATTGAGGGCCGCTCGGTGCAGTCCGTCGCCACGCTGGTGGCCGGCGCGGTGGTGCTGGCGTTGGGCGGATTGTTCGTCGTCGCCAACTGGCCGCACGCCATGGAGTCGCTCGCCGTGCGCATCACCGCGGCGCTGCTGCCGAGATTCACGCACCAGGTGGGCAGCGTCGTGCATTCCCTCGCCGCCGGACTGGCCGTGGTGCGCGAACCCGCGCGCTTCGCGGCGACCTTCGCGTGGGCCATGCTGCACTGGCTCGTGAACGCGCTCGCCTTCTGGTTCGGCTTCAAGGCCGTCGGTATCGTTGCCCCGTTCACCGCCGCCTTGTTCGTGCAGGGGATCATCGTCCTCTTCGTCTCCCTGCCGTCGTCCCCCGGCTTCGTGGGCTTGTTCGAAATGGCGGCGAAGCTCGCGCTCCCCGTCTACGGCGTCAGCACGGCGCAAGCCGTGACCTGGGCCATCGGCTTCCACGTGCTGTCGTACATCCCCATCACGGTCATCGGCACCTGGTACTTCCTGCGCATGGGCGTACACCTCGGCGATATCGAGGCCGCCAATGCCGCCAATGCCGCCAATGCCGCCAATGCCGCCGCGGCCCAGCGGATCACCGGCGAGCACAAGGCCGCCCGATGAGCGCCGCCCGATGAGCGCAGCCCGCGTGCTGGCGCAGGCCAAGGTGAACCTCACGCTGCGCATTCTCGCGCGCGAGACGGGCGGTTTTCATCAGATCGAAACGCTCTTTCAGCGCCTGGACGTCGGCGACGTCGTCACGGTACGCCCGGCAAGCGGCCGTGCGCTCGACGTGCGCTTTGCCGATGCCACGCGCGCCGCCGATCTTGGCCCCGCGGAGCAGAACCTCGCGTGGCGCGCCGCCGATGCTTATGCGACGGTCACCGGCTGGCCGGGCGGCTTCGCCATCGAGATCGAAAAGGCCATTCCGGTTGGCGGCGGGTTGGGCGGCGGCAGCGCCGACGCCGCCGCGGTGCTGCGCGGGCTCGACGCGCTCGCGCCACGAGCGCTGGGCACCGATGCGCTCATCGACATTGCCGCGCGACTCGGCGCCGACGTGGCGTTCCTCGCGTCGCCGTCCGAACTCGCGCTGGCGTGGGGACGTGGCGACCGGCTGCTCGACCTGCCGCCCCTGCCTGCCGCGTCGGTCCTGCTCGTCATTCCGGATTTCGGTGTGAACACGGGGCAGGCGTACGCCGCCGTGGCGGCGGCGCGTGGCACCTCAACCGGTACCTCAACCGGCGCCGGCGCCAGCGCGGTGTGGCGCGCGCCGAACGCCTTCGGAAGTTGGAGCACCCTCGCAGCCGACGCCGTAAACGACTTCGAGCCGGTCGTCTTCGAGATGCACCCGTCGCTCGGGACCGTGCGCGCGCAGCTCGCCGCGCTCCCCGCCACCCTGTTTGCGCGGATGAGCGGCTCCGGGTCGACGCTGTTCGCGGTGCAGGATCAATCTGCCACCACGGGACTCCTCGCCCTGCCCAGCGGCTGGCGATTCATTGCCTCGCGGACGGCGGCGCAACAGGCGGTTGAACTGACCTGATTCGCGCCGCCGGCTTCCATTCCCTCTCCGGGCCCGGCTACCTTTCTCCCACTGCCCCCTCGTCCAACGGTTAGGACGCCGGTCTTTGGATCCGGTAATGGTGGTTCGAATCCACCGGGGGCAATTGAGGCAGACGCCGTCCGCCGTCCGCCCATCCGCCGTCCGTCGTCCGCCCGTCTTCCATTTAGCCTCGTTCTCGCCCATTTTTCGTGGCTATGGACAGCCTCGCCGTTCCTCTGAAAGGGTTCCGTGTCCTCACCGGCACGGCCAACCGGGCGCTCGCGGAAAACATCGTGAAGCACCTGGACTGCGAACTGACCAAGGCGACCACCTCGCGGTTCGCCGACGGTGAGGTGTTCGCGCGCATCGACGAAAACGTGCGCGGCGCCGACGTCTACATCGTCCAACCCACCAATCCGCCGGCCGAAAACATCATGGAGCTCCTGCTCCTGATCGACGCGGCCCGGCGCGCGTCGGCCGCCCGCATCACCTGCGTCGTCCCCTACTTCGGCTACGCCCGCCAGGACCGCAAGGACCAGCCCCGCGTCGCCATCGGCGCCAAGCTGATGGCCAACATGCTCACCGAGGCCGGCGCCGACCGCATGCTCGGCATCGACTTTCACCAGCACGCGCTGCAGGGCTTCTTCGATATTCCCGTCGACCACCTGTACGCCGCGCCGGTGCTCACGGCGCATTACCGCAAGAAGAACCTCAAGGATCTCGTCGTCGTCGCCCCCGACGTGGGGTCGGCCAAGATGGCGCGCGGCTTTGCCAAGCGGCTCGATGCCTCGCTCGCCATCATCGACAAACGCCGCCCCGCGACCAACGTCGCCGAAGTCGTCAATGTCGTCGGCGAAGTCGAGGGCCGCGATTGCCTGCTCGCCGACGACATGATCGACACCGCCGGCACCGTCACCGAGTCGGCGCGCGCCCTCAAGAAGCTCGGCGCGCGCGACATCTACATCTGCGCCACGCACGCGCTGCTCAGCGGCCCCGCCGTCGAGCGGCTGTCCAACGCGCCGGTGAAGGAAGTGACCGTCACCGACACCATCTGCATTCCCGAGTCGCGCCGCTTTCCGCAGCTCAACGTGCTCTCGGTCGGCGAGCTCCTCGCCAAGGCCATCCGCAGCACCCATGCCTATCAGTCCGTGAGTTCGCTGTTCGAGTAGCGCAACGCCTCACGCTCGCCGCATCGCTGCACCCCGGCCATCGGCCGGATTTCCGTGCGACGCCGGGCCGGATTTTCCGGGCACCCACGTAGCGCACAAGTCCTTCAGCAGGATCATCCCATGGCAACCGCACCACTGTCCGCCGCCGGCCGCACCGATACGGGCAAGGGCGTCGCCCGCAAGCTCCGCGCTGCCGGCCGCCTTCCCGGCGTCATCTATGGTCACGCGCGCGAACCGCGCTCGCTCTCCCTCGACACGCACGAACTCGACCTCCTGCTCGAGAAGGTCTCGTACCGCACCACCGTCTTCGAGCTCAGCCTCGACGGCACCAAGTCCAACGCGCTCATCCGCGAGATCCAGCGTCACCCCTACCGCAAGGAAATCCTCCACGTCGACTTCCAGGAACTGGTCGCCGGCGAAAAGGTCACCGTGAGCGTGCCGTTCGCGTTCGGCGGAGCCTCGATCGGCGTCAAGGAAGGCGGCATCATCGACCAGATCATGCACGAACTCTCCATCCGCGTCGATCCGATGGCGATTCCGAGCAAGATCGACATCGATGTCACGACGCTCGCCATCGGCAAGTCGATCCACGTCGGCGACGTGACGGTCCCCGAAGGCGTCGAGGTGCTCGACGACCTCGAAGCGACCATCTGCACCTGCGCCGCGCCGAAGGAAGAGAAGGCGCCCGAGGTGGCGGAGACTGCCGAGGTGGCCGCGGTGGCCGAACCGGAAGTGCTCAGCAAGGGCAAGAAGGACGAAGAGGGCGCCGAGGCCGCTCCGACGAAGGCCTAGGCGAGCGCGCCCCCGTGAAGCTCGTCGTCGGCCTCGGCAATCCGGGCCCCGAATACGAAACTTCGCGACACAACGTCGGCTGGGTGGTCGTTGACCACCTCGCCGACGTTTGGCGTTTTCCCCCCTGGCGCGCCGCGCCGGATGCCCTGGCCACCGACGGCGACGTCGAAGGACGGCGCGTCCGCCTGCTCAAGCCGCTCACCTTCATGAACCTGAGCGGCGACGCGCTCGCACCGTACGTCGACCGGCCGTTCTGGGCGGCGGCCAACGACTTGCTGGTGGTCGTCGACGATGTGGCGCTCCCGCTGGGCACCTTCCGCTTTCGCGCCAAGGGATCGGCGGGCGGGCACAACGGCCTGCGCTCGGTGGAGCGCGCACTCGACACCATGGAGTACGCACGCCTCCGCATCGGCGTCGGACCGCCCGAGCCGGTGCCGGGCGAGCTCCTGCGCGCCTTCGTGCTCGGCGCGTTCACCCGCGACGAGGCCTGCGTGGTGCGCTCGCTGTTTCCCGCCGTGCCGGCCGGCATCGCGACGTGGATCACCGATGGGATCGTCGCCGCTATGAACCGCTTTCCGGGCCGCCCTGCTCCGCCGCCAGATTCGGCTCCCGGCTCGACGCCCCGCTCGGCACCCGGCTCGGCGCCCGAGTCGGCGCCCGGCTCGGCGCCCGAGTCGGCCCCCGAGTCGGCACCCCACTCGCCGCCCGACTCTCCGCGGCCGGTCCCGCCCTCGTCGCGAGATTCCGCCGAACCGTCCGGTTGAATCCGCCGAGCATCGCGCGCAGTTGCTGCGCGCGCGCTTCGAGCTTGGCAAAGGGCACGGCAGCCAATTCGCCGGCGTCTCGCGCCAGGATCAGCAGGTACGACAGCCGGTCCACCGTCATTGCGGCATCGTCCATCGCATCCGCGAAATCGACGGGCAAGGCGTGACCGCACGCCCAGATGATCGCCAGCGGAATGGCGATCGCGAAATGGCGAAGGCCGTCGACCAGGGTCGTGTCGCCGCGGTCGTCCACGCACGCCGCGCCCCGCGCGGTGGCCCGATGCACTTCCAGCGCGAGTTCGTGCGACTTCGTCCAGACATCCAGCTTGCGGTAGTCCTGCATGCCCACCTCCTGTTGGTCACAGGATGGCGGTACCCACGACTGCGCGCGTCATCGAATCCGCGCACCTGACAGCGCGCGATTGCGGATTCCGGGGGCCGCGACTTTCAGGCCGCGTCGCCTTGGCGCGCGAAATCCCGCGTCAGCATGTCCAGGTCGACGACGACCACCACCCGATCATCCCGCCGCGTGCGCGCCGTGCCCGCGATGGCCGGGTCGCCGCTCGCGAACCCGTCGGGGAGCTGTTCGAGCGTATCGGGTTTCAGTTGGTCGATCCCCTCGACTTCGTCCACGGCCAGTCCGACCGACCGTCCTTGCGCATTCACGATGACGGCAATCTCGCGCGACGCCTCCGTCAGCAGGCATCGCGCCCCCTCGAAGAGTTCGCGCAACCGCGCGAGCACCGAATCCCGCGTCCACTCGATCAGCGCCGCGGCTTCGTCGGCTTTGTCATGCCGCATGAGGTCGATTGCGGTCGCGCCGACCTCATGGATGCGCTGGTGGGGCCCGGCGAACTGCCGGAGATGCCATTCGAGCTCGAGCGTCGGCGCCTTGTAGGTGTCGTACCATCGGCCGAAGGCGCACTGGTGCGGGTCGAGCGTCCGCGTGAACTCGCGCTTTTCGCGCACCGACGCCTCCAGGTCGTCGAGCCAGACGAGATGCTCGTGTTCGCGGGCGGTCAGCAACTCCGACACGGCGGTCCGCTCCTGCTTCAGCGACTCCAGGCCGAGCCGCGTGCGCATGTCGATGACGAGCCCCACCTGGCCGCGCAGCTGCGCCACGCCGCGTACGACGGGGGACGCGAAGGGCACCTTGTGCGCGACGGGCGAACGGACCATTTCGAGAACGGTCGTGGAGAGCATCACCAGATGCTCGTCGCCGACGCGCACGAGTACCCAGAGCGCGTTCTCGTCGAGCGCCCGCCTGATGGATTGATGTTCTCGTTGGGAGGTGTGCATGCCTAGTATGTCGTCTGGTGCAGGGGCACGCTGAAGCGGGCATTTTGGCTCGTGTGACATCGACTGACGCGCTGTGGGGATTATCCGCACCAGCCAGCGCGGTCCGCCGCGAGCGCCGCCGCTCGACGGACCGGCGTCGCACGCCCGGACGATCGTCCTCGGCGTATACTGCCGTTGACCCACCCGCAGGCCACGGTTATGTTGCAAGGTTCGATACAATGTGGTCATTCCGGCCACACTGCCTCCGCCCGCGTCGGCAACCCGCGGGCGGCACCAACGACCAAAGGAGGATTGCCTCACGTGACTCGTGAATACGAGGCGGTGTACGTCTTCGACTCGACGCTCGAAGACGCCGCCATCAACGACAAGATCGCCAAGCACCACGCGCTGCTCAGTGCCGAGGGCGAGATCGTCCTCACCCACTGGGGCCGCCGCCAACTCGCCTACAAGATCGGCAAGCGCGACACGGGCTACTACGTGCTCGCCCGCTTCAAGGCCGACGGCAAGGTGCTCCCCGAGTTCGAGCGCTCGCTCAAGCTCGACCTCTCCGTGGTGCGCTACCTGATCACCATCCATGAGAACGAACTCGGCGCGCCGCCGATGACCGAGGAACAGCTCGCCGCCAAGCGGGCCCGTGACGACGACGACGAGGACGACGAATAATGCGCCGCCAGAAGAAGACCTGCCCCATGGATGAAGCCCGGATCCGCCACGTCGACTTCAAGGACGAGCGGTTCCTCTCGCGCTTCGTCACCGACAACGGCAAGATCCTGCCGAGCCGCCTCAGCGGTACGTGCGCGCGCCACCAGCGCCAGCTGGCCAGCGCCATCAAGAAGGCGCGCTACCTCGCGCTGCTGCCGTACACCCGCGGGCAGACGCCGTAAGTGACGGACGCCGTCGTCGAGCCCACGCCGCCAGCGGGTGACCGTGAGCGCGGCTGGCGGCGCGTGGTTGGCGGACTCGCCCTGCTCTTGTTGTTGCCGGTCATGCCACCCTTCTCGGTGGTCCTGCCGGTGACGGAGACGGCGCTGGTGCTGGTCCCCGCGCTCGCCGCCTGTGCGCTCGCGGGGTGGAAGGCCGGTGGACGGCTGTATCTGGCGGTGCTCTGGGTGGCGTTCGCCGCCTGGGTCATCGCGGCCGGCGGGGGGCGCAGCGACTATGCGCTGCTCGCCCGCGGCTGGGGAGTGCTGGTGGCGGTCGCGTTCGGCGGATGGGCCCTGTTCTGGCCGTCCGGCACCTTCTTGCACCGCGCGCTGGCCACGCTCGGCACCGCGCTGGCGATCGGCGGGCTATCGTCGTTTGCGGTCCCGGGCGGACCAGCCCGCGTGCAGCAGCTGTTCGCCGGCGAGGCGTTGCATCGCGCCGACGCGTTCGACACGGACTGGCAGACGCGGCTGGTGAGCAAGGATTGGCAGGAGTTCCGGACGACCAACGCCGAATCGGCCGCCTGGTTCGAGAAGACGCTGGAGGAGCAGCGGGGAATGGTGCGGCGTACCGCCGAACGGTCGCCCGCGCTCTTCCCGGCCCTGTTGGCGCTGGAAACGCTGGCCGCGCTCGGGCTCGCCTGGGCGTTGTATCATCGCGTGGGGCGCGCGCGCATCGGCGCGCCGCTCGCACGGTTGCGGGAGTTCCGGTTCAACGACCAGCTCGTCTGGGGCCTGGTCGGCGGCCTGATCTTCCTGGTGGTGCCGGGCTTCGGTCCCCTCGGGGGGCTGGGGTCCAACCTGCTGCTCTTCTTCGGGGCGCTGTACGGCCTTCGCGGAGCGGGCGTGGCGCTGTTCTTCGTGGCGCCGGGGCGGGTGATGACGGTCGTTCTGGTCAGCATGTCGGTGTTGTTTGCCGGCCCGGCTGGCGTGATCTTCGTGGGGCTCGGCTTGGGCGACACCTGGCTCGATTGGCGTCGCCGAGCGCGCCCGTCAACCTGAACGTTGGGGTTTCCGATGGAAGTCATTCTGCGAGAAGCGGTGGAAAAACTCGGGCATCCGGGCGACATCGTAAAGGTGTCGGCGGGTTACGCGCGCAACTTCCTGCTCCCGAGAGGCGTCGCGTACGAAGCCACGCCGGGGAACAAGAAGCGCATCGCCCAGGAGAAGGCGAGCCTCGAAGCGGCCGAGAACGACCGCCGTTCGACGGCCGAGGCGTTTGCGGCGAAGATCGAACCGATCTCCCTCACCTTCGCCGCGCGCGTGGGCGAAGAGGGCAAGCTGTTCGGGTCGGTGACCACGTCCGACATCGTCACGCAGCTCGAGGCGCAGGGCATTCACGTGGAGAAGCGGCAGATCGACCTGGGCGAGCCCATCAAGGCACTCGGCGTCTACAAGGTCGGCATCAAGCTGCACGCCGACGTGAAGCCCGAAATCAAGGTCTGGGTCATCAAGGGCTGAGGCCCGGCGCGCGACATCGGCGCGCGACATCGAGGCACCGGGTGCGGCAGACGGGGGGTGGGCCATGGCTCGCTCCCCGTATTGCGTCGCCCGGCTGCCCGTCTGGCGCTATGTTCCTCTGTCGCACGCGTTCGTCCTCGATCGTCCCTCGCCACCGGAACGGCGAAACATTCCCTGGGTGCAGGTGTCTTACACGTGATGTCTCCCATCGTCTCCCCGGCCCAGGTGGCCGAGCACGCACGCCACGCCGCCTCGTTGTGCGTGGACAACAAGGCCAACGACGTCATGCTGCTCGACTTGCACGGGGTGACGGACATGACGGACTTTTTCATCGTTGCGTCGGGCACGTCCGACACGCACGTGCGCAGCGTCGCACGGCACGTGGTGGACGGCATGGCGCAGGCGGGCCTCACGGCCCACCATGTCGAGGGAGAGGAGTCGGGGCGCTGGGTGCTGGTGGATTTCGTGGACTTCGTGGTGCACGTGTTCCACCCGGGCACGCGCACGTATTACCAGATCGAACGGTTGTGGGGGGATGCCCCCGCGGTCGCCATTACGTCCTAAGCCGGGAGCGTCGATGTCGAGGGTCCGCCTAGTCGCCCTGTGCCTGTGCCTCTGCTCCGCCCTTCCCCTGCGCGCGCAGACCTACTTCGGGCAGAATCAGGTCCAGTTCCAGAAGTTCAACTGGAAGGTGCTGAAGACCGAGCACTTCGACATCCACTACTACCCGGACGAGGCGCAGATGGCGCACGTCGCGGGGAGCTTGGCGGAGCGGTCGTACGCGCGGCTGGCGCGGCTCATGAACTACCAGTTCAAGGAGCGCAAGCCGATCATCGTCTTCGCGTCGCGCGGGGCGTTTGCGCAGAACAACGTGTTCGGCGACCTCGGCGAGGGGACGGGGGGCGTCACCGACGCGCTGCGCCAGCGCAACATGTTCTTCTTCACCGGCGATCTCGGCGAAGCGGAACACGTGATGGCGCACGAAATGGTGCACCAGTTCCAGTACGACATGTTCTCGCGCGGCCGCGCCGGCCAGGGGCTCGAGACGCTGCAGCAGCGCCAGCCGCCGCTCTGGTTTGCCGAGGGCATGGCCGAGTACCTGAGTGTCGGTCCGAACCATCCGGCGACCGACGGCATCATGCGCGACGCGGCGCTGAGCAGCAAGTTCCCGACCATCGAGGACCTCGAGCGCCGGCCCGACGAGTACTTCCCGTATCGCTACGGCGAGGCGCTCTGGCGCTACGTCGGCGCGCGCTGGGGCGACGAGGTGATCGGCGAGATCATGCAGGCGACGCCCACGCTCGGCCACGAGCGCGCGTTCAAGCGCCACCTCGGGCTGTCGTTCGAGGAGCTGGGCAACGACTGGAAGGACGCCATGCAGGCGCAGTACCTGCCGCAGGTGGGGCAGCTCGACCGGCCGCGCAAGATCGCCACGTCGCTGCTGACCGAGCGCAAGACCGGCGGCGTGATTCCGGTGTACGTCGCGCCCGCGCTGTCGAGCGATGGCAAGTACATCGCGTACATCTCCACCGGCAGCCTGGTCAAGGCCGAGGTCTTTCTCGATCTCTACCTCGCCGATGCGACGACCGGCAAGCGGTTGAAGCGGCTGACCAACAGCACGCTGAACCCCGAGTTCGAGGAACTGCGCTTTCTCTATTCGCAGAGCGCGTTCTCGAGCGACGGCCGGCGCCTGGCGTTCACGGCGCAACGCAACGGTCGCGACGTGCTGTACGTGCTGGACGTGCAGACGCGCCATGTCGAGCGGCGGCTCGACACCGGCCTCGACGCGATGATCGGACCGTCGTGGTCGCCGGATGGCCGGCGCATCGTCTTCAGCGGGCTCAAGGGCGGCGAGTCGGATCTGTACGCGATCGACGCCGACGGCACGAACCTGCGCCGCCTCACCAACGACCTCTACGGCGACGTCATGCCGGCCTGGTCGCCCGACGGCCGGAAGGTGGCGTTTGCCAGCGAGCGCGGGCCGCAGACGCAGCTCGACATCATGCGCTACGGCAAGTGGCGGATCAGCGTGCTCGACCTCGAGACGGGGTCGATCGAGGTGATTCCCGGCCAGGCCGGCAAGAACCTCAACCCGCAGTGGGCGCCCGACGGCAAGTCGCTGGCGTTCATCAGCGACCGCGTGGGAATCCCCCAGGTCTTCCTGTACGACTTCGCGAGCAAGGAGCACTACCAGCTCACGCACCTCGTGGGCGGCGTGCAGTCGGTCACCGAGAACAGCCCCGCGCTCACGTGGGCGGCGACGGCCGACCGGATGGCGTTCGTCTACTTCGAAAACAACGCGTATACGGTGTGGCAGGTCGCCAATCCGCGGTCGCTGAAACGCGATCCGTACCGCGACGCGTCGGTGGTCGCCACGGCCGGGCCTGGCGCGGCGCGTCCGGCAGCCGACTCGGCAGCCATTCGGCGCGTGCGCGATCGCGTGGCCGCCGAAGCGAACATCAGCGCCATCGTCGCCAAGGTGGCGCCGTCGAGAGACTCGATCTTCCCTCCGCTGCCCTCGGTGCGCGACCCGCGGCGCCAGTCGGTCTATCGCGGCGACGCGGGCCTCCGCGCGGCGGACAAGCTGCCCGAGAACCTGGGCATGGCCGGTTCCGGCGTGAGCGTGGCGGCCCTGCTCGACAGCGCGACGTTCGCGCTGCCCGACACCACGAAGTTCGTCGATCAGCGCTACCCGGGCCGCTTGCGTCCCGAGTACATCGCACGGCCGCAGGTCGGGTATGCGCAGGACAATTATGGCCGCGGCGTCTACGGCGGCACGGTGATCGTGCTGTCCGACCTCGTCGGCAACAAGCGCCTGGCGCTGGCCGGCGGCATCAACGGGCGCATCGAGGAGGCGCAGCTGTACGCCGCGTACAGCTCTATGGGCGGCCGGCTCCAGTACACCACCAGCATTTCGCAGCAGCCGAACTTCTTCCTGCTGACGACCGAGCTCGTGCCGGTCAACAGCACCCAGGCCATCCAGGAGCAGGTGATCGCCCGGTACATCCAGCGGACGGCTTCCATTGCCGGACTGTACCCGCTCAACCGGTTCAAGCGGTTCGAGTACGGCCTGAGCTTCAATAACATCGACCGGTCGCTGATGTGGATGAGCTACGGCATCGACTTTGCGTACGGCTACACCACGCAGGTCAACGTTGACAGCATCGTCAACTTGGGGTCGCTCAATTTCGTGGCCCCCTATGCCGCGTTCGTGCATGACAACACCATCATGGGCTACACCGGTCCCATCTACGGGCAGCGGTACCGCTTCGAGGTCGAGCACGCCGCCGGCAACCTGAGCTGGACCAACTACAATGCCGACTACCGCCGCTACGACGCCCTGCTCTTCAGCTACCTCACGTTGGCCACGCGGGTGCAGACGGCGATCTCGGCGGGAAGCGGCGAGAACCTGTTCCCCAAGTACATCGGGCGCGCCGACTTTCTGCGCGGCTACGACCGCGAGAACTACTACTCCAACGCCTGCGCGACCGACACGACCGGCACGGGCGCCTGCTCCGCGACCCAGTTGCTCGGCAGCCGCGTGGCTTTCGGCAACGTCGAACTGCGCTTCCCCGTCTTCCGACCGTTCCAGTACAAGAAGAAGCACATCACGTTCATCCCGATCGACGGCCTGATCTTCGCCGACGCGGGCGTGGCGTGGAGCAAGGGGCAGACGCTCTCGGCGTCCCGTCCCGCCAACTATGACTGGACCACCCAGCGGTATCCGCTGCGCTCCTACGGCTACGGCTTCCGGGTCAACCTCTTCAACTTCGCGATCCTGCGCATCGACAAGTCGTACCCGCTCGACGCGTCGTCGAAGAAGGGATACTGGTTCTGGACGCTGGGACCGTCGTTCTAGACCGAGGAGATGGACGGAGGATCGCGATCGAGGATCGTAGTCGAGGATCGCGATTGCGATCCTCCGTCCACATCCTCAATCACCGTTCGGCCTACCGTATCCGGCCCGCGCAGGCGCAAATTGAGTGGATGCGCCGCGCCGCCCTCCTCCTGACCGCCATCCTCTCCGCCGCGTGCGCCAAGTCGCGTGACGCCGGCCCGGTCGCGGGCGCGGGCGCGATCGGCGCCGGACCCGACGCGATCCTCCTCCGCTTCTCCCGGCTCGGTGGTCCGGCGCGCGCCTACCGGTGGTGGCACGACAGCACCATCTGGACCTCGACCCAGCACGCCCCGGCCGTGACCGACGCCATCGCCTTCGACGCGCAACAGGGCGTGCTCGTGATGCTCGACGCGGCGCGCGTTCCATTGCGCGTCGACCTGCGGGTCGGTCGCGTCACCTCGACCACCGCCGAACGCCTGCGCGCCATCACGTCGGCCGACGGGTATGCCGTGTTCGGCGTGGCCCCCACGGGCGAGGTCGTGCGACTCACCAGCAGCACGGTCTGGCGATTCCGGCCGCCTGCCCCCGTGCGCACGCTGCTGCCCCTCCCCGACGGCGCGCTGCTCCTCGTGAGCGATGAACCGGGCGGCCGCGTGGTCATCCGCAAGGTGCATCCACCGGAAACAAAGATCACCGACAGCACCACGATCGGCGGCGCCGACCTGGTGATCCCCACCACCGTGGGCGACCGCATCTACTTCGCCTGGGGCGACCGGCTCGAGGGACTGCGCACGCGCGACCTCGGGCGATCGTTGTCGATCACCTTCAGCGACGCGGTGCGCGCCGTCGAGCCCACGCCAAGCGGCGATCGCCTGTTCGTCGCCATCAAGGGGAGCGCGACCGTGTACGTCGTGGACCGCTACGAGTCGGCGGTGCGCGACCAGGTCCTCCTCGGCTCCGCGCCGATCGCGCTGCGCATGGATCCCGACGGGCAGTTCCTGCTGGCGCGCACGGCGGGCGGCGACTCGGCGCAGGTGATCGCCGTCGGCACGCAACGCGCCATCGGCACCGTGGCCACGGCGTGGCGGCCCGACCTCCCGCTGATCGCCCCCGACGGCGGATTGGCGCTCGCCGTGGACGACGCGATGGTGATCGTCGATGCCGAGACGCGGCGCGAACGGGCCCGCGTGCCGAACGGCGCCGCCGACGTCTGGGCCATGGTGCGATGGAACGGGTTCCGCCCGCGCTCGGCGTCGCTCGACGAGCCGGTGCGGTTCGCGGAGGCCGAGTCCGATTCGTTCGACGCCGACACGCTCCCGCCTGAACCGGGCACTGCTCCGGTGCCGGCTTCCGCCGCGCTCAGCCCGGTGCCTCCGGCCGACGTGCGTGCCGAACTCAAGAGCCACGGCTGGATGCTCAGCTTCGCCGCCGTGCTGTCGGAGAGCCGCGCGCGCGCCATGGCCACCGCGGTGCGCGTCGACGGCGCGAGCGCGCGCGTCCAGTCGAGCGATCGCAACGGCACCACCGTCTACCGCGTCATCGCCGGCCCGTTTCCTACGCGCGATGCGGCCGAGGACGCCGGGCGGCGCAGCGGTATTCCGTACTGGGTGTTCGAGGCGGCACCGTGATCGGCCGCCGGCGGCCGAGCGGGCCCGTCCCCCATCCGTGGGAGGAGGAGGGACGTCGCCTTGCGCCGCTGTTCGCCACCGTCTCATCGGCCGTCGTCGTCGCCAATGACGCCGAGCAGGGGGCGCGCGTCGCGCTCGGCATCGCGCGGGTGGCGACGCTCGAACGGCGGGTCGCCATCGCCGACCTCACGGGCGGCGCCCCCACGCTCGTCGCCTTGGCCGGCGACGGCGATGCGCATGGCGTCACCGACAGTTTTCTCTACGGCGTCTCGTTGAACGCGATCGCGCGCCCGGCGGCAGACGGCACGCCATCGCTGTTCGTGCTCCCGAGCGGCAGCGAGCCCACGGTGCCCGAGGATGTGCTGCGCAGCGACCGCTGGCGCCGCCTGGCGGCCGGCTTTGCCGACGCGGGAGCGCTGCTGCTGCTGGTCGCGCGCGCCGGCACGCCCGCGCTCGCCGCCCTGGTGGGGCAGACCGATGGTGCGGTATCGGTGGCCGATGCCAGCATCCCGCTCGATTGGCGCGTCATCGCGCAAGCGGGTGACCCCACGCCGGCGCATGCGCTCGCTCCGGCCGTCGACGGCTCGCGGCGGCCGTGGTCGCCGTTCAGCATCGCGTCGGCGGCACTGCTGCTCGTCACCATCGTCATCGCGGCCGCCTCGCTCTGGCCGCGCGGGGGCGCCAACTCACGCGATGCCGTGGCCGACGGCGCAGGGTCGAAGCCGACGCCGTCGCCGACCGCGTCGCCGAGCACAACGCCGAGTACAACGCCGAGTACAACGCCGAGTACAACGCCGAGTACAACGCCGAGTACAACGCCGAGTACAACGCCGAGTACAACGCCAACCGCAACGTCGACCACGACGCCAACCACGACGCCCACTGCCTCGCCAGTCGCGGACGCAGCGAGGTCGGGTAACGAGACGCCATCGGCATTGCCCTCCACGATGCCTGCGCCGACGCAGAGCGCGGCGAAGGCCGCGGGGATGCGCGCGCCGTCGGCCACGCCGCCAGCCACGCAGCCCGCCGCGCTGCCAATCGACGCAGTGCGCGTCCCCAGTCCTGTCAATCCCTCCGACGGCGTTCGGGCCGCCGATTTCGCGGTGGAACTTGTGGCGACAAACAGTGCCGCGGGTGCAAATTTGTGGCTTCGCAAGCGCGGCACTCCGCTGCCCGGCGTGACCGTGTCACCGGTCCTGTCTGGCGCCGCGGGAACGCGCTGGCACAGGGTGCTCGTCGGCGCGTGGCGCAATCGCGTGTCCGCCGACTCCATGCTGGCGGCCCTGCGGGCCGATGGTGTGCTGCGCGCCGACGCGGGCGTCGTGGTCCGCGTGCCCTTGGCGTTGTTGCTGGAGGCGGGCGTGCCGCGGAGCGCCGCGCCCGCGCGCGTCGCGGCGCTGGTCGCCCGCGACGTGCCGGCCTATGCGTTGGTGCAGGACGATGGAACCGTGCGCCTGTTCGCGGGCGCCTTTGAGACGGCCGCGGCCGCCGTGCCCCTCGACGCGGATCTGCGCGCCATGGGACTCGCGCCGCAGCTGGCGTACCGAACCGGGAGAACGTTCTAAGTGCGATTGACCAGACTCGAGCTGCACGGCTTCAAGTCGTTCGCGGACCCCACCGACCTGTCGTTCAACGCCGGCGTCACCGCGATCGTCGGCCCCAACGGGTGCGGCAAGTCCAACGTCTCCGACGCGGTGCGCTGGGTGCTCGGCGAGCAGCGGGCGCGCCTGCTGCGCGGCGCCAAGATGGAGGAAGTGATCTTCCAGGGGTCGTCGGCCCGCAAGCCGGTCAACATCGCCGAAGTCTCCCTGCACTTCTCCAACGAAGACGGCGTACTCCCCATCGCGTATCGCGAGGTCGTGATCACGCGCCGCCTGTCCCGCTCGGGCGAGAGCGAGTACCTGCTCAATCGTACGCCGTGCCGCCTGCGCGACATTCACGACCTGCTGCGCGGCACCGGTCTGGCCGCCGACGTGGGCGTGGTGATCGAGAGCAAGATGATCGATGCCCTGCTCAGCGACCGCCCCGACGATCGGCGCGAGTTGTTCGAGGAGGCCGCCGGCGTGGGGCTGTACCGCGATCGCCGCCGGTCGACGGAACGCCGCCTCGAGGAGACGAGCGGCGATCTCGCGCGGCTCGACGACCTCATCAACGAGGTCGGCAGCCAGTCGCGGTCGCTCGCCCGCCAACGTCGCAAGGCCGAGCGCCACACCGAGGTGATGGCGCGCCGCAAGTCGGTGGAGTTGACGCTCGCCGAGCGCGAGATGGCGTCATGGATGGACGAGCTCGCCCGGCTGACGGAGGAACTCGGCGCGCTGCGCGAGCGCTCCCCCGAGGGCGAGGGGCGCGTGCGCGCCGCCGAGCAGGCCCGTGACGCGGCCCACGCGGCCCGCGCCGCCGCCGACACCACGCGGCAGGAACGCACGCGCGTGGCGGTGCAGCTGCGCGAATCGCAACAGTTGCTGCAACGCGAGGTGGCGGTGGCCGAGGAGCGCCACCAGAACGCCGCGCAGCGTCGCGAACGCGCCGAGCTGGAGCGCAGCGAGGGAGCCGCGTTCGGCGACCGCCTGCGCGGCGAGTGGGACGCGGCGCGCGCCGAAGAGGCCCGGTGCGAAGCGGATGTGCGCGCGGCCGCCGAGGCGCTGCAGCACGCGGTCGCCGCCGAGGAGGAAACGCGCGGTGGGGTGGCGGCCGCCCGCGACGCGCTGGCGCGGATCGAGGCGTCGGTGCGCGAAGCGCGCGACCGCATTCGTCGGCTGGAGCTCGAGCGCGAGGGTGCCGAGCGCGAAGCCGGCGACGTGGCGCAGCGCATGGCCGTGCTCGGTGGCGAACGCGAACGGCTGCTCGAGCAGTTGCAGCTCGCCGAGCGCGACCATGTCGTAGCTGCCGACGCGCTGACCATCGCACAGGACGCCGCTGGCGAGGCGACCGGCGCACTCGAGGCGGCGCGCGCGCAGTCGCGCGCCTTCGGCGAACGGGAAGCGGCCGCGCGCGCCGACCTGCGCCGCGTCGAGGAGGAGCACACCGGACTGCAGGGCAAGCTGAGCGCGCTCGAAGGACTCGAGCGCGAACGAGTCGGGCTCGCCCCCGCCGCCGCGCGCCTGCTGCGCGACCGCGAGCAGTTCGGCGACGGCGCGGTGCTCGGCCCGCTGTCGGACTTCATTGGCGCCGATTCGGCCGCCGCCGCGCTCGTCGAGCGATTCCTCGGCGCCACGGTGCACGCGGTAGTCGTGCGCGACCGCGCCGTGGCCGATGCCGTGCGCCAGTGGCATGCGCGGTCGACGCCGGGCGCGCTGCTGCTGCTCCCGCTCGACGCGCTCGCGCTCGGCGACGATGCCGTGGACGCGGAAGAACTGGCCAGTCGCGTGCAGTCGGACGGGCCGGTGCGCGCGTGGGTGCGCGCCCTGCTCGGCAAAGTGCGCAGCACGGACGATGGCACCTCGTTTGTCGATGCGCGCGGCGCGGTCTGGCTGCCCGGCACCGGCGGCGGCGCCGGACCGCTGCGCCGCAAGGCGGAACTCTTTCAGCTGCGCGCCGACCTGCAGGCCATCGGGGCGCGCCGCGACGCCGCGGTCGCCGCGCTCCAGCGCGTGCATGCCGAGGTCGTCGCGGCCGAGAACGCCGCCGCCGACGCCGCGCAGGCCGACGGACTCGCGCAGCAGGAGGCGCAGCGTGCCGCCGCCCTCGCCGCCGATCGCGACCGCGCCGTCCAGCGCTTGCAACGCGACCACGCCGACGCCGAAGCGCTCGCCGCGCGGCTCGCCATCCGGCAATCCGAGCTGGCCGCACGCGCCGCCGATGGCGCCCAGCGTCTCGCGCAGGAGAGCGACGCGCTCGCGCTCGCCGACCAGCACGCCCTCGAGGCGCGCGAGGCGCTCGCCATCGCCGAGGCGCGGCAGGACGCCGCGCGCGAGACCCGCTCCGCGGCGCAGGTGTCGCACGCGCAGGCCGAAGCGCGCCGCCAGGTTTCCACGGAACGCGAGGAGCGCCTCGCGTTCGAGCAGGCCGGCGCCGCCGCGCGGCTCGACGCGCTGACGCAGGAACTCGTCGCCATCGACGCGGCCGACGACGAGCTGGCCCGGCAGATGACCGCCTGGCGCGACGACCTCGCCGGCCGCACGCAATCGCTGGCCGCCGCCGAGTCGTCGCTCGAGAATGCCGAAGCCGGGGTGCGCGCCGCCGATGCGGCGCTGGGCGCCGCCGAGCACGACCTCGACGCCACGCGCCGCGATGTCACCGCGCTGGCCGAGGCCCTGCATCACGCCGAACTGCGCCACACCGAACTCGGAGGCAAGCGCGCCGCCGTCCGTGAACGGCTCGAGGCCGAATGGCGCAAGCCGCTCGAGGAATTGCTGGCCGACTACGTCGCGCTCGAACTCGACGACGACGCGTTGCGCGCCGAGGCCGAGCAGCTGCGCGCCCAGCTCGAGGCGCTTGGCCCCGTCAACGAGCTCGCCGTCGAGGAGCACGACGAGGCCGTCAAGCGCCTCGACTTTCTCACGACGCAGCGCGCCGATCTCGCCGATGCGCAGAAGGCGCTGCAGCAGGCCATCCGCGAAATCGACACCACGGCGCGCGAGATGTTTCTCAAGACCTTCGCCGAGGTGCGCGAGCATTTCCGCCGCATCTTCCTCACGCTGTTCGGCGGCGGCGAGTGCGACCTGCGCCTCGAGAACCCCGAACTGCCGCTCGACTGCGACATCGAGATTCATGCGTCGCCGCGCGGCAAGCGCACGCAGCGCATCCACCTCCTGTCGAGCGGCGAGCGCGCCCTCGTGGCGCTGTCGCTGCTGTTCGGCATCTTCCTCACCAAGCCGAGTCCGTTCTGCCTGCTCGACGAAGTGGACGCGCCGCTCGACGATCAGAACGTGGGACGGTTCGTGAAGATGCTGAACGAGTTCAAGGTGAACACGCAGTTCATCGTGATCACGCACAATCCGCGCACGACCACCGAGGCGGCCGACGCCGTCTATGGCGTGACCATGCAGGAACCCGGCGTGTCGTCGCTCGTCAGCGTGCGCATGTCGGGGCAGCCGGTCGACGAAGATGCGCCGGAGGGGGCGTCGGTCTCGTGACCCGCCGCCACGTCGCCATCCTGCTGGCCGCGGCGCTCGCGGGGGCGGGGCCCGCGCTCGCCCAGCGTACGGTGACGGTCATCGGACCCACCGACAATCCGTTGCGCGACGGCATTCCCGCGTTCCAGATCCAGGCTAGCGGGTTTCCGCCGTCGGACCTGCCGCTGCGGTTCGAGTTGCAGGTTTCGACCAACGCGACGTTTGTCAACGGAGTGGTTGCCGACATGACGGTGATCGGCGCCGGCCCGAGCGTGACCATCGTCCCGAGCCACCTCTTCCCCGAAAAGAGCCTCGTCTACTGGCGCGGCGTCGTCACCACCGCCGCGGGCATGCAGGTCAACTCGGGCGTCACGGGACCGCGCTACACGGCGCCGTGGCTCACCTTGCTCGCGCCGAACAACCTCAACGGCACTACCGTCATGACCAGGCGACCGCCGTTCTCCTGGACCTCGGCGCGTCTCGACCCGTCGGCCGGACGCTGGCAGTACGAAATCCGCATCATCGACGCCCGTGGCGCGAGCGTGCTCATTGGCCGCCTCGACGACACCGTGTACGTCCCCGTCAGCGATCTCGAGGGGAACACGTCGTATCGCTGGACGCTGTCGGCCTGGACGGCGGCCGGCGACACCGCGCGGGCGCAGAGCGCGTCGACGTTTGTCGTGCTGGATGCGTCGATGCCGCCGGCGACGATTCTGTTCCAGAACTTCCCGAACCCGTTTCCGAATGCGCGCGTGGGCGCCACGTGCATCTGGTTCGACCTGCGCGATGCCGGCACCGTCGACTTGCAGGTGCTCGACCTGCGCGGCAATCACGTGCGCTCGATCATTCCCGGTCCGGCGTTCAGCTCCTCGTCCTTATCGCCCGGCCATCATGGGCGGGCCAGCGAAGGGAGCAATTCCGGGTGCGACCCGCGCTTCTTGTGGGATGGCACCGACGATGGTGGCCGCGCCGTCTCCACGGGCGTCTACATCATTCGCCTTCGTGCCGGCGGCGTCGAGACCTTCCGGAAGGCGCTCTACAAGGGCCGATAGCGCGGGCGCTTCTACTGCCGTTCACGAGCGCCCATCCCCATATTTCCCGGCTGCGGCGCGCTGTCGGCGCCCCAGTCGTTCCCTCCAGAGGATTCGCAATGCTCGTGGTCATGCAGGTCACTGCCGCGCCGGCCGACATCGATCGGGTATGCGCAGCCATCAGCGCGATGGGCTTCCAGCCCCTGCCGCTGCCGGGCGCACAGCGCACGACCATCGGATTGGTGGGCAACGACCGTCGGGTCGATGGATCGCACATCGAGGCGCTGCCGGGCGTGGCCGAAATCATCTACGTCTCCAGCCCGTTCAAGCAGGTCTCGCGCGAATGGCGCTCGGCCAACACGCTGGTGACGATCGCCCCGGGCGTGACCTTCGGCGGCCGCGATGTCCCCGTGATCGCCGGCCCCTGTTCCGTCGAGAGCGAAGCGCAGATTCTCGCGGCGGCGCACGCCGTGCGGGCCGCCGGCGCCGTGGCGTTGCGCGGCGGCGCGTTCAAGCCGCGGTCGTCGCCGTATTCCTTTCAGGGCATGGGCAAGGCCGGCCTCGCCCTGCTGCAGCGCGCCAAGGCCGAAACCGGGCTCGCCATCGTCACCGAAGCCATGGATGACGAAGGCGCGCACCTGGTCGCCGAATACGCCGACTGCATCCAGATCGGCGCGCGCAACATGCAGAATTACTCGCTGCTCAAGACGGTCGGAAAGCTGCGCAAGCCGGTCATGCTCAAGCGCGGCATGGCGGCGACCGTGCAGGAACTTCTGCTCAGCGCCGAATACATCCTGGCCGAAGGGAACGAGCAGGTGATCCTCTGCGAGCGCGGCGTGCGCACGTGGGACCCGTCGTCGCGCAACATGTTCGACCTGAACGCCATTCCCACGGTGCAGAAGCTGTCGCACTTGCCCATGATCGCCGACCCGAGTCACGGCACCGGCGTGCGCGATCGCGTGACGCCGATGGCGCGCGCCGCCGTCGCCGCCGGCGCCGACGGCCTGATCATCGAAGTGCACAACGATCCGAACGCGGCGCTGAGCGACGGCGCGCAGTCGCTCTTCCCGAAGCAGTTCGCCGACCTGATGCGGGCGCTGCGGTCCATCGCCGACGCGATCGACCGCCGCATCGCGTCGCACTGATTCGCCCGATGCACGCCCGCGTTCGCCACGCGGTTCACCGGTTTCGCCGCGGCGCGTGCCTCCCGAACGCGTGGCTCCCGATCGCGTGGCTCCCGATCGCAGGGTTCCTGATCGCGGTTCACCTGCTCCCGGCGCGTCTCGCCGCGCAGTTGCCGCGCGACTCCGCCGCCGCCATGGCCCTGTACCACCGGGCGGCGGCGAAGTTCGCCGACGCCCGCACCATGCGTGCCGGGTTCGAGCAGACGCTGATCAGTCCCATGAACAAGACGCCCCGCGTCGCCCGCGGCGAGATGATGCAGCGTCCGCCGTTCCGCTTTGCGTTCCGATTCACCGAGCCGGCCGGCGACGCTGTCGTCTCCGATGGCAATGCGCTCTGGGTCTACCTGCCGAGCACGGCCAGGGGACAGGTGCTCAAGTTGCCGCGTGAAGTGGGCGGCGCCTTCGACGTCGTGTCCCGGCTCCTCGCGAACCCCGGCGACCGCGCGCAGGTGCAGGTCGTCCCCCAAGCCGACCTGGTGGGCGGCGAACCAGTGTCGCTCTATGCGCTCACGCCGCAATCGGCCGGCGCGCCGTTCCAGTCGGCCAAGGTCTGGATCGGTCGCGATGCGCTCGTGCGGCAAATTGAAATCGAAGAACCGGGCGGGCTGCGCCGCCGCATGCGCTTCACCGCCATGCGCCTGGGGATCACGCTCCCCCGGCGCGCCTTCGTCTTCGACGTCCCGCCCGGCGTGCGCATTGTCGATCAGGCCGCGCTGATGCTCGGCGGGACGACACGCCGTCCCTGACGGACATCGGCCGCTCGCGCGAGTGTGTCCCAGCCAATGAGCCACAACACTAGTGAATGCGTACCATTCCGTGGATCAGGACTGAACGCAGTCCCCAGTTCCCATCGTGCTGGCGCGTCGCGTTGAAGTCCTCGCGATGAATGTTTTCTCCTCGAAAGACAGTCGTATAGACAACCGCAAGCGAGTCGATGATCGCCACCGAGTCGAACGTGAAGCGAGGCGGAAAGCCGCCGAGGCCCGGTTCCTGTGCCACGGCGGGGCGGGCTCGGCATGACAGCTCGAGAGAGTCTCGCCTTCCAACCAACGAGTGCAGCCCTGGCGGGAATCCGGTCGGGATGTCCTCGGGAGATGCCATCAACTTCAAGAGCGAGCAGCGATCGAACGAGATCGATCGATCGATCCACTCTCGTCTGGCCTGGATCACCGTAGCAGCAAGCTGCGTCGGGAGACGGCGCATCACGGATGTCTCCTGCGCCCGAAGCGGTGACACCCATGCCATCATCCACGCAGCGTTCGCCACGAGCGCCACGTGGACCGCACGCACCAAGCGGACGCCGCGAAACGACACCTTGCTCAAGTCTTCATGCATGATGAACCACCGCCCGGATTCAGATCCTTGAAATAGTCTTCCTCGTATACGGGCGTTCGGCCGCGATAGTTCAAGATTAGGGGCGCGCTGTGCTCGAATCCGAGACTGTGCGCTGCCTCGTGAAGTCCCGTATTTGATATCTGCCACGCGAGGTTGCTTCCCTTTGTTGCGCCATTGATGGCCCATGGATCGAAGTGAATGTGGTGCGTCTGCGTGTCGTACGCGCCGTAGTGCGACATTACGTCGGTTAGCGGCGTATCCGAACCGCCGATGAAGACGAGACCACCATCGAGCATTCGGTTGAACTCGTTCATCATGGCCTGGCACCGCGCTCTGAGCGCGACATCTGAGATCTGAGTGAGCGGCTTGACGAAGTCAGCGATAGCCACCCGGAGCCTCGTCTTCATGGAATCGGGGAGCACCAATTCGCAATTCGGGTCGATGTCCGGAAGACAGATGGACTTGTCTCTGGAGGGATACGTCCCCGCCTCGCTGCCACCGCCCACAAACCGACAGTCATCCGCGCTGGCTTCGCAATCGACGCCGGTCCAAGCCACACCGCCCCCCCCGACGCCTTGAAACCAATACGGGTCTTGGTCCCACGTCACCGAACCGGCCCAGTCGCAATACCAACTGACGCCGGCAACCGATTGACAATCGTACTTGTCGATGATGGGCGCCACGTAGTTTGGCGTCGGCTGCGTACCCGACAATCCTCCCATAGCCGTGCTCCGGCGAATCCCCTCGTCTCCAGGCGTTGCGGTTGGCGTGCGCGCATCGACGCATCCGGCGGCCAGAACGAGCAGCGCAATGAGCCATCTTTTCAATTGCCACCTCCGTTGGATTGACTGCGTACGTGCGGCGTGCAATCCGCGCGCTGGAGGGTACCGTCGACAATAGGCACCTACTACGCGACGCATCATACCATCACATGATGTAACGTGTTGGTGAAGCAAGGATACTGTCAAGTCAGCGGTGCCAATCTGGCTCAATGTTCCGATGCAGGACGGGTGTGGAGGCGGCGCGGAGAACGCGGTGCCCGAATCCCGCACGAGCGTGCTAACCCATTCCAGATTGCCGCATTACGCCGTGCCATGCGAAGCCGTTGTTCTTGCGTCCACTCGACACAGCGCAACATGCCAAACGGTTGCACACGCCCATGCCAACTAGATCCGTTCACCGAACGCGGTGCGGCTTACAGCCAGCGGTGCATGCCGCCCGGTGGTGTGAGACGGTAGGTCCGTGAAACCAATCCTCGGACCGCACGCGCGGCCCGCCCCCACAACGCACCACCCCGTTGAGCCGTAGCTTATCTGTCGCCACGGCCTGTTGCCACGGCCAACCACTTCGTCCCGCCGCCACCTCGATGCATCCGCCCCAAGCCGCTCCCACGCGCCCTCATCGCCCGAGATCCCGCATGCGACTTCGCCCGATCGCCCTCCTGCTCTCGCTCACGTCGCTCGCCGCCCGCGGCGATGCCCAAGCCGCCTCCCCCGAACTCTGGCGCCAGGTCGAGATCATTCGCACCGCGTACGGCGTGCCGCACATCCGCGCCGAGAACCTCCGCGCCGCCGGCTACGCGCTCGCCTGGCTGCAGCTCGAGGACTATGGCCCGCGCACGGCCATGCAGATCCTGCGCGCCTCGGCCCGCATGGGACTCGTCTTTGGGCGCGACAGCATGGCGCAGGACTTTCTCGCGCAACGCACGCGCCGGCGCGCCGAGGACAGTTGGGCGAAACTGGAACCCAACACGCGTGACATCTACGACGGCTTCGCGTACGGCATCAACCGGTACGTCGTCCTGCACCCGGCGGAGTACCCGGCAACGATGCCCGCCGATTTCACGGGATACGACATTCTGGCCGGCGACGTGGGCGAGCCGGCGTACGCCCTCGTCCGGCGGTTCCTCTCCAAGCTCGATCCGCAGCAGTTTCCGCCCGAACTGCCGCGGCGCTTCGCCGCCCCGCCCAGCGAGGGTGACGACACCGCCGAGCTCACGCGCGACAACGTCGGGTCGAACGCGTGGGCGTTCGCGCCCAGCCGCACGAGGAGCGGCAAGGCGATTCTCCTGCGCAACCCGCACCTCGCGTGGAACTCGGGTTACTACGAAGCGCACATGACCGTGCCCGGGCACTTCGACTTCTACGGCGACTTCCGCATCGGCGGACCGTTCGCCGTCGTCGGCGGCTTCAACGCCAACCTCGGCTGGTCCACCACCAACAACGCGCAGCGGCTGGAAGAGTTCTACACCCTCGACGTCGATCCCCTGCGGGCCGATCACTATCTCATCGACGGGACGTCGCTCCCGCTGCAGCGTGAAATCGTCACCGTGCAATTCCGCAACGGCCGGGGCATCTCGTCCGAGTCACGCGAGTTCTGGGACACGCCCGCCGGGCCCGTGATCCACCGCGCCAACGGCAAGATCTACATCGTCAAGACCGCGAACGACGGCGAGTACCGCGGCGGCGAGCAGTTCCTGCGCATGATGCATGCGACGTCGCTCGCCGAATGGAAGGCGGCCATGCGCCTGCATGGGCGCGGCACGTCCAACTTCACCTACGCCGACAAGGCCGGCAACATCCTGATGGTGTGGAACGCGGCGCTCCCGCTCCTCCCCCACGCGACGGGCGGCGACACGCTGGCGATTCCCGTCCGCAGCACCAACGACATGTGGACGCAGTACGTGCCGTGGGATTCGCTGCCGCAGTTCCTCAACCCGAAGGGCGGCTACGTCCACAACGAAAACAGCTCGCCGCACTACACCAACATTCGCGAGCCGATCGACACGCTCAACGCCTATCCCAATTTCGAGAAGCCGTCGCTGTCGCTGCGCAGCCAGCTCGCGCTGCAGCTCGTCGGCGGCACCAACAAGGTCAGCCTCGAGGACGTGGTGCAGCTCAAGCACAGCTACCGCATGCTGCTCGCCGACCGCGTCAAACCCGACCTGCTGGCCGCGGTGAAGGCCGCCAAGCCGACGGGCGACGTGGCGGCCGCGCTCGCGATGATGGAGGCGTGGGACAACACCTCCGCCCCCGACAGCAAGGGGGGCCTGCTGTTCGAGACCTGGTGGCAGCGCTACGGCACCGGGCTCCCCGATTCCCTCCGCTACACCAGAGCGTGGACGTCGACCGAGCCGGTCAAGACGCCGTATGGACTTTCGCAGCCGGCGCGGGCCGTCGAGGCGTTCGCCTGGGCGGTGGCCGAGACCGCGCGCCGCTACGGAGCGTACGACGTGGCGTGGGGCACGGTGCATCGCGTGCGGCGGGGCAGCGTGGACGTTCCGGTGGGCGGCTGCGGCGGCGCGCTGGGCTGCTTCCGCGTGCTCAACTTCGCCCGCGACCCCGATGGCAAACTGCAGGCCAACGGCGGCGACGGATGGATTCTCGCCGTCGAGTTCGGCGACACGCCGCGCGCCTACTCGGCGCTGGCGTACGGCAACAGCGCGCGCCCCGAGTCGCCTTGGTACTCGAGCCAGGCGGAGTTGTTCGCCAAGGGAGCGCTCAAGACGGTGGCCTACACGGCCAAGGACGTCGACGCGGCGGCCGTGGTGCGCTATCGACCAGGGGAGAAACCGTAGCGGGCGGCCCGCGGCCGCTCAGTCCGCGCGCGCGGACGCTCGCCTGGCCTGGCCGGCGTCCGCCTCGCGCGTGGCGATGGTGCGCGGCCGCGGGTCGGCGAGCGGCAAATGGACCTCGAAGGTCGTCCCCTCGCCGGGTTCGCTCTCCACGGTCACGAAGCCGCCCGACTTCTGGACGATGCTGAAGACCGTGGCCAGCCCGAGCCCGGTACCCTTCCCGGGCGCCTTGGTCGTGTAGAACGGTTCGAACACGTGCGCCAGCGTCTCGCTCGACATGCCGATGCCCGTGTCGCTCACGGACAGACAGAGGTACTCCCGTCGGGACCGTTCGCCCCACGACGACGCATCCTGCTGCGACATCGTCACGATCCGGGTGCTGAACACCATGCGGCCGCCGTCCGGCATGGCGTCCCGGGCGTTGATCGCCAAGTTCACCAGCACCTGCTCGAGCTGCTGCGGATCGGCATGCACCACGTCATCGGCCGCCGCCAGCGCACAGTCGAGCGTGATGTGGCGGCCGATGAGACGCTCGACCAGCGTCGCGGTCGCCTCGATCAGCGGGTGCACCGCCGTCTGACGCGGCTGCACCGGCTCATTCCGGCTGAACGCCATCAATTGGGCGGTCAGCCCGCGCGCGCTGGCCGACGCCTGCAGGATGGCCGCAATGTCCTCGCGTCCCTCATGGTCTTCGGGCAGCGACGTCTCGAGCAGCTCGGCGGCACTGCCGATGACCGTCAGCATGTTGTTGAAGTCGTGCGCGATGCCGCCCGCCAGCCGGCCAAGGGCGTCCATCTTCTGGCTTTCGTACTGGCGCTGTTCCGCCTGCCGGAGTTCGGTGATGTCCTCGAACACGCCGGTCGCGCGGTACACCGCGCCGCGCGCATCGCGCACCGGAAACGCGCGCCCGCGCACCCAGCGCACCGTGTCGTCGGGGCGGCGCACCCGAAAGACCGCGGCCCCCTCGCCGCCCTGGCGCACGATGGCGGCCTGCCGTTCGAGCACGAGCCGGTCGTCCGGATGCACGGTGGACAGCCAGGCGTCGATGTCGGCCGCGTGCTCGAGCCCTCGGCCCCAGATTTCGGCCCACGTCGGACTCACGTATCCCACTGACGGCGGATCCAGATCGGCGATCACGAACGCTTCGCGAATGTGCTCCGCCATCTGCCGAAAGCGCATCTCGCTCGCCTCGAGATGAACCATCGCCGTGCGGCGTTCGCTCGTCACCGCCGCCGGCACGAGCGCCGACAGGCTCGCGAGGGCGATGAACAGGTAGAGGTGGATGATCTGGGGCACGGGAGACAGCACGGAGGTGGCCGCGACTTCGGGCACCAGCGTCAACTCGAACATCACGACGACGGCGATCACCGCGACCGCGCTGGCCGAGGCCCACAGGTCGTGACGCACCGCCAGCCAGATGACGAGCGGGAAGATGGCGTACTCCAGGCCGCCAAGCTCGGTCGTCCATTGCCGCTCCGCCGCGAGCAGCCCGTGCGTGAGCACGCCCGCAAGCAGCAGCAGGATGGCCGGTTCCACCATGGCGCGCGGCCGCGGCCACGGCCGTTTCAGCATCACCCACGCAATCGTCAGCGTGACCGGCGCGAAGACCAGCATGCCGAGGCCATCGCCGACCCACCAGATCAGCCAGCCACGCCAGAACCGCGCGCCACTGCCGCCGTTGATCACCAGCGACCCGAGCACCGCCGTGGCGGCGTTGCTGAGGACGGCGGCGCCGATAACAAGTGCGCCCACCTGGCGCAGCGAACCCAGCGTGAACGGGCGGCGCCCGAAGCGCGCCACCACCGCGGCCGCCACCAGCGACTCGAGCGCGTTGACCATCGCCCCGGCCACGGCGACCTCGGGACGCGCACCGTGCCACAGATCGACCGCGAGGTTGGCGAGGACCGCCGCCAGCAACATCACCGGCCAGTCGCGCCGGCGGGAGAGCAGCAACCAGGCCAACAGCACACCGGCCGCCGGCCAGATGGCATTCACCCCCGCAATCGGGGAGTGGAGCGCGTAGCCGACGACGTCGCAGGCGGCGATCACCACGCCGACGAGCAGGCCGAGGCGCGCCTGTTCGCGCACCCTCGCGTCCGCCGGCGGCGGCCTGACGCTCACCGCGAGAGACTCACGTTCGACCGATGGGAAGCATCGACACTCAAGTTGCGCGCCGCCACCCGAGATGTAAAGTCATGCCGCGCTCGCGCCTATCGCGGCAGCGAGTCGTCTGCCGGGATCTTCTCCAGCAGCTGCCGTGGACCCGTGGCCGCGCGCAGCAGCGCCGCCGCGCGCTGCACCACCCGGTCGTTCCGCACGATCCGTCGCCCGGCATACGCCAGCCCGAAGGCCTGCCGCGCCAACTCATTCCCGAGCTGGCGGTCGACCAGCGAAACCGCGTCGTCATACAGGCGGCGCGGCACGTCGAGGCCACGGCGTGTAGCGAGCCCAAAGAGCGCGTCGCGCATCGCCGGCGTCACGGCGAACAGCGTGTCGCGCACCGTTCCCCGGCGCACGGCATCGGCGGCAAAGCTCTTCATCGCATCGCGGAACGTCGCGGCCGACGCGCCCAGGGCCAACATGAAGCGACGCTCGCTGGGCGAGGGCACCGAGTCGCCCGCCGACAGGTCGGGTGCAATGCCACCGCCGCCGAAGACCTTGCGCCCGGCGTCGGTCTTGAACACGGGTCGCTCGGCGCGGTCGTTGATCGCGCGCACGCCCGAATCGGCCCGCGCCACCCGGCTGATGCTGCGCCCCGACGGCGTGAACCAGCGTGCGGTCGTCAGCTTCAGTCCGCCGCCTCCCTCCAGCTCGAACACGTTCTGCGCGCTCCCCTTGCCGTACGACGTGCGCCCCAGCACCAGCGCGCGATCGTGGTCTTGCAGCGCGCCCGCCACGATCTCGGCGGCGCTCGCGGTGCCCGCGTTCACCACCACGGCCAGCGGCAGCGCGGGCCATCGCTGCCCCGCACTGTCGACAAACACCGTCTCGCGGCGCTGGCCACGCGTGCGCACCTCCACGATCTCCTTTCCCTTGTCGAGAAAGAGATCGGCGATCGCCACGCCCTGGTTCAGCAGGCCGCCCGGGTTGTTGCGCAAGTCGAGAATCAGCGACTTCGCGCCCGCCGCGACCAGCGAGTCCACCGTGCGCGTCAGCTCGGGACGCGCCGAATCGCTGAACGTCGACAGCAGCACGTACCCCACGCCGCCATCGAGCAGCACCGAACGCGACAGCGACGCGACGTGAATCGCGCCGCGCTCGAGCACGAAGCGGATGCGCGCCGTCCCCCGTTCGACGTCGAGGCGCAGGTGCGTGCCCGGCGGACCGCGCATCGCGTTGCGCGCCTCCTCCATCGTCCACCCCTTCATCGACTGCCCGTCGGCCTCCACCAGCCGGTCGCCCGCCTGCACGCCTGCATGTTCGGCCGGTGAGTTGGGACGCACCGCGAGTACCACCACGTAGCCCTCGCGCCGGTCGGCCTGAATGCCGACGCCGCTGTACAACCCGGACGTCGCCTCGGTGAGCCGCTTCAGGCGATCGGGCGGCAGGTACGTGCTGTTGGGATCTCCCAGCTCATCCACCAGGCCGATGGCCGCGCGCCGCCACAACTCATCCATCGAGAGCGAATCGACGTAGCTGTCGCGCACGCGCCCCATCACCGACGCGAGCAGTCGCGCGCCGTTCACGTCGGTCGGACGCGCCCGCCACAGCGCCCGCTGCACGAGCCAACCGCCGGCGATGGCGCCGGCGGCAAGGACGAGCAGGGTGACGATCAGTCGTTGGCGGCGCACGGATCCTCTACGGGGACGTGGGGACGCGGGTTCCAGCCGGTATCAAGCCTGCAGGTCGGGACACGCGGCGGCAACCACCTGCCACACCCGATCCTCCACTTCGACCACGGCGCCATCCGCCGGCACCGACACCACCGGACCGCACTCGCGATGCGCCGACTGCCATGCCGGATCCGCGAACCGGGCGAACGCCGTTTCCACGCGATCGTGAAAGGCGCGCTCCGCCTGCTCCATGCGGTCGGCCGTGCCACGCGTGGCCGCGCGCGCGAGGCCCACGTGCACCGGCAACGTGAGCAGTACGGTCAGGTCAGGCACCAGGGCACCGGTGGCAAACGCATTGGCGTCGCGCACCTCGTGCTCGGGCAGGCCGCGCCCCCCCACCTGGTAGGCGTAGGTGCTCAGGAAGAAGCGGTCGAGCAGCACGACCTCGCCACGCGCCAGTGCCGGGCGCACCTGGTCATCGACGAGCGCCGCGCGCGACGCCATGAACAGCAGCGCCTCGGTGCGTGGGGGAATCTGCGCCCCCGGGCGCAGTAGCAGCGCGCGGATTTCGTCGCCGACCGGCGTGCCCCCCGGCTCGCGCAGCATGCACACGCGCAAGCCGTGTCGGCCCAGGCGCAGGGCGAGACGCTCGAGCTGCGTCGTCTTTCCCGCCCCTTCCACCCCCTCGAACACCACCAGCCGGCCGGGCATCGCGGTCACCCGAGCGTGATGATGCCGCTCGTCGCGCCCTTCTTGATCCCGTCGAGAATCCACTGGTTCACCTGCATCATGATCTTGTCGAAGTTCTCCTGCGCCACGATCATGCGCTGATAGAGCGGGTTCACCTGCACCTGCCCCAGCAACTGCTCGAGTTCCTGTTCCATCGCCGCGGTCGGCTGCTCGCCGCCGTCCATCATCTCCGCCGCCTGATGGCGCAGCTGCTCCATGCGCTGCAAAAGCGCCACGGCGCCCTGGTCGGCGCCCAGCGCATCGTTGGCGCGGCGCACGGCCTTGTACTCGTCGCTCTGGCCGATCAGGCGTCCCAGCTCCACGGCGCGGTCGTTCAGCATCAGCTCTCCTTGCGTCGGGTCACGATGAACCGCTCGCGACCGGTCAGATCCTTGTGAATGGTCACGTCTTCGTACGCGAGCGTCCCGTCCACCAGCGCGGCGGCGTCGGCCGAGCGGCGCGTGTCGACCTCGAGCGCCAGCACCCCATGCGGCGCCAGCACCGACACCGCCCCGGTGACGATGGCGCGGATCGCCGCCATGCCGTCGCGCGCCGAAAACAGGGCGAACGACGGCTCCCAGTTGCGCACGAGATCGGGCAGCTCGCCCGCCTCCGCCGGCGCAATATAGGGCGGGTTCGCCACCAGCGCGCCCAGCGACTCGCCCGACAGGGGGGCGCAGTAGCTCCCCGCGCGAAACTCCAGCACGTCGCGACGGTCCTTCGGCACGGCGCGCACGTTGTGCCTCGCCACCGTCAGCGCGTCGCTCGAAATGTCGGTGGCGATCACCCGCTCGTAGTGTCCCTCGGCGGCCAGCGCGAGTGCAATCGCCCCCGAGCCCGTGCCGACATCGGCGATCGTTCCAGCGCCCCCCGTCTGCGCGAGCACCAGCTCCACCAGCAGTTCGGTCTCCGGGCGCGGAATGAGCACGCGCTCGTCGACATAGAGCGTCAGCGTCCGGAAATCGGCGCGGCGCACCGCGTACTGGAACGGCATGCCGCGGCGCAGCCGTTCCGAGGCTTCGCTCAGTGCCACGAGCGTCGCCGGCGCCAGCGGCTCGTCGCGGTGGGCCGTGGGCCAGAACCGCGGCTGGCCCACCACTGCGGCAATGAGATCGCGCGCCACCTGCCGCGCCGGTAGCCCGCTGGCGCCACCCATCTCGTCTGCCAGCGCATCGAGCATTTCACCCACCGTGCCCCCCAATGGCACGGCAGAGCTGATGTCGGCCGGCAGCTCGACATCCCGCAACGACTTTACGAAGGGGCCCGAATCCCTCTTGCCGCGGCCCTTCTCGCCCCCATCCCCCATCCCCACCCCCCGTCTGCCATCCGCCATCCGCCGTCCGCCGTCTGCCGTCCGCCGTCCGCCGTCAGAGTTCACTCCCCCGAACTCAGCCTCTCCTCCAAATCCGCCACCCTCAGCGCCTCCACCAGCCCCTGCATCTTGCCATCGAGCACGCCCTGCAGGTCGTGCGTCGTGAAGTTGATGCGATGGTCGGTGATGCGGCTCTGCGGAAAGTTATACGTGCGGATCTTCGCCGACCGGTCGCCCGTGCTCACCGCACTGCGGCGCAGGCGCGCGCGCACGGCCTCCTGTTCGGCCAGACGCAGGTCGAGCAATCGCGAGCGCAGCACTTCCATCGCCTTGGCCTTGTTCTGGATCTGCGACCGCTGGTCCTGTTGCGTCACCACGAGGCCGGTGGGCAGGTGCGTGATGCGCACCGCTGAGTCGGTGGTGTTGACGCCCTGTCCGCCGGGGCCGGACGCGCGGTAGACATCGATGCGCAGGTCCTTGTCCTCGATCCGGACGTCCACCTCTTCGGCTTCCGGCAGCACCGCCACCGTCGCCGCCGACGTGTGGATGCGCCCTGCGGCCTCCGTGGCGGGCACCCGCTGCACGCGATGCACGCCGGCCTCGCGCCGCAACTCGCCGAACGCACCCGAGCCCGCGACCTTGAACACCGCTTCCTTGTACCCGCCAAGTCCGCCATCCGAGAGCGACAGCGTCTCGAGCTTCCAGCCGCCGTGGCGCTCGATGTAGCGCGTGTACATGCGGTACAGGTCGGCGGCAAACAGCGCGGCCTCGTCGCCGCCCGTGCCGGCGCGGATTTCGACGATGGCGTTGCGATCATCCAGCGGATCGGGCGGCACGAGGAGCGGCTTGATCTCCTCCTCGAGCCGCGCAATCTCGGGCTCGAGCCGCACGACTTCGGCCTCGGCTTCGGCCCGCATGTCGGCGTCGTCCAACGCAACGAGCTCGCGCACCTGCGCGAGCTCGTCTTCCAGCTTGTTCAGCCGATTGGCGCGCGCCACGAGCCCGGCCAACCGCTGGTGCTCGCGGCCCAGCTCTGCCAACCGCTTGGCGTCCCGCAGGATGGCGGGATCGAGCAGGTCGCGTTCGACGTCAGCCGCGCGTTGGAGCGCGTCGGCGAGGCGGTCGCGCAGGCTCAGACGGCGGCCTTCCGCTTGAACTTCTGGTTGAAGCGCTCCACACGGCCAGCCGTGTCGATGAGCTTCTGCTTGCCCGTGTAGAACGGGTGGCAGTTCGAGCAGATGTCGAGATGGATCTCGTCGCGGACGGAGCGCGTCTGGAACGTGTTGCCACACGCGCAATGCACGGTGGTCGTCGCGTAGACGGGATGGATATCGGCCTTCACGGGATACTCCAGGCGGGTGGTTCTTGCGTAGCTGGTAAATATACCCCGTCGGACGGGGTGGATTCAAGCGGCAACTATAATAAGGTTTGACGCCCGCCCCTCGGCGGGCTAAGTTCGCGACGGCCAGCGAGTTGGCGGACGCCGTCCGCCGTCTGCCGTCTGCCGTCTGCCGTCCGCCGTCTGCCCTCCGCCCTCTGCCGTCTCTCCCGTGCCCACCATCGCCTCCTTCCTCGCCACCGTACCCCTCTTCAAGTCGCTCGACGCAGCCGAGCGCGAGCGGTTTGCGGAGCTGGTGCGCGAAAAGAGCTACCCGCGGGGGAGCGTGATCCTGTTCGAGGACGACCCGGGCGATGCCCTGTTCGTCGTCCGCTCGGGACGGGTCAAGGTCGTGCTGCTCGCCGAGGACGGCCGCGAGGTCATCCTGGGCCTGCTCGGCGTGGGCGAGCACTTCGGCGAGTTGTCGCTCATCGACGACCAGCCGCGGTCGGCGCACGTCATCGCCATGGAGGAATCGTCCATCCTCGTGCTGCGCCGCGACGACTTCCGGCGGCGGGTCGAGGCGAGCCCGGTGGTGGCGTGGGCGCTGCTGCAGGAGCTGTCGCGCCGCCTGCGCCGGGCCGACGACAAGATCGGCACGCTGGTGCTGCTCGACGTCCATGGCCGGATCGCCCGCATGCTCCTCGACGCCGCGGCCGAGTGCGGCAACGACCTCATCGACAAGCCCCTCACGCACCAGACCATCGCCCAGGTGATCGGCGCCAGCCGCGAAACCGTATCGCGCGCCATGCGGGAGTTCCAGGAACTCGGCTGGGTGAGCGCCGAGCAGCGCCGCATCCGCGTGCTCAACAAGGGGGCGCTGCGCGAGCGTTCCCAGCAGCAGATGTGACGGGGGTCACGTGCGCCGCGTGACGATGCGCCGGAGCGAGAGAGCCGCACCGCTCGTACTATTCGGTCGATGACCCTTCGCGTGCAGTTCTGGGGGACCCGAGGGTCCATTCCGAGCCCGGGGCGCAAGACGGTGCGCTTCGGCGGCAACACGCCGTGCATCGAGATCCGGACGGAGGAAGGCTGGCTGGTGATTCTCGACGCCGGCACGGGCATTCGGGAGCTGGGACTGTCGCTGCAGGAGCGGTCGGACGGCGCGCCGCTGGCGGGCGACATTTTCCTCACGCACGCGCACTGGGACCACATTCAGGGGATTCCGTTCTTCGCGCCCCTCTTTCAGCGCGGCAATCATTTCACCATCTGGGGTTCGCGTTCGCTCGAGGGGAGCGTCGACCGGGTGGTGCGCGACCAGATGTCTCCCGTGGTCTTTCCGGTGTCGTTCGAGGAGCTCGATGCACGCATCGACTTCTCGACCATCGCCGCCGGGGAACGGCGCAGCGGGCGGGGGTATGAGGTGGTGGCGTTCGAGGTGCAGCATCCGGGCGGCGCGCTGGCCTACCGGTTCCAATCGCCGGGCAGCGATCGCGCGATCGTCTACGTCTCGGACAACGAAGTGGGCGCGCCCGAGCACTACGCGAGCGCGCCCGGGTGGCGGACCGCGTTCGTCGACTTCGTGCGCGGCGCGGCTGTCCTGGTGCACGACGCGATGTACACGACCGAGGAATACGACCATCATCGCGGCTGGGGACACTCGACGTATCGCGACGCCGTGGACGTGGCGCTCGAGGCGCGGGTGGGCACCCTGGTGCTGTTCCATCACGAGCCGAGACGGACCGATGACGAGATGGACCAGCGCATCGACGAATGCCGGACGCTGGTGCGGTCCCGCGGAGGGGACGTGCAGGTGCTGGGAGCTGCTGAAGGACTGACGCTGACCGTTTAGCCCCTCGTCCACGAGGAGGATCCCATGAAGTCCGTGACTGTGTGTGTAGCGATCGCCACGCTCGTCCTTGCCGTTCCGTCGGCCGGCACCGCCCAGGGCGGGAGCAAGCCGACGGTCGCGGTGCTCCCGTTCAACAACGGGGCCATCGGCAAGGCCCACGAGGAGCTGCAACCGCTCACCAAGGGGATTGCCGACCTGCTCATCGGCGAACTGGCGGCCAACCCCGGCATCCGGGTGATCGAGCGCGACCAGATCCAGAAGATCATTGACGAGCAGAAGCTCTCGCAGACGGACCTCGCCGACCAGGCGACGGCCGTGCGGATCGGCAAGCTGCTGGGCGTGCACCACATGGTCGCCGGCGGGTTCATCACCGACGGCAAGGGCACGATGAAGTTCACGAGCCGCGTCTTCAAGGTGGAGACGAGCGAGATCGAGTTCCCGAACCCGGCGAGCAAGGACGCGACGGTCACGGGCAAGGTGGACAACTTCATGGAGTTGATCAACCAGCTGGCTGTCAAACTGAACGCCGGGCTCAAGCTGCCGGACATTCCGGCGCGCGTGGGCGAGGCCCAGAAGGCCGCGGCCAAGAAGGTGCCGTACGAGGCGGTTGCGCTGTTCAGCAAGGCGCTGGCGGCCAAGGACGCGGGCAACAAGGCCGAGGCCGTGACGCTGTTCCGCAAGTCGCTGGACAAGTTTCCGCAGTTCGAGCGGGCCAACGCGGAGTTGAAGAAGCTGCAGGCGCAGTAGGCGGGCGCACGACACCGCTGATCTTCGTTGCCGCCGGCCGCACGATACCGGCCCTGACCGCGCTGAGCGCCGACGCGGCGTTCTCGGTGCAGCGCGTGAACGCATTGCCGGCGCCGGCGGACCTCGACGACGATCGGCCCGTGGTGGTGCTGCTCGACGCGACGCTGGCCGCGGACGGCGCGGCGGTGGCGGCGCTGGCCGGCCGGGCGGCGATGGTCGGCATCGGCAGGACAGGCGCGGTCGAGCCTGACTCGGCGCTGCCGGCCGACGGGCTGTGCGCGTACCTCGCCGAAGATGCGCCACCGGCGATGGCACGCATGGCGCTGGCGGGCGCCGTGCGTCATGCCGCGGCGCTCGTGGCGGCGCGGCGCGAGGCCGCCGCGTCGAGGGCGCGCGAACGGGAGATCGCGGAACTGACGCGCATCGGCGTGGCGCTGTCGACCGAGCGCGACCTGCCAACCCTGCTGGCGATGATTCTCGAGCAGGCACGGCACCTTTCGTCGGCCGACGCGGGGTCGCTCTATCTCGTGGAGCGGCGCGACGGCGCGGAGCCGGTGCTCCGTTTCAAGCTCTCGCAGAATTTCACGCTGCCCGCACTGCCGTTCGCCGAGTACACCGTGGCGCTCGACGCGTCATCGGTCGCCGGCGCGGTCGCCGTGACGGGCGAGGCCATCGCGTTCGATGACGCGTATGCCCTTGGCCCCGCTGACCGCTTCGCCTTCAACCGGTCGTTCGACGAGAAGTTCGGCTATCGCACCCGGTCGATGGTGACGATTCCCATGCGCACGCACCGCGACGAGACGGTGGGCGTGCTGCAGTTGATCAACCGCAAGCGGTCGGCGAACGCGCGCCTGGCCACCGCCGACGACGTGGCACGCGAGGTGGTGCCGTTCGACGCGTACGCCGTGACGCTGGTCAGCGCGCTCGCGTCGCAGGCGGCGGTGGCCATCGAAAACGGCCAGCTGTACGCCGACATCGAGCGCCTGTTCGAGGGGTTCGTGATGGCGTCGGTGACGGCCATCGAAAGCCGCGACCCGACGACGAGCGGCCATTCGTCGCGCGTGGCGGCGCTGACCACCGCTCTCGCCACGGCCGTCGACCGCTCGGCCAGCGGCCCGTACGCGTCGGTGCGGTTCACGCGCGAGGAGATGCGCGAACTGCGCTATGCCTCGCTGCTGCACGACTTCGGCAAGGTGGGCGTGCGCGAACAGGTGCTGGTGAAGCAGAAGAAACTGTACCCGTCGGATCTCGCGCTCATCAGGCATCGGTTCGAATTCCTGCTGCAGCGCGCCGACCTGCAGTACGAGCGCGAGCGGGCCCAGTATCTCCTGGAGCACGGGCGCGCCGACTACGAGGCGGCGCGCCAGCGGCTCGACCGCGCGCGGGCCGAGTCGCGCGACCAGCTCACGCGCTTTCTCGACGCCATTGTACGCGCCAACGAACCGACCGTACTCCCCGAGGGGACGTTCGGCGAGCTGCACGAGATCGCCGCGCGGTTGTACGTGGATTTCGATGGCACCGAGCAGGCGCTGTTGCGCGACGATGAACTCCGCTACCTGATGATCGACCGCGGCAACCTCGACGAGCGCGAGCGCCGGGAGATCGAGAGCCACGTAACGCACACCTACCGGTTTCTCGACCAGATTCCGTGGACCCGCGAGCTCAGGGGGATTCCCGGCATCGCGTGGGGGCACCACGAGAAACTCGATGGCACTGGCTATCCGAGGGGCGTGCATGCCGGCGACATCCCGGTGCAGACGCGGATGATGACGATCAGCGACATCTACGACGCGTTGACGGCCACCGACCGGCCGTACAAGCGGGCGGTGCCCGTGGAGCGGGCGCTGGCCATCCTCGGGGACGAGGCGAAGCACGGGCATCTGGATGCGGCGTTGCTCGCGGCGTTCGTGGAGGCGCGGGTGTATGCGTCCGGGGGGCCGGCTGGTGAGGGGTGAGGGGTGCGGGGGCTTGGTGAGGGGATGGAGTGGAGGTTGGGAGCGGGTGG
>Ga0315268_10000397_pt1 | contig 51139 bp, 43 predicted proteins | sample C1_top_MG_FD_204535 | JGI IMG/M metagenome (GOLD analysis project Ga0315268, IMG submission 204535) | Sediment microbial communities from Yellowstone Lake, YNP, Wyoming, USA - C1_top | ecosystem: Environmental > Aquatic > Freshwater > Lake > Sediment | place: USA: Wyoming | collected 2017-08-01 | reverse complement strand
TTATACTGTAAGACACATGTAAAGTCAAGTCGCCCCATCCTGTTTTTCTGGATTAAAACCCCCCGCTAAATCCTGTAATAAAACACCGTTATATCAAACTGGGAGAGGGCAAGCCATTTTTGGCACTCGGAGGGGCATTATCATTATAATAAATTGATAATAAATAAATTGCAAGATAAATCCAATATTTTGGATTTGGCTCTTGCTCTGATCGGAAGAATCTGGATGGAGGAGAACCATTCCAAAGAGGAGATGACGGTTTCTTAGATCGCGCAGGACCGGATCTTGTTTTTCTGGTAATACTTCTGGTGATATTCCTCGGCCTTGTAGAAGTCGGAGGCGGGGACGATTTCGGTGACTATTCTCTTCTTGAAGACCTTTGATTTTTCCAGCTCCGCTTTGACCTTTTCGGCCGTCTTTTTCTGCTCTTCGTCGCGATAGAAGATGACGGATCTGTATTGTGTCCCCACGTCCGGACCCTGGCGATTGAGCTGGGTCGGGTCGTGGAAGCCGAAAAACTTCCGGACGAGTTCCTCGTAGCTTATTTGAGAGGGATCGAAATTAACCTGGACCGACTCGGCATGGCCGGTTTCGTCGGTGCAGACGTCTTTGTAGCTTGGATTTTTTGTGACGCCGCCCGAATACCCGACAACTGTACTGAGGACGCCTTTAACCTCGCCGAACTTATACTCGACTCCCCAGAAACAGCCGGCGGCGAACGTGGCCGTATCCGTCTTGACTTTTACGGCGGGTTTTTCTTCGGCGGCCGGCTGGAAATCGAGCGCCGCCGAGTTAATGCAAAAGTGCTTGTTGGTCGGCGCCGGTCCGTCATCGAACACGTGGCCGAGGTGAGCGCCGCAGGCGGCGCATCGCACTTCCGTCCTTTTCATCATCAGGGAATAGTCGTCGCGGTATTCGAGGTTGGCCTCTTTGATCGGAGCCATAAAGCTCGGCCAGCCCGTGCCGTGCTCGTACTTAGTCTCCGAGCTGAAAAGGGGAGTGCCGCAGGCCGCGCAAAAGTATGTGCCTTTGTGCCAGAAGTCGTTGTATTTGCCGCTGAACGGCCGCTCAGTGCCGCACTGGATCATCACCCGATACTGTTCGGGCGTGAGCGATTTTTTCCATTCCTCATCGGACTTCGTCATCTTCTTGGACATGTCCTGTTCTCCTTTTGCCGTCGAGGCGGCGCTCATAGAATCTCCAGCCAGGAGGGCATTCAAGCTGCGCCAGCCGGCCCAACCGAGAAGGATACTGAAGGCCAGGATCGCTATCTTCATCGAGGGTTTCATCGGGTTTTCCTTGAACCTATAATTCCTATGTATTAAGTATACTATAAATTCAAAAAAAGTCAAGTTATAATGGAGGGGCTTGTTCCCGGTGAACCATGCCCAAGAAGACTTCCTTGGGGAGCCGGGGAAAAGTCCAAGGAAGGCTGAAGAACTGAGATAAGGGGTATACTCGGAGGGAGGGATGAAGAATTTAACAATCTTTTTTTGGCTTGGCGTTTGTGTTGTCTCGGCTTGTCTGACCGGTGGCGCTCTGGATTTGGCTCCAACGCCCCAGGCCGTCAAGGGCAAGCTCTTGGATATGACCTTCGCCTATGATGACAATACAATCTATTGGCCGACGGCGAAAGGCTTTCATCTTGAAAAACTTTCCTGGGGAATATCGGCCGGCGGATATTGGTATGCCTCGAATAACTTTAGCGCTTCGGAGCACGGCGGGACTCACGCCGATGCTCCCATCCATTTCGCTAAAGGTGGCCGGACGATAGACCAGGTGCCTCTCGAGGAATGGATCGGCCCGGCGGCGAAGATTGATGTCCGGGCCGCCTGCGAAAAAAGCAGGGATTATCTTCTCCTGCCGGCGGATATCGAAAGCTGGGAGAAGATGTTTGGCGGGATCCCCGAGGGGGCTTGGGTGATTATGAATACGGGCTTCGACGGCAAATTCTACCCGGACAAGAAAAACGTCCTCGGCACGGACAAGCGCGGGGAAGCGGCCCTGCCCGAATTGAGTTTTCCCGGCTTTAGTCCGGCCGCGGTTGAATTTTTATTGAAAAACCGCAATATTCGCGGAATCGCGATTGATACGCCGAGCATTGATTACGGCCAATCGAAAGACTTTAAGGTCCATCAGCTCCTCTGCGCTGCGGATAAGCTGGCCCTGGAAAATATCGCCAACCTCGATCAATTGCCGGCCGCAGGCGCCACTCTTTATGTCATCCCGATGCTGATCAAGGATGGCACGGGCGCGCCGGCCCGCGTCTATGCCATTTTGCCTTAGAAAAAGAGGGCGGAGCTCAACGCCTCATCGTGATCCCTGACCGCGGCCCTACCGCACTGGGCAACGCATTAAGGGTCCTGACTCTTTGATTCCGGCCGGGTTTCCATATGGCGGCTGAGCTTGGACTCGAGTTCCTCCTCTGGGACAAAGCCGACCAGGCGATCGACTTCTTTTCCTTTTCTAAAGACAATGATCGTCGGGATGGCGAAGATGGCGTAATTTTTTGCCGTTCTTAGATTTTCGTCGGTATTCAGCTTGGCGAACTTCATCCGGCCGGCGAATTTCACCGCCGAGGATTCGAGGACGGGGCTCATCATCCGGCAGGGACCGCACCAAGGGGCCCAGAAATCAACGATCACGGGAAGCTCTGAGTTCAGAACTTCTGTTTCGAATGTCTTGTCCGTCACTTCTGCGATAATCGTCATGTCAAGACTCTCCTTCTAAAAGGGATTTGAGGATGTCGTGCATTCGCCCATCGGCGATTCGATAACAGATCCTCGTTTTCCGTCGTATGCCGCTGATCAGCCCCGCCTCCCTGAGGATCTTAAGATGCTGGGACACGTTTGGCTGGGAAATCCCCAAGCAGCTCTTGGCCTCGGAGACGCAGCATTCGTTCTCCATCAAGTGATGGAGCAGACGGATACGGACCGGATGGGCCAGGGCCTTGAAGGTCCTGGCATATCTGAGGTATTTCAGAGGCTGTTTTTTCATGACTCACCTTGAGAACGCAATCATAGTATTAGATATTTATTATATAATAAAATTATAATATGTCAAGGGACGGCTGGGGGTCTAAGACGGGCCGATTTTTGGGAGGGCTGCCGCCAAAGAAAGAGCTTGCCGAAAAGCTAAAACTATATACAATAGTAACCTCAGGGAAAGGCCAGCGGTAAAATGAGCGCCCGAAAAAAAGTCCTTGTCATCGATGACGACAAAACGACCCTGACCATGCTGACGATGATCCTGACCAAGGCGAATTTTCTGGTGTTGAGCGCCTTGGATGGAGATGAGGGCATGAGCATGGTCGAAACCGAGCTGCCGGACCTCGTCATCTCCGATATCCTCATTCCCAGAATTGACGGCATCGATATCTGCGAAAAGATCAAGACGAATCCCCAGCTCGACCATATCAAAGTGATCCTGATGACCGCCATTAAAAACGTCATGATTCAAAAAGAAGCGAGATCCTGCGGCGCGGACGCGTTTGTCGAGAAACCCACCGATTCCCGGGAGCTTTTGACGATCATCAAGAATCTCTTTGAGGAGGGCTAAACCGCAATTCCAGGCGGAATCCGCCCTCTTTTAACTGTCCCAAGCCCGGCGAAGCACCTCTGAAATATTTTATATAAAGCATTAACTTTTCTTTGACATTTAAGAATTTTCTTTTATAATCTAACTGATGCTGGCTGGAGAGGATCCTCCTTAGCCCCGCTTCCTTTTCCTTTTCAAACCTTGGCGCCTCTCAGCCAGCGCCCCTTTTTTTGGGGGTCAAAGCGACTCCTTGCGCACCTTTCTTGTAGGGGAATTTTGCGAAATTAGAGTCCGCCCTCGCAAGAGCGAGGAAGTCTGCGGAAGGAGTCGCTTTGACCCCAGGAATTATTTCTTTTCGGGTTCTTTCTTTTCCTCTTTTTTTTCTGCCGGTTCCGGCGGCTTCATGGCTTTGACCCGCTCCTTGAGGTGATCCTTCATTTTAAGGTGGGGGATTCCCTGTTCCATCCAGGCCGGTGCCGGTTTGCCCTTCAAGTAATGGTCGAAGAATTCGCGCATCCTGACCGTGTAATCTTTCTGGTTAGCCGGTTTGACCAGGCCGTGGTTTTCGCCGACGTACTGAAACATGATCACGGGTTTTTTAAGGCGCCGCAGGGTATTAAAATATTCGATCCCCTGGTTCCAGACCACGGCGCCGTCTTTGTCGTTGTGGAGGATGATAAGCGGCGTATTCACCTTCGCCGCATAATAGACCGGCGAGTTGCGGGTGTAGGCTTCCAGGTTGTCCCAGTAGCCCCCCTTGAACCGGCCCTGGCTGCTTTCGAAAATGGGCTGGTTGGCTGAACCAGTGTTGAAGTAGATCGAGCTGTACATGCTGATCAAGTTGGTGAGGGGTGCGCCGGCCACAGCCGCGGCGAAGTCGGCCTGCGTTACCAGGAAGGCCGTCTGATATCCTCCCCAGGAATGGCCCTGCAGCCCGACTTTGCTCCGGTCTACAACGCCCGAAGCCACTGCGGCGTCGATCGCGGGCAGCACACACCAAACGGCCGACATGCCGGGATCATTCACCTTATAGGCAATATCGGGCATCAGCACGGCATAGCCGTTGCTCGTGTAAACGGACTTATTGAAACCGTTGGCTGAGGGCGTCTGATAGCGGTTGAGCATCTGAGACATTTTTTCGTAGTAATAGACGAGCGTGGGATATCTTTTGCCCTTTTCATAGTTGGCGGGAAGGAAGAGGGCGGCTTGGAGCTTATCGCCTTTGGCGCTCTTGTAATCCAGCAGGATCGAGCCGCTTGACCAGAAGAAATCCTTCTGTTGGGGATTGGCGTCTGTAATCTTCTGCCCGTTTTTAAGAAAGGCGTCGGCCACGTAGTACGCGGGGCATTCTTTGTCCGTGTCTCGCGTGTATAAATAGATTTCGGCCTTTTTAGCCTTGGCCAGGCTGCCGAAACCGGCGTCGTCCCAAACGAGGACAGCTGGCGCCGGCTTGCCTTTTTCGATGCGCACAATTCCGGCCTTTTTCGTCCATTCGCCGTAGGCTGTCACATAGAGCGGCTTGGCCAGGTCGACTCCTTTTTCATCGGGATCAAGATAGAAGCGGCTCCTGTAGCGGATCTGATCTTTGAGGCCATTCTGGGTCAGATTCACGCCCTTACCGCCGTGAACGGGCACGTCCCAGATGTCCCATCCGTCCGACAGCAGGACTGAGACGCCGCCCTTAGTCCAATCGATCGGATAATCGGGCGGCTTGACGACGTTGTGATCGTCATCCTCATTGACGAACGAAGCCGGCACGTCCTTGGTGATGTTGTACGACTTACCCGTGGTCATGTCAAAAGTGTAGAAATGGCCGTCGTCATAATAGAGGAAGTGGGTGCCGTCAGGCGAAGACATATAGTAATACCGGTTGTGCTTGAGAGCTAGGGTCCGGGCGCCTGTTTTGAGGTCGATGACATAGATGTCCTGGAAGCGGCGGCCATCGAGGTTGGAATCGAGCTCGTATTCCCGAGTGTCTATGCCGATGGCGAAACGACCCTTGGGAACGGCCGTGACCCCGCGGACGCTGTCGTCGGCCAGGCGGATGAATTTCTTCTCCTTAACCCGGTAGATAGCCAGGAAACTGAAATTCTGATCCATGGTCGCCTGGACCTGCTGCTGCGACTGGAGCCGGCTGTCCTTCCAATGCCAGAGAACGAGGTCTGGCATGTCTTCGTCGGCCTCAGGGGCAGGGGGGGCAGCCTGAGCCGAGGGCGTTTCTGAAGGGCCGCCCGGGCCTTTTGCGCCTTCTTCTTTTTTCTTCGGCTCGGAGATGCCGAAAAGGAGCGCGTCCAGGCTTTCAGTCCATTGCGGAGCCCTATTGGGGCTGATGGTCATCCCCTGTGGGAAGGACTTGTCGTCCTTGGGATCGTAAACGACTTTCTGAGGGACACCCGGACTTTGCGCGGCGCCGGCCTTTTGCCCTGGAGCAGCGGAAAATCCCGTAAATCCGACGACACTATAGAATTTATCCTCGAAGCCTTTTTCTTCTTTTCCCTTGAGGCAGGCCAGGCCGTCACCTTTTTCGGTCCAGGTCAGGCTTTTATAGTTGGCCTTGTCGCTATCGAGCGACAGGACAACGCCCGTGGCCATGTTGCGGAGCTCGATGCCGTTTCCGGTCATGCCGAAGGCATCGAGGATCATGGCCAGCCATTGGCCTTTTTTATCGAAGGCGAATTCGGAGACATTGCCGAACATGAGCTCCTTGCCCGTGGCCAGCTCGCGGAGGATGAGGTCGGAGCCCGACCACTTGTCTTTTTCGCGGGACTGGCTATCGGGAGGATTCTTGAGCAGGGCCAGCCAGGCCGGATTCTCTCTGGAAAAAGCGAAGCTCTTGATCTTGTCGTATTCGACCTTGTCGCCCGTCGCCAGGTTGACGAGAGCGGCTTTCGTAACGAGCGGCTTTTTTTCTTTTCTCAATGCCTTGGCTTCCTTGGCCGTCGGATAGACCGCGAAGGCGCAATATTTGGCGTCTTCCGAAAAAGAGAGAGCGCCGAAACGGGATTCTCCGGCCGGGAATTTGTATTCCTTCGTTCCCTTGGTCTGCCGGATGATGACCTCGCCGTCGCCTTCGAGGGGCGCGATGCGGCAGGCAAACCACTGGCCGTCGGCGGAAAGGGCCGTGTTGGCGATCGATTTCCAGGCCATGATGTCTAAAAGATCGATCGGACGGGGCGCTTTAGGCGCGGCTTTTTCTTGCTTAGCCGGGGCCTGGGCCTGGCTTTTCGGAGCCGCTTGGTTTTGAGCTTGCGCTGAAACCATCGGCCCGGCCAGAAGGACCAAAAGAGTAATGATTAGAATAGACTTTAGCCTTTTCATTTTCCCTCCTTGATTGAAACAGGCATGATAAAAGGATATTTTTATCTTGTCGCCCCAATTTATCAAGCGGAAATTGATAAATAAAGTGACATTCTATGGGCGGTGCCAGTTTCATCCGTAGCCCCCGAACCCCGGGGGAACCAGTCCCGTCGGATACATTTGGAGGGAAACCCTTATCTAGGGTTTCCCTCCAACGATCGCTCCACTCTCTGCCTCCTTTCCAAGGAGCCTCTGGCGATGAATTCACGGCCGCATGCTCCTTGGAGGGGAGGCAGGGCGGGCGGGTATTCCCGCCGCCCGTTGGAGGGAGAACCTGTTAAAGGGTCCACCTCCAAGGGTGTCCGGGTCCCCCCTCCGCTACGGAGGCTTGCGGATGGAACTGGCTCCGCCCGGTCGAAGATGTCCCTTTATTTATTGCGTTGACATTAAGACTAAACGCTTATTTGTTACCCGGCGTATAGATATCGGAGTCAAAGCTATTCATTATGCACAATTCTTTAGGGGAGGACGAGTAAAGAGTAGGTTTGACCCCGGGCATTTAAAGAGTAAAATAAAGGCTGGAGCGAAAAAAATGGATGGGCGTTCGAAGTGTCGGAATCGGTGGTTTTTGGGGACGATCATCGCGGTTTGGGGGCTCCTTTTTCTTTCTCGCTGCGCGCCGAAAGCGAATGTCCAAGCGCCGCCTCCTCCGCCAACGCCGGAGCTTTCGAGCAGGGCTTCTGAGGCCGAGGCGCTCTTCAAAAAAGGCTGCTACGTCGGTTTCAAAAAAGCTATCGACATTTATCACGAACTGTATGCCCAGCCGTCCATCAGGGGCAAGATTCTTTTGCCCTATGTCAAAGCGCTCATCCTTATGTCCGTCCGGGAAAAGGAGATCGGGCTCCTGAACCAGCGGTATATTCAGTGGGCCGGCGATCTCGTCAGTCAAAATCCCTCTCTTCGAGCCTTTGCTCCTTACGTTCAGCTCTCGGACACGATGTATCCAAAAACCAAAGGCATCATGCGGGATGTCAATGTCACGAGAACTGTCAAAGTCGTTGATGATATCCTGAAGAATGCCCAGATCAAAGCCGAGATGAAGGCCAGGGCTCAATCTGACGATTATTACGCGTATCTGTATGTGAACTTTTATTCGAATTACTCCAACTACCTCGAACAGAAGGAAGAGGTATCGAGTTTTGCCAAACTCTTCCCGGATTCGATTCTTTTCAAGTATAAAACGGCGACCGCGGATTATCGGGAAGATCCCAAGCTGCTCGAGGACCTAGTGACCGCCGAACCTGACTTTTACGAGGCTTATTATCACCTCGGGGAGATCGCCCTGGGGGGACAGAAGTTGCTCGAAGCCGAAAAGAATTTTTTGAAAGCCTACGAAGGCATTCCGGAATCGCCCCAGATCACGATCTACCTGGGCAGCATCTATATAGCTACCGAAGAATTCGACAAGAGTCTTGAATGCTTCGAAAAAACAATCGCTCTGGCGCCTGCCTACCGGGATGCGTTGCTCGGAAAGTCGATGTGTCTAAGCTATATGGGGAAGTCCAATGAGGCCATTGAGATATTGAATAAGCTCGTGGCCATGGGCTTTTATCTCCAGGGCGAAAGCCACTACTGGCTGGCCTGGAATTATCATGAACTCAAGGACAATGATAAGGCGCAGGTCCATATTGAAGAATCCAAGGGCCGGCTGCCCACCGACAGCGAGGTCTTCCGCCTGGCGGGGACGCTCGCTCTTGAGAAAAACGAGCTCGACAGGGCTGAAAAAGAGTTCACAGAATCCCTGCATTACAACGGATCGAACATCGAATCGGTTTTCGGATTAGCCAAGATTTATGCTCAGAAACAGAAATGGCTCGATTCGGCGCTGTTTTATACACACGCCACTGTGGCCGTCGGGCAGAACGAAAATGCTCTGGCCGAACGGGTCAGGCAAATCCGCGACTCGACCCTGTCCGAGGCACGCAAGGCCAAGATGCTGGCCAAGAAAGAGCAGCAACTCAAGGTCCTGGCGGCCACCAAGGCCACGGCCTATTACGATGCGGCCGCCGGCTATTTCAACGCCGGACGGAAAGGTCAGGCCCTGGAGATGGCCGAGAAGGCCGCCGCCCACCCTCAGTTCAAAGAAGCCGCCGAAGAGCTCATCAAGAAGATTAAATAGCGACGGCCCGCCGCTTTTCGACTCCTCCCGTCCTAAACATTCTCGGAAATTGCGTCGTATTGTATACTGGATTCAAGATAAAGGGCTTTTATGGACGATAACGACGCAGTCGCGGCCTGCCTGAGGGGAAATGGGGAGGAATTTCGGGAAATCGTGGACAAGTACAAAGCTTCCGCCATGGCCCTGGCCATGAATATTCTCGGAAACCGCGAAGACGCCGAGGATGCCAGCCAGGAAACCTTTGTCCAGGTGTTCCGGAATCTGGAGCATTTCGATAGCCGGCAGAGCTTCAGGAATTGGCTCTACACAATTCTTTTTCGCCGCTGCCTGGATGTGCAGAAGAAGAAGCGGCGCTTTCAGAATTTGGCCAGGAAAATCCGGAACGAGCCCGCCGAAAAATTCCTCGCCCCAGCCTACAATCCCGAGGAAAAAAAGCGGCTTTCGCGGGATGTCCTCAAACACCTCAGCCCGAAAGAGAGGACCGTTCTCTGTCTCTGGGCCAATGACGGATTTTCAGCGGCCGAAATTGCGGACGTGTTGCGCTGCTCGGCGTCCACGGCCCGCGTGTATTTGTTCAACGCCCGCCGCAAAGTCAAAATTCTTTTGGAGAAAAGCCATGGGACACGCAAGAATCATTGATTTCGTCTGCCGTATTCTTCCCTTCCATTCCTGGAAGGACCGGCTCTTGCACGGTCATGTTGAGAATTGTCCGGCCTGCCGGGAGCGGCTGGTGAGCCGGGAAGACGCGCGCCGGATTCTTGTCCAGGTGGAAGAAATTGGCGGCCTGGAACGCCTTTGGCCTTCTATTGAGAATATCCTTGCCAGCGATGATAAAAAGGCTAGAGAGACCAGCCTGCCCAGGCCGGCCATCGTCAAAATGTGGCGCCTGGCCGCCGGCCTAGCCGTCTTGCTCGCCGCCGTGGCTTTGAATTTCTGGCTTCTCCAGAAACCCCGGCAGGATAATTTAGCGTCGGGAGCCGGGGCGAATCCGGCCGAAGTTGAGCAGGTCCAGATCCGCTACGTCAGGATCGAAAATGAGCCCGCCCAGACATTTATCTTCCAGCCGCGCGATTCGAACATCATCATAGTCTGGGCCGGCAGAAATCAATAGCAGGGAGGTTTGATTATGAAAAAAACGGCACTACTGTTCGGGGCGTTGTTTTTGGGAGCGGTTCTGGAAGTCTTTGCCTGGCAGGCAGCTTCCTCGGCAGCCAAGTTGCCGCCAAAGTATGATAAATGGCTAAACGAAGAAGCGGTTTATATCATCACAGCCAAGGAAAAAGAGGTTTTTCTGAATCTTACTTCAGACCGAGACCGAGATTTATTTATTGAATCGTTCTGGGAAGCTCGCGATCCGAGCCCTGGGACCCCTCAGAATGAGTTCAAGGATGAACACTATCGGCGCCTGGAGTATGCGAACAAGAATTTCGGGACGGCTAACGAACCGGGTTGGAAGACCAGGCCAGGACGCAACACGATCCTTCTTGGAGAGAAATACGCATCGTGGTGGGCGGTGAAAATGCGGGTCTTTGAAGGAATAAAGGAGGGCGTGTCTGAGCTGACAAAGGTCGTGACGTCTTCGTTCCTTCAGTACAGAATCACGGCTACGATTCAGACGGAATTCGAGCTGGCCGAGGAACAGAAGCAGATCCGCAAGACTTTCAACCTCAAGGACGCCAAGCTGCTGACCGAAGCGGATTTCTTTTGGCCAATGGATAAATATGAAAAGACATTCCACATCTTTCGCCTGGACAGCAAGGAATATTTGGTCCTCATCACACCCATAATTATCAACCGGAAGCCCCCTCAGTTTCGCCTCGAGGTCTTCGAGCAGGGTGAGAAGGATAAAACAAACCTCCTGGACACCGAGTTCTCAATCCCGGAAAAGAATATCGCCGTCTTCGGATTTGAAGATACAAAAGGGAAGCCCTATTTTCTATCGTTCCGCATCGTCGGGAACGTCCCCGACAGGACCGCAGGCGGGGAGATGGGCCAATACGTTTTTAAAAAAGGGCCCGTGCGAGCCCTGGGCGAAATTAAACCACCCCGGCTGATCAAGCGGGTGGAGCCCATCTATCCTGAGATCGCCCGCCAAGCTCGTGTCGAAGGCATCGTGATTTTAGAAGTGGTGACTGATATCCATGGGCGGGTTCAGAATATCCGGGTTCTGCGATCGATCCCCCTTTTAGACCAGGCCGCGATTGACGCCGTCAGGCAGTGGATCTATGAACCGAAGATCATCGACGGAAAGCTACGGGACATGGTTTTTACAACGACAGTCACATTTATGTTGGACGGAGCCAAGCCTGCGGTTAAGGCCGAAGTCGCCCTGGGAGAAGAGCCGCTCAGGATCACTGCCGGAGTCCAGGGGCCTAAAGTCCTCAAGAGGGTTGAACCTGCTTATCCGCTCAAGGCAAGGCAGGCTCGCGTTCAGGGAACCGTCATCCTGGAAGCGACGACGGATATCTATGGCCGCGTCATGAGCATCAAAGTCCTGCGGTCGATTCCACTCCTGGACCAGGCGGCGATGGACGCCGTGAAGCAATGGGTCTATGAGCCGGTCATCATAAACGGCAAACCGAAGGAAGTGACCTTCACGGTCCAAGTCCAATTTGTCCTGGAAGGAGAAATATCTAAGGTGGTTACAGGCGGCGTCGTCGGAGGCATTGAAACGGGGGCTAGAGTCAGCAATTTTGGCGGCTACGTTGAAAAACCCTTCGGCGGTATCAGCAAAGAGGAAGCCGAGGAGCTAATGAAACTCCCCGCGGTGGAAATCGAAGGCGGCGTCAAAGAGCCGCAAAAATTGAAATCTGTCGATCCAATCTATCCAGAAGTCGCTAAAAAGGCGGGAGTCGAGGGCACCGTCATACTCGAAGCTGAAACGGATATCTTCGGCCGCGTCATGAGCATCAAAGTCCTGCAGTCGATCCCCCTCTTGGATCAGGCGGCGATCGATGCCGTCAGGCAGTGGGTTTACGAGTCTCTCGTCATCGAGGGCAAGCCGAGGCGAGCGATTTTCACGGTGACGGTGACCTTTACCCTAAAGTAATTTTTTCTAAAGCCTGATACAGACGCGAAATAAAGTGAAAATGCATGGGCGATGCTTAGGCCGTCCTCAAGCCCCCGTAGCGGAGGGGGGCCCGTCTGCTTTGGCGACGGGGGAACCGACGGGACTGGTTCCCCGGGGTTCGGGGGCTACGGACGGCCAGAGCATCGCCCGAACGGGGATGTCAATTTGGTTATTCGGATCGCTTATTATTTCGCCGGCGGATTCAGCTTCGAATAATCCAGTTCCGAGCCGAGCAGGCTGTGCGGGATGGAATAAACGACGAGGAGCAGGACCGCTGCCGCCAGCACCCAGCCCCGGGCCGGCTTTCCTCTCCGGCCCGCAAGCAGGGCGATAATCCAGCCGAGCATGGCAATCAACGTCTTGTTGTCCGTGAGGTCGAAACCTATCGGGAATCCTGTCCAGTACGGTCCGAACCCGAAGTGCTGGACGAGCGGCCCTAGAATAAACCCGCCGATAAATAGCATCGCGGCGGCCCATAGCGCTAATTTCCGGGGATTGCTCTTGCGGTCGAGCGCCGCAAGGCCCGCCCTCGTAGAAAATAGCATCGCCAAAAACATGATGATCACGTGGGGCAGGAGAATAGCCATGGGCACCGCACCCTTGAAACGAATGATGATCGGGTCTGTGCCGGTCAAGGAGAATTCCTTTTCGTCTTTGATGAGCAGTACGTTGTAGGCCAGCTTTCCCGCCATAGGCTGTTTGGGAAGATAGGCGACGAGTTTGTCACCTTTCCTCTCCATCGGGATTGTTGTGTATAGATCTTCAGTCTTATATCTTTTAAATTCGACGGAGCCGGAAATATTTGCGCTCGGCACGCTGACCGCGACCTCACAGTCTTTGACGATTTCGGCACTGCGAGGAAGCCTGAATTTGATAACCGCGTCGCCGATGCTAATCTTCCCCCTATAGTCATAGGTCGGACCCGTCATCCTTTGATAAACGGCCGCAGCTAAGGTGATAACCACTGCGAGTATCCAAATTAAGCCTTTCCTCATGTCTGGTTGCCTCTTGAACTTTTTCTTTTAGTCTTTAACGGTGATGCCGCCAAACATGGCCGTACCCCTGATGAACAGCGTGGCCTTGGCTTCTGCGTCCGAAACATTCACGTGTTTGTCTTCAGCTCCGCCGAGGATGGGAGTCACGTCCATCACGACCTTCCAATCCCTGGGAACCCTGATGTCAATGCCGCCGAACATGGCCGTGGCATCGATGGTCGCTTTGCCGCCTTCGAGCCCGGCTCGCGTAAAGTCAAGTTCCATCCCTCCCAAAACCGCCGTCAGGCGGCCGCCCCTGAAGTTCTGGGATTCAATGCGACGCTTCATTGCCGAAAGGATGGCCGACGCATCGATATCGCTATCCTTGATCTCTGGAAACTTGCTCGCCGACCACCCGGGCCGCACCCTCGGCCTGAGAAGCAGCCAAAGGCCGGCCACGATGATCAACGCCGGCCAGAGATAGTGCCAGGCGTTGTACTCGAGGATATCGAGCTCGGCCAGAAGGAAGAAGACGCCGAAGACGATAAAAAAGAAGCCTGGCCCGAGTTGCCGAAAGCCGCTTCCGATGAGCATGGAGAGGCCGAGAACGATAAAAATGACCGGCCAGTACCTGGAAATGAGATAGCCGAAATCGAAACCGCTGATGCGGTCCAGCAGAAAAAGCGTGCCCAGGATGACGAGAACTAATCCCCAGAAAATTCGACCTTGATGGCTTCCTTGACGGGACACGTTGTCTCTCCTTTTTCGGGTTTTGGCGCCATTATAGCATAAAAAAAGCCCGCTAGAGGCGCTGAATGTTCATGCCGCCCGAGACCTCGAGGACGAGGCCTGTCGAGTAGGGGAAATACCCCTTGGCCACGGCGGCGACGGCTTTAGCCACATCGGCCGGAAAGCCCCATCGCCTTTGGAGGAGCAGGCCTTCGGCAATCAGCTTATCGTACCGTTCGCGCACCGGGGTTGTCATATCGGTCTGAATGATGCCAGGCCGGATTTCGTAGACATTGATCCCGAATTCCGCCAGCCGGTCGGCGAAGAGCTTGGCCGCCATGCTCAGCGCTGCTTTGGAAATGCAGTACTCCGCCCGCATCGTCGAGGAGATGACGGCCGAGACCGAGGAAATGAAGATGATGGCGTGCCGGGCATCGGGATTGGCTTTGACCTGCCGCGCCATCTCTCCGGCGACCTTCTGGGTCAAGAAAAACGTGCCCCGCAGGTTGACATCCATGACCCGGTCGAAGCTTTCCGGAGTCGTCCCCAGAAGATCCATCCGGACTTTGGGAGCGACGCCGGCATTGTTCACCAGGACATCGAGGCGGTCGAATTTCTTCAGGACTTGGCGAATGATATTTTCGTGGTCGTCGAGCGAGGCGACGTCCCCCTTGATGGGCAGAAAATCGGCGCCGAGCTGCCGGACTTTCTCTCGGACTTCGACGAGCCCCTCCTTTTTGTTCTCGGGATCATAGAGGATATCGCATCCGGCGATATGGAAGCCTTCCTTGGCCAACTCGAGGGCGATGCCGCGGCCGATTCCTTTGGCGGCCCCGGTGACCAGAGCGACCGGTTTTTCTCCCGTTTTGGCCATTTTGCTCCTCCTCTCAAGCTAACGGATAACTTCGTCTCGCCTGAAGTCATTCCAGACGTTCTCAAACCAGATTTCTGCCGCGGGCACAGGGCGGATCTCCACCCATTTCATGACCGGCCGCATCGTTTTGTCCAAGGAAACCTCGAGAATCTGCCGGCTGACGAGCGAATCCGGTTGTTCAAGGGTGTACTTCCATTCCTCGCCGAGCTCAAAACAGGGTTTTTCGCCGGCCGGGTCGAGGACCAGATAAGAGCCGCGGCTGCGTCCGCCTTTTTGGAGATATTCTTTGATGGCCTCGAGATAGATGGCGTGAGTTAGGCAGAGGTCGAGATGTTTGAAAGCCTCCGGCAGTTCTCTCGCCGACGGGAGGCGGACGTCCCGCTTGAGGCGGGCATAGAGACTCCATGCCCTTTCGGCCTCGGGCCCGATTTTTCGCGGGTCGCGGATGTGCGCTCCGAAAGCGGACATCCTGGACTGGAATTCCTGTCGGGCTTTTTTAAGTCCGGCCGCCCTCTTGGCTCCGGAGTCGATCATTTTTTGAGCGAAGGCGAACTTCTCCCGGATTTGAGACTCCGTTATTTCCAAAAAATCTTTCCTGCCCAGCGGCTTTCCGCCGTATCGTTTGGCGATAAACAGAGCGGCCCGCATGCCTCCGACCTGCCCCGCGTTCAGGGCCGACCCGCCGGGCCGGTAAACTCCGTGTGTCCCGTTCGCTTCCCCGACCGGGAAGAGGTGCCGGAGGTTGGATTCCCACCAGATATTCCCCACGAACCCGCCGTTGTTGTGTTGGGCGCAGACGGCGATTTCCAGGTTTTCCTTGGTCAGGTCGATCCCGTGATCCCGATAGACATCGATGGCCGGCGGATTCATGCGCCCCAGTCTTTGGATCGGCGTCTCCAGCAGGGCGCCGGATTTCTCTAAATAGGCGTAGGCTTCCGGGCTCAACAATTCGAGCCTGAAACGATCGAGCTTTCCCGCTCCGCCGGGATTGCGCCTGAAGTCCAGGAACACACGCCGACCCTTGAGCTCGGTTTCCTGATAGACGAGGATATCGATGAGCGAAGAGCCATGTCCGGCGACTTTCCTTGGGTCGAACGGCCATTGATAGCCTTTGAGAAAAATCGCCGTCGCCAGCTTTCCCAGGTCGGGGAAATAATCGTTCAGGAACTCCCGCTCGTCCCGGCCGTGATGGTCCGTGGAGATGTAGCGCGGGATGACTTGCTGGTAGGTTCCGGATAGGTTCCAGCGAAACTTAGTCGAGGCCAGTCCAAACTGAGACTCAGTCAGGTTGGCCGCGGCCGCTCCTGCCTCGAAAGCCATGCCGTGCGAGCCGGTCTGGCTTTCCGGATAGACGGAAGCCTTATAAATTCCGGCCGGGCCTCCCGTTCCCAGGACGACATTGACGGCATTAAAGAGGACAACCCCCAGGTTTTTCCCCTGCTGCCGATTTTTGTCCAGGGCGATGGCACCGACGATCCTTTTTTCGGCGTTTTCACCATGGACGAGCAGGGCGATGACCTGATGGCCGTCTAAAATCTTGATCCTTTTGCGCTTCACATCCTCGGCCAGTTTTTCAAACATCAGCCGCGAGGTCAGGGGTCCGGCCGAGGTTGCTCTCTGTCGCGGATCGTGGTCGGTCTTGTAACCGGCGTAAGCTCCGAATTTATCGAATGGAAAGGGGACGCCGAGTTTGACCAGGTGGAAGAACGCCGGGAGGGAGTTCTGGGCTTCGCAGAGGGCGATGTCGCCGTGCATGGAACCGCCGGCGAAAAGTTCGCGGGCCATCTGGAGAGGCGAATCGGCCAGATCGCCCGCCAGGGAAAGCTTATAGTAGGTCTGCTTGTCCGACCCCGCATTGTTGGACGTCCCGCCGCCAAAACATTCGGTGGCAATGGCGATATCGTGCTGTCCCTGATCATAGAGACAGACCGCCGCATTGAGGGCGGCGGCACCGCTGCCGACGATCAGGGTATTGAGGGAGATGAGGGGAAAGCGGGCGCCGGCGATGCGGGCCTCGGTTTTTTCCATCCGTGGACTCCTCCTTTCGGAGTTTTTATTTCTTCTAATCGTTGGTGATGATGAAGGCTGGCGTATGGCTGAAACTTTTATACAGAGGCCGCAGTCGGTCGCGGTCGTAGTATTTATCCACGTCGACCACCTTTTTCCGGCTGGTGACGATTTCGATGGGGACGCTGTCGTATTCGCCGTTGCGCAGGCAGACCATCCGTCCGAATTTTTTATCCAGGATGAGGTCGAGGGCAATGCTGCCGTAGGCCATGGGCACGATGGAGTCCATGGCATCCGGGTCTCCACAGCGGACCATGTAGCCCAGCCTTTGGCTGATGACGTTGATGCGGCGGCCTTTGTTATACTTGGGGGAAAGTTCCTTGAGCTGGCTGGAAATGGTGTCTCCGATGCCCCCCAATTTCTTGTGCCCGAACATGTCCCGTTCTTCACTGGCAAAGACCATCTCTCCACCCTCGAACATGGCGCCCTCCGAGGCGATGACGACGGAATACCGGCTCGGATTGATCGAACGATCCTCGGTCATTAACTGACAGAGGTGTTCCAGATTGAATTTGTGTTCGGGAATGACGCAGCGGTGCGCGGCGCCGGCCATCGTAGGCAGGAGAGCTGTAAACCCGGCATAGCGTCCAAAGATTTCGATGACAAGAAAGCGCTCGTGCGACCCGGCAGTGGTCCGCAGAGAATGGGTCAGGCTGATGGTCCGGCTCAGGCAGGTGCTGAAGCCGATGCAATAATCTGTGCCCGGCACGTCGTTATCCATAGTCTTGGGAATGCCGATGACCTTGATGCCCTTGGTGTGGAGGTGGACGGCGTAGCTGAGCGTGTCGTCGCCGCCGACTGGGATAAGGTAGTCGATGCCCAAGAATTCCAGGTTTTTCAGAACCTCTTCAGTCAGGTCGTTCACTTTCTGATTGTATTTGCCGCGGAGGTGGGCCGGAACGTTGACGTCGGGGACGGAGCTGGGGCGGGTGCGGGAAGTGTGAATAAAGGTACCGCCAGTCCTCCCGGCTCGGTTGACGATTTCGCCCGTCAAGACCTGGCAGTGTTCCTCATTGGGGGCCTTTTTGTCGCGGACCATTTCGACAAGGCCAGCCCAGCCGCGGCGGATGCCGATAACTTTATAACCCTCGTGAATCGCCCGCAGGGTAACGGCCCGGATGGCCGGGTTCAGCCCGGGCACGTCGCCGCCGCCAGTTAGAATTCCAATATTTCCTTTCTTACCCTTTTCGGTCAACATCGTTTGTCTCCTCGTCCAGTTAAGAGCCGAGATTTGCGAGCCGGTTTAAATTATCAGTGCGTCCTGTCGACCCGGTCGAACAAAGGCAATTTTAACGTATAAAAGTGTAAAAGGATTATACGGAAATTTTCAGGAATGTGCAATTTTCGCGGCTTGAGCGACGCGCCTGGCCAGGGCTATGATCGTCAGGATGGTTGGTCCGGCAAACCCTTTTTAGAACGCCTGGAGATCGGGGAGTATCGGATTTATTTAAAGCTTTGCTTTAGGCGAGGGCTTGGGGATTCGATAAATGCCCTTGTCGCGGACAATACATCCTACCGGACAGCCGGAACTGAGAAGCCTGGAGCATCCCGAGCATGTCAGGCAAACCTTTTTTCGGTCCAAGCAGCCGTTTTCCGCCAGCTCGGCGGCAAAATCTGGGTAGGCCAGGGCCTCGCGGCCGAGTCCGACGAGGGTCGCGTTTCCGGCTTCCACGATCGCTGCCGCGACATGAGGAAAAAATTGCCGGAGCCAGGAATAGCCGGTGCCGACGAAAGCGAGCAAGGGAAAGGCCCGTTGCAGCCGTCCTGTCAGGCGCAGGAGGCGGGACACTCCCATGAGGGGGTGTTCATCGGGTATGACTCCTCCAGGTACTGGCTTGTCGAACGGGCGGCCGTAAAATGGCTTATATTGGGGGATACCGAGCGAAACATTGACCAGACGTATGCCGATTCCCGCCAATGATCGGATGAGCTCAATCGGTTCGCCTAGGTCTTCCTTTTTTTCGTCGTCACGATCAACGCCGAAACCGTACGGATAGGGGAGAGAATCGTAGACTCCCAGTCGGCAGCAGACAACGAGCCCCCGAACGCCGTCTTTAATAGCTTTCGCGGTCTCGATCAAGAACCGAGACCTGTTTTCGATCGGGCCGCCGTAACGGCTATCGCGCCTCGTCCGCGCTGCCAAGAGATCAGAGACGAGATAGCCGTGGCTGGCTTTGATATCGATGCCGTCGAAACCTGCTTCTCTGGCCAAAGCCGCCGCCGTAATAAACCTCTCCTGAAGCTTATCGAGTTTTTCATCCCCGATGAGCGAATGATCCGGCGGAATTCCCAGTTTTTGATCCAGGAGGGGACTGTGCTGGGCAATGACAGGCGCAGGACGTCCGGCCGGTTTGGAGAAGCGGCCTGAATGCGTTAGCTGAAGAATGAACGTCTGATCCTCGTTCGAGCCCAATCGTTTTCGGCCAGCCGCCCGCGCTTTTTCGACCAGGCGCTTGAATCCGTCGCCCGAACGCCCGCAGAGCTGCAGTTGTCTGGGGTTTGACTTCCCGTCGGGGGTGACAGCTGTCGCTTCAAACCAGACGAGCCCGCTCCCGCCAGAGGCGAACCTTTGGTAGCGCCTGAATGTCAATTCCCCAGGAGAACCATCAGCCTGGGCGTCCGCTCCTTCCATGGGGTGCACGACAAGGCGGTTGGGGAGCGTTTTTCCAGCCAGGCCGACTTTTTCGAGCAGGATTCCGATATTTTCGGAGAACGGGATTTCTACTCCGAGCTCGCTTGCCTTAGCAAGAAATTCTGCCCGGCTCTTGAATTTGAATTTTTCATGTCCGGCCATGAGGTTAGAGTTTCATCTGGCCCGGGGCGGCCGAGACCTTGCGGATATGCCGGATGTCGCGCTTGACCCTGCTTTCGCAAACCTCGGGCCAGCGTGAACGATCGAGGATGGAGAGTTTTTTGCCGGCCATGAGACCTTGGGTTCGGGCGGCAAGTTTTAGGAGGCCAGACAATTCCTGAACATTCAAATCCGGAAACTTCTCTAAGAAAACAGGGTCGAATATGGGGATATGAAACTCACCGCCATGATCCTCAACGGACAAATTGACCGGCCGGCCGAGCGAAGACAGCGTTTCGAAGATGGCTCCGAAATCAATAATCCCCTTGCCGGCTTCCGCAGTGAAAGAGACGAATCCCTCCGCGCCGAGAAATATGGCTCCATCTTTGATGTGCGTGGTCACGACCCAAGGAAGGATGCGGCGGGTGGCGGCGACAGGCTCTTCCAGCATGGTCAGGAGGTTCATAGTATCCAGGCAGATGCCGAGGAAATCCCCGGGCGGTGCTTCGCACATATCGAACAGCTTCAAGAGCTCGTAGGTCGTGAACTCGAAATGGGTTTCGATGGCCAGGGTGATGCCCAGGTCCTTCAGCATGGATTTCTGGGCGCGCAGGCTCTTGGCCATCTCTAGAAGAAGAGTCTGCGTCGGGATGGAATCGTCCTTCCAGCGCATCAGCCCGCCCGAGCAAGAGCGGATATTCCGGACGTTCATCCTGGCCGCCTGCTCGGCCGCCTTTTTATTAACGGCCGTGATCGCCTTGGGCTTTCCGGTGCCGAGATCGAAGGGGACATGTTCTCCGCCGCCCCATTCCAGGTAGAGGCCGTTCTGCCTGGCATATTGGGAAAGTTCGTCGAGGAACGTCTTGTCGCCAGCCTGCTCAGGCGCCTCCGAGAATTGGACGCCGTCCGCATCATTCATCAACGCCCAGTCCAGGATTTCGAAGGGCGAAAGATCAAGGGGCTTGAGGCTGTAGCTATCGAGGCCGACCTTGAATTTTTTCATGGGGGCCGACTATCATTTTACCATAAATTCTCGAGCAAGCCTCTCATTGACATCAATAATCTCAGTTGTTATAGTCGATCTCTCATGGGGATGGTTCTTTTATCGGCCCGCTCAAAAACGCGGGAAAAAAGTTCTGTCGTCTATCTAAGGAGGTCCTATGTCTAGACGATCTGTCATTCTTCGATGGACCCTCATTACGGTCCTGGTCTTTATCTGGCCCCTTCAGCCGGCGTTCAACCAGACGGCTCCGGCGAAGAAGCCGATTTCCTATGACGTCTATGACGGCTGGCGGTCTATCCAGGGGACCCAGCTCTCTAGGGATGGAACGTGGCTGGCTTACGCCCTTGTCCCTCAGGATGGCGACGGAGAGCTTGTCGTCCGCAACCATAAGTTGAATAAGGAATACCGGGCTCCCCGCGGAAAGGAGCCCGTCATCACCGTGGACGGGAAATTCGTCGTTTTCACGATCGCCCCACTTAAAGCGGACATGGACAAGGCCAAGAAGGATAAGAAAAAGCCCGAAGAACAGCCTAAAAATAACCTGGGAATCATGAACCTGGCCAATGGCGAGGTCGCGACCGTCGAACGAATCAAAAGCTTCAAAGTTCCCGAGGAGTCTGGGGTTTTTATCGCCTACCTGATGGAACCCCCGTTAAAAAAAGCCGATGAGAAGGCGGCTGAAGAAAAGAAGGAAGAGGAAAAGAAAGAAGCCGCCAAGAAGGAGCCTGAAAAGAAAGAGGGGGAAAAGAAGGAAGAGCCCAAAAAGAAGGAGAAAAAGATCGAGCCTGGAAACGACTTGATCATACGGGAACTCGCCACCGGGAAGACGGCGACCGTCAGTGAGGTCGTGGAATACTCCTGGCCCAAGAACGGGACGTGGCTTGCCTATGGCGTCGCTTCCAAAAAACCCGAGGAAAACAGCGCCTGTATCCGTCGGGCGAGTGATGGCACCACCAAGACGCTCCTCAAAGGCCAGGGCCATTACAAAAGCTTCGCTTTCGACGAAAAAGGAACGCAGATGGCCTTTCTCAGCGACCGCGATGATTACAAGGCAGACGCCCCCGCCTTCAAGCTCTACGGCTGGACAGAACCCGGAATTGCCGCCGTCGAGCTCGCATCGGCGGCGACGAAAGGTATGCCCCAAGGCATGACCGTCAGCGAAAACGGAAAGCCGGAATTTTCCAAGGCCGGCGGCCGTCTCTTTTTCGGCATTGCCCCGGCTCCCAAGGCCGAGCCCGAAGATGCGCCCGAGCCGGTCAAGGTTGATATCTGGAACTGGAAGGATCCCTTCCTCCAGACGATGCAGAAGGCGCGCGCCGAAGAGGATAAGAAAAGGACATATTGGGCCCTCATCCACCTCAGAGAAAAGAAATTCGTGCCCCTGGCCTCGCCCGATATGCCCGGCGTCGAAGTCTCAGAGGATTCCAAGGACGCTCCGCTGATCCTGGGGACTTCAGATGTCCCTTATCGACAGCTCGTTTCCTGGGACCAGAGTTATAGCGATTATTACTTGGTGAATGCGATCGACGGCTCACGCAAGAAGATCATCGAGAAATGTCCGTCATCGGCGAGCTTTTCGCCGGGCAGGAATTATCTTCTCTACTACGAAGAATCCGACCGGAGTTGGCGGACCTTCCGGGTGCTCGACGGAAAGGTTTTTAATTTAACGGCCAAACTGGGCGCCAGATTCGAGAACGAGGAACATGACACGCCCGATGATCCCCGGCCCTACGGAACAGCCGGTTGGACGGATGGAGATAGGGCCGTCCTGCTCTATGATCGCTTTGATATTTGGGAAGTGAAGCCCGACGGATCGGGTGGACGCATGGTGACGAACGGAACGGGGCGCAAGAATGGCCTCGTCTTCCGATATGTGCGCCTTGACAGGGAGCAAAAGACGATTCCGGTCAAAGAACCGATCTTACTGGCCACGACTGACGACCGGACAAAAGCTTCCGGCTATTTCCGGGTTTCGCTCGCTTCAAACGCCGACCCGTCAAAATTAATCATGCTGGACAAATCGTTCCGAAGCCTGGTCAAAGCCAAGAATGCGGATACTTACGTGTTCAGCCTCGAGCGTTTCGACGAGTTTCGCGACCTGTGGGTGAGCGGCCCGACCTTTGCCGATATGACCAAGGTGAGCGATGCCAATCCACAGCAAGCCGGCTATGTTTGGGGCAAAGCCGAGCTCATCGACTACATCAACGCCGATGGAAAGACACTGGACGCGATTCTCATCAAACCGGACGATTTTGATCCCGCGAAAAGATATCCTCTCATGGTTTATATCTACGAAAGGCTTTCCGGCAACCTCCACAGCTATACGCCCCCCTCTCCGGGCACCGGTATTAATTTCAGCCGCTATGTCAGCAACGGCTACGTCATCCTCCTGCCCGATATCGTTTATGACACCGGCTATCCGGGCCCAAGCGCTGTGAAGTGCGTTCTTCCGGCCGTGGAAAAAGTCCTGGGCCTGGGATTCATCGATCCCAAACGCATCGGCATCGCGGGCCACAGCTGGGGCGGCTACCAAATCTCGTATTTGATCACCCAGTGCAACATTTTCGCCGCGGTCGAGGCCGGCGCTTCGGTCGTGAATATGACCAGCGCTTACGGCGGTATCCGCTGGGGAACGGGCATGTCACGAGCCTTCCAGTATGAGAAAACACAGAGCCGCATCGGTGCGCCCCTCTGGACGCGGGCCCTGCAGTTCCTCGAAAACTCGCCGCTCTTCTGGGTGGAGAGAGTCCAGACACCCTATCTGACGATCCACAACGATGAGGACGACGCCGTGCCCTGGTACCAGGGAATCGAATTTTTCTCGGCTCTGCGCCACCTCGGCAAGGAAGCCTACATGTTCAACTTCAACGGCGAAAAACACGGGCTGCGCGAACGCGAAAACCAGAAGTATTGGACGATCCATCTGGACGAGTTTTTCGATCATTTCCTCTTGGGGAAACCCAGGCCGGATTGGATGGAGAAGGGCGTGCCCTACCTCGAGCGCGGCAAGCGCGATATCAACTCCTTCTATAAAAAGGCCGAAAAAAAGGAGGAAAAGAAAGAGGCTCAGTCGCCGGCTTGACAACAAGCCGTTTTTCATGTGTTATATTGAAATTCAAAAGACAGGAATGTGTCTTTGGAGAGGAGCCCAAGCATGTTAGATAAACTCCAGGAAGCCCTCATTGCCGGAAAAAAGAATGAGGTCGAGGCGCTCGTTGACCAGGCCCTGTCATCGGGGATTCCCACCCGCCAGATCCTCAATCAAGGCTTGATCGCCGGCATGGAAAGGCTCGGCGTCCTGTTCAAGAACAACGAGGTGTTCATCCCCGAGGTTCTCGTCGCGGCCCGGGCCATGAACGCCGGCCTGACCAAGCTGGAGCCCTATCTGATCAAGGACAAGGTGGAGCCGAAAGGCCTTGTCGTCATCGGGACGGTGAAGGGCGACCTGCACGATATCGGGAAAAATCTTGTGGCCATGATGCTCAAAGGGGCCGGCTACAAGATTGTCGACCTGGGCGCCGATGTCGCCCCGGAAAAATTCGTCGATGCGGCCCGCGCTAATCATGCCCATATCGTCGCCTTGTCCGCTCTCTTGACGACGACGATGATTCAGATGAAGAACGTCATCCAGGCGATTCAGGCCGCGGGACTCAAGGCGCCGGTCATCGTCGGCGGGGCACCGCTGACCCAGGACTATGCCGATCAGATCGGGGCTAAAGGCTATGCGCCTGACGCCGCCAGTGCCGTCGATATCGTCCACAAGCTCATATCCTGAAAAAAAGGGCCGCGTTCCGTCGCGGTTTCGCTCTACGATGACATCGCGCCAAATCGTCCACCGCACCCTTAAATTCGAGGCGCCCTTCCGGATCCCTCGTCATCTCTGGCTTTTGCCCTGGGCCTCCCTCCATTTCCCCCGGGAGCTCGCCCGGATTCAGCGGGATTTTCCCGACGATATCGTCTATTCTCCGCCCTTCTTCAAAAAGAATCCTCCGACAAAAGGTGAAGAATACGAGCCCGGCATTTTCATCGACGAATGGGGCTCGCGGATTGAGAATCGGCAACGTGGGATTATCGGAGAGGTCAAGGAACCTTTTCTCAAGAGCTGGAAAGATGTGGATTCCGTTCGGCCGCCTCTAGAAAGGCTGAGCGTGGACACGAGCCGAGTCAATGAGTTCTGCCGGGCATCGGATCAATACGTTCTGGCCGGCTGCCGGGTCCGGCTATTCGAACAGCTTCAGTTTCTTCGAAAATCGGAGAACCTCTATATCGATCTAGCCGATCCGCCCCCTGAGTTCTTCCTTCTGCTTGAGCGCATCCACCATTTTTATAAGCAGGAATTGGAGCTTTGGGCGTGTACGGAGGTTGATGCGCTGCTTTTCTCGGACGACTGGGGAGGGCAGAAGTCGCTCCTGATCTCCCCGGCCCGGTGGCGAAGAATTTTCAAACCGCTGTACAAAGAATATGTCGAGATCGCCCACCGCTCCGGGAAGGCCATCTTCATGCACTCCGACGGGTATATCATGGACATCATCCCCGATCTCGTCGAAATCGGCGTGGATGCCCTCAATGCCCAGATTTTTTGCATGGATATCGAGAGCCTGGGCAGGCTCTTCCGGGGAAAAATCACGTTCTGGGGCGAGATCGACCGCCAGCATATCCTCCCCTATGGGACGCCCGAGGAGATCCGGACGGCCGTGGCCAGGGTCTGGGGCTCGCTTTATGACCATGGAGGGGTGATCGCCCAGTGCGAGTTCGGTATCGGAGCCAGGCCCGAGAATGTCAGGCTCGTCTTCGAGGCTTGGAACAGCCTGCCATCCGTGCCGCAGGTTCCGTTCGCTTGAATTTGTTTTTGGGTTTCCATTTGCGCTAAAATAAACATTGAGACTCTTCAACAGGAGGTCCTTATGAAGACGCATAAAATGATTTGGTCGGTCATTGTCGCCCTGGCGCTTGTGATGCCTGGGTTGGCCAAGGACAAAATCGTGATCGAGAGCAAATGGACCCCGACGCCCGTCAAGATCGATGGCAGCAACGAAGAATGGGCCCAGGATACTTTCACCCTGAACAAGGACTTCGACCTCAGCTACGCCTTCAAAAACGATGCCGATTTTCTCTATCTTTTGTTTGTCTTCAACCTGACGAAACAAAAGGGCCGGCCCGAGAACAGGTTCATGAGCTCGATCGATTTCACCGGGTTGACTCTTTGGATCAATGCCGAGGGCAAGGAAAAGAAGACGCACGGCTTGCGCTTTTATACCAAGCGGGTGAAGCCCGACGAGCTCATCCAGGAAATGCAAAAGCAGGGCCAGACTCTCACTCCCGAACAGATCAAGGAAATCCAAACCAAGCAGCCCCTCTACCCGCTCTTTGTCTGCGACGTTGTCGACAAGAAGGGAAACCCCGTTCCGAACCAGGGGGCTAGGACGGCTACCTTCCGAACAAACAGGACTGTCCTGACCAGCGTTATCTTTGAGTACCAAATTCCCATGGTGCTTCTCCAAGATCCCGCGTCCGCGGTCAAATGGGATCCTGCGCAGCCCTTTAAGCTGGGCTTCGAATGGGGAGGCACGACGCCGGAAATGCTGAAGAATCAGGGAGCCATGCTCGGCGACAGGGCGACGCAGACGCAGACCGGCGGAGGCGATCTCGGGGCTCAATTGCGGAGCGGAGCAGAGGGTGGCGGCGGCGGGAGCCGTGATTTTGACGCCGCCGACAGGCGCCGCCAGTTACCGAGAAAATACGACTTCTGGATTGACCTCAAAATCGCCCCCAAACAATAAGCTTTTCAGGCCGGAAAAGAGACCAGAAAAGCCCCGGCAAAGGCAAAGGTCACGGCCGCCAGCTTGAGGGCCGTGATTCTTTCTTTTAAGAAAATCGCTGCCAGAATAAAAATAAAAATCGTGTTCAGCTGATTGAGAGCCGAGGCGATCGACGCCTGCGTATATTTCATCCCTCCCATCCAGATCACTTGTGAAAGATACGATCCGAGCAACGAGGCGGGGATGAGAATTTTCATGTTTTTCAGGCTGGCCAAGGGCGCCAGAATCTTTCTGCGGGCGGGATGAAATGAGAGGAAGGCGGCCAGCGAGAGCGTCCCTCCCACCATCCGGACGAAGCTCGCCCAAAGAAACGATGTCCGGCCGAGCAGCGGCTTGATCATGACGATTCCGGCCGCCGTGGTCACCATCGCCAGGACTCCCAGTCCGATTCCCATGAACAGGGCCCGGCGCGGGAGAGAAGACTCGGTTCGCTTCAGGGTGATGAGAACGACGGCCAGGACGATAAGGACGACGCCCAGGCACTGCCGACTGGACATCCGTTCGTTGATGAAAAGAAACGAGAGCCCGATGACGAATGGACTGTAGGAGCAATCCACGATCGCCAGCAATTCGGCGCCGAGGATGTTCAGAGCCCAGAAAAATAATGTGTCCGAGATGGCGATTCCGATGATTCCACTGGCGATGAGCAGGGCATAATGATGCCAGGGCACGGCCAGCCAGAGGGGCTGACCGAGGATGATCAAGGTCGGGAGCAGCAGCACCAGAGAGAGAATGCTCTTGAACATATTCATGGCCAGGGCGTGAACGTTTTTGCCTCCGATTCGGAAAAGGACGACCGATGAAGCCCAGAGCAGGGCCGAGACGAGCGACAGCGCTTCTCCGAGATGGGGCACGCTCTGCAGCGATTGGAAAAAGCCGGAAAACATCGAATTGCCTTTATAACAAAGTCGGACGGGCGGGTCAATGAAAGCATCATCCTCCGCGCTGTGGTTAGTTGGGCGAGGGCTGTTCCGCGAAAAAGCCCGTCATCGGACTGAGCGGGCACGGTTTCTCTCCGAAGGAGAGAAGAGCGAAGGAACGATGTCGAGCGGATTTTCCGCGCAGGGGAAAATCCGCGTGGCTTTGAGCGGAATAGCCCTCGCCTTTTTGACTTTGCCCTCCCGTTTGTGTTTAATGGACCCATGCAAATTTTTGGGTTGCATTGGTTGGATTTCACGATCGTTGTCGTCTATCTCGTCGTCATGCTGGCCCTGGGCAAATGGGCGTCCCGCCGGACCAAAAGCGAAGGCGATTTTTACATGGCCGGCCGCCGGCTGGGCAAGTTCTATCAATTTTTTCTCAACTTCGGCGCCTCGACCAATGCCGATCAGGCTGTCGCCGTCTCTCGCGAGATCTACCGCCAGGGCATCGGGGGGATGTGGATTCAGTATCTCGTTCTTTTTTTGACGCCCTTCTACTGGTTCACGACGGCGTTCATGCGGCGCTCGCGGCTGATCACCCTGGGCGATTATTACTCCGAGCGGTTCCGGAGCCAATTCCTGGGAGCGGCCTTCGCCGTCTTTACTCTGGTCATGGCCTTCATCGGCGGCGGCGTGAGCTACATGGTGGCCGGAAAAACGATCCAGGCTCTGACTCCCAAGCCGACGGAACAGTACACGGCCCAGGAACGCCTGAGCGTGGAGATGTTCCAAGAATACCAGATACTCAAAAAGAACCTGGACGCCGGCCTCAGCGCAGAGCAAAAGGCCCGCTACGATGAGCTCAACGACCGCGCCAAGCGCGGCGAGCTCCACGCTTTTATTTCCTACACGAATCCCATGGTCGTTTACCTCATCTTTGCCATCATCGTCAGCGTCTACTCGGTCATGGGAGGGTTTATCGCCGCGGCCTGGACAGATGTCGTCCAGGGATTCTTGATCGTCATATTTTCCGTGATGCTGATCCCGTTGGGGCTGGCCAAAATCGGCGGCTTTGCCGGCCTTCACGCGCGCGTCCCGGATTTCATGTTCAACCTGTTCGGGTCAGTGACTGCATCAGAATACGCCTGGTACACGATCCTGGCTATGATCTTGGCCAACCTGGTCTCGATCATCGCCTCGGCGGGGATGATGCAGACGGCCGGGTCAGCCAGGAATGAAATGTCGGCCCGGTTCGGCATGATCATGGGGATGTATTTCAAACGGTTTCTGATGATCTTCTGGGCCCTGGCCGGGCTGCTGGCCGTGGGGCTGTTCGGGGGGACGCTTCACGACCCCGACCTCATTTGGGGCGTGATGACCCGGGAGCTCCTGTTCCCGAGCGCCGTCGGGCTCATGCTCGTGGGCATTCTCGCCGCCAATATGTCCACCCTGAGCGCCAACGCCGTTTCCTACTCGGCGCTCTTCATCCGCAATATTTATCGGCCGATCACTTCAGGAAAATCGGAACGGCATTATCTGACGATCGGCAAAATCGTGCTGGCCTTGACACTCGTCGGCGGAGTGGGAACAGCTCTTTTTGTCGGCAACCTGCTTTATTTGTTCCAGTATTTCATATCCCTGCCGGCAGTTTTTGGGGCTTCGATCTGGCTGGGCTTTATCTGGCGGCGGCTGACGAAATGGGCCGTTATCATTCAAATCTTCGTCTGCTTCACAATCTATGCTCTCGTTCCCAATCTTTTTCAGACGTGGAGTTGGGCGCGGACGCACCCGGCCTTCCTGCTGGAGACAAAGCCAAAAGTCGTCACCATCGCTACTCGAGCTATTGACGAGGACGTCCAGGCCGGCCGGGCCGAGGCTGTCGGCCAGAACATCCGGAAGCCCCACGTCATCGAGCCCGCGGCCGTGCTCTTTGAGAAGGTCGCCCGGATCAACCCCGACGATCCCCGTTCGCCGAAAATCGGAATCGGCCGGTTTAATGCCGAAATCTGGGTATTGAGTTGGCTGGGCATCGACTTTACGAAATTCACCAAAGCGCAGCTCAATGCCGTCCGTTTTGGCTTTGATGCGCTCTTCCCCTTCGTGCTCCTTTTCCTGATCAGCTTCATCACGAAGCCTGCCCCCAAACAAGCTTTGGATCGCTTCTTCGGAAGAATCCATACGCCGGTGGCCGCCACGCCGGAAGAAGACGTGCGGGCCGTCCAGAAAGCCTATGATAGCCCGGATTTATTCAAGCCTCGGAAGATCTGGCCGCGCTCGAACTGGGAAATCATGAAGCCCGGCAAGTGGGATATTATCGGCTTCGGCGGCAGCTGGCTGCTGGTCGGAGTCATCATCCTGCTCCTTTGGCTGATGGTAAGCCTAAGATAAAAGCAGACGGTTTCTATGTATCGAATCATGAAGGCCGGGCATTTTTAAAAGCATACGAATATGGGCGAGATCAAAGATATCAAAGACCTTACCTTTGACGAGTTGAAGGCCGAGCTGGCAGCCCAAGGAGTGCCGGCTTATCGGGCAGAGCAGATTTTTGCCTGGCTCTATCAGAAAGGCGCATCGACATTCGAGGAATTCACCGACCTTCCCAAGACTTTGCGCGAATCTCTGGGGGCGGCATACGCCATCACTGCCCCTGAGCTCTCTTCGGTTTTCCGGTCCCAGGATCAGACGCAGAAGTTTCTCTTCAAGCTGGCCGACGGATGCTTTATCGAGACCGTGCTCATCCCGTCCGGCGGGCGGACGACGGTTTGCGTTTCAACTCAAGTCGGGTGCAAGTATTCTTGCGTTTTTTGCGCCAGTGGACTCAAAGGCTTCATCCGGAATTTGACGCCCGCCGAAATTGTCAATCAGGTTCTTTTCCTCAAGCATGCACGTCAAGCGGCGGTGACGAATATCGTATTTATGGGAATGGGAGAGCCTCTGGATAACTATGGGAATCTGGTGAAGGCGATCCGGATCATGAATTCACCCCAGGGCATGGGGTTGGCGGCAAGGCGGATGACGGTTTCGACAGCCGGAATCCTTCCCGGCATTAGACGGTTTAAGGGCTTGGGACTTCAGGTGAACCTGTCTATTTCTTTGCACGCGTCTTCCGATGAGAAGAGGACGCGCCTCATGCCCGTGAATAAAAAATATCCTTTAGCGTCCTTGATTGAGGCTTGCCTGGATTACCTCGAAAGCGGGGGCCGCAAGATCACCCTGGAATATGTCTTGATCGATGGGGTGAACGACTCGCTGGCCGATGCGGCCGGCCTGGCCCGAATTGCCCGTCGGCTAAGGGCCAAGGTCAACCTCATTCCATACAGCCCCGTGCCGGGGATTCCGCTTGGCGTCCCTGCCGAGCAAAATCTTCGCGCGTTTATGGGACGGCTCGTAGAGCACTGTGTTCCCGCGACCCTTCGGCACTCGAAGGGCAGGGACATTCAGGCCGCCTGCGGCCAGCTCGCGTGTCGAACTTCCCCGTCCGGGATTAAATCCCGACGGCCGGCGTCCGAGCGTTTCTGAAATATCTGAGATATCCCCTGTTCAATTTCTTCCCAATACGGCGAGCGTTTCGATATGCGGGGTTTGAGGAAAAAAATCGTAGACCCGGAGTCCCCGGATTTTATAGACGCCCGCCAGCTCTCTGAGGTCCCTGGCCAGCGTCGCCGGATTGCACGATAGGTAGATCAGGCGGGCGGCTGGATTTTGAACCAAACCCCGGATGACTTCTGCGCCGAGACCCCGGCGGGGCGGGTCGAAAAGGACCGCATCCACGGCCCGCTCCAAAATCCAGGATACCCATTCCTCGCTCGGGCCTTCGCAAATCGTGAAATTTTGCGCCCTGTTCGCGGCCAGGTTTTTTTTCAGGAATTTGATGTTGTCGGGGCTGGATTCGATTCCGAAAACGTTCCTAACCTTGGGAGCCAGAGCGATGCCGAAGGTGCCCAGGCCGCAATAAAAATCGGCGACCTGTTGGCTGGCCTGCAGTTCGGCCATCTGCTCTATATCTTGAATCACCCGGGGAAGGAGGTCGATATTCACCTGGAAAAATGACTGGGAGCCGATCTCGAATCGAGTTGTCCCGATCATCTCTTCGATATAATTCTTGCCCCACGACGTCCTTTCTTCGAAGCCGGATTTCGTCCGGCCCAAACAGACAATCCCGGCCAGCGGATGCCGGGAGGCGAGTCCTGTGATCAGCGAATCGATGCCGTCCTGCCCGTGGCGCGTATGGCTGAAAACAGTTAAAAGTAATTCTCCGCCAGCCCGGCTTTCGCGGACTTCGACTTCTTCGAGAGGAGGCAGGTCCTGTTCGCTAAGGACCTTCGTCAGATCGGCCAAGAGCCGGTTGATGGGTTCAGAAAGCAGAAAGCATTCCTGGATTGGGGCGAATTCGTCCCGGCTTCCCGGTATGTTATAGGCCAGACGAATATTCCCTCTATCCCGGAGAATGTGCAGGCGAGTTTTGTTCCTATAATGCCAATCCTTCGGGGAGGGCACAGGTTCAAGAGAGGGGCCGGCCAGGTCCGTCCACCTGGAGAGGATTTCCGAGACTTGCGCCTGCTTGGTTTTCAATTGAAAAGGATAGGACATGATCTGATACGGCCCGCAGACTTTATAATGGCTGCAGCGGGGCGCGATTCGCTCTGCGGATGGCCGAACGATGTCAACCGTCCGGGCTTCGATATAGTTTCTTTTTTCTTTGACCGGCCTGACATCCACGACTTCGCCGGGGAGGCCGTCGTCCGTCATCCAAACCTTTCCCTGGACCGAAGCCAGGCTCATTCCAGGGTAGACGACCTTATCTATGGTGACCAGCATATTTTTGGACTCTTAAGACTTCTGGAAGCTCGGAAACACATGATAATCGGTCAGGTTGATGACTTTGCCTCTCCGGCTCCAGGGAACGCCGAGCTCGCTGGGAAGGCGATGTCGATGGAAACAATCCTCGAGGACTGTATCTAGCCCCCTGACCCAAATGCGTCTTCGGTTCGTTTCTCCTTCGGCCGCGATCATGGTTTGGGGAAAATTCGCGATCTCAGGACACGACTCCTGCATGCCGTCCAGGCAAAGCGTTTGGCTGAGCGATGCTTCCGCTCCGCAGGCGGGAGGTTTCCGGCTTTTAACGGATTCGATCGAGCTCCATAATTTATTCATCGGCTCGGCGTCCGGATCTCCGTAGTCCTTGACGGTCCCGTCCGTCCATCCGGCTTGCAGTCCGGAATTCCGGCCCTGGCTCGAGACCGTCGCTTTTTCAAACTCATAGGAAAGGATGGGCCCTCGATCGTTTTCAGAGACATGGGTAACCAAAAAAAGGATTTCCTGGCCCGAATCGGTAAACGAACGGGCCGCCGCTGTATCGAAATTCGGGATGTCATGGGCACGATAGAGCTCGGCCTCAACCCGAACCGGCCGAGCGCTCGTCTCCCTGGTTTTGCCGAGGAGATAAAACATATTGTGGAGGTCATGCGCCATCGCGTTGTTGGCGGGGCTGTCGAGAATCCAGCGTCCCTGCGAGTCTTTCTTTTTTCCCGCCCACTCGTTCCGCAGGTAGTAGGCTTCATCGCGGGGCCAGAGGTACAGGCATTTTAGGCGCTTGGCTTTCCCAAACAGGCCTGCCGTGATGTCTTTTTTGAGCGTCTGGATAGCGGAGCTGAAAGACCATTGGTAGCCGACCGCGACCCATTTATGGGCCCTTCGGCCGGCTTCGATGATCATCCGGACTTCTTGGATCGTGGCGGCGATCGGTTTTTCGCAGAGCACATCACTTCCTTTTTGAAGGGCCAGACAGGTCTGCGAGCAATGAAACTGGATGGGGGAGGAGATAATCGCCAGCTCGGCCGTGTGACGGCCGTAAAAATCTTCCAACTTGGGGTAGATGGGAATTTTGAGAAGCTGGAGTTCCTCAAGCTGGGGGCAATTGCCGGGAAAGGGATCCACGGCTCCCCGAATCTCGAATATCCCTTTATCACGATTTTCGAAGAGGGCTTTCAGGTAGACCGAGCCCATGCCCCCGATGCCGACCAGAACTGTGGAGACGGGTGTGCCCTTATTTTTCAAGCAGGTCAACTTCCTTGAATGTCCGCTTTTTGGGGTTGAACTTGAGCGTCTTGATTTCGAAGGGCTTTAGGACGATTTTTATCCGGGCCGGGATAGAGGGCAGAGAAAGGACTGTTGCCCTTTTTTTCCCTGTCGGCTCAAATAAACGGATGATCAGGTCTCCTGAGTCTTCGGCCTTTTTTAGGGCTGCGACCTCGACAGCGGGATCATTCAGGACTATAAATGGACTTGCCTTTTTGCCGCTGCCCGAGGGGAAAAAAGAAAGCACATAAGGCTTTTCGTTCTTGGCCAGGGCTTCGCGGTCGATTTTTTCCAGCCGATCTTCCGTATCTCCTGCGTTGAGCCAAAATCGGAAAACGCGCTCGCCCTGGTCGATCCTTGGAATGTAGCGGTCCTGGTAGATCATGGGGCGGCCTTCAACCGGGTCCGCCGAATGGGCGGGGGAGCGGAGAAGAGAAATCCTTAATTCGGAGCCCTGAAAGTCCGATCCGTATACACAATCATTGATGCAGGTCAAGGTCTTGCCTTCTCCTCTGGAGATAACGGCCACCCATTTCTGGGCGACGGCTTCATCCCCATTGACCGGCAAATCCTGGAAGCCATAGGCCGTCTGGCCGACATATCTGGAGGCGCCCAAGAGGGTCGGGAGGGACAGCTTGAGCATCTTGTCCTTCTCATTCCAATGAACGCGGGCTTCGATTTCGATTTCCGTGCCCTGCTTGGGCAACTTGTACCTCAAACAGATGAAGGAATGCTCATAGCGCAGCAAGGCCTCGACGATCGCCCGGACCGGTCCGTCCTCGATAATACGGACAGGATTGGCGGGACCTTTGGCCATTCCCGAAAAGCGGACGCCTTCTTCCGGATCCATGAGCGCAAAGGCGCCTGCTTCGCGGCGAAAACTCCGGACGCTCATTCCCCAGGGGTCGGCGTCGTCCTCGATGACCAGCGGCCGGAAGGCGTTAGGCGCCAGGAATTCGGCGCTCCCAATCTTATACCGATCGACCAAGCCTGACGTCGTATTGAGGACGACCTCCATACTATCGTTCACCAAGCGGATGGCGCCGTCGGTTTCCTGGAGAACAAGCGAAGGCTTGGCGGGAATTTTTTCCAGCCGGCAATCGAAACGGTTCATCCGGCCCGGTTCGAGGTCCGCCAAGAAAGCTACCTTTTTGCGCCATTCGAGGCTCAGGTTGCTGTCCTCTTTTTCGGGCTGAGAGAGGAGGGGGACGCCTCCTCGAAAGATTTTTGGCGAGAGGAAGCCGCCGCCCCAGTTTGGCTCGGACGGTTCGAATTCACATTCGACAATGCTCCTGATTTTGAACGGGTGGGGATTGTGGACAAAGATCGGAATTTCGCCGGGCTTGGCCTGCATCTCCCCGGCCGCGAGGGAATAGAACGCTTTGGCTTTAATCCTGGCGCAGATTTCGAGCCCATGGTCAAGAAGCCTCAAGGCTCCTTCCTCTACCAGTCCGATAGAAGACCCGGGCAGGATATCGTGGAATTCGGCATACGCCAGGTCGCGCAGGGCTTCCCCGAGGCCCGCCTGGGGATAGCGCATGAAGCCCTGGAAAGAAGCCGCGGCGGCCATTTTTTCCGCCGAAAAAAGTTCGTTCTCCAGCTGCCGGTGTTTCTGTTTAACACGGGCCATGGATGTATAGCATCCGGGCGCCCAGGGATTGATATCCTTTGAATGGCGGGGGAGCCGGGCTTTTTGTTTTTCAAGCTCCCCAAAATAAGCGTCCGCGGTGGAGTGTAAAATCTCAAAATCTTGCTCTTTCGCGATCAGGGGCCGGAGGTCATCGAGGTCCTGCTTGGACGCGCCACCGCCGTGATTGCCGATGCCCCAGAGGAGAATACTGAGCTTTTGGCTGGGATGGCTCTTCATCCATTCCTCGACTTTAGCCCGGGCGGCGCCGCCCCGCGAATTATAGTGCGCCTCGAGCCTTGTGGCCATGACTTCGGAGCCGTCAAAACCGGTCCAGACAAAGGCCTCGGCCGGGAGATCGATAAAATTGCGGTCGGGCCGGCAGAAAAGGTAGGCCGTATATCCGCTCTTGGCCAGGATTTGAACCAGGCCTTGTGTATGGCCGAAGGGGTCGAGGTTGGAGGCCGTCTTGACATCCACGCCGAACCGGTCCAGGAAATACCTCTTTCCGAGGAGGATCTGCCGGACAAACGACTCGCCGCTGGGCATATTGCAGTCGGGTTGCAGGAACCAGCCGCCCAGGATATTCCATTTTTTCTTTTCGACTAAGCGCTGGATCTTCCTGAAGAGGGCCGGCTCATAATCCTCCACCCATTGATAGAGGATCGCTTCGTTGTGGCAGAAAATGAATTCGGGGTAGGATTCGCAAAAAGCAGCCGCCGTCCGGAAGGTCGATAGAGCTTCGCCGGCGCCCTCCTGCCATTCCCAGAGCCAGACGGGATCCAGGTGCGCGTTGCAGACGAGATGGATTCTCTTCTTGGGCATGGCGGCTCCTCCGTGGCTTATAGCTTAAGCTGGATCTTGACGAAGATCGAAAGCAGGGTATAGGCCGCAAAAGCAAAGAGGATTAAGGCCAGCACGAGGAAGATCCTCTGGAACGTCCGCGGCTTGAATTGGTGATGGTGCGTGGCGACATAATGGGTCAGAATGAAATACCAGACGACGCCGCCGAGACCGCAGGCGATAGAGAAGAGCACCGGCGTGCGGCCCGTGTCGGAAATCCAGTAGTGGCTCGTGACGAAGCCGGCGACACCCAGCCAGAAAACATAGAGCGCCGGATTGGTGACATAAAGAAGAAATACGCCGAGCATGGGGCGGGGAGAGAAGGACGTCATCTTTTTGGTAGGCTGGGTTTCATGATAGCGTTTGGATTGGAGGTAAAGGCGAGAGGCGAGGAACGTCAACAAGAGGGCGGCAAAAACCTTCATCAGAGGCAGGAACTTGTTCAGGTTGAAAGTGACCTGAGCGATGCCCACGATCGCCACCAGGCAATAGAAAGTATCCAGAATGGCCGCCGTTATGCCCGCCACGAAGCCGTGGAGAAAATCGCGCTTGAGGGCCTGGGATATGATAAAGACATTGACCGGGCCCAGCGGGATCGCCGCCACGAACCCGATCAGCAGACCGAGCAGAATGTACATGATGGCCTATTCTCTTTCCTGCCGGAAAGGCAAAAAATAACAGAATCCGAGCCTCGGTGTCAACAAAAGAAGGATACTCCTCAGGAAGCCCGAAGTATCTGCAGTCGTAAAATGGAGTTTGGCGATGGAAACTGGTTATTGACGAGCGGCTGCAGATTCGATTATGTTCAAAGCGGAGGACAGAGTGATTCCCAAGGAGCGAATGGCCCTGGCCATGCGCCTCGAAACGCCCGACCGGGTCCCCGTCATGTGCCAGATGAGCATTGGCCATATGCTCGTCCAGACAGGCTATTCGCCCCTGGAATTCTGGCTGTCCAAGGAATGTTTTGCCGAGGGATTGCTCAGACTGAGGGAACAATACGATTTTGACGGCATTCTCGTCAGTCTCCACGGCCATTCTCCTGATTGGAAGAGGAATATTGTCCGGATCCGGCATGAAGAGAACCTGGATGTCGTCGATTGGAAAGGCGGTCGCCGGACGGTGTTTCCTTCCGACGACCTGCCTCTCGATTCAACAGCTTCTCCGAGCTCGCCGCCTTCGATTTCCGCATTCGACCCGGCGTCGATTCCCGAATGCCTGGATTACATCCCCGTTTCTCAGGGGCTAAGGTTCCGCATCGATCCGGAACACAGATACGATATTTTTGATGTCGTTATGGCCGGGGCGGGGGATCGCTATTCTATCCACGGCGAGGTCACGTCACCGCTCGATTATTTCCTCGATCTATTCGGATTTAATGGAGGCTTTTTAGCGCTGGCCGAGGAGCCGGAAAAATGTAAAGAAATCCTGGGCAGGTTCACCGAGGGAGTGGAGAAGATCGCTCTCGAGCAGGCCGGGCAGGGCGTTGACGCCATCAAAATTTCCTCTCCCTTCGCCGGCGCCGGTTTCATATCGCCCCGCTTTTATCGGAACTTCGTGCTGCCCTTCGAGGGTCGGATCGCCCGGGCCGTCCGGAAGCGCGGCATCCCCATTTATACCCATACCTGCGGGGCTATCAACGACCGCTTGGAGATGATGGCCGAAGCCGGAGTCTCGGGGATTGAGTGCCTCGACCCTCCGCCCCTGGGAAATGTCGAGCTGGCCGAGGCCAAGAGGCGGGTCGGCGGCAGGATTTTCATCAAGGGCAATATCGACCCCGTCCATACGCTGCTCTTTGGCGATCCGGAGAAAGTCGAAAAAGATGCCCGCCGCCGGATCGAGGCGGGCATGCCTGGCGGAGGGTTCATCCTGAGTTCAGCCTGTTCCATCGCCCCCCGGACTCCCAAAGAGCATGTCGCGTTCCTCGCTCCCCTGGCCGAGAGGCACGGCCGCTACGCCCCCTGAAAATTTTTCGATAAATTTTATAAAATCTATTGACTTTATAAATTCAGTAGTATATAATTGATTCAAACCTGCTGCGCTGGCTGGGCAGGAACCCTCCTTGTACCCCCTTTAGCTTAATTCCCTGAAACAGCCAGCCTTTTCCATCCCGCCGGAGCGGACATCAACCCTTTGTTTCGTAGCCAACGGTGGCGTAATAGATAGCCCGGTCGAAAAACAGAATCACCCGGTTATAGAGCTCGATGGCCTGGAGGAGGTCCAGGGCCGTGTCCAAGAATCCCTCGGATTGGATTTTCTGCCACAGGTGGCGCCGGATCATTTCCAGGGACAGGACGATTTCCGAAAGGGCAAAACCTTCCTTGCGGCGCTGCTGGCCGAGGGCCGTCCAATACGTCTGGATCTCGTCCTTGGTCGATTCATGGGAGATCCACCGGCCGAGCTGGCTGTAGACGCGGAAGGCGCGCTGATAGAGCTCCTTTTCGTCGTAGGATCTATATGTCGGCAGTCTGGAGTTCTTCCGGACATCCTCCAGCCAGTTCGAGGTCAGCTCATGGGCATCTTTTTCGATAAGCTGGACCAGTTTTTGAGAAGCGGGGGTCTGAAAATAAGAAGGTCTCTTTTCGTCAATGACCATAACTCCCTTCCCTCTGCTCCAAATTTAACACGACGGAAAGGCCATGTCAATGAGGAGCGGGATGGAAAGAGAGACGAGGAGGGCAGGGGCTTTTAGGGCCGCTTCACCTTCCGGAAGAGACAGGTCATGCTGTGCTGCCGGCTATTTTTGGCGAAAAGCACCGCGTATTCGACATTCTGGTTCAGGTACCGGAGTTCATCCCGCGTCATATAAGGGCTTTCGAATTTGTTTGTCTCTAAGAACCGTTCAATCATGCGCAGCGTCGTATTGGCGCCGTCCGGCTGAACGTCATAACCTGGGAAAAATTGCGGGAGCGATGAATGGACGTCCTCGATGATGTACATCCCGCCTGGTTTCACGGTCGGAAATAAATAGGCAAAACTGATTTGCTGCTCTTTCATGTAATGCCCGCCGTCATCCAGGATGATGTCATAGCCGGGTCCAGTGTTGCGGATGAATTTTTTGAGTTGATTGCGGTCGCCCTGATCGGCGATGTAGGCATGGATGCGCTTGGTATTCACAGAAGACTTGTCGACGATATCGATGCCACTGATATCCGCTTTGGGAAAATACTCGGCCCAGAGCCGGAGCGAATCTCCGTTGAGGATGCCGATTTCGCAAATCCTGATCGGATCATACCTGAGGGGATAAAAAAAACGCTCGTAGATTTCCGTATAGCCGTGCCCATAAATTCCCTTGTCGGTCTTGTCTCCGGCCAGAGTTGTTAGCTCTCCGAACCGGCGGGCGGAATTCTTGCAGCTGGCGCACCACAGGCTGGCGAAAATCAGCCCCACAGCGACCCAAGATCGCAGCGATATTTTCATTGCGTCTCCTTCTTCCCCAAGAGAGCGACGTCCTCTGATCATTTGATCAGCCTTCTTTTCATCGTCTTGAGGCCGATGGCAAAAGCGATGACTTCCAGGACGAAGATGACGAGAAAGTTAATGGCCAACCCCGAATTTATGGACCCGGAGAAGACGGCCCGGGAGATTTTCACGGCATGGGTGAGGGGCATGAACTGCGACAGCGTTTTCATCCAAGGCGGGAACCTGTCCAGGGGAAAGAAAACGCCGGAGAAGAAAAGCATCGGAGTGATGATGAGCTCGGTGTAATAATTGAAGAAATCGAAGCTGGGAGCGAAGGATGTGATGATCATGGCCAGTGAGGCGAACAGGATGCCGACGAAGATCATGAGGACAAGGAGGAGAAGAAGACTGAGCATGGAAACCGGAAAAATCCCCATGAAGACGGCCACGATGATCATCAGGCTGCCGCTCACCAAGCCCCGGAACGAGGCCCAAGCGATGTCTCCGGCGACGGCATCCTCGGCGGAAACTGGCGTGGCGATCAGGGAATCATAGAGCTTTTCGTGAACGATTTTGACGAATGTTCCGTAAAGGCATTCGAAGGTTGATGACAGCATGACCGAGGAAACGACGACGCCGGGGACCAGAAAATAGAGGTAGGGCTTTCCGCCGAAATATCCCATATAGGCGCCCATGCCGATGCCGAAGGTGATGAGGTAGAACAATGGCTCGATGAGGCTGACCAAAAATGTCGGGACGACAAACCTTTTGTAAGAAACGAGATTCCTGAAAAAGACGTAAGCGACCCTATAGGACAGGTTCATTCGATCAGGCCTCTCCCGGTCAGCTTCAAAAAGACGTCTTCCAACGTCGCCGGCCGGGACAGATAACTGGGCAGATTGAGCTCGACCAGTTTTTTCATGAGATCATGCCCGTCCCGGCAGTAGAAATAAAGCGTGTCTCCCACCCGTTCGTGCCCGCAGGACATTGCGGAGAGATGGCCGATGATCTTTTCGTCCTCGTCTTGGCCGATCCGAATTTCGACGACCTCCCGGCCGATTTCCTCGGCGACGAGCTGCGTCGGCACGCCCTGCTTTAAAATTTTGCCCCGATGCATGATGACGATGCGGTCGCAGAGCTGCTGGGCTTCTTCCATGTATTGCGTCGTGAGGATCAGGGTAGCGCCCTCGGTCTTGAGCTGCCGCAGCCTCTGCCAGATGAGGTGTTTGGCCTGAGGATCGAGGCCCGTCGTCGGCTCGTCGGCGACAATCAATTTCGGATGGTTCAGGAGAGCCCGAGCGACCAGGAGACGCCTTTTCATCCCCGTCGAGAGCTCGTCGATCTTGCGGTCCCGTTTTTCTTCGAGCTCGACGAATTTGAGGAGCTCGGCGATCCTTTTCTTGGCGTCGCGTTTCGAAATGTCGAAGAAATTGGCGAAGACCGCGAGGTTTTCACGTACGGTGAGGTCCACGTCCAGGGTGATTTCCTGGGGGATGACGCCCGTCAGCATCTTGATGGCCCGGTTGTCGATGTGGGCGGGCAGGCCGTTGACGATCAGGGTACCCGACGTCACCGGCGAAACGCAGTGGATCATTTTGATCGTCGTCGTCTTGCCGGCGCCGTTCGGCCCCAGGAATCCGAAGCATTCGCCTTTCTGGATTTCGAAGGATATTCCGTCGACGGCCGTCAAAGTGCCGTATCTCTTGACGAGGTCCCTGGCAATCACGATGGCGTTCATGTTTCGCGAATGGAATATTCTAACAGATTTTCCTTCGGGCGCAAGCGGCGGAGATTTCGTTTGAAGAAGGCTCCCCAACTCATTATACTTGGGGCAGGAGGATAGAACGTATGAGCTTATTGTTTAGCGCCCACGAGATTTTCGAAATGGCTGAAGAGATCGAGAGAAACGGGGCCAAGTTTTACCGGAAAACTGCGGAAAACGTGGCCGACCCTTCTTCAAAAAAGCTGCTTCTCGAATTCGCCTCCATGGAGGACGAGCATCTCAAGACCTTTTCGGCGATGAAATCGGCCCTCTCCGGAAAAGCGAAAGAATCGCCCACCTTTGATCCCAATAATGAAGCGAGCCTCTATCTCGCCGCGCTGGCCGATACGCGCGTCTTCTTTAAGAAAGATGTCGATACGAAATCGCTGGAAGGGATTTTCAAGGCCGCCCTCCTGGCCGAGAAAGACTCAATCGTTTTTTATACGGGCATGAATGATCTCATTCCCGAAGCCCTGGGAAAAGACAAGCTCGCCGCTATTATTAAAGAAGAGATGACCCATATCCGGCTTCTCAGCGACAAGCTCCTGGCGCTCAAGAAGAAATCGTCAAAGTGAGGAATTGATCGTCGCGCTCTGCGAAATTCAAATCTAAATTTCCTATTTAAAAAATGGAATGGAGAAAGATGGAGAGGACAAGACTCTTCTGCTGAGTTCTTTTTCTCAGCCGTCGCAAGAAAGACCCGTATTCTGACACTGGGTAATCGTCGGTACACTCGCCGAACAAGCATCCCCGGCATGATCGGCATACCGGATTTCCAAGAGGTGAGGCCCAGCCGTCAACGTAAACGTTTCCTTGCTCCCGGCCTTGACTCTCCCATAGTTGATGCCGTCGATGACAATCTTGTAATCCAAGCCCCTGGTAGAATTATTGGTGATGGATAATGTGCCTGTGTTTTTGGTTTCACATTCTTGTTTGGGCACCAACTCATCGCAGGCAAAGGTGCTCACCAGGGCGACGGACAATAGACCCAAAACCAATATTTTTTTCATCCGCGATCTCCTGAAAAATTCCGACGCTTCTTTACTTCCATTGGATATGACTTTAGTAGGCCGAGGTGAGCATTATCGGCCTTTGGCCAAATAAGGGAATCGCCCTCATGGGTGATCGGGGGGATGATTTTTTTGGATTGACGGGGGGATATTAAATGCAATGGCTTTTTGGCGAAAATCCTGATATATACATACTTTCGGCAACTATCTGCCGGCAGGGAATTGAAAATTCTGCCCAATCTATGATCTGCCGGAGAAAAAGAGCTAAATCAAGGAGGAGGAAGAAATGGGATTAAAGCGGAAGCAGATGCTCATGCAGCAAAAGGCATATTTCGAGGATAAACTGCAAGATCGGCTGTCTTTCCTGTCTGAAAAGGGAATCCAATCTCCCAAGGCCGACAAAGATACTCTCGCTAGAAAATGGCAGGCAAATATCAGGGCCGTGAATAGAAGGCTGAGGCTGATTGCCGACAACGAAAAGAGAACGGAAGAAGTGGCGAAGATAAAGGCGGCAAGGGCGGCCGCCCCCCAGAAAGAACAAGAAGGCGGTAAAGGCGAGAAGCCTAAGAAAGCCCCCGAAGAGGGCAAGGGAAAAAAGAAAAAGGCGGAAATAAAAGCAGCCCCTCCGAAAGCACCGGAAGGCGGCAAGAACCAGAAAACGACGGAATCCCCCGAAGAAGGCAAGGCGACACCGAAAAAGAAAGGAGAAGAAGAAAAGATAGAAGAACCGGCAGGCCAAGTGAAGGCAGATAAGTAATCAAAAAAAATACGGCCTATAGAAGGGCACTCTCCAGGTCTATTCCAAAGCAGATGAGCGTCCCCGCGTGCCTTCTATTCCCATTTCATATTATAAACTAACAGTTCCTTATCGCCGGAATCTTTCTCCCTCAAACAGTAGAATTTTTGGCCCTTTATACATGCCCAGAGGTGATTTTCCCAAACATACACGTTCAAACTTTTTCTTCCAATAAAAACGCCCTCTTTGTTGAAAATATCGAACATAAATTCTCCCTGGCTTTGTCCAGGTTCAAACGTCTGCACCAAAAGCGTTCCATCTTCGCCGGCGACTAGGGATTGAAAAGGCGGATGGAATTCGGGGAAATAGGCGATCTTTCTCATATCCTCCGGAAAGGCTTTCAATATTTTCTCTTTATCGCTCGCTGAAAATGGGATTTTTCGGTAATCTTTTCGGATTTTGCGAATCAATTTCCCTTCGAGATCGTAAACCCATATTTCGTTTGCTTTGTCTTCATTAGCCACATAGATGCTTTCCCTCGAAGCACTCCAACAAAATAGCGGCTCCGTCGCCCTAAATTTGTCACGTCTCATCTCAAAGCCATATTGATCGATGAGTTTTCGCCCCTCTAAATCAAGGTCGGCCACCTTCAGGAAAAATAATTGCTTGTTGTTGACAGCGTCAAAGGAATTTTCTAGGACGATGAGTTTCTCTCTGGGGCCTGAAGTAATTCTCATTTCTCCCTTCGTCATGGGATAAGATTTCATGAAACCGCCGCTTTGATCATATTTGACGACGATCATTCTGATCGCGTCTGAAATGAGGACGTGGTCTTCAGCATCGAAGGCAATATGATTCGGCAATTCCAGTTCGCCCGGGCCTTGGCCTTTGGGGCCAAACGAATTGACGAATTGTCCGTTTCGGTCGAACTTATATACAAAATCACCTTTTCCCTTAACCGTTTTAAGAACAAATATTTCCCCTCCGGAACTGACGTCAAAGCTTCGAATGTCGGTCAGCCCGAGCTTTTCTGTCTCATTATTTTCTGTATCGATTCGGAATAGTTCTTCCAGAGCCAGATTGACCGCCCCGCCGACACGGTAGGGCTCCAGATGATTAATGACGATGTCCACGCCATTCTCTATCCTTCTCTCCACTTTGTCCTGTTTTGGGCTGCAGCAAACCATCAGCAAAAGGCAGAATACGCTCGACAGTTTATTTCTCATACTTTCCTCTTTTTAAAACATTTCCGCTCCCTTGTAGAAATGCAAAAAGTCCGGACCTTGCATCATTTGAGGTCGGCGACGATAGCGTTATAGACCTTCTTTGTTTCCTTATCTTGCACGAAAAAGATGACGGCGAGTTTCGCCCGTTCTACCGCGAAACGCTTTTCCTTGAAGGTGAACTTTTGGGCCTTCTCAAAATCCTCCAGATATCGAGCCGCCGCCTCTTCCAACTCGGCCAAGTTCACAGTCGCCTCTTTCTCCGCAGCCGAAGGATCCACGGTCAGGAAATCACGTACGACCATCTTGTGGTAGAGGATTCCGTTTCCGCCTTTGTACATTACCTCCTTCTGGACAAGGATCAGATTGTAATCAGCGTTAGGAAGGGTTTTATCGAAGCCATAATTAACCTTGACGAGATGACCGGAGCGCTTTGCCGCGACCGTAAGGACGATCTTTGGCGCCTCAGCCAAACGGGCGTTAATCTCGCCGCTGTACTCTTTAAATTTCTTCTCGGACGCGGCGCGCGCACTGCCTCCGCCGAACTTGCTCTCTCCGTCGAAGAAGGTGTTGGGCGTGCTGCGGACTCTATAATAATCCTGGCGTTTCTTCGTGGCGGGATTCATCATCGGGTCAGGCCCGGGAATAGGCAAGTGATATTCGAGGACGGCGAGGTATCTGGCGTCATAGGCTTCCAAGAGTCCGTCAAATCCCAAGTCGGCCCCGACGCATGGCGGGCACTCCGAGCCCGTGAACAGTTCGGCTAGGACGGCTTTGCCCTTCCAATCCGCAGGCACCTTAAAAGGCTCGGGATGATAAGGCAAGGCGCGGAGCTTGGCTTCAAGAGAAGCTTCGAAGCCTTCGGTTTTGCCGTTGATTTTCAGGTAGAGGGCCTTAGCTTTATCCGCCGCATCCTTATAATTCTCGGCAGCTGCAATGAGGTAGCCTTCATAGGCATCTTTGTCCCGGCCAAGTCTCGCATTGGCTTCCGCAACCAGATATTGATAGCCGGCTCCAGTGTTGCCTCCCCCTCTTTTATGGTCTTCCAGAACGAGCACGGCTTGATCAAGCTTGCCCTCGTTGAGATATGCCCGGGCGAGATACAGGCTGAATTTGTTTCCCGTTTGGCGGAGCTCGGGACGCATGGGCTCGGGAAAGCTATTGATGAAGGACTGGCTCTGAAGAAATTTATCGATCTGCGCTTTATATGACAGGATTGACTCTGTCACCTTGGCCTTGTCGAACTCTTTGAAATTCTTATGGTCTAGAATCTGCTCGGCCGCCTGGCTATAGTCCATGAACTGGAAATAGCCATCAAGTTGCTTGAGACATTCCTTCTGGAGTTCGAGGATGCCATCCAACGTCGGTGTGAGCGTGACCTTGGCTTCCGCGATAGACATATTCAATACGACCATGAATTGGCTCTTGGGAAATGCCGCCTTGAGCCGCTCGAGTTCCTTGAGTCGCGCCGCCATGTCTGGGATATTGAGCGCGGCTTCGATTTGGGAGAATTCCGGCGGCCGTTGTCCTTGGGCTTGGGCAAGAGCTGTCATCGCCATAATCAAGGCAAAGGCTACTCCATACCTAATGACCCGGATAAAGATAATTTTAGTCATAAGATCTCCCCTTCAAGTTCAGAATTCGTATTTCCCCTCGATTTTGAATTCTATCGCCAGCTAACGATGATTGTCAATGTCTTTCAGCTTTAGAAGAGAGAGAAGATAAAAGGCCGACGGGGCTGGAAGCCATGCCTTTGACACCCTCCCTAGAGAAACGGCCCCATATTGGCAAGGGTGATACCAATACCAATAATAATGCCAATAGGAGCCAAAATCGCAATCATCAAGAAGATTGTTTTCGCAATATTAAAACTCTTAAACCACATTTTTTCAGCCTCGGAGAAAACGACGGAGATGGTTTCATATCGTAGCGGCCAAACGTGCTTCGGAGTCCATATTTCATACGGTTCCGGTTTGAAAATAATCCTTTGGACAGGATAGGTCTTATTATCTTCTGTCGTCACTGATGCTACCCTAACTCCTTGGCGATTGATCCAAATCACCTGGTCTCTATTGATTTCCATGATTAGGGCTGAGCTCTCCAGCGCTCCGAATCCTTGAATGGAATTTCCCTCGACTCGGCCCGGTGGACTTCCAGAAAAAATGATCGACCCGCCTGAGGTTTTTTCTAGCTTCATGATATGCATATCTTTCGGGCTACCGAGCGCAATTTTTCTAGATTAAGAACCCTAAGATTGGTTTTCCTTGATAAGTGAATTATATATGTTTTTATAATCAATTTTTTTATCAATATAGGCGAAATAATCGGCTAAATTCTGGATAACGTCCTTAATCACTGCCTGGCCCATCTGAATCCCTTCACCTTTTTTTATCGAGCCTCCCTTTTGATAGAGCGCCAGCAAGTCGCAATTTCGCTTATAGTTTTTTTCAATGAAATCTTTTGCCCATCGATAGATATCTTTGATATAGCCTGTCCGATTGAATTTAATTTCTTGCGTGCTATAAATTGTTTCCCATGTCTTGTCAAAATCCTCTTCTATCTTTGAGTGCATATCTTGGGGCCACCCGGCAACAGTATGTGAGGGAGAGGTAAAATCAACTACCCAATGAATGCTCTTTAACAGTTCCAGTCCGCAGACTCTAAATTCCTCTTCTTCTTTCCATTCCTTAATGTCCCGTGCCGCATATTTCAACCGGGCAACGACAGTCGCTTGCTCTCCCGCTGACTTCGCGAATTCGATATGAGTTTTGTTGTCTTTAATAGATATTTTATAAGAATGGTCATTTTTTAATTTTGACCCATGCTTATCACTATCGGGCATATCCATCCATTCCTTCACCCACTCTATCTTTGTCTCTTCGTCTTTGTTAGGCCATCCCTTCTTTACAACGCTCTCGATTAAAAATCTTTTTAGAGACTCGTACCGAGGCTCAGAAATAAGCTTAAAACAAAGTTCTTTATGTATACCGGCTTGCATGATGCCCTCCCTTCTATAGGATATGAGAAAATGTAGCCTCTGTTGATTTTGGAAAAGCTAAGCTATTATATTTTCAGGAGTTTGTTAAGCATTTCAACCGCATGGGCGTTTTTCGGGTTCAATTCCAGGGATTTAGCGTAGTTTTTGATCGCCGCTTCTTTATCGCCCTTAACCATGTAGCCCTCCGCGAGGCTGTCATAGCTGTTGTCGTCTTTCGGATAGATCTCCACGTTGAGCTTAAAAATGGCGATGGCGTCATCCACGCGCTTTTTGTTCTCGAGCAAATAGTATCCCAGGCGATTTAGTTCTGGCGCCCCGAAAAGATAATTCTTGAGCTCATTTTTCTCGAGTTCGCGATAGCGGCTGATCGCGGCGGCTACGCCCTTTTCGATGAGTGTCGGATAAATCGCCTCGGCAATCGACTGCTTGGGAAGCTCATAAGGCCTGTCATAGAGGATGCGGATTATGGCCTCGCTCATGGCGCCCAGATTGGCCCCCGGCGTATTATTCAAGAGAACGATCAGGTCCCGGTTATCGACAAGTCTTTCAATCAGGGTATTGAATCCGTTGATCCCGCCTCCGTGGGCGATGACATTGAGCTTGGTTTTTGACTCCGGCAAGGTCCTTGTTCCAATCGCCCATCCGTAAGCATAACTTCCTGGACCGGTAGAGAAGTGGGGCTTGAAATAAAGCTCTTTCATTCTTTTGGAGAGCAGTCTTTCCGTATATAAGGCCTGGTCCCAGAGATAAAGGTCTTCGACCGTCGAATAGAGGGAACCCGCCGCATAAGGAAGAGACATATCCAGGTAAGGGGAGTTCTCGTATCCTTCAAAAGTCTTATCATAACCTGTCGCCCGATTGGAAATGATCGTGTTGTAATGATCGTACCCCGAGTTCTTCATCCCCAGGGGACCGAAAATCTTTTCCTGAAGCCTTTCCTCGTATGTCTTTCCGGAGATTTTCTCGATGATGGCGCCCAGGAGAAAATAACCGGAATTATTGTAAACGTACTTGGACCCGGGCTCGAATTCCAAACCTCCGCTGCAATATTTCTGAACGAAATCGTCCGGGGCAAAAGGATCTCGGACAAACTCCGCAAAACTGGGTAGCCCAGTGTAGCTGGGGATGCCGGACGTATGCGTCAGCAAATGATGGATGGTCACTTTTTCACCGCTATCTTTGCGGTAATAGGGAAGATAATTCGACAGCTTTCCTTGTAAGTCGATCTTTCCCTCTTCGACCAACTGAAGAATCAACAGGGCGGTGAACTGTTTGGTGATCGAGCCGAGCCGAAACTTGGTGTCCGGCTTATGGGGAATGCCCCATTCCAGGTTGGCCATTCCGAACCCCTTTTTAAAGATGACCGAACCCTTTTCTGCGACCAGCACAGTTCCGCTAAACTGCCGTAGGTTATGATAGGCCTGGACGAGCTTTTCGATTTTGTCGGCTTTGGATTGAGCAAGGCTCGGATATTGAAAAGCAAAAAGCCCTAAAACGGCCGCCAAGAAATATCGACCCCAGCGAGATTTGTGAAATTCGCGCATGCGTCAACCTCCGTCGTGAAATCAGAAACTCCCACATTCTCCTTTTACGTCCCCACCATGTCAAGGTTGCTATTGACTTCGTCGATTGCCGGACGCTGGTTTCATGGGATTACTTGTTTGAAAGGCTATTATGCCTGGCGATTTGTTCAGGCGATAGCCGCAAAAATCTCGCTGCATTGTTGTAAAGGATGTCCCGCTTTTGCTCGGCGGAGAGAAAGTCTGCCTTCTCGATCGATTCGACGGCCATGCCGATCGCTTCGGGCCAGGTCATCTGGTCCGACCCGAACATAATCCGTTTCTCAAAACCTGCCTGAATGAGGTCCTGGAGATAAGAATAGAAGCCATCGCGCGGCCATAGCCAGTCGATGGCACCGGTATCGATGTAGACCCGCGGATAGACATTCAGGATTCCGATCGTCTCCTCGAGATAGGGGAAACCCATGTGAGCAATCCACACCTTCAACTTGGGATGGCGATTCAGCAGCTCCTCCTCGAGGAGCGGATTTCCGAGAGATACTCTGAATTTCGGGGCGCTTCTCGTGATGTCCGGGAAACTCATCCCCGCGTGGATGCAGGCCGGAATATCCAGCGATTCGGCGAGGGCGAAGTAGCGGTCGAGGACGGGATCGGACGGGGATAGGCCGTCGTATTGGGCGGTCACCTCTCCCATGATCCTGAGCTTGCCGGCTTTGTAGCGCCCTCGCAGGTTTTCAATATCAAGGCCGGGAATGCCATCGCACGGTCCGGCCCAAATTCTTTCGGGATCGGACTGTCTGAGCTGCTCAACGGTTTCAAGGTCGCCGCTCGCAATCCCGAGGACGATATTGTAGCGCTTCATCACCGATAGAGTCTGCCTGATGTGCTCTTCGACGGATGCCGGCGGTTTTCCTCCGGTCACCGGATTCGGCCAGCCTTCCTTGAGATCCGCTAGGGATTCTGAGTGCAAGTGGACGTCTATAATGGGTTTTCGTTGAATTCCGGCCTGTCCAAAGGTCAAGCCTACAATCATCAATAAAGCGGCGCATAATGAGAGGCATTTCATGGAGAGCTCCTTTTTTGTTCTTCCTTAAAAGCTGTGAGATTAATAAACTTCACTTGACAGCACTTGTCAAGCCGAGCTTAGGTCAGACCGATTAGGTCTATGAACGAAGGTCCTTATTTTATATGGTTTTTTAACCATAAGGAACACATTTCTCTTTTCATACCACCCCCTAAAAATCCCCCCTAAAGATGATTGAAATTTCGATCACAAGGGGTTATTTATCTTAATAAGGGTGTCAGTTAACCCCGCGCATTAAGAGCTTTGACAATAGATTGAGCCAGGGAGGCTAAATCACGCTATTGAGTGCTTTTCTCTGCGTGCTCGCATAAGAGACCGCTATGAAGCCGAAATTTATAATTACAAAAGACGCCGCAGGCCTCTATCGGTTCCGGTTAGCCGATCGCGATGGTGTGGCTATCGCATTCAGCAAGGCCTATTCTTCCAAACAAGCCTGTTTATCTGACGTCGGCTGCGTGAAAGAGGGAGCGCCTGATGCTGAAATCGAGGATAGAACAGCCTATCTGGCTGAAAACTAAAAAGTTAGAATCAAAAGAGCCCAAAGATCGCAGATAAGCCCCCAGTGATGATATATCTTTATCGGAAAATTATAAAAAAAGTGATAAATTTTTCGCCTTTCTACTGTCCTTATATTAATAGAGGGGCGGAGTTTATGAAAAACGAGGCTTTCAGTCCAGAAAATTGTGGTCAGACAAGATAATGCCAATAAAAACTTTCGCGCCTGGTAGTTGCAAGGAATGCCCATTTTCAGAGCACGACTATGAAGTTGATGAGCTTTATCAATGTACGTATTATAAACGCAGCTATTGGGGTTACTCGGGAGTGAAGCCGCCCTTCTGCAAGGTCGAAGCCATAGGGGTGAGTGAAAAAATTATCGATAAACAGGCATAGATTATTTCTCTTTTTTTGAAATCAAACCTGATAGGCATTGATCACGTACTCTTCCATAGGAGTGTAAGGAAAACTATACTGACCCCCTGAGAGGGTGGACAGCTCCAAGAGTTAGAGTTTATACTTGCTCCAGGAGGTGGCGGGATGAAGCTGCGGAGATGGACGGCTGAAGAGAAGATGGCCATCGTGCTGGAGGGGATCAAGGGCCAGAAATCGGTGGCCGAGATCTGCCGGGAACACCAGTGAAACTGATGAGGGAAAAAGGGGAAAGTCTGAAGTCGGCCTGCGAGACACTGGGGACGAGCCGGAGCGGTCAATATCGGAAGATGGCGGAGAAGACGACATCGATATTAGATCAGGCCCTTGTGGAACAGCTTAAAGAGCTTCGGCTGGCTATCTTTAAGCATTTCTTTTTCTGCTGTGCTTGCCGAATGATCTCTTGACCACTAATTTTGGCTCCTCCTCGCGTGGAAAATTGTAGAATGCGATACGTAGGGATGTCAAATTGAGCTCAATGTAGTGGAGGGCGGGTCTGAAACCCGAAGACAAGCCAAAAAGCGTAATTCCTCGACCTATGGAGAAATGCTGTTAATATCGGCTGGAGCGGGCGAGGCGGTTGCTCCTACGACCTCGAAAGAGGAGTAGGGGAGGAAAGTCCGAACTCCGCAGGGCAAACCCCATCCGGAGCAAGGCCAAACGGCCCCCATGGGATGGCCCGTCCCGGGGCGGGTCGGCCGCTCGTCCCCGCGAGCAATCGCGGGGCCAGAC
>Ga0315268_10000396_pt1 | contig 51182 bp, 47 predicted proteins | sample C1_top_MG_FD_204535 | JGI IMG/M metagenome (GOLD analysis project Ga0315268, IMG submission 204535) | Sediment microbial communities from Yellowstone Lake, YNP, Wyoming, USA - C1_top | ecosystem: Environmental > Aquatic > Freshwater > Lake > Sediment | place: USA: Wyoming | collected 2017-08-01 | reverse complement strand
TAGCTACCTTCATACCAACAATCTGGATCAAGTCGGACTTCCTCTGTCAGTATAGGCGGGGTCTTCTCCCAGATGATCTCGGCCAGGAGGAAAAGAGCGGGAATAATCCCGGCTGACCAACCCGCAAGATAGGCAAAGCCAATACCCGAGGCAAAGTTGACCAACTTAGTGCCTAGGTGACGGTTGACCAAACAAATGACCAACAGCCAAATAGCCCAAAAAATGAAAGCCGGACCAGACCAATGAGAAGCCATCACAATTAATTGGATAAGACCTCCGACAATAAATAGCGCTGTCATACCCCCTCCTTTTTGAGGTATCATCCAAATGAAAATGTCCGGGTTTTCAAAAGTTGTGAGGCAGGGTTGAAAAAGAACATTAATACCTTAGGTTATTAATAGTAATTTGTCAAGGTTTATTGCATCTTCGGCCGATATTGCAATGCTTCAGCCACGTGCTCCATTTTGATTTCTTCACTTCCGGCTAAATCAGCAATTGTCCTTGATAATTTTAAAATCCGGTGATACGAGCGGGCTGAAAGATGAAGCTGGTTAACGGCGTTTTTCAACAATTCATTGGTCTTTTGATCAACCTGGCAAAATTCCATAATCTGTTTCTGGTTCATTTCGGAATTAAAAATAATTTTTTCATTTTTAAATCTTCTTCTTTGAATTTCTTGTGCCGCCTCAACTCTCTTTCTGATATCTTTTGAAGATTCAGTGAATTTTTTATCAGTTAATTTCTCAAATTTTATTCTGGGAACATCAACGTGTAGATCAATTCGATCTAAAAGCGGACCGGAAATCTTTTTTTGGTATTTAATAATCTGCGAAGGAGTACAGGTGCAGGTTTTAACCAAATCTGAAGCATAGCCGCAAGGACAAGGATTTTGGGCGGCAATTAGAATAAATTTTGCCGGATAAGATAAAGTGCTGTGAACTCTTGAAACAGTAATTGCCCCCTCTTCAAGAGGCTGCCTTAAACTTTCCAAAACCGAGCGGGAAAATTCGGAAAATTCATCTAAAAATAAAACTCCACGATGGGCTAAGGAAATCTCCCCTGGCCGGGGAATCCGTCCGCCGCCCACCAAAGAAGCTGAAGAGGCTGAATGATGAGGTGAACGAAAGGGTCTTTTTGAAATCAGGGGTTCTTTTGCTGAAAGCAAACCAGACACTGAATAAATCCTGGTTACCTCCAAAGATTCTTCTAAAGACATTTTTGGCAGAATTGAAGCAACTGCTTTTGAAAGCAAGGTTTTGCCCGAGCCAGGCGGTCCGGTTAAAATCACATTATGATGGCCAGAGGCGGCAATTTCCAAAGCCCTTTTTACATGCTCTTGACCTTTGATATAACACATGTCTAATTCGTAATCATCAAAGTCCTCTTCGTTTTTCCAATCATAATAATGAGAGGCAATTATTTTTTTACCATTCAAATGTTCAACTACCTGATTTAAATTATTACCGGCAAAAATACAGGGACCAGGAATCAAACAGGCTTCGTTGGCATTATCTTTGGGCAGAAAAATATTTTTGATTCCCCTCTCTTTGGCGAGTTGAACAACTGACAAAATACCGTTGACCGGCCGCAAACTACCGTCCAGCGAAAGCTCGCCGATAAAAAGTGTACTTTCAAAATCAAAATCAAGCTGCTTGGTGCAGGCCAAAATTGAGATGGCAATTGGCAGGTCATAAGAAGGTCCTTCTTTCTTGATATCAGCCGGGGCCAGATTAACCGTATAGCGGCGGTTGGGAAATTCAAGCTGGCTATTTTTAATCGCTGAACGGACTCGCTCGCTGGCTTCGGAAACTGCTGTGTCAGGCAGGCCGACAATCAGAGTCTTTGGCAACCCGCCCAAGATGTCGGCTTCTACTTCGACTAAAACAGAATTTAACCCTTGCAAAGCGCTGGTATATATTTTTGAAGACATAATTTTATAAAATAAAAACGAAAAAGCGGCTCTTTTTTAAGCCACCATATTTGTCTATTTTAAGCTTAATTTATTCTAACGTTTTTGTCAATTATTTATTATGAAGCTTCTCTCCAAAAACTAATTGTTTACCTATAATCAGTCCTACCCCCGCCACAATCATTATGTCAGCCAGATTAAAAACAGGAAAATGGCCAGCAAAATTTATATAGTCAACCACATAACCAAAGCGAAACCGATCAATCAGATTCGAAAGACTGCCGACAAAAATCAAAGTCAATGCACAAATTAAACTATAGTTATTCTGGCCATAACTTTTAAAAAGGAAATAAAAAACAATTAACAGGATTAAACCGATTAAAAAATAAATGAGAATTGGGTTGACTGAAATACTCAAAGCCACTCCCCAATTGGGATAAAAATTTATTTTTAAAAAATTAGGAATAATAAAAAAACTTTCTTTTTGAATGACATACCACTTTATCATTCTGTCAAAAAGAAAAAAAATAAAAATAATTATATTAACAAAAATAATCTTTTTAATAAACATTTTACAAAGACTTACATTTAGTACAATATGGAGCAGCTGGATATATGCTCAATCTTTCTTTATCAATTTCCTGACTGCATTTTTTACAAATTCCGTATTTATTATTTTTGATGTCTTGGAGGGCCTGCTCAACTTGTTTAAGCTGACCTTCCAAGTTATTTTCTAAAGATAGGTTATCTTGAAAAGTCGCCACCTCAACTGCATTATCTTCATCCTTATCGCCATATTGAGGGAATTCAGTTTTAAATTCGCCCTTTTCTCCAAGCTTTTCTTTGGCGAAACCATTTAAATCATCTCTAATTTCATCTCTTTCTTTTTCTAATCTTTTTTGCATTTCCCTAATAAATTTTTTATCCATAATTTTTTTGTTAATAAAAAGAGGCAAAATTATTATAACTTATATATCAAAATTATACAATATAGCTAAAAACCAACCCCCCACTTTTTCTGAAAGTGGGGGGCTATCGCAAACTCTTATATTCTCTACTACTTGCTGACAGTCATGTTAATTCCGCCTTTAAAGCTTGGGGCATGACTCATAAAGTTCTTGCCTAAATTGCCCGAAGCATCAAAGATTTTGACATGAGGACCGCCAGCTGATAACGGAGCAGTGATTATCTCTGCTGTACCATTGGCATCTAAATCAGCTACTTCTAAGCCGACTCCGCCACGGAAAGAAGCAGCGTAGGCCATGAATTGTTTTTTCAGGGCTCCGGTATAAGAGAAAACTCTAATATGAGGACCGCCAGTTAATGGCGCAGTTACAATTTCAATGGCATTATCGCCGTCCACATCGCCGGCCTTGGCCACTAAGCCTAATCTCGATTTAGAATTGTAAGCAAAGAATTGGCTGATTTTTGAACCAGTATAAGTCATCACTCTGACCATTGGGCCGCCGTTTGAGGCCGGGGTTACAATTACCTCATCTGTTCCGTCGCCAGTCACATCAGCGACGGTTACATTGACTCCGCCCTTGAAGGCCGTCGGGAAGGCAAAGAATTGTCCGAGCACGCTGCCGGTTCCTGAAAAAGTTCTGACATGTGGTGCCGCTCCTTCTTTGATTGAAGTGACTATTTCATCTTTTCCATCGCCATTGACATCGCCGGAATTCACATTAATGCCTGCTCTTAAGGTCTTTCCATAAGCGAAGAATGAAGCATAGTGGGTAATTGCACCATTAGCATATTTGAATACTCTGACCTGAGGACCACCGCCTGAAGCGGGTGCAACAATTATTTCTGCTCCGCTATCGCCGTCAACATCACCGAGAGCTACAGATACCGCTCCCCGGAAACTCTTGGCATAAGGAAAGAGATTAGCTAAAACTTTACCCGATGAATCAAACACTCTCAGGTGAGGACCACCGGCTGAATAAGGAATAGTTACAATTTCTCTGGTTCCGTCGCCGTCCAAATCAGCAGAATAAGCTTTGACTCCGCCTCGGAAAGTATTGGCATAAGCCATAAAGCTTGAAACTCTTGTGCCTGCTGAATCCCAAACTGTCACCTGTGGACCGCCGCCATTTTTTGGTCCGACCACAATCTCTTTGGCAGTATTAGAACCATAATGGGATGAGCCAGTAGTTACCGCAAAATTAGTAAAGTGATTAACTGACATACAAACTGTGTTGTTTATTGTGTCTTGAACAACATTATCTGGCAATTTCCAGCTAGAGGTATTTTCATCCCAGTATCGGCCAATAATGGACGATTCATCAATGCCTTGAGAAGCTAACTCTTCATCACTATAATTAATACAAATTGTCACATTACTATTGAAGTTTGAGGTTACGGGTTGACCAGTGCTGTCGGTTAATTCACAACTCCAGGCAAAACCTAAGGCGGGTTTTGCTTCTGGAGTATGGTATAAGTTCACATTAGGAGAACAAGCAAGAGTATAGTTGCCTGAATTAGCGATGGCACAAGCAGGAATAGTAATGTTTGAAGTGTCGGGTAAAGTAATTGCGTTCAGCTGTGAGGCATCAAAAGTGCTAGTAATACTTGGCGGAAGGTCTTGGCCTTTTTTCATATTAACATTTAATGTGAGTATTTGCCCGACCGTACTTAAGGTAATGGCCTGTTCAGTTGAACGCCAAAAACTTGTGCCATCCATGCTGTCACAGCCAATATACCAGGTGCCTCTGGTTAAAGGAATGCTATATGAACTATTATAAACCTGTCCGCCAGAAAAACCGCCTTCAGGATTCCAGGCATGACAAAAGCCCATATTGACAGTTGTTCCGTCTTCACGGGTAACGGAACCCTTAGCACTGCCTTCGGAAGCCCTAAATTGGAGGGTAATCGAAGTTGTAACATTGGCAGCCGCCAATACATCAACATTCTGTGGCGGCAGATAACTTGCCATTTCAGGCGGCAGACCAGCTCCGCAAGTATAATTACCAGCCACTACGCCAATATTTGCTACTCCGTTTCTAGCTTCTCCGCCAGCGTGTAAAACCTCTCCACCCTGAACTGGTCCTTTTACTTCTTTTTCTTTTTGTTTCATATTGTCACACCAGACCCAGGCAAAAGACACATTATTGCCATTCGGGTCTTTGACTGTGACTTGAATATTGGCATTTGATTGGTAAGCTTTTAATGTTTTAACCACCTGACCATTAATCGGCACTAGAATTGGAGATTGATCAGGATTGCCCTGCATAAAGCCAGCTGTCCTTATATTGTAGCCGATAAAATATGATTTGCCGCCTCTTACTGATAAACGATAACTGCCGTCAGCATTGAATGTGGTATGAGCTCCAGGACCATAACCCTGGCTATTAGCATTAACATCACCCTGAATACCGGTTACCACTGCGCCAGTCACGGCATCTCGCAGATAACCAAAGATCACTGCGTCATTGTTAACAAAGGTCACGGTTACGGTTTTGCTCTCGCCAACAGCGACTGCTACCTCTACCTCTGTATCCAATGACATATTTATTTCCGGCGGAGTGTTGGCGCCACAAACATAAGTATTTCCGCCTAATAATTTAATCACAGTAGTACCATTTTGTAAGTTATTACCAAAATCACTGCCGGGTGATGGCTGCACATCTTTTATGCGGCAATAACCCCAGCCGAATACATTAGAAATCGGATTGCCTGCAGTATCTTTCAAAACCAAAGTAACCTGAGCATCCGCTGATGTTAGGCTGAAATTAACCCCGGTTACTTCCTGGGTAGCCGTAGAAATAGTCACATTAATTGGTGCTCCCTTAGTAATATAATTCTTTTGAGTAGCATCCTGCGAATCAATCTGGACTTGCCAATCGCCAGGATAAACCGGTAGAGTATAAGAGCCATCTGCCCCAGTTGTCGCATTACCCCAGCCACCACCATTCTGTACCCAAGCATTAACCCTGAGATTACTGATTGCTGCGCCTGATGAATTAGTGACTAACCCTTTAATCCGGGCAGCTTTTTCTTTTAAGGTAATAATACCTAAGGCTTTCGTTTCGCCTGAAGCTACAGTCACTTGTGTTGAAGGAATATAATAAGTTGAATCTTGAGAATTAACATTCAAGGTATAAGTGCCTGACTTGGCTGGAATACTGAAGGTTCCATCACTCTGCAAACCAGAGCCAGAGCCGTTGCCTGTTTGGTCTCTTAAATCAACATTAAACTGATTGTAGTTAGTTGGCACACTGCCATCGGGCTTTACTATCTTTCCTGTGACTGTGGCGTCGGCTTTTACTACGGTGAAATTCTGAGTATAGGTGCCAGCCGCTGAGACTTCAATTACTGGATCCTGTCCCCGCCAAAACCAATCAGTAGTTACGTTTTGGTTGTTTACCGATATTGGATTCGGGTGAAGATTATAGTTTCCTGCTGAAGTCAAAGGCAATCTATAAAAACCATCGCTTCGGCAATTGGCATTGGACCATTCTTGGGCGCCTTGCTTGTTGGCATTAACCGAACAAGTGGAAACTCCACCGCCGGTGTCATAAGTGACATAACCTTCAATAAATTTATCAATGCCGATTAAGACTGCGCCATTATTTTGTCCCTGTCCGACTGTGCCGCCGCCAAAACCCCAGTTTTCCGCTCTGATATTTGAGCCATAAGTACCGGCTGAAGCTGGATTAACTACATTTTCCACCAAAATAGTAATAGTGCTGCCACTGGCAATGGTTATCGGTCCATTATAACGAACCGAGAAAAAAGTTGGATTACCGAGTTGTGTTTCAATGGTGCCGCCTAGGTCTGCCCCATCGTCTTTAGCATAAGAAAGAGTAGCTCCGGAAAAATTAATTGAGTGGCTGTTATCAGTTGGCCCATTAAAAAAAGTCGAAATATTAAAACTTCCCCAGGGAGCACTGGTTAATGTAAAATCAGCATTAAGCTTGAATGAAAAAAGATAGCTGGTGGTCGCCCCCAAAACAGTGCTTGATGGAGAAACTATAATTTCAGAAATTGTCTCCACTGACTTAGTGGTATAACCAGCTGCCTGTACTAGGCCGGCGCCGGAAAAAGGACCGATCATGGCCAAGACTGTTACCGCGCAAAGGAAAGTATACAGTCTTTTAGTTAGTTTCTTACTCATAATTTTTTCCTTTCTTTATTTAGTTGTTTTATTTTTTATTAGTATATAAAAAAATACCGCAAAATAGCGGTGTCTTTATCCACAATTATAAATACTGATTATAAACCAGTAATTTCGTTTTTGTTTTGACATATTAAATAAAAGCGACAAGCGAACTTCTTATTTATATATTCTATTAATATTATACACCCAATTCTTAAAACCGTCAAGTAGATTTATTAATAAATACTAGTAATTTTTTCAAAAAAATAAGGGCGCATCGAAATGCCCCTCATAGATGAATGTTACTATATGGGCAGATGCGCCCTATTATCCAAGGATGTACTCTGAATCCGCCAATAGCTGAATCGAAGAAATTTCGGTTCAATTAATGGCAGATTCAAAGATAACTTGCCTAGGATTAAGAACGCGTTTTTGAGTACCGAGGTTTCAAAAAGCACTTTTCTCGACCGTTCTTATGGTGAGATCCCTAGCTTTTATCCCAGGAATTCACCTTTTTGTTTTTGTTTCAAAGTTTTGACGGATGCTCGGTCATCCATAACGAATAGTCGAGAAAAGCCTTTTATCCAATAATTTGGCTGATATTAGCTAAAAAGCTCTGCTCGATATTCATTTGTCCACATGTTGAAAAGAACTTCTTCAATTTTTAGTATAGCAAAGAAAATAATAATTGTCAATATTGCCAAAAAATCAAAAAATTGGCTTTAATTAGCCAAATTTTTTCTCTTTTGGGGTTCTATTTTACATCTAATACTGACAATTGAAAGAAAAACTTATCCACATGTCTCTAAAATTGGCTTATTTCAGCCAATTTTCTTTTCCACGTATTCATAAACTTTCTGGAAAACCTGCTTTATGGACAAACCAGTGGTATCTAAAATAAAGTCGTAATGTTTCAGATCGTTAATATCAAGGTTGTAGTAATTTTTGTATCTTAATTGCTCGCAATTAATCCTTGTTTGATTGCTTTTAATCACATTCTCTAATTTATTCAAACCATCTGCTTCCCCTTCTCTATTTTTCAGATCTTTAAAAATACGTTTTGCCCCTTCCTGTAAATCTATGTCTAAATATATTTTTATAGAGTGGGGTATAAAATAAAAAGAGGTCCGTCCCTGAATAACAAAATTATTTTCTTTTTTACCGAGTTCTCTTTGGTATTCATCAGCCTCCTTGTCAAATGAAGCATCATTTTCACATAATTTGCCGTACTCCTCAAGCGTCATCCCTTTTTCCCTGGCTTTCTTTCTCATTATTTCACCGATATAGTGATATTGGTAACCCAATTTTTCAGCCAACATTTTGGCAATGGTTGTTTTTCCAGAACCAGGTTTTCCTGAAATGGAAATTATCATAATTTTTTAGAATCTTTTTCTAAAATCCTGTCGGGGTTTTCTTGGTCGGGGATGAAAATCTTCCGAGGTTGCCGGGCGGTTCGGATTCAAAGCCTTGACTGACAATTCTATCCGGCCTCTTTCTTTATCAATGCCCATTACCTTGACTTTTATTTTTTGATCAACTTTGACAACATCCGAAACATTATTAATTCTTTGGTCAGAAAATTGGGAAATATGAACCATCCCTTCCTGGCCAGGAATCACTTCAACTAAAGCGCCGATTTCCCGTCCAGTATTTCTGTCTTTCATAATTTGAGTGACTGTGCCTTCATAAATTTCTCCAATCTGCACTTCGCGGACCAAGTTTTTAATCCAGGTTAACGCTTTTTCAGCTAATTCAGCGTTGTGGGAAGTAATCAATACTAAACCATCTTCTTCGATATCAATTTTGGTCACATCCTTGCCGCCGGATTCATCAATTATTTTATTGATGGTTTCGCCGCCCCGGCCGATTACTTCTCTGATTTTATCCGGCTCTATTTTGATGGTATAAATTCTAGGGGCATAGGGCGACATTTCCTTTTTTGGCTCTGGAATAAGCGCATTCATTTTTTCTAAGATATAGAGTCTGGCTTTTTTGGCTCTTTCTAAAGTTTCTTTACAGATATCCAAAGTCAGACCAACAATTTTAACATCCAACTGAATCGCAGAGATACCGTTTTTGGTGCCGGCGACTTTAAAATCCATGTCTCCGCCATGATCTTCTATCCCCTGAATATCGGTTAAAACTTTGTATTTACCGCTTTTTTCATCCCAAATCAGACCCATGGCGATGCCAGCCACTGGCTCTTTAATTGGGACGCCAGCGTCCATTAAAGCCAAGGAAGAACCGCAGGTTGAAGCCATTGAGGTTGAACCATTTGAAGACAAAACTTCGGAAACAACTCTGATAGTATAAGGAAATTGTTCTTTATCAGGAAGCAAGGGTTCAATCGCTTTTTCCGCTAAAGCGCCGTGGCCAATCTCCCTACGGGAGACTGATTTCAAAGGGGCGACTTCGCCCACTGAAAAGCCGGGGAAATTATAATGATGCATGTATCTTTTTTTGCCTGATTCTTCCATGGTATCCAGATACTGTTCTTCGCCCGGCGAACCCAAAGTAACTATAGATAATACCTGAGTCTCACCTCGGTTGAATAAAGCCGAGCCATGAGTGCGCGGCAAAATTCCAATCTCGCAGGCAATCGGCCTGACTTCATCCAATTTCCGGCCGTCCACTCTTTTTTCTTCTTCCAAAATTAATCTCCTTGCTTCTTTATCAAGCAGCTCTTCTAAAATCTTGCCCCCCTCTTCTCGCATCTCTTTAGTTACCTTATTATCCTCTTTCAATTTTTCATCAAGCTCATCTTTTAATTTTGTAATTGCTTCTTCTTTTTCCAGTTTATCTTTGATCAATAAAACTTCTTTCAGTTTATTTTTAACAAATTGTTCAACTTTATTATCTAATTGTTGTTTTAATAATTTTTCTTCTTCGTCAATCTCTTCTTTATCGGCTGTAATTTTTTCCGCGCCGACTTTGGTCTGAACTTCTTTAATTAATTTTAAAACTTTTTTCAGGTGCTTTTGTCCGAATTCTATTGCTTCTAAAAATGTTTCTTCGGGAATCTCATGACCAGTTGCCTCAATCATTGAAACTTTATCATCAAGACCAACCACGATTAAATCCAGGTCACTCTTTTCTCGAGCCTGATAAGTCGGATTAATCACCCACTCATTATTGATTCTTCCGATTCTTATCCCGGCAATTGGTCCGTTCCAAGGAATATTAGAAATTGATAAGGCGCAGGAAGCGGCGATCAAAGAAATAATATCAGAATCATTTTCCTGGTCAACCGAAAGAACAGTCAACACTACCTGAACGTCATTCCTCGTTTTCTGGTTAAATAAAGGCCTGATTGAGCGGTCAACCAGACGCGAACATAAAATCGCGTCGTCAGATGGCCGGCCTTCGCGTTTAATAAACCGGGAGCCTTTTATTTTTCCGGCGGCGTACAATCTTTCTTCGTAATCAACTAAAAGAGGGAAGTAATCAATGCCTTCCCTGACATTCTGACCCATTACCGCCGTGGCTAAAACCACGGTATCACCGTACCTGACGGTGCAGGAACCATCGGCCTGCTCGGCGAATTTCCCGGTTTCAATAATTAAATTTTTTCCGCCAATCTCTGCCTCAAATTTATGAAGAGACATAAAATTTCTCCTTGTTATGCCTTTGATTGGCAGGCTCTAGACTACGTTGGTGGCAAAATTGGCCATTTTTATAGTCTATCGGTCCGCCAATCACTGGCTTTATTAATTATATTAAGTATCTTTATAATACACTTTTTATAAAATTCGGCAAGTAGACACTTTTTAAAACTATTTTTCTTAACAAAAATACTATAGTCCCCTGACCAAGGGCTGTTGTAGACTTAATAATTATTAATAAGCTAGACTCCGTGCTCTGCCTTCTGTCTTATTCTTGTTTCTATCTCTTCTGAAAGAGCGTTAAGCGCCTGGAGTTCTTTACTGTTTCTGGGATTTCTGATGGCTTTGTAGGCATTGATTACTTTGCGGTTTGCTTTTTCTCCCAATCCCTCTTCAGACTTAAGTAGATTTAACTCAGACTCTAATTGTTTTTCAAGTTCAGATGCCTCTCCTTCTTTTCCTTTTGTTTTTTCAAAATTTGTTCTTACCACCATTAAATTTTTCAGATACCTGATTATTTCCTGGGTGGTCATTGCGTCCACCTTTCTTAATTTCGGATTTAAGATCATCCAGGCTTCTGGGTTTTTTCCTTCGATAATGCAAGCCTTCAGACTATAATTCAGCTGCGAGTAAAATTTTAATTTTCTTTTCAAAACCGGAGTCATCTCAACTTTCTCAAGGGCATCCTTGCGTGCTTTTTGAAAAGCGTCAAATAATGCCTGTCGGTCATATTTATCCAGGGCTTCATAGCCTTCTTCTTCAACCTTGATTCTTAGTCTTTGTACTTCAGTATTCTTTTTTAAACTCTGCATGACAAAACCTATAAATTCCTGAAGCTTTTTTCGGACATTTTCCTCGGGAATTTCCCGTTGACTAATCATCATTTCCTCGGGTAGAGGGTAATCTTCTTCGTCCCTGATTGATTCCTGAATTGAGGCGGCAATTGAAAATCTTTCAAATCGATCATAAATATTAATCTGAGTTTCATTTGATTCGATATCAACTGTTTGTTCTGTATCGGATTTAGGAGCCTCAAATGAAGTTTCCTGTAAACCATAGCCTGTCTTATCCATATGTTTTTAAATTAATTATTTTTGTTATTTTTCTATTGTCACATAACCAATATTAGCCACCCAACCCGTCCAAGTTTGGCCCGCATTCGTATCTAGTACCACTACATAAATTTTATCTTGAAAACTTATATTGTCAGCCATGATAGTAAATTGGGTGTTCAAATTATCTTTTATTTCTTTGGCAATGGCATTTAATTTATCTAGTACGTCTGGATTCCAAGTGGCATCACCGATGTTAAGCTGAGAACCGTTCTTTAAATATACGGGGAAAACGTAAACACTACCGCCAGTGGTCACTGCCATTGGTCCGACTGAACTAATCTCACTGGAATTAACTTTAATTTTACTTTCGTCAATTTTTACTGAATCCATGGGAACCATATCAATGGTCATTAGTCCGCCAGATTGAATTACCGCCTGGGCCAAGTTTTGATATTGAGAGGAGTTAAGCAACCTGTCCTCCATGCCCAAAGAAGTTTTGGTGGCCAGATAAACTTCCCTTGGAGTAGTTACGCCATAGGTTAATTCGCCGACGCCTTGCTGGACCGCTTCAATCTTTCTTCGAAGATTCTCAATATCGTGAGGACTCCTATTAAAATTATCATTATAAATAAAAATCTTGTTCTTATTGGAAAATTCTACAAAAAATCCTTCACCTTGGAAAGTCAGATCAGCTGTAGAAAAAATATACTTATCAGAGATAAAAGTGATTTTCTTTTGACCCTCGGGCGAAGCATTTACGTTCTGGGATGAAGAGTTAATATTTTGAGAAGAGGTATTGCGGTTTTGTAAAGAGTTATTGAGGTTTTGGTTGGAAATATTTAGATTTTGGTTGGAATTATTGAGATTTTGGTTAGAAAGGTTAAGATTTCCATTTTGTGAATTAATATTTTGATTGTCCTGATTTCTAGTGTTTGTATTTTGTAAATTAATGTTTAAGTTTTTGGAAGTCTGGGTATTAAGATTTTGAGCCTGAATGTTTAAATTATCATTTTCTTGGGCTAGAATATTAACATTTTCAGATTGTGTGTTTAAATTTTCAGACTCTGTATTTTGATTTTTATGGGTTGCTGCCCCCAAAAAAACTACTATACCAGCAATAATAATAAGGGCGGCCGCTGGCAATAATATTGCCAATATCTGTCCCTTTTCCCATTTTTCAATTTCAGATGTTTTCTTGGTCATATTTTTTTAAATAAATTATTTTCTTCTTTTTGAAAGCTGCGGACGAATCGGCAATAAAAATCTTCTTTTATCCTTTGATAAATCAGAAAATTCATCAGCTTCTTCTTTCAGCTTAGAAGAACATGACTCGGAAAAAGCTATTACTTCAACCCTGCAACCTTTATTATTCTTTAGATAGCCGACTAAAGGCAGATAATCACCGTCACCAGTAACTAAAACTATGGTGTCTAAACGGTCGCCCATTTTTATCGCATCAACCGTAATCCCAACATCCCAATCGCCTTTTTTCTGGCCGCCCCAAAATACCTGTAAATCTTTCATTTTAACTTCAAAACCCTGCTTATCCAGGGCTTCAAAAAATTTTTGCTCTTCCGGCGATTCTGCTCTGATTACATAGGCAATCGCCCGGATTAATTTTCTACTCGCCACTGCCTCCAGCAGGATATTGCCAAAGTTCACCTTGGCCCCAAAAAGATTTCTGGCCGAATGATACATGTTGGCCACGTCTAAAAAAACACCGACTCTTTGTTCTTTATGTTTAATCATATTATTTTATTTGAATTTATAAAAATCTTAATGCTTCAACTTTAACTTTTTAACCAGACTTTCATAACTTTTTTCATTGTCCTTAGCCAAATACTTGAGCAGTCTTCTTCTCTGGCCGATTTTTCTTAGCAAACCCTTTCTTGAGGAAAAATCTTTTTTGTGGGTTTTTAAATGACCGGTCAATTGTTCAATCTCATGAGTTAAAATAGCGATCTGGACTTCGGATGAGCCAGTATCGGCTTCGTGGGTTTTGAATTTTTTGATGATTTTGTCTTTGGTTGATTTGTCTAATGGCATAATTTTGTTGTCCGCGCCATCCGAGCCGAGTCTGCCAGGGCTTGGCCAAGAAGGCGTATTAATGGTTAACTGAGCTCAATTTATCACATATTCAGCGAAAAGTCAAAGCTTGATTTTTTTCTTGAAGTGTCGTAAAATGAAGATGTTGATTTTTCAACATTTTCACCCCGAACAAAGTGAGGGGTCTCAAAACCATGCCCAAAAACTTAAAACAACTTACTACCCAATTCCTTGAATATCTGGAAATAGAAAAAGGCAAATCTGCGGCCACAGTCAAAAATTACGATTTTTATTTGAATCGGTTTTTGCAAATGACAAAAGCCAGTCAGCCGAATAGCATCACTACTGATGTTATCAGAGAATATCGCCTTCAGCTCAATCGCTTAAAAAATCCTGATGGCAAGTTTTTGAAAAAATCCACCCAAAATTATCATCTGATTGCCCTGCGCTCATTTTTAAAATACCTGGCAAAAAATGACATAATAAGTTTACCTCCGGAAAAAATTGAATTAGCCAAGCAGGCAGAAAGGCAGATTGAATTCTTAGAAGGTGATGATCTGGAAAAACTGCTGGAAGCACCTTTGAAATCCAAGGAGTCGGAAATCATCAAAATGCGTGATAAAGCCATTTTGGAATTATTATTCTCAACTGGCCTGCGAGTTTCAGAATTATCCAATCTAAAAAAAGACCAGATTAATCTGAAAAAGGACGAGTTTACGGTCCGAGGCAAAGGCGAAAAACTGCGCCTGGTCTTTGTTTCAAACCAGGCCAAGTATTATATTGGCGAATATTTGAAATTAAGAAATGACAATTTTAAGGCTCTGTTTATCCGACACGACCGGGCTGCTAAAAGAAATCAGACTGAAACAGAAAAAATAAGCAAACTGACGCCACGGAGCATTCAACGGGTAATCAGACGCTATGCTAAAGAAGCAGGCATTGCTAAAAAAGTCACGCCTCATACTTTAAGACATTCATTCGGCACTGACCTTTTGCAATCCGGCGCGGATTTACGCGCAGTCCAGCAATTACTTGGCCATGCTTCAATCACCACCACCCAGATTTATACTCACGTTACTGACCAGCATCTTAAAGATGTTTATCGGGCCTTTCATGGTCGGAGGCGAAAGGAATAATCTATGATTAATGAATCTCAACCATCTTCACACGAACAAAATCAAGCTTGGCAGGCGGAGCCGGAGAAAATTCAGACGGAATCCGAACAAAAAAACTGGATTCAAAAAATTATTGAATTTCAGCGTACCAAAAAAGGCAAGGCGATTCAGTGGCTGACCGTGTTATCCGGTATTACCAGTGGCTCATTTCTTTACGGACGTCTAAGCGATAGGCAATCGCGAGATGAAGCCTGGAAAGAATTTCAAGCTGGGCATCAAAATATTGAACAATTATGTTATACCAATCTTGATGCTGTGCCAAATAATGCAGAAGCAGAAGTCTTTAGGCAACGCGATCTCCAATATGAATTCAGACTCCAAGGGGCATATAATCAATTTTTAAAAGAAACATCAGATACAACCAGGGCTAATGAAATACTCAAGGGGCTAGCTGAATTTCATCCCTCCCAATATGACGCAGAGTTAAAAAAACAAGGGCTGGGCTCGATGATAGATCTTCGTTATCCCCTGCCCGCTATCAAATTTGGAGCCCCGAAGGCTCAAAAAGAGGGCGGTGAATATGTATTTACGCCTGAAGCTTCGGTGGCTGATACCATCTTTATCAGTGATGAGTCTCTAGCACGAATACAGCATGAGTATTTACATGGCTTAGGTGTCAAATATGGAGGGGGAATCGAAAGACGAAGGGACCATCATCAGAATACTGAACTCAATGAGGGGGTAACAGAATTAATAAGATTAAAAATTGATAAAGCGCTGGGCGAACATCATGAATTGCCGGCACATCTTTATGAGGGGGAAAGATTTACTGCGTACTTAATTCAAGAACTGATGGGAGAAAATGAATTTTGGGCTGCAATCAAAAATGGTGATTCAGAACAAATACGTCATGTTATTGAAAATAAATTCGGTAAGGGGGCTTTTGATATATTACTGAATAAGCAGTACGGATTAGTCGGGCTAATTAATCCCCATATCCTTGACGGCAGTCAGGCCGAGGTCTTTGATGCAACGTCCCGAGCTGGAATACTCGATCAGAAGTATTTTGACAGTTTTAAGGACAGATATGGTATCGCTCAGGAAAACCCCGGACAATACGTAGTTTATGATAGTCACGAGCAACCTTTCGGTGTCATCAAGCCCTTTCAGGGAAAAATCGGAGGTTCCTTCATTAATCAAGGTGAATTAGTCAATTTCGCTGATACGTCGGGAGCCACTCCTTTTAGTCAACTAGAAAATGGTTCGGCACTGGTCGAACAATATTTAAAGGCAAAAAGCCCTCAAGAAAGAATCCCGGTTCAATATAAAATCGCCAGGGCGGTTGAAAAAAGCTTATCGATGCCAGAACCACAGAAATAAAAAATCAGACTGACGCCAAGAAGCATCCAAAGGATAATCAGGCGTTATGCCCTGGAAGCCGGTATTGCGAAAAAAGTCACGCCCCACACCTTAAGGCACTCCTTTGGCACTGACCTTTTGCAATCCGGCGCGGATTTACACGCAGTCCAGCAATTACTTGGCCATGCTTCAATCACCACCACCCAAATTTATACTCACGTTACTGACCAGCATTTGAAAGACGTTTATAAAGCTTTTCATGGAAGAAGGAGAAAATAATTGACAATTTAAGAAAATTTTGATAACTTTATTTTACTTTTATTAAAATTGATTATATGCCCGAAACTCTAAGCTATGTCCCAGAAGAGGCAATGAGACAAATAGAAAAGAAAGAATCAAGAGAAAAAACAATAGAAAAAAACGAAGTTGATTTTTTAGACTGCCAAATTGAAAACGTCATTGAAGATTATAAAGCTGGTCATCCTGTTGAATGGGAATCATGGAGCCCTTATCTAGCTGACCATAATATGGCTACGAGCGAACTGTTGGAAAAAAACATGCCTAATGTTGATTTAATCGGTATTGAAATCGCTAAGATGTTAAAGGAAAAATTTCCCAAAGCGAGAACAATATCTCTTTATGATGAATATAATTCCAATATTCCCGATAGTGCTAATTTTTACGGAAAACCTGTCATCGCAGATAAACAGCTTGCTTTCCCAGAAGAAGTTAAAAGAAATTTTAAGAGATCTGTAGAAAGATGCTTAAAAAATCAAGGGGTGATTAAACAAGGCGAAAAAGAAGGGAAAAATTATTTACTCGTTTCTGAAAGTAGCAAAACCGAAAAAGCCCAGGAATTAGTTGATCGTTTAAAGACAAAAGGAATGATTGAAGAAGGAGAAGGTGGTGAAATTTCGTTTAAAAAAGGCGAGAAATCATTTACTCTCAGAACAAAATCCGGCCGCTGGATGTGTGAAGCCTTAGATGCTTCGGCATTCCTTGATCCGACAAATTTGGAAACAACTCACTTAGTTATCCTACCCGAACATTTTAAACAACAACAAGACCGGGTTTGGGTAATCTTACGGTCATTGGGTTTTGAACCCACTCGTTATCACAATATATTTTTTGATGAAAAAGGCGATCCGAAAGAAATTGCTGATGAAATCCGCAAAAAAATTGAAGCAGTAGAAAGCAAAATATAAAAATAAGCCCCCATAGTTCAACGGATAGAACGCTGGCCTTCTAAGCCGGAGATTGAGGTTCGATTCCTCATGGGGGTACCATGATATAATAAGTATATGGTGGCTATAGCACAGTGGTTAGTGCACTGGTCTGTGGCACCAGTGACGAGGGTTCGAATCCCTCTAGCCACCCCAGACAACTAATATATTTAGAAATAAAAAAATCACTTCATTTTGGGGTGTCTTTTTGATAAATAAAAAGTGAGCAGTTTTTAGAAAGACTTGCTCAGGTCTTGTACTTTACGAATTCAATGTTCTTTCAAGTGCCGCTCTGAGATTCTCGTCGTTGTAGACCACGAAGGTCGCGGTAGAAATGCTAGTCTGTGGATGATCATTGGTGAATCGCTTGATCGCCATCGCCATTTGTGAGAGGGCTTCATTGACGTTCTTCTCGACGACTCCAAGCATGACGCCCATGCGAATAGTTGGAATGGTGACCGACGCATAGTGGGCTTCCGATGCAGCCTTCAGACCGTTATAGATGATCTCATTGAGTGGTCCACGGAGATCGTCGATCACGAAGATCACGTTCTTGAAGGGCAGCTGGGAATCGTTGCCATGGGCGAGTACAGTCTGGCCGTGCTCAAGAGGCATGGCGGCCGCAGCCTGCAAGTGGAACCTACTCCCTGCCGATCTCTGGATGACGCCATCGATTCCGCCAAACCACATGCCGCTGGAATTGATAGCTGTGATCAAGGCATCCGCTTCCACGCGGGAGATGTCGCCGGAAATCACGATCGTTTCCATGAAACCTCCTTTATTGTAAATGTACTTTTTAGATAGGTATTTCCTATCTATATTGAACTATAGATGATAGCATTAATATGATCTTTTGTCAATAGGGTTTAAAACCGTTATTCTTAAAAGGAATTCTACTACAGTTGGTGTGGTAAAATAAATTTTTTTTATAAGGCACCACTACTAAACCTATAAGCTTGAATCACCTGCAATTAGTTAATGGCTTCCCGAAAACGCTGTTTATCCTTAATTATCTCCATTAGATTAGTTAAACCTCGTTAGAAATAAAATTTCTAACGGGGGAAATAACGTAAAGATTGGGACCCCACACGTAAAATTCAAAACAAAGAAGCTAAAATTGACAAATGACTGCCTTTCAGATACATTAGATTCATGGAACCGGGAAGAATAAAAATCATGAAGAAGACTCGAATTTGTATTGCCGCAACCGTCGGGCTTATACTGTTGTCCCTTGCGCCCACCACAAATTCTGCCGCCACGAACTCGACGACCACTGAATCATCCGGGTATGTTTCTATAACTTTTGATGACGGTACGCGTTCAATCCTTGACAATGCGATACCGATTCTCGACGCCGCCAAACTGCCGAGTACTCAATACGTGATTACGTCCTACCTCGACGGACATGATCCTAATTTCATGAATGCCGCGGAAATAATCCGTCTTAAGGCGCATGGCCATGAAATCGGATCACATACCCAATTACATCTGTTTCTTCCGAGCCAAAGCGAGAATACAGTTATTGATGAACTGCGTCAATCTAAAAAAGATTTAGCGGAGATTGGCATTACGGCCACTACATTTGCTTATCCGATGGGCGGTTACAATGCGGCTGTTATCAACGAAGTAAAGCGGGCCGGATACTTGGGGGCCAGGACGACGGATAGAGGATGGGATGGTCCCAACCTCAACGCATATCAGCTTAAGGTTCAAAATATCTACCCAGGTACAACGCTACAAACCATCATAGGGAAAATCGACTGGGCACTTCACAACCGAACCTGGGTGATTTTTGTTTTTCACAACATTACACCGAAACCGGCGGAAGGGGGAACAACCACCGCCATCCTTAAGGGAACCGTAAACTACCTAGTGAAGCAGAAAGCTCATGTCGTTACCGTTGACCAGGGACTGAGACTACGGCGTCAACTCTCTATTCCGCCGGTTAGGTAACCTAAACCGAGCGCACCAATCACGGCTTCGCTTTTCGGACTTCGCTTAACTTGCCGCTGGATATTGGTTATAGTTAATAATACCTATTATTTATAAGCTTGAATCATCTGCAATTAGTTAATGGCTTCCCGAAAACGCTGTTTATCCTTGATTATCTCCATTAGATTAGTTAAATCTCGTTAGAAATACAGTTTCTAACGGAGAAAACAACCGAACGGTTGGGACTCCCAAAAGTCTCTTAATTATAATAAATGTAAATTAAATACATCTTTGAAATATAATAAACCCCCACCAAAATATCGCTATCTTGATGGGGGGAAGAACGAACGAGTCATTACTCTTTAAAGGCTTTCACGGCGGCCGGTATCACTGTGGTACGATGATGCTCCACAGTGTTTAGTGGAAGGTCTTTGACCGGATACCATCCACCTCTTTTCGGGAGGCCATCAAATTGCACTAAATAGATAAGGTGCAAGAAATGGCCACGAACTTCGGCGGTATTGTTATCAAAGCCGACGAATACCTGCTTATCGAGCCTGGAAACGATCTCCGTCTGGGCGAGACGTTCAAACATATGCCCAACACTTTCACCCGGCCTCATGACTGTTCCGGGGCAGTGCATCTGACCAGGATAAGCCGTATCATCTTGGGCCCTTTCAATCAGCCATACCTCAATTGCGCTAGTAACAGGATTTCTTCGCAGACACACCGCCTCAATACATACCGTGACGCTGACCCGGGCGATGGCTTCAAAGAGAACCGTACCAAAGGGTTGCGCTGTGTTGATACCCGCCAATGCGGTGACAGCAGTCTGTTTGACACGATCGTACTGATCAGACATTTATACCTCCATTGTTTGCAGGTTACCATTAATCACTTTTTGAATTGAAAAGAACTTAACACGCGAACAGAGAAGCATAGCATGAAAAAATGACTTTGTCAATAGTCATTTAATATGGCAAATTATTAACTTATGATTTAATTCCTCCATATACCCTCTATTCCCTAATGTTTCTACTAAATTAGTTAAAGTAATCGAACCCTTCGTTTAACTCGGGGCGGACTATTAGGACCCACTAAAAATCGCCTAAACGGCGGTTTTTTCATATCTCTTTCACATCAATGACTTATTATTAATATAGAAACATATATTTCGAAATTAATTTCAGAAAATTTAATGAAATTAAATAATTTAACCGATTAAAACGGGCTGATTATAGCAAAAAAATAAATATATCCTTTTATCGACAATATTTTTCACACTGCCTTCACCTTAATAGTTTATCATGAAAATAAGAGCTCTTTATCTAATTATTAACCTAAAATGCACATGCCCAAATCCCAAAAAGTCCTTCTGGCGCTGTTTATGGTCAGCTGCCTGGCCCTAGCGGCCATTGGCGTTGTCCGCGCCCAAACTACCAGCGATACCAATTCAACCAGCGCCACGCAGGCGACAAGTACCACAACTAATCAGCCGGCGAACATGGCTAATCCGCCCGCCCAACCTGACCCGTCAAAAGGCGGTCATGTCGGCGCCAACGGAGTAGTCGAGGTCCTGCTGACCGGTGATACCGCAGAAAAGGTCAAAACCTCGGCTTTGGAAGCTGTGCCAGGCGGCACTATCCTACGCGTTGAAAATGACGCTGGAGGAGCTGTCTACGAAGCGCACATGACCAAATCTGACGGCAGTCAAGTTACAGTATTCTTTGACAGTAACTACAATGTTACCGGTCAAGAAGCTGGTCCTGGTTTACCTCATTAAAACAAAACCAGCACATAAAATCCCCAAACTTTCCCGAGGTGCCCAGGGTAAGCCTCGGGCACCTCGGGAACGGTATTTTTTTGTATAAAAAAGGCGGATGATTCCTGGTGGAACCACCCGCACTAACTTCCAAACGAACTCTACGCCTTAGATCTTCAGAGCGAAGAACATGGCGTCGACCACTTTGCCTTCACTGTTTTGAATGGCAATGGTCATTTCCTCCACTTGACCGCCGACTATCCGAGGAACAAGCATGATTATCTCGCCGTCCTCCAAGACCCGATCGAGATTGCAGGTCGAGTTGTTGACCCTAAGCTCTAACCCGCTGGATAACTTCTTGCCAGCCTTCTCTAGGGCCTGACTGACTGTCATTCCCTTGGGGCCTATGATATCCATTACTTCCTCACCCAGCTGGGCCAGCCGAACCTGAATCGTCACTGGCTTTTCTGCTTCCGCTGAAGCAGTCCGGCTGAGAGTCAGATCTTCTTGCCCCGTACCTCTTGGTTTTTCTTTCTCGGCCATAAGCTTTACCTCCTTGGGTTTTGAATCAACTGACTTTCCATTTGGTAACCATGGACAGAGTAACCAGATCAACCAGGATCTCTTTAGGGAGGTTCTGACGACAGGCTCTCTTTTTAACCAGATCGCCGATGATGCCGGCGATAACGAACACGTTGTACATGATTGCTTTGGCTGTGCATTTCTCTGTTGAGGCCTCCTCATCGGAATATAGAGTCTTCTCGTAAAAGTTGACTTCATCGAGATCCACGGGGTTGATGGCGTAAATACGAGCCACCTCACCGCCCATGCGCGCGTCAATGAAGAGCTTCACGCTCGGGTTCATCTTGACCTTTTTCCAGATGGCTTTTCTCTGTTCCATCTTGTCCACGGCTGAAATGACAATCCCGGGCGCGAAAGGCTGGTCAACGTAGAGTTTTGGATGAACCTCTATCACCGTGCCAGTCAACTCCTCTACGATCTCCTTAAGGGCCTCGACCTTCTTGCGGTCAAGATCGGTATGCCGGAAAAACTGATTGGGTAGGTTATGCAGTTCAATGGTGTCAGGATCGTAAACCTCGATCCTCGGGCAACCAATCTTGGATAGCACAATCACTGTCGGGCTGCCGATGCCTCCAGCGCCAATCACTGTCAATATGTCAGTGAAATTTTCGGGGTTGAAGATATCTAACTGGCGGCCATAGTCGACAAAAACCTTATTTTTTTTCTCTTTTGCCGCCATGTTTCTTCTCCTCCGACTTTGATATTGCACCTTTCTCTTTTTCAGCAGGTGCAGCACCTTCCTCTCTTCCAGCAGGAGTAGTCTCTTCTTCTTTACCATCAGCTGCCGTTGCTCCTTCACTAGAAGGCGCAGCCGCCTCAGCTGTTGAGGCTGGGGTTGATTCTTCTGCTCCTGGCTGGCCAAGCACAATGATCTTACCCAAATCTTCGCCCACGGGCGACCCCTTTTCTGGTTCAAAACTGAATATCTTCCGGCCCATGTTGAACAGCCCGCCCATACTGAAAGAATGACCCCTTACTTTATCCTTAATTTCCTTTTCGCAGAAAGCAAGAACCTTGGGGTCGACTGGCGGGTAAATAATCTTAACCGGCAAGTTGTAAATAGTCAACCTGAAGGGCCTGAACATATCCAGCCGCGTCATGAACTCGCCCAGCTTGTTGATGACTATAGCGAGCATGAACTGGTTATTGAAACCCCGGGCTGTCGTCTCATCTTCAGAACTCCAGAAAACATTCATATCGTCATGGCTGTGCCACCAGAATTTATACGGCGCTGGACTCCCGCCCTGCTGAACCAGTTTGAATACGAACTCGGCGGCGGCTTCAGTCAAATTGGTATTCGCTCCTGTAACTGGCTGGTCCAGAATGAATGGCTGTTGAATCGCAAAGCCGATCGATTCGGAAACTTGCACCGCGGCCAGACCCGAAATCTCGTCCGGACAGGTATTAGTAAAGGTTTGAATCAACATCATGTCCTGATAGGTAAAATTCATAACTAGCCTGTGTCGGTCTTCGGGTTTAATGATACTGGCGCTAGTTTCTTTCTCTCGTATTTGTTTCCAGGGACTGAGCGACATGTTTCTCTCCTTTCCAATTATTTTCCAAAGCAATGTATGCCTGCTCTGGTTGGTATGACTTCAGAATATTCACGACTATCTGAGTAATGTCCGCATATTCCAAACCCATTAAAAGCTTGGCGAGCGGCGCTCTCAGATAAACGGGCAGATTGAGGTAACCTTCCTTGACATGAGGGTGGTCAAAGGTTTGATCCAAACCCCGATTGTCAAGGTTCCGTACCTTGATTTCAGTGCCGCCGATGATTTCGATGGCATAGTACCCAAGCGGGTATTGCAAATCACCCTGTTCCAGCACAATAGGCTTAGTGATGATACGAATTAGGTCTTTCTTTACTTCTAGACGGCTAACCTCAGGAATGGCCAGTAGTTCATTAAATTCTGCCGATGCTTTTCTACTCTTTTGCCCAACCATCTGGGTTAACCCGTTTAGCTCTAGCTCCACTTCTTTCTTCTGGCCACCAACGGCCGTCAATTCAGACAGCAATGAAGCAGCTTGCCTTACCCGGTCTTCGAGCTGCTGACTGAGAGAATTCCTTTTTTCCCTTATCCGGTCGCGGGCCTCTAGACAAACCTGAATGTAGCGTTCCCTGTCTTTCTTGCGTCTCTTTCTTCCAAAAAGGAGAAAGAGCACACGTTTGAACCAGCTCTGTTTCATCGTTCCTCCCTCCACTCTTCTATCCTCCGGTATGGATTACTAGAATCGTAGGACTGGAGAAAACGTATCAACAGATTGATTAGAACTACGTATTCCTGCCGGGCAAGAAGCTTGCTTACTTCGGCGGAAATATTACCCAAACAACCTTGACCACCCTGCGCGACATGCGGATGAACAAGTGCATCTGACGACCGCGGCGTATTCAGGGCAAATAGCTCGTATCTTCCTGACAGATAAATCTTGATCAGAAACGGCCCAAAGTTGTATTTCGCGTTCCGGTACTGGACAATAATGTCTTTGGTGTAGACCTCGATCTTTTCCGAGTCAATGCTGACCCGAGAGATGCTTTCGTTTTCGTAAAGCTGATCAAACTCTTTCGCAAATTTCTCGGCAAAATCCGTGGTTCCGGATTCAAGGCCAGCTAACTCCGCTCTGATAACCTCTGCCTCACGGGAAACTTCGACCAGTCTGCCGGTTAACTCTTCGATTTGCCTTTCTGAGTTGGTTAGTTGAGTTTTTTTGCTCTTCTGGGCCTGGTTGATGCGATTGCAGCAAGCTCTAACGTACAGACTACGAAAGGCTTCTTTGTCCCTCTGAAAAAGCTCTCGCTGATGCTTCTCCTCATCATTTCGCCGGGCAATTTCTGCCTCTTTTATCTTTTTGAGCTTCTCGTTCCAATCAGAAGGCATTGCTTGCGGAATAGCTCTTTCCAGAATTGACTGAAACACCTCCTGAAGACCATCTTCATGTGTGATATCAAACAGGATATAGATGTTCCAGGGTAGGACTTCTGCCAGCTGATGACCCTCGTCATCAGTAATAATCTTTCCCTGACCGCTCGGCCCTAGACAATATCCAGCTCCATAATAGATTTCACGGCCAAAGGCTCTGCTAAGTCTCGGCGATGATTTCGTCTCCCTGGGAGTGGAGTAGACGTAAATACAGAGACCCGTTCTGCCGTTGCCTTCTGGGAATCTGTAAGTACCGTGGGGGACGTAGCAGTTGATACTAAGCCCCAACTGGTCTGACATTTTCTGCAAAACCGACCGGTATCTTAAGGAGCTTTCCATTGATTGCATATACACTTTTTGTTCCATTGGCTGGCGGAATTTTTCTAAAAGCCTGATGTTACTGTTATCTGTGTATGTTTCGACTGAATAGAGGTCTGGATCAATACCCAAATACCTAAAGACTCGGGCTTTATCTTCTGCAGGAAAAGCCACCCCACTTATTCGTCGAGGTTGATAAACCTGCGTGGCCGTCGCCATCACTCCTCGCCTATTCAGTTCTGACACACTGGATTCGTATCCTTCCAACATAAACCACATAAACTACCTCCTTCTGGTTTTTTGTTCTCCTGGTTTAAATTTTCAATGTTCTCGCTTAATAGCCACAAATTATCAGTCAATGAATAACTGCTAATTTTTGGATACTAATAAGTAAATAGCGGGGAGAAAGTACGAAAACTTTCGTACTTTCTCCCTTTTTATTGTGCTAGTTCTTACTGACCTCCCTTGCCTTAGCTAAGTATTGCGGAGGAATCATCCGGGCGCTGTTAACCAGACGCAGAGCCATTTTAATCATCAGTTCGAAATCCTGCTGATTGCGAGAAGGGATAAAATCTTTGAAAGCCTTGCGCAAATCAGCGATCTCGACTCGGGTTCCAGCTTTTTCGCTTTCCTTGGCTTTGCTGCGACTCCCACGCTCTGCGGCAAAACAGATAGCCCGGTGGATGATTAATTCAATCTCGGCACCGGTATAGCCGTCACTTTCTTCAGACAACTCCTTTAGTTCATCATCCTTGACGGAAAATTCCACGGCTTTATGATACTTTCTAGCCTGCCTTTCCATCTTCAGAAAGAGGGCGCGGAAAATAGAAAGCCTTTCTTCGGCATTGGGCGGCAGGCACGGAATGATATCATCAAAGCGGCCAGGCCTGAGCATTGCTGAATCCATCAGGTCAGATCGGTTACAGGCGCCTATCCAAAGGATTCGGCCGCGACGGGCAACGTCTGACATAAACTCCATCTTCTTGGCAGTCATCCTGGCTGTCACCCCAGAATCACCATGAAAGATGGTGCCGCGCGCCTGTTCCTGCTGATCGATTTCATCCTCGAAGACCACCACTGGCGACAGGGCATCAAGGAGATCAAACACCAACTCCTGATTGCCCTCACTCATTCCCTGCCACATGCTTCTCAAGTTGCGGATCTTGACCAGGGCAAATCCTAGCTCAAAAGCCAGGGCCTCCGCCAAAACACTCTTGCCGGTGCCAGGCGGTCCGACCATCAGCACTCCCTGAGGCACCATCAGAATATCTCCACTTCTGATTGCGGCAACGATCTGTTGGAAGTGCTTTTTGATCTGTTCCAGTCCGCCGATCACCTCGAATCCGTTTTCCGGACGCATAATCTGTATCAAGCCGCCGGATGCCTGCTCCAGTATACTACCCTTGTTCTCCCAGACGAAGTCTACATCAAACTTGCATTTGAGGTAGATGGTTCTGAGAGCCAGATCTTTGATTGAGGTTCGAGTTAAGCCTGAGGTAGCTGAAGCTAAAGCATCAGCATCAGTGCCTAATTCCAACTTCTTGTCTTCCAGGATGGTGGGCAGCGCCTTGATAAAAGTCAATCGCTGCTCGAAGTCTGGCAGAGGTATCCTGATCGTTTCAACGTTGGAATCCGGCGTGCGCAAACAGGAATTGATCTGTCCAAGATTATTGGTCATCAGCAAAATCAGATTGCCCGAGTCCTCGATCTTAGATCGCCTGGCCCACTGAGCCAAGGTAATGATGTTGACACGGTCAGCCGGGCCCTTGTCTGTAATTGGGCCATCCGGAAAGATCGTCTCGGCAAAGCCGATAATCACCGCGGCAAAGTTACTCTTTATCTCCCGACCAAGGATCCGACTGGCTTCCTGTGGTGATGTCCGTAACAACTGCTCCAATATCGGAAGGGCTGCTTCCGGCTCTTTAGGCCAATTGTCTTTCGATTCTTGAGTGTAGCCGTCTGATTGCATTGCCCTGGCTCTGGGTTCAGCCTGACTGCTTCTGGAACCAACAATCTTTCTGAACTCCTTTTCCATCTTTTCTTTGTCCAGGAAATGGATGCCAGAGGCCCGATCGTAGAAAATGACGATCTGCCAGCCTTGAAGCAAAATGTTTGTCAGATACTTCTTGAGACTGACATATTGACCTTCAGGCGTCCGGACATAGTCCGAAACATTTGAGTGAAGAACAAAAGTGTGCGCCACTCTTGATGCGAACTTCTCGACCAGTTCTCTAGCCCAAGCTAGTTCTGCTTTTCCCTTAGCCATTCTTGGCTCCTTTCGTCTTTGGGTGAACGAAAACCTAAAAATGCTTTCTTTTCGCTTAAAATAGGCACAAAAAGACTACTTCTTCTTTCTTATCTGATTAACTTTCTGAGATCAGTCTTTATTATTAACAAGGTACAAAATAGTCCTGCAGCTTAACAAAATTTCTAATTTTTGTCAAGCCCCTGGGTTATATTAATCTTTTTTAAATAACTTTAAGTATAATAAAATCGCCCAAGAGGCGGTTTTTTTAAAAAAGAAAATGCACTCCCATCGATTTCCGCATGATTGCGAATTTCGACAGGAGCGCGTATGCGTTCTTAGAGCAACCCAGTTTTTGGCCTCATTACCGATACAGTGCTTTGATCACACCCCAACTGGTGCTTTCGACCGCAGTTTGACAATTCGGGACCACAAGATCCGGTCCCTCTTTCGGGAACCCTGGAGTCGCCGAGGTCTGAACACTGACAGGTACCCCATCCCACACGTCAATGTGGGCGATGATCCTGTAAGTACCCAGCAGAATACGGAACGAAGCCTCGTAACCTTGAACATGCTGGAGATTGCCGTCATAGCCCTGGCCAACCCAAGCGAAATCGGGCGGATCGGGCGGGATGCTGTTGCCAGAACGCTCATCGACGACTTTGTTATTCTGCGCGTCAATGGCGATCCAAGCAGTCGTAGCAGTTGGGTCTATGTAGCCCGGCACGTCTGGCTCGCACAACACCAAGGCATACATGGTGGCCGTGGTGCAATCGTACCGTAAGTAAAGCTTGGATTCAAGAGGTTTGTCGGGCTTGCCAGCTCGGAACATGTCCGAGAAGAAATCAGCAGTTGTGTTCCATTCGGCATAGCTACCGTCGACAAGCGCATACCCGATCGACGCGTTGGGCGGAACTGCCGTTGCCAGTGCCGGCACCAGGATCACTATCGCCGAAACCGCCACTCCCAAAAAGAAAAGGATTGACTTCATGAGAACCTCCTTCAAATGTAAAGGACAGAACAACAAACGTTCATGTATCAACTTATTCCCCAACAGATCACCCCCTTTTTCTGAAACTAAGGCGGAAATAGCAATTACTAAAACAATTTAATCAAGCCCCCAAAGTTAGCATAAATACTATTTCATGTCAAGTTAATATCTTCTGCCTGTCAAGGAACGGGATTTTTTGGTAAGATAAGAATATAAGGGAATAATCAAAATAAAGTATGAATATCAAACGGGCTATAGGAATAATTATTTTATTGGGTATTGTATCTATTATATTCACCGCGATTTTATCAAGATTATTTGAGACTGATCTGGAGATCACCGACCCCGCAAACATACCGCTTACAATGTGGCTTACGGCAATAATATCGGTGAACCTATTAATTACCATCGGGGCAATCTGGTATTTCAAATCGTCCAAAGCGGTTCCGGGCGCGAAAAACGGTTTTTTATTCGGACTAATAGCCGCCATTCTCGGTTTTATCGGCGACATGGTGGCTTTGGTTCCGCATAAGAATGGATTTAACATTTTACTAAGATATTATACTCAGTGGAAATATTGGCTGGCCTTTATTTTGATTTTAATCGTTTGTACTTTAGTTGGTTATGCAAAGGCCAAGAAATTAAATGCGAATTCTTTAAACCGGCCAACAGCCAGATAATCATTTTCCCAACTACCTTTTTATTAGGACAGCTTTTTGATATAATTTGATTGCACGATTATTGTAATAAAAACTATGCCTGAGAAAAATTTTATTTCCTACTTAAAATCATTAAAGCCAAAAGATTGGAACAAAAAAGTAACTGACAAATGGACAGTTAAAGAATTGGTTGCCCATATGATCGGCTGGGAAAGGGGGGATCCTGAAATAATAAAATCAACCTGGAAAACCAAACAAACTCCTTGGTTTACAAAGACCAAAGACTATGACGATTTTAATCAAAAAAATATTGATTATTATAAAAATTATAAGCCAGCCGAATTAATCAGAGAGTTGGAACAATGGCAACGAAAAGTTAAAGAAGAAATTGAGCGCATCGGAGAAGATAAATTGAAAGCGCGTCTTGATTTATTTGGCTGGCTTTTTGATACCGGAGAAAACAGCCATTATAACCTTCATTACCGGCAAATAGAAAATGCGGTAAATAAAAATTAGATGTTATTCAGAAAAAATATGGATGGACAAAAAAGAGAAAATATAAAACCGGGCCAGTGGGTAGCTATCGTGCAAAAGCAAGACCAGGGTTCTGGCCGTTTAACCAAAGGAATTGTTAAAGATATTTTGACTAATTCATCAACTCATCCGCATGGCATTAAAGTCAGATTGGAAACCGGGGAAGTAGGCAGAGTACAGATAATTAATTCTGTAAAATAGTTTACTTAAATAAAAATATGAAAAAATCAAATCTAATCGTGATTATCGTCGTATTAATTGTTGCTATCGGGATCGGATCTCTGATTTATTTTGTTTCAGGCAAAGAATGCAAGGATTTAAATGAGCAGCAATGCAAGAAAAATGATAGCTGCTTAAGCGTTTTAATTCCCTGTCAAGGTTCATCCTGCAATGCCAACGCGGTTTTCAAAGAATGCAAGGATAAAGAATAAAAATAATTTATTGTTGATTTTCAAGGCTTTTGCGAATATAATAAAGATGTAGTTTTTGATATTTTAATATTAAAACAAAAACTATGACAAGAAGGAAAAAAATTCTCATCGCCGTGCCCCTGGTTTTGATCCTGGGTATAGGGATTTTAATTTGGGGAAGTTATGGCTTCACTCGGAAATCGCGCTTTACCCATTGCCTGAGAGACTGCTATGACCTTATGCTTATAGAATCAGACAAACAATTATGTCCGGGAAGATGCACCGAAATTCATAAATTTAATCCAACTGCACAAGAACTCGACGAGATTATTGCAAAGATAGAAAATAAAAACACAAACACTAAAAAACCCAGCACCAACACTACTAAAACCAGTAACGCCAACTCGACTAATGCCAGCTCGGCCACCAATTCTGCCGCCAATACTAATATTAATCTGGCTGACTATCAAAACCGAAGTTATTACTGCAACTGGGTCTGGTACCAGGAAATTATCGACAAAGATACTAAAGAATTGATTTATGAATGCCCCGGTTCCCAACCCTGGTGTTATTACGCGGATTACACCTTTGAAAAGGTTGGCTGCTGCGTGGACGCTGAACACACTGACTGCACTACTTTGCCAAATTTATTATTAAATGAATAATTTTATGAACAAAAGACAGCAAAAAGGCTTCGGTATAATCGGTGCCCTATTAATTATCGTGCTATTGGCAGTGCTTGGCGGAGTAGGCTGGTATGCTTACAAAAAATACGGCGTTAAAACCAACGTCAATGTCAGCGTGAAACCAGTTAATAATTTAAATTTAAACGCTAACGTCAATACCAATACAAACACCAACGCCAATATCTCAGTCGATACCTCTGACTGGCAAAACTTTACTAATAATAATTATCATTACCAGCTTTCTTATCCCGAAAACTGGTACTACCTGCCTAAAGCAATGTCTGGCCAGCCAGCTCCGGCTTCAGCTTTTTTCGCCAATGTCCAAGACACTACCCAGCCCAGTTATGCCAGTTTTAACATTCTTGTTTCCGAGTTAAGCGGAGAAACTCTAGACACTTCCGCTGAGATAAAAAGTTTGGTTGATGATGGTTATACCAAAACTGAAGTTACGGCTGATGGGCAAGAAGCAGTCAGGCTGGAGCGAAGAACTTTAGCGACTGACACTGGGGCGACAGTTTATATTGCCAAAGGCGATTATATGTATAGATTAGTTTGGGGAGCAACCTCTAAGGAACTTTTTGATTCTAATTCAGGCATTCTTGAAGCAATGTTTAAAAGTTTCAAATTTATCCCAGATTTAATTGCCAATTTCACCCAGACTGGCAATTTGTCAAAACCAGCCGAAAGCACTAGTTGGTATGTCTTATGGGAACAGCCAGGAAATCCAGCCGTAAACAGAGAATTGGTTTTTGACCAGCAAAATATTATTAGCCGATGCATAAATGGAACCAGCCGGGGTAACTGCACGGATTTTCTGGCTAATAACTTAATGCAGGCCGGGGACAAAATTACGGTTGAAGGAATTGTTAATCCCAATAATCAAAACCAAGTCTTTGTCATTAAAATTACTAAATTATAATCTCAAATTTAATATTAACCTAAAATATATGAAAACCGAGGAAGAAATCCGAGATAAAATCGATGATTTAGAATCGGAAAAGGACGATGTTGAGGGGGAATTTAGAGAAAGATTAGAAGACGAAAACATTGAGGAAGATTCTAAAGAAGGCGAGGCCTGGCGTTTTGAATGTGATGAGAAAATAAAATCAATTGAAAAACAAATTGAGCTGCTGGAATGGATTTTAGGCGAGTAAATTTTTAAAAAACAGAAAGGGGGTGAAATAATGAAAAGAGGTTTAATAACGGCTATGGTTATAATCACCTCAATTTTTGTCACTGGAAGTTTAGTCTACGCTGCTACTAATCGTAATATTACCTCCACTTTAGGCGGTAGCTCTGGCGATACCTTTCAGCTTGACGGCACCCTGCAAGTCAGCTCTCTGAAAGTGGGCGCCCAGGGGACCGGCGGGGTAACTTTTTTCAATGGCACCATTGTTAATAACACCACCACTAAAGGCGTAAATAATCCGGTCACTTTCGGCGACAATGTGAGAATCGATGGAGATATTTATCGCGGAGCAACCATCGGCACCAACGATTCTTTACCCCTGAAAATCAATGATAATGTCAATATCTCGGGAAGTTTAACCCTTGGCGGGACATTGGCAGCCAGTTCAGTCAGCTATTCTGGTAGTTCAAGCGGTTTAAGCTCAACTAATGTCCAGGCCGCTCTAGATGAAGTAAAAAGTCTGGCTAATATAAGATATGATAGATATACTGGTTCATTTAATACCGGCGATAATGGAGATGAAATAACAACCGAGGATGGAGATGTAGCTTGTTTAAATCCTACTTATGTCAAATACACCCGTTATCATTGGAAAAAAATCGCTGTTCCTGAAATCGATCTGAATAATATGCCTTCGATAAAGGTATATAATAAATTATATGAAGATTTTGATATATTTCCCACTCCTGATAACTTATGGATTGAAATGAGCGCTTATTCTTTGGCTGCTTATTCGCAGGGCTATGTCCATCTTCTATATAAATACGTGTACGAAAACTGCGACGGCACTGTAGAAACTTATCCTTTTACCACCGGCGAATATAAAATAGTGATCCTGCATACTTAATAAATATAAATCCAACTGAAAGGGGGTGAAATAATGAAAAGAGGATTAATCACAGCTTTGGTTATTATTATCTCAACTCTGGTAACTGGCGGCCTAGTTTATGCTGCTTCCACTCACAATGTTACCTCAACCTTAGGCGGAAAATCTGGCGATGCCTTTGACCTTGATGGCACCATGATTGTTGATTCGCTAAAAGTCGGGGCTCAGGGCGTAGGCGGAGTGACTTTTTTCAACGGCACTATTGTCAATAACACAACAACCAGTGGCGCGGACAACCCAGTCACTTTCGGCGACAATGTCAGAATTGACGGCCGGATCTATAGAGGAGCAACCGCTGGCACCAGTGATTCACTGCCACTGCTTGTTAATGATAATATGGAAGTGGCTGGATATTTAAAGGCAAATAGTCTCTCTGGAACGGGGATTGTTAATACTGACAATATCCTTGATGGGACAATCGCCACCGCTGATTTAGCTGATAGTTCGGTAACGACGGCCAAAATCGCTGATGCTACCATTGCCACGGCTGATGTTGCTGACAGCGCCATCACCTCTTCAAAAATTGCTAGCGGAACAGTAACTCAAACCGCGGAAGACGAAAACACTACCATCACCACGATCAAGACCGGCACCAATTACGACACCGCCGCCGAACTTACGATCACCACGGGCGCTAACCCGGTTTTTTGCGTCTTTTCCGGATACGGCTCCAATAGCGTGTCTGGTGAAGACATCCGGATCGCTCTGATTTATGATGGTACAATTCAGACCCAAACCTACCGTTCGGCAAATTCTTTATCCACCTTTGTAGGTAGCGGCTTGGTGGCCTTGTCGACCAATGATATCACGACCTTCACTGCCGGCTCCCATACTATTCAGGTTGGCTGGAACACTACCGGCGGCACGGCCAGTCTGTTTTATAATACCCTTGATTGTATCGAATTAAAAAAATAGTTAATCATCAGAAGATAAAATATCAAAAAAACATCTCCTAAAACAGGGGGTGTTTTTAGTATTTATTAAAAAAGTGTATAATAATTTTAGATAAAATTTATAATTTAAGAAAATTATATGAAATCAGTTATATTTGACATGGATGGAGTAGTCTCGGATACCCAGACTATTCAGGCCAAATTCGAATCAATTGTTCTAAAAAAATACGGGATAAATCTGGAACCGGATGAAATATCAAAAAAATATGCTGGCATGGCTGTCGAAGACTGGTTTACCAAAGAGTTCGACAAAGCCAATAAATCGGTTGATGTCGAAAAAGCGATTGAAGAAAAATGGAAAACACTTTTTAAAATGTCTAAAGGCAAAATCAGGCCGATTGAAGGCATTTATGACTTACTGAATCATTTGAAAAATAATTATTTTAAACTGGCTATTGCTTCAGCTTCAAGAAGGCAGTTTATTGATTTAGTCATAAAAGAATTAAAACTCGAAAAAATATTTGATGCTCTTGTTAGTTCAACTGAAGTAAAAAAGGGTAAACCAGCTCCGGACATTTTTTTATTAGCGGCTAATAAATTAGAGGCGAGACCCGAAGATTGTGTGGTAATAGAAGATGGGATAAGCGGCATGGAAGCGGCTAAAAAAGCCGGAATGAAATGCATTGGTTTAGTTAACGATAAAAATGGTAATTTCCCGGCTGATATTTTAGTTAGCTCATTATCAGAAATAAAAATAGATTATTTTAAATAAATATTATTATGGCTAACCTTATTATAAAAACTAAATCCACTAGCGATTTAAAAACTGATATTGAAAGAATTTTAAAACCGCTCGGAGGGATTGAAAATTTTATAAAACCCGGAGATAGAGTTTTATTAAAACCGAATTTTAATACCGCTGACCCCTATCCCGCTTCTTCTGACCATCAGTTTCTAAAAGCAGTGATTCAAATTGTTAAAAATTCAAAACCCAAAGATATTTTGATGGGTGATTCTTGCACCCTGCTTCAAAAAACGCAAAAAGTAATGGAATGTCTTAATGTCTTCGCTCTAGAAAAAGAGTTTGGGGTAAAAGTAATAAACTTTGAAAAAGAGAAATTTGTAAAGAAAAAAATTCAGGGGAAATATTTAAAATCAGTTAGTATTCCCCTTATTTTTGATGAGGTCGATAAAATAATTACCCTGCCTTGTCTAAAAACACATCGATTCGCAAGGTTTACTATCAGTCTAAAAATTGCGGTCGGGATCATGAGAAAAAGAGAAAGAATCTATTTACATTCGAGAAATGTGGAAGAAAAAATTGCCGAATTAAATCTGGCTTATAAACCTAATTTAATAATTTTGGACGGCAGAAAAGCGTTTGTAACAAGGGGACCAGAAGAGGGTGATGAAGTTGAACCCAATATATTAATGGCTGGCACCGATCGAATAGCGATTGATGTCGAGGGATTAAAAATTTTGAAAAGCTATCCGGCTGAAAATAAATTAAAAGCTGATATCTGGCAACTTCCTCAAATCAAAAGAGCAGTCGAATTAAATCTGGGTGCAAAAACTGAAAAAGATTATCAAGTTTTGGAAGTTTAGAAAATCGTTAAAAAATAATCCTAAGTCTATAAAAGAACAATTTTCCATTCCTTGACATTTTATTTTACACGTAATAAGCTGAGATGAAAGACAAACCAACAAGAAACCAAATTTGAACCTTGAAAACTCGAGGAAAACGAAACAAGGAGGCATTTATGTTTACCAAAATGCAATTGACTAGCTGCAAAGTAATGCTGGGAAAAGAAGTTACCGTTACCTTGGCGGTAAAAAATGAAGAAGGTATTCACCCCCCAGACGATAACCAGCCAGCCAGCGAGGAAAAAATCAAGATTAAACTGACTGGTATCTTTGGTAAAGCCGGCCAACCGCTCTTTATCGTCGGGAAAAAAGAGGATGGACAAGAGATCGCTTTTAGGAATGTCCACTGGTTCACCGCCGAAGAAGAAAGATGCATTCCTAATTTCTGGCATGAGGCAAAAATCAAAGCCCTTGACGAAATTGATCTCTTGAAAATCTTTGAGGAGGCATACCAATGCCATGAAACCAACATTAAGCACCTTCTCGGTTATCGGAAAGAGAATGTTCAGGGCCAACTGGTTTCTTTGAACTGGGGAACTGGGGCAGTCACTATCGATTCAGAAGTTATCAAAGGCATCAAGCAGCTTGAACGGATAGTCTAATCAACCTAGGCTCTCAAAAAGCCAAAAAGGAGTGATCACGATGATGAACCTGGATTTGGGCCAAAAAAGGACATTCCTTTATGCCCTGGAAAGGGTGGCCCGTGAAGTTGGACAGCATGTTCTGTCTCTGCGCAAACTGGATATCTGCGACACCCATGACTACAAGGGTCATGAATCTTCAACCATTGACAGCTGTGCCCGCGACTTCATGCAAACCTGCCTGGAGCGACATCTGCCGGAGTTCGAAGGAAAAGTCCGTTTTGAACTCAGGCCCATCACCAAATCCTTGATGGAAAAAGAGGAGCACGTGGATCTGGTCCTGATCATTGACGAGATTGAAGGCACCACCAACACGAAAAGGTGCCTGGCTTCTGCTTTTGACGAGTACCGGCCGCAGGCCGTAATCTCCCTGGCCCTCAGCCTGAGTGATTCTCTAAAAGACGTGGTGGCCAGCGTGGTCTACACTCTAGATTTGGGCGAGACCTTCTCGGCCCTAAGGGTTGAGGGAGATAAGTTTTTAGCCTTCCTTAACCAAAAACTGATTGATCCAGAACTGGTCATTCACACTCGCGGCGACAGCCGGAGAAGAGTCTTGGTCATAGGCTACTCAAACAGCCACCGCCTCAAAAAGGGTGAGCTGGAGCAAACCATTTATGACCAGGGATTCAGGGTTTACGAAGGTTGCCGGGCCTCAGGTATGGACATGGTCAATCTGATTCGAAACCAGACCGACGCTTACATCGACCTTAGGCGCTTTTGGTCAACGAAGGGCTCAAGCGGCAAGGAAAAAGAAGCGATGCTGGAAGTTTATGACTGCGCCGGTGTCCTGCCGATTGCCGAGGGTTGTGGTCTAGTCGTAACTGACGCCGAGGGTAATTCTTGGCACGATTACCAGCTCAATGACGCCATTCCGCTGGTGGTCGCCCGGCCAGACATCCACCCCAAAATCCTGGAAACTATCCAGCCGCTGGTGGAAAAATGGAAGGGCAAAAAATGACCTTTACTAAACCCCTTGTGAAGAGATTCGCGAGGGGTTTTTATTTGTAAAAAAATCATCCTAAAAACGGGTTGGCTTTTTGTTTTTGAAAATGATATAATTTAACCATGGACAATCAACAACCAATAGAACAAAAAAATCCACAACCATCAGTCCGGCTTATTGGTTTTGGTCAACTAATTGACCAGACTTGGGCAATTTATAAAAAGAGGTTTATTATTTATTTTTTGATTGCTCTAATCCCCGGTTTAATCTCTTATCTCCTTAGTTTTATCCCCTTAGCCTGGAGTTCTGAAAAGAATACTGATTTCTTTTCTTTAACCAATTCTTTACCAACTGTTTCGGGGTCATCAGTCGCTTATTCTATGACTGCCAGTATTCTTATCTCGCTAGTTAGTTCCTTACTTAGTCTCATCGGCTATGCGGCTTTGATTTATATAGTTAAAAACAATTCAGAAAAAATTAATATTCAAGAAGCTTTAAAAAAAGCCCTCAAAAAAACTCCTCAATTAATTTGGGTCTCTATATTATTCACCTTAATTTCTTTTGGCGGCTTTGGACTTTTTGTGGTGCCGGGCATTTATTTTACGGTGGCCCTAGTTTTTTCTATTTTTATCGTCGTTTCTGAAGATAAAAAGGGGATGGAAGCTTTGATTACAAGCAAGTTTTACGTCAAAAACAATTGGTGGCAGGTTTTTTGGCGGTTCTTTTTCCTAGGAATCGTGACTATTGTCATCGGCCTGATTCCTCTAGGAATTATTTTTATATTGCGTCTTTCGGTTTCAACGTTTTCGGCCTTTACTAATATCTTTACTAATATTAGTGGGTTATTTTCACTAATCTTTAATACCTTGTGGTTGCCATTTGTAATTATTTTTACTTTTCTTCTCTATCAAAGTCTAAGGGAACAGAAACAAGGAGCCAATTTTGATGAAGCGAAAAAATCAAAAAATCTATTGGTAGTTTTTGCCGTTCTCGGTCTTATTTTTTTCCTAGCCTCTTTTTCTCTTAGCTTTATAAATTCCTGGTTTGTGCCGAAAATATAATTTTCTTAAATTAAAAAAATCATCCTGAGCTTATCAGAAGATGGTTTCATTCACACATTCGGGTTAATGTATCGGTGAATGGCTTTTTGTTTTTGAAAAAAGATCAAGCCCATCTCATCTGAGACGGGCTTGGCTAACAAATATCAGTAACAGCATTTGAGCTCAAGAAGTGGTTTTCCGTTTAGTTCGTCCTTGGGGTATGGAGCCTGATTCCTGTAAAAAGGTGAGATGAATTTAAATAAACCTCGGTCGGTGTAAATATGCGTTGTACCTCCATCCCTAAAACGGATAACTTGCTGAACCGAGATTTCACAGAGCTGATCTGCTGGACCAATCCAGATTCTGAAACCCTCGTAGTAAATATCGGATGTTTTGGGATTAGGAGTAGTGACGATAAAAAACGTGTCCGGAGTAATCCTGCCAAAATATTCAAGGATACTGCTGCCTGGCAAATCCGTCACCTTCGGCTCGAAGACTATTCGAGGCGCCTCCTCGGCAAAAACTTTTCCGATACCGAATATCACCAGCGGCAAGCAAAACAACAAGATAATCCACACTTTCACTGAATCCTCCTTTGTTTAAGGTGCAGACTCTTTTTGCTTTTATATAATTATAAAATGTTAGCATAACTATTATTGTCTGTCAAGATAATGATAACTTCAAAATTGTTCTTATTAGAATGGCTTTTTTTCTCATTCACACATTGGAGTTAATTTATCAGTGAGAGTTTTTCTTACTATGAAATTTTTATACCCTACTCTTTTTCGCCAATTTCTTATAGAAAATTTGTTTAACTATCTCGACTAAAATAAGATAAGCAATCACTAAAACCAGGATGGTCATAAAAACCTTGAGCGGCAGAACGGAAAAATCAAAGAACTTCCTGAAAAACGTAAGAGTCAAAATTATGGCCACTATCATCACGCTGACTGTGGAAAAAATCAGATATTTGCTGGGCCGTGACTGCAAAAAAGGAATTCTTCTGGTTCTGATAATATAAATGACAAACATCTGGGTCGCCAGAGATTCAATAAACCAGCCGGTTTGAAACTTTGAATCAGCAAATTTAAAAACTACATACAAAACATAAAAAGTAATAAAATCGAAAAGAGAACTCACTGGCCCAAAAACAAACATAAAGTTCCGGATAAATTTCATGTCCCAATGCTTAGGCTTTTTGAGATATTCTTCATCCACATTATCAACCGGAATAGACAGCTGGGAAACATCATACAAAAAATTATTAACCAAAATCTGGCTGGGCATCATCGGAAAAAACGGCAAATATATGGCTGCTCCAATCATGCTGAACATATTGCCGAAGTTCGAGCTTAAACCCATCATCAGATATTTCATGGTGTTGCCAAAGGTTTTTCTGCCTTCCAAAACGCCGGCCATCAATTCTTTCAATCCTTTTTTCAAAAGAATAATATCAGCAGTTTCCTTGGCTACGTCAACGGCCGTATCCACTGAAATACCCACGTCAGCGCTTTTTAATGAGGGGGCATCATTGATTCCGTCTCCCAAAAAACCCACTACCATACCTTGCTTACGCAGAGACTGGACAATCCGTTCTTTTTGAATCGGATTAAATCTGGCAAAAATATTGGATTCCCTGGCTTTCTGGTCAATTGCCTCATCGCTTAATTTATTGATATCAAAATCTTCGCCGGAAACGATTGCCTTAATCGGCAAAGACAATTCTTCGCAGATTTTTTTGGTAACCAAGGGGCTGTCGCCGGTCAAAATCTTAATCTCAATCCCATGTTGTTCCATAAAAACTAAGGTTTGCTTGGCGCTGTGCTTGGGAGGATCATAAAAAGCGACAAAACCCTCTAAGGACATCTCTTTTTCTTCTGATTTGGGATAAACTTGGCGTTTATTATCAACCTCTTTGGTGGCTACTGCCAGAACCCTGAAACCTTGGCTGCTCATCTCATCATATAATTTGGTGAAATTTTTAAGGGATTCTGCAGTCATTTTTACTTTTTTCTGGCCATCAATATAACCAGTGCAAATCTGAAAAATTTCTTCTGGAGCGCCTTTGGTAGCCATTTGCCGCTTATTATTTTCTTCAAAAACTGTAGTTGAGCGCCGACGCATAAAATCATAGGGTATTTCATCAATTTTTTTGAGCCCTCCCATTTCAATGTTTTTAAAGGTCAAGATTGCATGATCTAGAACACTTTTAATTCCAGTTTCGAAATATCCGTTGATATAAGCCAGGCGCAAAACATCCTGCCGTTCTTTGCCAAAAACATCAATGTATTTAACCAGGGTAATTTTATCTTCAGTCAGGGTTCCAGTTTTATCAGTGCACAGAATATCCATGCTGCCAAAATCAGGAATGGCATTAAGCCGTTTTACAATCACTCCCTTTTTAGCCATGTTGATTGAACCCTTAGCCATATTAACGCTCATTATCATCGGCAAAAGCTCTGGTGTCACTCCAACCGCCACAGCAACAGAAAAAACTAATGAATCAAAAAAATGTTTGTGGTTTAAGGTATTGATAATCAGAATAATCAGAACTATGGAAAGTATTATTTTTATAATAAAAATTCCAAAATTTTTAATGCCAACTTCAAAGGCATTAATTTCTTCTGGGCCAACAAGTTTATCCGCGATTTTTCCATATTCAGTATTTAAGGCCGTGGCGGTGACCACAAACTGGGCATAACCAGAAACGACATTAGTGCCGGAAAAAACCGTATTGTGTTTTACGCTCTCTTCAGCCACTTTTTCAACGGGAAAACTTTCGCCGGTTAAAACTGACTCATTTATAAAAAAATCATCGGCTTGTGCCACCCGGCCGTCAGCCGGCACAATGTCGCCAGCGGACAAAAGCACAATGTCGCCAGGAACAACATATTTGGTTAAAATCTCTTTTCTTTTTCCGTCCCGCAAAACCGTTGACCGAACCGCCAGCTTTTTGGCGATTTTCTCCGCAGCTTTATTGGACTTATGCTCCTGATAAAAATTCAATATCACACTCAAAAAAACCATGGCAATAATGATCACGCAATTTTTAATTTGTCCCATCGCACCTAAAATCGCGGCAACCACAATTAGAATAAGCAGTAAAGGGCTCTTGAAATAAGATAAAAATTTTATTACCGGATAGATTTTTTTCTTCTTTGATATTTCATTGAAACCATATTGCATCGTTCGCTTCATCGCTTCTTGGTCAGTCAAACCATTCTCGGTAGTTTTTAAAGAATTAAAAATACCTCCCAAGGGAATTTTTTTATAATCTTGATTAGCATTCGGCTCCATTGTCTATAATCTTAAAAAAACTTAAGCTAAGCTAATTATAGCAAAAGCCAAGTTAATGATAAAGAAAACAAAAACCCCCTAATACTTAAGGGGATCTTTGTTTTTTTGGCCTGTTTTTTCTTATCGAAAAAACGTGTAATCGACTAAAACTGTCTTCGTGGTCGGCTCTGCCTTCTTGCTTGGTGGCAGGCTTTGCAGTAGATCGGTCGTGAACCATCTGGTTCAAACGGCAGTTCTGTAATCTGCGCTCCGCATTGGGAGCAGGTCCATTGGCCTTGATACATCTTTCTTTGGCCAAAACTTTGGTTGTCCATTGAAATGAACTTTCTGTATTTTGTTGGGCTTAATCCTTTAAAACTTTGGATAAGCTTTTTGAATTACTCAACAAAATACCTAAATTTATTAATAAACCAAGTATATCATTAAACAATTTTTTTGTCAAATAAAAACGGAGCACTTAAACCGTGCTCCGTGTTCAAAACAATTAGTCCTGAAACAGCCTTGCTTCGCCAAGGTGATAGGGAATTTCAATCTTACCCAGCCTAGATTTTACCCAAACGATGACTTTCTCCACAATTTCTTCGTCAACCGAACCCCGAAGATGGGGTCTGACCAAATCTACCAGATCTTCAGTTCCACTCATGTTGACTATCTTCTTCGTCACCTGGGCACTTCCGCATAGCTCCAAGAGATAGAAGAGTACTTGGTCAAGCTGGAAGTAAGGCGCCGGCAAAGCCTGCTCATCAGTGGCACAGTCTCCTAATTCTGGCGAAGGGTCCCTGTCAATAATCCGGGAATCAATACCCATAAATTTGGCAATCTGCCAGACTTGGGTTTTGAAATAGCCCGAAAGAATTTCGAAGTCAGATGACTGATCGCCAGATACCGTGAAGAACCCTGTCCAATGCTCGCTGGCATTCTCTGTGCCAGCCAAACGGTAAAGTCCGTTTCGGTCACAGCTTTCCAAGAAAGAAATGTGGTGCCGAAGTCGAATCATCCTGATCCTGGCCATCGCATTGCCTTTTTGAAGTTCAGTAAGGTATTCTCTTGAAAAAATCGTGGATTTTATCGCCTTGTCATCAATCCCTGATAAGTAACGGTTATTCCTTGGAATTCCAAGCTTATCAGTCAACTCCAGGGCATATTCAAATGATACGGTTTTTGAACTCGGTCCGGGCATTAAGCAGGGAAACACGTTTTCTGGACCCAAAGCTTTGACCAGCAGCGTACAGACAAGTGCTGAATCTAAGCCACCAGAAAGACCCAAGACAGCCCCGAACATCTCTTTGCGACAGTCCCGAAGTTGCCGGTCGGAAAACTCCTGAATTCTGCCAATAATGTCTTCGGTTTCGATAGCTGGGTCAATCCGAAGACAATCGGCTAATTTTTCATCGCTCATCCACATAGACTTTTTCTCCTCTCGTCTTAGTAGAGTATATCTCCGTTATGACCCCAGTTACGGTAGCCATGGCCATTGGGCTTATGGACTATCGATTTGAGGGTAGCACAATGCGTTCCTTCATCACAGCGGGCAAAAGTCACATTTACACCATGAAGAGAATCACTGAATATCCCGCCGACGACAAAAACTTTTGTTCCCCAGGGTAAAGGATCAAGTTCTTGAATACCCCATTGATTTCGGGTTGCAGCGACCTGGTGAAATTGCTCTTCAATCTCGGCAATGGGAACAAGATATTCTTGGTTCCACCCAAAAACATCTTTATTCAACTCACTGTACTCTTCGGGAGCCCAAAGTTCTCTGATGACGACTGCATGCGCCCCGAGGTTACCCGCGCACCGGACATACTCCATAATCTCTTCGAAATTTGAAACCCCCGACTTGTTTACCACTAGTGAGCAACGGACGTGAAGTTCGAGGTCCACGGCATAGGGAATCAATTCCTCTGGCCTTTGTTCAATCTGCATGAGGAATTTGTTTTGGTCAGCCTCAAACGAGGCGATAGAGAAAGTAACATGAGTCAATCCTAGTTTCGCCATTAAAGGCAAAAGTTTATCCTTGGCTTTGCCCTTTCTTAGAAGTAAACCGTTAGTATGCATGTCGATGAAAGGCAAGTAATTGTTCCTTGAACAAAGCTCGGTCACATCACAGAGCCAAGAATCATCTTCCTGAGTGGGATCGGCCTTGCCTGTCAAAATCATGTGACTGGCGCCAAGCCGGGCGGCAAAACGTAAGCCCTTTTCTATACTCGCCATAGTGCAAACTTTAACCCCTTCTTGATCGTCACTGGTACCAGGGGTGATCTTCGAGATACAAAATCTGCAACCAGCATTACAACGAGTACGAGTGCTACACATAACAGAAAAAGACTGAGCTCTTAATTGCCCAAAACTTGCTTGAACCGGTGCCACATTAGACATTTTCTCCTCCTTCTTGGATTTGGGTTTCCTTTTTCTTAAAACATGAATTGCTGTTTTGAACTTGTAAAGAACATTCTCTCCTTATTTCAATCACCTATTTCTGATAAGTGACTGGAAAAAAGATGGTGGGAGAGAGATTTCTCTCCCACCGAAGTAGATTAGTATTTTGTCTCCGTGTAATCGGTGCCAGAATACCTGAAGATTCGCTTGAATCTTTCAATGTCTTCCGGCTTGCCGATGGCTTTAGCCAGGTTATCACTCAACTTAACCGTACCATGACCATTAGCCTCAATTATCTTGATAACAATCGAGAGGGGTTTAAATCCCAGGTCGTTAGTCAAATTAGTGCCCCAGCCAAAAGTAGTTCTGATTCGACCCTTGAAATGCTCGTAGAGTTCTATTATCTTATCCACTTCAAGGCCATCACTGAACACAATCAACTTTTCCATGGGATCTATGCCATGACTCCGATAGAAAGCAATGGCTTTCTCACCAATGGCAATCGGGTCTCCGGAATCCTGACGGATTCCCTTCCAGGCATTCGCTTGTTCTCGGCTCATATCCCGGAAGAAGAAATCAGTGCCAAAAGTGTCGGACAGAGCAATGGACAGGCCCCAACCGTATTCTGCCCACCAATCTTCAAGGACTTTTTGGTGGGAAGACCTGATCTCGTCATCACTCCCATGGAAAATGCCTGTGTAGACCATATCCATTTCGTGAGCTTCTGTACCCATGGGCAACAATGCGTGTTTCATGGCCAGATATGTGTTTGAAGTTCCTAAGAATTGCCTAGGCAGTTCCTGAGCCAGAACGCCAACCACATAATCCTGCCAATCAAAACTGAACCGCCGACGAGTCCCGAAGTCGGAAAAAGTAATTTCGGGATAAGCCCTAAGTCGTTCTATCTTCTCAGCTAGCCTCATTTTGCCTTCGGCGAAAACAAGATCTTGATTAAAACGATTCATACCCTTTATCAGGGCATGGTAGTAAAGCTCGTTGATAATGGCCAGAGCCATGGTCTCCCAGTAGATGACCGAGGGCCAGGGACCAGCAAACTCCAGGACGAGATTACCGTCAATCACTTCAAGATGATAGTCTGGAAGCTGAAGTTCGCGAAAGAACTCGAGATAATCTTCTTCAAACATGCGGTCTTGATACTCATTGGTGCCGCGGAGATAGTGAAGTTCAGATTTGTCGGTTCTGACATTGTCCCGCGTCCAATCTAACTCTTCGCGCAACTTACAGGGATTAATAATCTTCGCCAGCTTTACTGCTTTGGTCCGGTTCTTAAAACCATATCTGACCTGGATTTTTGGGTACCGGTGAAAAGCTAACTGCCCCATGGTGAACTTGTAAAAGTCCACGTCCAAAAGTGACTGTATGATCGGCATCATAACCTCCTTGTTGTTTGTGGTTTTTTGCAAAATACTTTCCTACTTTTCAAGGTACGTATTTACCTCAAATATCTTTTGAGGCAAAAGAGCTGGCACCAATATTTTTTGGTGACAATTCTTTGAAAAATTTGGGATAGGAACTGCTTTGGTGAACAGTCCCTATCCCTAGCTATTTTTAACAGAACTGAAGTCTTAGGACCTTCTCCCGGAAGTCCTGGCTCCTGACAAAACCTAGTCTGACAATTGAATCAGAGGAACGAACAACTATCCTGGCTGCCCCTGGAATTTTGATGCCGTCAGCCATCAACCTAACTGGCCTTTTTTTGGGTTCAACAGCAGCTATCTCAATCACTGAATCAGCGGGAAGAATACTGCTTCGCCAGTGATGAAAGACCGCCGGGCAAATGCCAGTTAGAACAATTGCCTTATTTTCCACGGGCAGAACCTGACCGCCAGCCGCCGCGTTATAAGCCGTCGAACCGGCTGGGGTGCAAACAACGATGCCGTCAGCGAATAGGGGTAGAAAACGTGCTTTTCTATTGACTCTCACTTCGAGATGAGCCATCTGTGTTCCGGCTCTTTCAAAATAGAACTCGTTAAAAGCCTCTTCTCGGCCAAGCGACCGGCCCCTTTGGTCACAGATCATGGCTTCCAGAAGATTGACCGTAATTAAACTTGTTTCGCCTATGGCCAGTTCCCGAATAGCCTTTTCAATTGGTTCATTCATCAAGAAACCGACATGCCCAAAATTCAGACCGAAAAAAGGCTTGCCAAATTTCCTGAATCTCCGAACCGTTTGAAGAAGAGTGCCGTCCCCACCAAGCACCAAAATAGATTCTGCTTTCTTGATATCATTGGTGAAGATGATCTGCTCTCTCAATTTAGCGACTAGAGGATGCCGTCGTAATTCTCTATCCCTGGTAACTACATAGAATTTTTTCATACCATCAAGCTCCCCTCAAACAAGGAACGGGTTATCACTACTGACCACCTGAATTCCATGTTCCTCCAGCCTGGCCAGAAACTCATCTGCCTCTTTTCTTTGTTCGGGAAAAACAAGCGCTGTGCAATCTCTAACCAGACGAATCCGGCGGACTGCTTCCGGCATGTTTTTCTGAAAGAAATCGATCATCTGTTTCAGGCTCTCCCTGACACAGAAATCTTCAGCCAGACCAGTGATGAAAATCTCTTCATATTCACCGGCGATCAATTCAAGCATATCAACCAGCAATCGACTCTCTTTGTATCCTGGTACCTGAATGCAAGAGGCGAACATCCCGTAGTGCTCAGATTCGGGAATCATACCCTTGAACAAGTACACCGGATTAGTCTTGCGGGCCGCGCAAAACCACTCTACGGCCTCAGCCAGAGACGGAATTAGGTTTGAACCTTCACTGCTAGCTGAGCAGTGCTTCGGCCAGATCATCAATGGGGCTTGTCCAGTTTCCTCAAGCCTGGCCGTATAAAACTTCGACCATTCCGGCTTTAGAATCGGTGTCCAAACCCCCTCTTGCACCTCTTTGTTCAGAATCTGAGTGTAGGGAGCCGGATGTTTTCCTTTTTGATCTTTCCACCACAAGCCATAAAAGATATGGGCAACCAAGTGCTTGTCCATTGGCAGAAGAATCTTGGAAATCTGTTCAGGATATGTGAAGATTAACTCCACTATCTTCTTGATTGCTTCGGCTCCGCCCGGCACCGGCAAAGTACCGTTGACAAAGTCGTTCTCACAGTCAATCGGCACCAGCAGTCTTCTGGGTCTATCCGAAGAGGCTGGCTTCAAATCGGTCCCAAGACCTTCCTGTTCAGCCAGGACCAAATTGGGCGAATATCTCTCGCCAACTCTACTCGGATTGTAGAAATCTGGAAACCTCATCGCTTCCTCCTTTGAAAGCAGGTGATTTAAGATATAGCCTCTTTGTTTCAATGTACATCTGCCTCAAAACCTAGATTTTAAGACAAAAGAATTGTAACCAAATTGTTTCGGTTAAAATTCCCTGAACCTTATCACATTTTTTTGTTTTTGTCAAGAGGGGAGCCACCGAAAGGCAGCTCCCCGCGAAAAATGAAAAGAACCTGTTTTTCCTCCTTAAGGTGTAAAGAACGAGCTCTTGTCTTTGCCGACTTGAGTCTGACTGACCTTGATCACTGACTTGGAAACCAGACCAAAGATGCGTCTGACTTCTGAAGGTGTGCTGTCTACGGTGATGATTGAGGGAAAACCCGTGTTTTGCGCAATCAGCCGGAAATCAACTGGCTCGCCGGTTATGAAACCAGCAAAAGCCAAGGCATAGGTTTCCCGGGCAGTAAGATCATCAGCCACCTTCTTGACCTTGGAATCGCGAGTCTGCGATCTGTTGTCAGCACCGTCAGAAAGGACTACGACAATACTCTTAGTCCTGATTCCCCTGTCCCTAAGTTGCTGACCATAGGCGACCAAGCCAGTCAAGGCATTGAGTTGAGCATCATAAAGGGCAGTCGAGCCGCGCGGGAAATATTCTTTTTCAGTCAGTTCCTGAACCCTGGCCACTGGAGTATAGCCAAACAGTAGTTCAGGCTGATCATCGAAGATCCAGGCTGAAACCAGAATACTTTCTTCTTGCTTGGAATCCTTCATTGACTGCATCATGCTGTTGAAAGCTTCAATCACTACTTTCCGAACATCAGTCATTGACCCGCTCATATCCAGCACGACGCCGCACAGAGTGACGTCATCAGTGGAAAGATCGTCAACGCCAGCACCCAGGCAACCCATGATATTGGTGTCATCCAAGTTCTCAATTAGGACCTCGGCTGATTTCCCACTGAGGTCGCCGACTGAAACCGCGCTCTTGAACAAGTCTCTGACCTCGGTAACTGTGGTTTTAGAACTTTTTGCTGACATGTTTTCCTCCTTGTAAAGCCTCTTTCCAAAAAGGTTGGGGGGGGCCGGAACGAAAACCGACCCCGAAAGCAAAAAACTACTTGATCGAATCAGTTGACTTAACCAGCTGGACACCGAGCTTTTCCATTTCTTTAAGTTCCTGGTTGGCCATCGCATCGAAATCAATATCCGGATGTTGAACCGAAGAAGTACAGTCCATCAGGAACCGGATCTTAGCCACTACCTCGCTCTGGTCTTTAAAGTAGCGGGTGATGGAGCGCATGGTCTCGAGCACACAATGGCTTTTGGCCTGACCAGCCACATAGATTATGTCGTAGCGAGCCAGATCGTCCAGAAAACTGGTGTTGAGAGCGCCCATCGGGTGCTTGGCAATCTTAACTTCAGGCTCAAGAATCGAGTAATGCTCAGTCTGGGGAATCATGCCCTTAATCAGCCAGGTGGGTTGAGAATTTCTGGCCGCGCCGTGATAGACGATTCCCTCAAAAAGCGAAGGGACAACCGCATGGCCAGGCGTGCCGACCATCGTATGGAAGGGCCAGATCATCAGCACTTTCTTGGCTTTCTCTTCTAGTTCCGCCAGATATTTGATTGAACCGACTGGATCAAGAAGCGGCCGCCAGCTGCCCTTTTTCACATCAGCCAGAGTAATCATGGTAAAGGGGGCCGGATGTTCGCCTCTTTCGTTTATCCACCAAGTTGGGTAGAAAATCTGAAAGAGAGTGTGCGTGTCCAGACTGGCGGCAATGCTCGTGATTTCATCGATGTTGGCAAAGATAAACTCGATGGTCCGCTTGGTGTCGGCGAGAGCCCCGGGTACGGAAAGCGAGCCATCCTGGTGGATGAAATCAACCTGGGTGTCAACTAGAAGCAACCTGACTCTTCTTTTGTCTTCGCTTGAGGAAGAAAGACCGGCTTTTTGGCCTTCAGAAACAGCTTGCAGAGTATCGGGCAGATACAAGCTGCCGATTTTCTTTTCGCTGTAAAACCCGGGATAGACTATCTTTTTCATGGCTTTCTCCTTTTCGGTTTGGAAAGTAAAAGACTACGGGTTCAAGATAAATAGCTGGCCGATCCCACCTCCTTTAACCGGTTGTCAGGTACAAAACTCGATCAGGTTTGATCACCAAAAGACCTCGGCCATAACGGACAAGCTCATCGTCTTGATCCACAAACTTTTCGGTCTCGGAAAAAGTGGTCTGACTCCGTTCAGCGATTTTCTCCTTGACAATCCCCGAATCAGTTGGATGAAGGATAAGGCCCGAAGCATAAACTTGGCCACAGATGTTTTCATAAACCGGCGCCTCGGACAATTTCAATTTATTAGCATAAACCACTTTGGCGCTGGCTATCTCGACTTGTTCTACTCTGACATAGTCAATCCCCCCTTTTCTGGTTTTTCTAAGAAGAACTAGCGAGTTGTCCGAGAACTTAACGGAAAAATCAATTAGTCTTTCGCCTTTGGCCAAGGGCTCGACCAAAACTTCAAACCGGCCTTTTTGATTGACCATAAACCACTCATACTGACTAAAGACTCTCAAGAACCCGAAAACCGTTTCTTCACTTATCGGATTAGGTGAAACCGTAAACCAGGTTTGCTCAGGCAAAACGGAGGTAACCGGCCTCTCAACTAGCTCTCCGTTTTTTATTTCTCCTTTCATCAGCATGCCAGAGACAATTCGATAAAGATATCTTTCAGAGCAAGCAAAAACTGTTTTGCCGCCAGCCATCACTTCAGTACTGGTTTTGAAAAGTGGTTTAAGGCCACTTGAGCTTAGACTAAAAACCAGAAGTTCTTCTGCCCCAGAATCTGGGCTGACAATCAAATGGTCGTCAATCAGGCCAAAACTCATGTTTGATTGAGCGGCAAACAGATTGATTTTTCTTAGTTGTCCTCCTCTCGGTTTGGTGTATAAGACTACTTCATCTTGTTCTTTAGCCAAACAGTATAATGTTGAACCGATTAGACGACAGCAGAGTAGCTGACCAGGTGTCTCCATTACTTTCTCGACTTGACAGCCCGAAACCGAAGTCGCCAGCTTGATAATCATTAGGTTTTTGGCCGTGCAAAGCGGACAGTTATTCCGCAAATGCGGGAAAAAGGAATGGCAAGCAGGACACTCCATTAGGCTATCAAGATAGCTTTCCAGCTCATTTTTTGGAAAAACTCCGCGCCAGCCTTTTTTGAAATACTGCCAAAAAACCTGTCCCAATTGGTCAGTAAGAATTTCTGGGCTAAAACCGATCTTAGGATAGATTACACCTTGATCCAAAACAGTAATCCTCTGTCTGGCTCGCTGGGTAAGAAGCTTCACCCTAGGATGCATCCCGCCATAGGGATGAACCAAAAGTAAAGAGTAGAACAAGAGCACGGCGAAAGAATACCAGTCGTTTTCCGGCCCAAAACTCGGTTTTTTGGAAAGATCCAAACCGTAAAGATTGGGATCCAAATAAGCTTCTGTGCCAACCGGGCAAGGGTACGGTCCAAACTGGTAACTATCCACGTCAATGAACCAAACTTCTTTTTTGGAGAAAAGTTCATTGAAGCCGTTCAAGTCACCGATGACAAAACCATTTTGGTGAATCGCCGCAATGGTCGGGTACATCGAGAGAAAAAGTTCCAGAACTTTTTTGGCCGAAAAGTCGCTTTGGGCTCTAAACTTCTTGCTGGAAAGACTAACCAACGGCTCCAGATTCGCCGGCAAAAGTCTCATGGTAAAGCCGATAATTTTTTGGCCCCCAGAATCAAAAACTAAGTCCATGGGCGAGACGACATGGCCGGGAAACCGGATATTTCTAGAAAGAAAATCTTTCAATTTTCTGGCCCTTGACAGAGTTGGCTGAAGGTAAATCTTAATAGCCAGATTATCCTTGCGAAAGAGGGTAGCCTCGCCACCCACGTCAATCACATGGGATTTTTCCAGTCTAATTAATTTCTTACCCGCTATGAGAACCTCCATGAATTTCACCTTCTTTCTCTGATGAACGATCTAAGTCTTCAGATTTTCCAAGGTAATAACCGTAGCATCATCCTGAAAATGCCTTTTTCGTGACCAGAGATTGAATTGTCTCTGCAAGCCCCGAAGATGTTCAAACCCCCAGATTTCTGAAGCTAATTCCTGCTCAAAGCCGTCAGAACAAAGAGCCAAGCGCTTAACTTTTTGGCTATCAAATTCCAGGACTTGAAATTCATTTATTATCTGATCCTCGCTTACCAAAAACCTTCTTTCAATCAGGTGATAACCAAGATAGGTCGGCTTGTTTTCCTGATCAAAAACTAAGATCTGGTCATCCACTACGACTATTCCATCGCCGGCAATAAAAACCAAGCCATAATGATTGTTCATCGCTAATCCCAACACCGTGGTCAACAAGAAATGGCTAACAAATTCTGTTCTTTTTTCTAAGTCAGAAAAATAGAACTGGCCGGATAGACTTCGCAAAAAACCAATGAGCTGCGGAAAAAGAGCCCGGGGGATTTGCTTAAGAGAAACTCCCGTTTTTATCAGCAGGGGAATTTCTCCGACCACGAACTGACTAACTAACTT
>Ga0315268_10000395_pt1 | contig 51333 bp, 48 predicted proteins | sample C1_top_MG_FD_204535 | JGI IMG/M metagenome (GOLD analysis project Ga0315268, IMG submission 204535) | Sediment microbial communities from Yellowstone Lake, YNP, Wyoming, USA - C1_top | ecosystem: Environmental > Aquatic > Freshwater > Lake > Sediment | place: USA: Wyoming | collected 2017-08-01 | reverse complement strand
AGATGATTCAATGATATCCGTGCTTGAGCCGGTGTTGGTAACGGTTTTGCCTTTGGCTTTCAGTTTAAGGCTTACTATGCCCAGGGCATCTTTACCTTTAGTCACCGCTTCTATACGGTAATCCTGCAATTCTCCCTTAATACCGGTAATTTTATCTATCGCTTTAAAACAGGCATCGACCGGGCCGTCTCCCGAAGAAGCTCTGGTTAACACCTTGCCTTTGTGCTTCAGTTTTACCGTTGCGCTGGGTGTAATTTTTGTCCCTGAATATACCTGAAAACTATCCAGCTGCCAGACAGGCTTCGTGACCTTTATTTCTTCTTCAATAATCGCCCTTAAATCGTCGTCGAATATATTTTTCTTTTTATCCGCCAGCTCTTTAAAACGCGCGAAGGCCTGGTTTAGTTCTTTGTCGCTCAGATGAAAACCTAAAACCTTCAATCTCTCACGGAAGGCATGCCTTCCGGAATGTTTTCCTAAAACCAATCCTTCTCCGGTAAAACCCACATCCTTAGGGTTGATTATTTCATAAGTAGAACGTTCTTTAATCACGCCGTCCTGATGGATACCGGATTCATGTCTGAAGGCGTTTCCGCCGACAATGGCCTTATTGGGAGCGACAACAAAGCCGGTGAGTTTACTTACCAGGCGGGAAATTTTATAAATCTGACCGGTATTAATCCGGGTCTTAACATCGGGAAAAATGTCCCTGCGGGTCTTTATACTCATCACAATCTCTTCCATAGCTGCATTTCCCGCGCGTTCACCCAGCCCGTTAACAGTACATTCAACCTGGCGGGCGCCGTTCTTTACCGCCTCCAGAGAATTTGCCACTGCCAGCCCTAAATCATTATGGCAGTGCACGGAGATAACCGCTTTATCTATATTGGGGACATTATCAAAAATACCTTTAATTAAACTGCCGAATTCTTCCGGCTCGGCATAGCCGACGGTATCGGGAATATTCACCGTAGTTGCGCCGGCATTAATAACCTCTTCCACAACCTTGTAAAGGAATGGCTTTTCAGTCCGGGATGCGTCTTCGGGAGAAAATTCTATATCCCGGCAATATTTCCGGGCGTATTTTACGCTCTCGACAGCCAGACGAAGAATCTCGTCTTCCGCCTTTTTCAATTTATATTTCATGTGAATCTTGGAAGTTGCCAGAAAAACGTGTATACGCGGACGTTTTGCTGGTTTTATTGCTTTAGAGGCGGCATCGATATCGGCTTTAATTGCCCTTGCCAGGCTACAGATAACCGGGCCTTTAATAGTTTTAGCAATTGCCGTTACCGCCCTGAAATCATCAGGAGAAGAAACAGGGAATCCTGCCTCAATAATATCAACACCCAGATCGGAGAGCGCCTGGGCTATCTCTATTTTTTCTTTCTGGTTTAGAGAAGCTCCCGGTGCCTGCTCTCCATCTCTTAATGTCGTATCGAATATGATTATTTTTTCATCCATGGCATCATTTCTCTCAACTGCTTTCCCACTTCTTCTATTTTGTGCGTATCGCCGTCCTGTAATAGTTTATTAAAATTCGGCCTGCCTAATTCATTCTCTTTAATCCATTCTTTGGCAAACTTGCCTTTCTGGATTTCTTTCAATATTTTCTTCATTTCTTTTCGGGTCTTCTGATTAATAATTCTGGGGCCCCTGCTTAAATCTCCGTAACAAGCGGTGTTGGAAACCCGGCGCCGCATGCCGCTGATACCGAACTCCTGAATTAAATCGGTAATGAGTTTTAGTTCATGCAGGACCTCAAAATAAGCGATCTCCGGCTGATAACCTGCTTCCACGAGAGTATCAAATCCTGCTTTAATTAATTCCGTTACACCGCCGCAAAGGACCGTCTGCTCGCCGAATAAATCAGTCTCGGTTTCCTCCGCGAATGTCGTCTCGATTACTCCGGCTGTAGTGGCCTTAAGAGCTTTGGCATAAGCCAAAGCCAATTGTTTTGCCTGACCGGTTGCATCCTGGAATACAGCGATGAGGCAAGGAACGCCTTTGCCCTCTTCGTACATCTTTCTGACCAAGGCACCCGGCCCTTTGGGAGCAACCATAAACACATCCACGTTCTTAGGAGGTTTTATCTGCTTGAAACGGATATTAAACCCGTGAGAAAAACACAGGGCTTTGTGGCTTTGGCTATTGGAAGCCAAACCACTGCCCTCTGGCTTGCTTTTTTTTAAATTCGGTTTAATGCTTTCTGCGTAAACCTTGGCCTGGACATGGTCCTGGGTAAGAATCTGGATGATATCCGCTGCCTGCGCTGCTAGAGCGGCAGATACCGGTACAAATCCGTCTTTCTTAGCCTGTTCAAAATTGGCAGTGCCCTCCATTTCCGAAACCACCACATCGCAACCAGAATCGCGTAGGCATAAGGACTGGCCGCGCCCCTGGATACCGTATCCGATAATAGCAATTTTCTTATCCTTTAAGATGCTTAAATCCGCGTCGTTATCGTAATAAATTTTCGCCATGTTGTTCTCCTTTCAATAGGCCATCGCCACTCTACCTGTCCTTACCAACTCTTTAATCCCGAAACCGCCCAAAGCCTCAAGTAGTTCTTTGATCTGGTGCTGGTCGCCTACCGCCTCAACAATACATATATCGTTTTTACAGCGGACAATTTTGCCCACATATTTATTCAGGATAGCTTCCAACCTGTGTTTATCTTTCTGGGAACAGCCGACTTTGACTATAATAAGTTCTCTGTCCAGATGTTCTTTCTTTGTAAAATCAGTTATAATAATAACGTCAATCAGTTTATTCAACTGTTTCTTTATCTGCTCTAAGATTTTTTCATCCTTTGCGTCCACAACTATCGTCATGTAAGAAACCGTGGGGTCCAGCGTCTCGCTTACCGCCAAAGAGGCAATATTATAACCGCGCGCGCTGAATAACCCGGCAACCCGCGCCAAAACGCCGAACTTGTTTTCTACTAAAACTGAAATTGTATGTCTCATCAGGCCAATCCTTCTATTATCTTGTTAATCGCTTCGCCTGCAGGCACCATCGGATAAACGTTTTCTTCCGGCTCGACGTGAAAATCGATAAAAACCGTATTGTCGATAGAAAGCGCCTTCTGGATTGCCGGCCGCACCTCTTCTTTTTTGTTAACGCGGATGCCCACTGCGCCATAGCTATCCGCTAATTTTACGAAATCAGGCGAACTGATACAGACCTGCGAATAGCGCCTTTTATAGAATAATTCCTGCCACTGCCTGACCATACCTAAATATCCGTTATTGAGTATAGCCACTTTTACCTTTATCTTATTCGAAACGCAGGTGGCCAGTTCCTGGATATTCATCTGGATTGAGCCGTCACCGGCAATATCAATGACGGTTTTATCGGGACAGCCCATTTTAGCGCCGATAGCCGCGGGGAAACCAAAACCCATTGTGCCTAATCCGCCGCTGGATATAAATGTGCGCGGGTGGTCGTATTTATACCATTGCGCTGCCCACATCTGATTCTGGCCTACCTCAGTGGTAATAATCGCATCCCCGCCGGTAACCTCATAAATCTGCTCCACTACATATTGCGGCTTAATCTTACCGTTATCTTTGTATTTTAAAGGATATTTTTTCTTTAAACCTTCCACCGCCTTAAGCCATTCGGCGGTATCCGGGGACTTTTTAAGCTGCTCCAGCAGCTCACCGATTATATTTTTGGCATCCCCTACTATCGGAACGTCAACCCTGATATTTTTACTGATAGATGAAGGGTCAATATCAATATGAATGACTTTTGCTCCGGGCGCAAAAGTATCGATCCTTCCGGTCACACGGTCATCAAAACGCGCCCCTATTGCGATGATTACATCGGCGTCCATAATCGCATGATTGGCATAACCTGTTCCGTGCATACCGAGCATCCCCAGGGAAAGTTTATGCGTAGCGGGGAATCCGCCGATACCCATTAATGTCCAGGTAACCGGAGCCTGAATCCTTTCTGCCAGATCTCTCAATACGAGATGCGCGCCGCTGGTAATTATTCCGCCTCCGATATAAAGGATCGGTTTTTTAGCCTGGGCAATCAGTTTAGCCGCCTTCTTAATCTGTCCGGGGTGTCCGTAATACGTAGGCTTGTAACTGCGGATATCCACTGTTTCAGGCCAGATAAATTCCGTATCCTCTAACTGAACATCAGAGGGGATATCAATTACTACCGGTCCGGGACGTCCGGTCGAAGCGATATAAAATGCCTCCCGCACAATACGGGCTAAATCCTTTACGTCCTTGACCAGGTAATTGTGTTTGGTTATCGGACGGGTAATTCCGGTAACATCTGCTTCCTGGAAAGCGTCATTGCCGATCAGGAAGGTCTTGACCTGGCCGGTTATCGCCACTATCGGAATAGAATCCATATAGGCATTAGCAATACCCGTGGTCAGGTTAGTTGCGCCCGGGCCTGAAGTAGCTAAACAAACACCCACTTTGCCTGTTGCCCTGGCGTATCCGTCTGCGGCATGCGCTGCGCCCTGCTCATGGCGGGTTAAGATAAATTTTAACTCCGCGTCATAAAGCTTGTCAAAAATAGGCAGGACCTGTCCGCCGGGGTATCCGAACATCACCTCCACGCCTTCGCGTTTCAGGCACTCGAGTAATATTTGTGCACCAGTCATTTTAATCGTCTTTCGGTTACGGTTACGATGCCCGTTTCGTGTGTCGGTTACGTTTAACGTTACCATAACCGATACAGGCTTCGTTACCCTAACCCTTACCCGACTACTGCGCCCTTGTCCGCCGAGGAAACCATTTTAGAATAACGCGCCAGATAGCCTGTTTTAATCTTTGGAGGGACAGGCTTCCAGAATTTGAACCTCCTGGAAATCTCAGACTTACTTAACTTCACCTCCAATATTCTATCGGATATATCTATGGTAATTATATCATTATTCTTAAGAATAGCAATCGGGCCTTTGCTGGCTGCTTCAGGAGAAACATGGCCGATACAGGGGCCTTTGGTTCCTCCGGAAAATCTTCCGTCGGTAATTAAGGCTACGGATTCAGCCAGACCCATTCCCACGATTGCCGAGGTAGGAGCGAGCATCTCTCTCATGCCCGGCCCGCCTGACGGCCCTTCGTAACGGATGACAATAACCTCTCCCCTCTTAATCTTTCCGTCCAAGATGGCCTGCATTGCCTCTTCTTCGCGGTTAAACACCCTGGCCTTGCCCGTAAAACGCATCATCTTCGGGCTGACCGCTGACTGTTTGACTACTGCGCCGCAGGGTGCAAGATTACCGAATAAAACAGCGATCCCGCCTTCCTGATGATAAGCCCGGTAAAGCGGACGGATGACTTCTTCATCGAAAATTTCAGCGTTGTCGGCAATCTCAAAAACCTTCTTTCCGCTTAATGTCATGGTATTATTCAATTTGTCCTTTAACCTTTTCAGCACAGCCGGGATTCCTCCGGCGAATTCCAAGTCTTCCATATAATGCGTGCCTGACGGCTCTAAATTCGTAATATGCGGGACAGTCTTGCTTATCTGGTCAAATCTTTTTAGATTCAATTTTATGGCTGCTTCGTGGGCTATGGCAGTAAGATGTAAAACTGTATTGCTGGAGCCTCCTAAAGCCATATCTACTGTAATCGCATTTTCCAGAGAATTCTCGTTTATGATATCCAGCGGTTTGATATCCTGCTTTACCAATTCTACTATGCGCTCACCGCTAGCCTGGGCAATGCGGCGTTTTTTCGCTGAAATCGCCAATGCCGTTGCACATCCGGGTAGCGATAACCCTAAAGTCTCAGTAATACAAGCCATAGTGTTAGCCGTATACAATCCCTGGCAGGAACCGGCGCCCGGACAGGCTTCCATTTCCAAACAGGTTAATTCACCGGCGGAGATTTCGCCTTTTTTCGCGCGCGCCAAGGCCTCGTATGTATCGTGAACAAAAGCTAATTTTTTCTTGCGGAAGCGTCCGGAAAGCATCGGCCCGGCAGTAACGACAATTGCCGGAATATTCAAACGGGTAATTCCCATAATCATACCCGGCGTAATTTTATCGCAGTTGGTAAGACAGATTATCCCGTCTAATTGATGGGCATTGCAGACTGTTTCAATGGAATCCGCCACCAATTCCCGCAAGGCCAAAGGATAACACATGCCTAAATGGCCCATGGCCAGCCCGTCGCAGATTCCGGGTATACCGAAGAAAAACGGCACCCCCCCGCCATAACAGATTCCCCGCTCAATAAAACGTTCCAGGTCCCGCATACCGATATGGCCGGGGATTAAATCCGTAAAAGAAGTGGCTACGCCGATAAAAGGACGCTCCAAATCCTTCCTGCTTAATCCGGTAGCATGCAATAGTGCCCTATGGGGAACCCGTTCCAAGCCTTTTTTGATTTTATCAGAACGCATATTGCCTCCGTTGTTCTCTAATCTGCTCCTTCGCCGTCGTGCACGACTTTCGCGCCTTCTTTCCTCTTGCGCACAATCACTCTCTTAAAGATAATATATTTATCTACGAGTTCCTTATTATTTACAGCATCCAGCTGCTTAAAGAGAAAATCGAACTTTGCTTCTATTTCAGCGGCAATAGCATCGCGCACTGAATCCGGCAAACCCATAATTTCTTTCTTAAACTGGCCAAGGGCTTTCTTGCGCGTCTTGTAGAAAAACTGTTCTTCGGTTTCGCCTTCTTTTTTTTCTGCCGCCGCATTTACTTTCAACCATTCGTACATTTTTGCCTTTAGTTCCTGCGGGAAGTGTTTGCTTTCATAAATCATATTCTGGAATTCTGTGGCCAGATGCACCTCAGCGGTATCGGTCTCGGGGAATTTATGGAATGCCTCGGCAGGCAAAGTGGATGCGCCGTGCTGCACCGCGCCGGCAAGCCCGAATTCTTCTCTGGCTATTTTGGAAAGATTTTTTAAGGTATCGAAATCCAACTTCACCTGGGCAATTGAACCGTCAGGCAAAACCACTCCGCCGTGCGAAGTCCCCGTCTGTATACTGATTTTGCTAATGCCGGTCAGACCTTTGCGAAGCCTCTCTTTAAAGCCTTCCATAAATGCGCGCAAATCTTCGGGTGTAGAATTCCTGCTCCCTACTTCTCCGATTTCTCCGCCGACGGAAACCTCTATGCCGCGGGGCTGAATCTGGCGGATAAAATGCGTAAGTTTGGCGCATACCGTGTAATTGTTCGACTGCTGCTTCTTGATATCGGTCTTGGTCAAATCTACGACAGTGGATGAATCAATATCAATATTATAAAATCCGGCGCCTATTGCCTCGGAAATCAAAGCTTTTAAACCCTCTATTTCCTTTTCGGCTTCTTCGGCAAATTTTTTTGCATTGACCTGAAAATGGTCTCCCTGGATAAAAACAGGTCCGCTGTATCCTTCCTTGATTGCCGCAGCTAAAACTACCGCCGCATATTCCACGGGGGCTTGAGCGGTATAGCCCATTTCGGATTTGGCAATCTCAAAAATGAAAGCACCGGAATTATTCTTCTTGGCTACCCTGAATATCGTTTTAGCCAAATCATAAGTCATACTTCTTAAGTTTATCGCCGGAACGGTAAAACCGGATAATTCCCCTCTGCCGCGCGCCATATAAAGCTCGTGAATACTGGAAAGATAAATACCTTTTTTATAAGCTAAATCCTGGATTTTTTTCGCCAACGACTTCTTCACACCGGCATCGTCACTCATAATCAATTCCATAGCAATTTTGTGCACATCAAGCGGTCTTCTTCCCATCTTATCTGGCTCCTCCTCCCGTATATTATGTCAATGTTTTAATCAGATTAAATAAAGCATCGGTTTTTAACTCTTTCTTGGTTACCGCAAACTCAAGGTCAACGATATTAATTTCATCTGAGATTACACCGACAGCCTTACAGGATTCTCCTCTCATCAATAAATTAACTGCCTCTGCCCCCAGACGGCTGGCTAAAATCCTGTCTCCTGCCGTGGGGCTTCCGCCTCTTTGGATATGGCCCAGAACCGCAATGCGCGTTTCAAGGCTGGTAATTTCTGTAATCTGCCTGGCAATATCTTCTGCCTTTGCCGCTCCTTCTGCCACCACGATTATCCAGCTTACTTTTCCCCTCAGGTTTCCTTCCACAATATCGTGGCACATTTTATTTAAATCAAATTGCCTTTCGGGGATTAAAATGTCTTCAGCGCCGCCTGCTAAACCAACCTGCAAGGCAATATATCCGCAGTCCCTGCCCATGACCTCCACTACAAAAATTCTCTCCATTGAAGAAGCGGTGTCTCTTATTTTATCAATCGCTTCAAGCGCAGTATTCACCGCCGTATCCGAACCGATAGTGGCGTCAGTTCCGTTTACGTCATTATCAATCGTCCCGGGAACGCCGATACAGGGGACGTTCCATTTCTTACATAAAGCTATGCCTCCGCGGTAAGTGCCGTCGCCTCCGATTAACACCAAGCCGTCAATGTTATATTTTTTTATTATTCCCACCGCCCGTTTCTGTCCCTCTTCGGTCAAAAACTGGGGACAGCGCGATGTTTTCAAAATCGTGCCTCCGCGGCTGATGATGTTGGATACAGAACGATGGTCGAGCACCTTTAATTCTTCGTTAATTAAACCTTCGTATCCCCGGAATATCCCCAGGATTTCTAAATTATTGAATATAGCCGTACGCACTACTGAACGGATTGCCGCATTCATTCCTGAACCTTCTCCGCCTGAGGTTAATACCCCGATTCTTTTTATAGCCATACTTGGGTCCCTTGTGATAAATTCAAGTTCCCATCTCCCAGCTGGAGAGGTATTTTTTCTGCTCTTTGGTCAATTTATCTATCTTAATCCCCATTGTTTTTAATTTCAAACGGGCGATTTCGTTATCAATCGCCTGGGGGACCTTATAAACATTATTTTCCAGTTCCTTATGGTTTTTCTTCATATATTCTACGCCCAGCGCCTGGTTAGCAAAAGACATATCCATCACCGAAGCGGGATGGCCCTCGGCAGAAGCAAGATTAATCAGGCGGCCTTCGCCCAAAAGATATATTTTCCTGCCGTTCTTTAAAGTGTACTCAACTGTGAATTCACGAATGGTCTTCTTTTTAGCGGAAAGTTTCTCCAAAGCCGGTATATCTAATTCCACATTAAAGTGTCCGGAATTACAGACAATCGCTCCCTCTTTCATCAGGAGAAAATGTTCTTTGCGGATAACGTTTATATCCCCGGTTACAGTAACAAAAATATCTCCGATCCCCGCTGCTTCGCGAATAGCCATCACGCGGTAGCCGTCCATTACCGCTTCGAGCGCTTTAAGAGGTGAAATCTCGGTAATAATTACATTCGCTCCCATTCCCTGCGCCCGCATAGCCAAACCCCTTCCGCACCAGCCGTAGCCGCAGACTACAAAATTTGAACCTGCTAATAATTTATTCGTAGCACGGACTATCCCGTCAAGAGTAGACTGCCCCGTGCCGTAACGGTTGTCAAACATATGTTTGGTCAGGGCGTCGTTTACGGCAATTATCGGATAACGCAATTTCCCTTCTTTAGCTAAAGCGCGCAGCCTGATAACGCCGGTCGTAGTTTCTTCGGTCCCTCCGACAACGGGTTTTTTAAAATATTTACCGGGATTCTGGTGAATGGTGGAAACTAAATCCGCTCCGTCATCCATGGTTATGTTTGGACAAACGGCAAGTGCCGAACGTATATGTTTATAGTAAGTTTTGGTATCCTCTGCCTTAATCGCAAAAACCGGAATCTTTAAATGCGCCGCTAATGACGCTGCCACATCGTCTTGCGTGGATAAAGGATTAGACGCGCACACGCAAACATCCGCACCGCCTGCTTTAAGCACTTCCGCAAGCACCGCTGTCTCGGTAGTCACATGCAGACAGGCGGCAACCGTCAAGCCTTTTAACGGTTTTTCTTTTTTAAAACGCTCAAACAAAATTCCCAGGACAGCCATATTGTTACGCGCCCATTCAATGCGCAATGCGCCTTTGTTGGCTAATTTGATGTCCTTAATGTCGTATCTCATATATAAACTCCTGTTTCAACTCTCAGCTTTCAGTCTTCAGCTGACAGCTGACAGCTGATAGCTGACAGCTGTTACATTCTAGCTGCCTGTTTCTTCAACGCCTCAACTTTATCCAACGCTTCCCAGGTAAATTCCGGTTCGGTCCTTCCAAAATGTCCGAAAGAAGCGGTCTTTCTGTATATCGGACGCAGGAGCCCCAGGGTCTTTATTATTCCTCTGGGAGTGAGGTCGAAATTAGAACGGATTAATTTTATGAATTTTTCCTCTGATAACCTGCCTGTCCCGGAAGTATTAACCATTATCGACAAAGGCTCGGCATAACCGATAACGTAAGACAACTGGATTAAACATTTATCCGCAAGTCCTGCCGCTACGATATTCTTGGCAACGTATCGCGACATATAGGCTGCGGAACGGTCAACTTTGGTGGGGTCTTTTCCCGAAAAAGCTCCTCCGCCGTGCGGGACTATCCCTCCATAGGTATCCACGATTATTTTTCTCCCGGTCATGCCCGTATCCGACTGGGGGCCTCCGATAAGGAATTTACCGGTCTGGTTCACGAAGAACCTTGTGTCTTTATCAATCCAGCCTTTAAGCACCGGATGGGCAATTACCTTAATCAGCTCTTCCCGCGCACCGGAGGTGATATGTTCTTTGCTTTTATCTAAAATTTTATCGGTATGCTGGCAGGCAAGGACTACCGTGTCTACCCGCACCGGCTTATCATTATGGTATTCCACGGTAACCTGGGATTTACAATCAGGGCCCAAATATTTTAAAATTTCTTTTTTGCGCACATCGGCCATCCTGCGCACAAGGCCGTGCGCCAGAGTAATCGCCAGCGGCATATATTCCTTGGTTTCCTTACAGGCGTAACCGAACATAATACCCTGGTCTCCCGCTCCGCCGGTATCCACGCCCTGCGCTATATCCGGCGACTGGCTGTTAATCGTATTGATAATCGCGCAGGTATGATAATCAAAGCCGTATTGAGGATGGGTATAGCCGATTTCTTTGATAATGCCACGGGCCATTTTTTGAATATCCACGTAGGCGTGCGTGGTAATTTCGCCACCGACAATCAATAACCCCATCGTCACATATGTCTCGCAGGCAACCCTGCCTTTGGAATCCTGCCTTAGCACTTCATCAAGCACTCCGTCTGAAATCTGGTCGCATAATTTATCCGGGTGGCCTTCGCCTACCGATTCCGATGTAAAAAGTGTCTTTCTCATCTTATTGTTTGTGTCCTTTCGTCAATTTTTTTATTCTGTTATAAGTATGGACATTTCCGATGTCAAACCAGACATCATTGAATATAAATCCGTAGACCGTCTTGTTTTTACTTAACCAGTCTATGTATGAACCTACGGCGTCTTTTGGGTTTTTAGGGTCACTAAGGTATTTTTTTATCAGCCCCACGGCCTTCTTAGGAAAATAATAAAGACACATGGCTATAAGAGACGATTCCGGGTGTGCCGGTTTCTCATGGAAACCGATCACTTTATTACTACGGTCTAAACCGACCACGCCGTAATTGCGCGCTTCCCGTTTATTTTTAATATCGCAGACACCGATGGTTATATCCGGCGTTTTTCCCCTGGCCTGGGAAACAAAATCATCCAACGGCTCAAAAAAGTAATTGTCTCCTCCCAAAACCAGAAAATCACCATCGAATCCCTCTTTGTCAAATACCAACTCCATATCCCCGATGGCGCCCAATTTATCTTCAGGGCTGTGGGTTGAATCATTGATGACGGAGATGTTGTTGCGGCTGTTTAATCTTTTTTGCCAATTCTTGAAATGCTTAAAAAACCTTGCGTTGGTTACCACGATAATCTTAGAAATGCCTTCGATATTCTCTAATTTATCCATTAAGTACTGGATAACCGGTTTCTTATTTATCTTAAGTAAAGGCTTGGGGAAATTTTTGGTATACGGATAAAGGCGCGTGCCGTAACCCGCAGCCAGAATTAAAACTTTCATAGTCCGCTTCACTGCAAAATCTCTTTAAGTTTAGCCTGCATAAATGTCACTACAGCCTTGGTAGTGGATAAACCAAGCGCCTCATTAGCAATGTTCTTTGCATGTTCATAGGTGACGGAACGGATAATATATTTTATCTGAGGGATGGCCAAAGACGGTATGCTGAATTCATCAAGGCCTAAACCTAAAAGAACTAAAGAAAAAATTTCATCCGATGCCATTTCCCCGCACATCCCCACCCAGATATTATTCTCATGAGCGGCATCAATGATCCTCTTTACCATCCTCAATACCGCAGGATGTGCCGGCTCATACAGATAGGCGACTTTCTCATTAGCGCGGTCAACCGCCAATGAGTATTGGATAAGGTCGTTTGTGCCGATACTAAAGAAATCCGCTTCCTTGGATAAAAGATCAGCGGTCATCGCCGCTGAAGGCACCTCGATCATTACTCCGACCTGGATATTTTCATCAAAAGAGCTGCCTTCTTTCCTTAGCTCCTCTTTACATTCCTCCAGAATCGTATTCGCCTGTTTCAACTCTTCAATTCCGGAAATCATCGGATACATGAGTTTCAACTTTCCGAAAGCCGAGGCACGCAGTATTGCACGCAGTTGTACTTTAAATACATCCGGACGCGCCAGGCAGAATCTGATAGCACGCCAGCCGAGGAATGGCTGTATCTCTTTAGGCATCTCAAATTGTGATAAAAATTTGTCGCCGCCTAAATCCAGGGTGCGGATAATCACGTGGTCCGGATTCATGGCCTCTGCAACATATTTATAGGCCTGGAAATGCTCCTCTTCAGTGGGAGCGTCTTTTCTATTCATATAAAAAAATTCGGTACGGTAAAGCCCTATGCCTTTAGCGCCGTGAGTTTTCACTGAAGGAACTTCATTGGGTAATTCTATATTAGCGGCTATATCGATGTTCCTGCCGTCAAGCGTAACAGCGGGCAGGTCTTTTACCGCAAGGAACCTCTCTGCAACCCCTTTTAATTTTTCCCCTTCTTCCCGGTAAATACGCAGCGTGTCTTCGTCGGGATTGACAATGACGATCCCCATACTTCCGTCTACTATTAACGTATCACCGGTTTGAATTTTTGCGGTGGCTTCCACTGTCCCAACGACTGCGGGAATCTCCAAGGACTTAGCCATGATTGCCGTATGCGAAGTCTTGCCTCCGATATCGGTAACAAAAGCAACCACCACTTCTTTTTGCATTGCCGCGGTATCCGAGGGGGAAAGGTCATGTGCTACCACAACCACCTGCTCTTTTAAATCCTTTAATCCCTTATGTTCTTTTCCCAGAAGATTCCGCAATATCCTTTTACCCACATCATTTAAATCGGCGGTGCGTTCTCTTAAATACTCGTCCTCGATCCTGGAAAATACTTCGATATATTTCTTTAAGACCTCGGAAAATATATAAGCCACATTTATCTGTTCTTTCTTAAGCCGGGAGATTATCTCCTCAATAAGCATGCGGTCCTCTAAAACGAGCAGATGCGCATCAAAAATCTGGGCCTCCTCCTGCCCCATATCCTGGGCAATCCTCTTCTGCAATTCTATAATTTCTTTGCGGGTGGCAATCAGTGCTTCCTCAAAAAGTTGTATCTGAAGAGGGATTTCATCGGGACGTATCGGCTCTTTGGGAATCACAAATTCTTCCTTGCCGATTCTATAAGCCCTGGCAGTGTTTATCCCGGGGGCTGCCGCTATACCTTTAAGTGTAATCATTGTTGCGTCTCTTTGGTTATAATCTTTTCTAACTCCGATATCGCCAGTTCCGCATCTTTACCCTCGGCCTCAATAACGATATGGCTGCCCTGCTCTGCGCCCAGCATAAGTATTCCCATGATAGATTTGCCGTTTACCTTTTCTTCGTCCCGGCTTACCGTTATGCGCGAATCAAATTTATTGGCAATCTGCACAAACAGCGCTGCCGGACGGGCATGCAGCCCCTGTTTATTGTTTACAATCAGTTTTTTCTTCACTAAAGCCATTTAATTATTACCTCTTAAATCTCCTCCAAGAACCCTAAAATTATCTTTGCCAGTTTCAAGGGGTCGTGCCTGACCATATTCTCGGAAAGCAAGACGATATCATCTCCAATCACACGATACCCCATACTTTCGATATTTTTACTGTCATTGACTACAGGATAAGCTTTTTCTCCCTCATAACGCTTCAATATATTAGGCGGAATTTTCCCCGTATTTACAATGCAATAATCGATTATCCGCGGATGGCTGTGTTCTACAAGGCTTTTTACATGTCCGCATGCGGAATAACCGTCTGTCTCGCCAAGCTGGGTCATTACGTTACACACATAAACCTTAACCGCCTTTGATGCTACAATGGCATCCGTAATCTCTTTTATCAAAAGGTTAGGTATAATACTGGTATAAAGTGAACCCGGGCCCAGGATAAGAAGTTCTGCCTCTTCTATTGCCTTTATTGCCTCGGGAGCTGCCTGTGGCTGAGCGGGCCTAAGAGAAACCCTGTTTATCGGCTTATGGGCCAAAGGAATATTAAATTCCCCCTCGGTCGTTGAACCGTCTTTATGCTGGGCCGTTAATATCACGTTGTCTAAAGTCGAAGGAATCACCTGACCCCTTAAAGCCAAGACCTTGCTTGTTTCTCTGATTGCCTTCTCAAAATCCCCGGTTAATCTGGTCATTACCGTGATAAAAAGATTACCAAAACTGTGGCCTGCTAATTCCGAACCGGTATCAAAGCGGAACTGGAATAAATCGCGCATCATGGTTGAAGCATCAGCCAGAGCCACTAAACAGTTGCGTATATCCCCGGGCGGCAATATGTCGAATTGCTGCCTTAAGCGTCCGGATGAACCGCCGTCATCGGCAACCGTAACTATTGCCGAAATATTAGAGCTGTATTCTTTAATACCGCTCAAAAGCGTCGCTAATCCTGTGCCTCCGCCTAAAGCAACAATCTTAGGCCCCCGTGAAAGCTGCTTTCTCTGATAGAGTATATCTACCAACTCAGTCTGTTTCGAAGAAGGTATAACCGCATTGATGAAAGAACTCATCAGCCGTTTGATACCTAAGATTAAAATGATAATGCCTGAAACACAAACAATTATATCTAATATTTGCAGTATAAATAAATCTTCGCTGCGTAAACCGATTGCGCCGACAACTAACAGGATTACTCCAAAAGCGCTTAAACCTATCCAGCGTTTTATGCCTATGCCGGGGTAAAGCCACATGAAAAAGCGCTTTAACTTGGTAATCATTCTGCCTTCCGGATTAAATCTTTTCGTCTTCCTGGCTTATTACTTTTATGATTGATTTGTCGTCGGAGCAGTTACGGAGGTTATCTCGGAAATATTTATCTTTAAAAAGACGGGAAATCCGCGCCAATGCCTTTAAGTGGGGGCCGGCAGAATCCTGGGCTGCCAATAATAAAAAGAAAATATAGACAGGTTCGCCGTCCAGGGAATCGAAATCAACGCCTTTTTTAGAAAGGGCAAAGGCTCCGACTAGCTTACCTACGCAGTCTGATTTCGCGTGCGGTATTGCAATACCCTGCCCGATAGCCGTGGAACCTAAAGATTCCCTTTCCAGCAAGGCATCTATAATTTTGCTGCGGTGGGATTTATCCAATTCTTGCGCGGTGATTAATAAATCAACCAGTTCTCTAATCACATCTTCTTTTTTTGTAGATTTAAGGTCTGCCAGGATTGCTTTTTTGGCTAAAAAATCCATAATCTTCATAATTTCTCTCCTTTTTCAATTATCTTAGATGAAACCCGGTCTCTTTAACCTTTGTAACTTCTTAAGAGCGGGAGACGGGGGTCGAACCCGCGACAACTACCTTGGCAAGGTAGCGCTCTACCAACTGAGCTACTCCCGCGTACTGTCCCATCTTTGGGGTCAGACCCCGCAATAGGGGGTCTGACCCCAACAGTCCTGCCTCTAAGTGCGGACGGAGGGAGTTGAACCCCCAAGGGTTGCCCCACAAGGTCCTAAGCCTTGCGTGTCTGCCAGTTTCACCACGTCCGCCCTGGAAAGAGCTATATTTGTCCGGGAAAGAACTTAATGCACTCCGCTCGCTATTTTGCTTGTCGCAAAATTACGCTCGCTTGAGTGCACTAAAATTTTCCCTTGTCGTGAAAATTTTAGTGAGCCTCCCGCGGCTCGAACGCGGCACACCCACCTTAAACATTTACGTTAACTGTATGTCGCCATACAGATCAGACTATCCCATCTCCCGACCTATAAAACAATAGGGAGTCTTGATTATAGTCGTTGAACCTTCCCTTAACTTAAAAATTAAAGGCTTGGCTGCGGATTATCTGCATTCAAGAATTGTTACTCTATTTTAGAGTATCTTGAAATACCCCAGATTTTCCCGCAATTTACAAGATTTATCACTATTAGTTACCTAACAGCGCCCCCTTATATTGAGGGTGGTGCTCTACCAGATGAGCTAGAGGCCCAAAATCAATCTTATAATTTCTATTGTCAATGAACAAAATTAAAACTCTGTTATTTCTTTCTCTTTGTTCTTAAGAATCTCGTCAATCTTAGCGATGTATTTATCGACAAGTTTCTGCAACTCATCGACACCGCGGAATTTATCGTCTTCGGATATAGCCTTATCTTTTTCTAATTTCTCAAGTTGGGTCTTTGCTTCATGGCGGATTGTACGCAGGGAAACTCTGCCTTCCTCAGCCATCTTATGTACAATCTTAGCTAACTCCAAACGTCGCTCTTTGGATAAAGACGGTACTGCCAGCCTTATCAACTTGCCGTTATTAGAGGGCATAATTCCTAAATTGGATTTCATTATTGCCTTTTCAATCTCAGGGATTGCCTGGGGGTCCCAAGGCTGAATTACCAACATATGCGCATCGGCTGTGGAAATCGAGGCTAAAGTTTTCAGCATAGTAGGAGTGCCATAATAATCGATATGCAAGCCTTCAACAAGTGCCGGATTAGCTCTTCCTGTCCTTACTTCACCAAATTCTCTCATTACGAATTCAATGGATTTTTTTAACTTTTCTTCGGCATCGTGCAAAACCTCTCTAACCGTCATAGATATCCCTCCCGACAACAAATTATCTTACAATTGTCCCTATCTTTTGCCCTGTGACAACACGCTTGATATTGCCTTCTTTATTGAGATTAAAAACAATAATGGGCAATTTATTATCCATACATAGACTTACGGCAGTGGCATCCATAACCTTAAGACATTTTTTCAAAACATCTATGTATTTTAAACTTCCGTATTTCCTGGCGCCTTTTACTTTCATCGGGTCGGCGGAATAAACACCGTCTACCTTAGTGCCTTTTAGTATTACATCCGCATTTATCTCTATAGCCCTGAGCGCTGCTGCTGTATCGGTGGTAAAATAGGGATTACCTGTTCCCGCCACAAATATCAGGACTCTTCCTTTTTCCAAATGCCTTATCGCCCTTCTTCGGATGTAGGGTTCAGCAATTTTCTGCATCTCTATTGCCGTTATCACCCGCGTCGGCAAACCCATTTTTTCCAGCACATTCTGCAGGGCCAGCCCATTGATGATTGTAGCGAGCATTCCCATATGGTCCGCTACCACCCTGTCCATATCTAATCCTAAAGAAGCAATGTTCTCCTGCCCGCGGAAAATATTGCCGCCGCCCAAAACCAGGGCCACATCTACACCTAAATTGCGTATCTCTTTTATCTGGCGGGAGATTGAAACCAAAACAGAACTATCTATGCCGTGGGATTTTTTACCCTGCAGGGCTTCACCGCTTAATTTTAAAACTATTCTTTTATATACAGGCCCGGTACTCATCATTCGCCAAGTTTATAACGTATGAATCTACGGATGACAATATGTTCACTGAATTTGGCTATAAGACTGCCTAAGTAATCTTTTATGGTAATGGCCGGGTCTTTCACAAAAACCTGTTCTAACAGACAATTGTCTTTAAAGAATAGCTCTTTATCCTGTTCTTTATCAAGGACATCTGCCGGCACATCTTCTCTTTTTATGTATAAGGGATTAGAGGCGGTAATCTGCATGGCTATATCTTTGGTGAATTGCCCAAAGGCCTCATTCTTGGCCACGAAATCTGTCTCGCAATTAACCTCCAATAAAACTCCTATCTTATTGCCCATATGCACATATGCCTCGATTCTTCCCTCTTGAGACTGCTTATCCTGTTTTTTTGCGGCCATCTCCAATCCGCGCTTGCGCAGTAACCCAATCGCTTTCTTAATGTCTCCGTCCGAATCATGTAATGCCTTTTTACATTCGGCAATACTGGCCGAACTTAGGTTTCTTAATTCCTTGATTGCATCCACTGATATTTTCATATAAATTAGCCTTTCTTTCTTGTCCTGGGCCTTTCCTGTGCTGGCTGGTCTAAATGGCTTTTTTTGCTAACCTTGGTATCTTCTTTTACGGGATCTATTGTCTCGATAATTTCCTCAAGCTCTTTTATCCTCATCTCCTCCTCAGGGACTACAACCGGAAGCTCTCCCTGCTCCTGTCCTGTCTTTATAGCCACCCCTTCATGAGAAAGATAAGAAAGGAATCTCTTTCTGCCTTCGATAACACTATCAGCAATAAAGCTGGTAATTATCCGGATGGATTTAGTAGCATCGTCATTACCGGCAATAGGATAATCAATTAAATCCGGGTCGGAATTGGTATCGATTAAACCTATTAAAGCTATGGATAACTTTTTAGCCTCTTTAACCGCTGTATCCTCTTTCTTGGTATCCACGACAAACATTGCCTTTGGCATACGCTCCATAGCGACGATTCCTGAAAAATTCTTCTTCAACTTTGCCAATTTCTTTTCCAGGAGCGATACTTCTTTTTTGGTAAGTTTTTCAAAAGTACCGTCTTCTTTCATCGTCTCTATTTCTTTGAGGCGGTTGATACTTTTCTTTATGGTTGCAAAGTTAGTAAGCATTCCGCCCGGCCAGCGCTCGGTCACATAAAACATCCCGCTGCGAATTGCCTCCTGCTGAACAACCTCCTGCGCCTGTTTTTTTGTTCCCACAAAGAGCACCGATTCACCTTTTGAGGTTATATCCAGTAAGAAATCCCGGGCACGGTTAAGAGACTCTTCGGTCTTTTCCAGGTCTATTATGTAAATACCGCTTCTCTCGCCAAAGATAAATTTCTTCATCTTGGGGTTCCAGCGTGAAGTCTTGTGGCCGAAGTGTACTCCGGCTTCCAAAAGTTGTTTGATTAATTCAGATGGCAATTTAACTCCTCCTTGTGTACAGACACACACCGACGCAATTCCTCATAAGCGTCGGGTGTCATCTTTAGCCCTCCTGACACAAACCACTCTTGTTGTTTATCAGAGTGCTGTCTAAAAAAAGGGCTTTTATCCTGCATTTTTAGCCTAAAATAAAAGAAACTGTTCACCATTGACAGTTTGACTCCCCAGGCTAGTTTATAGAGTATACCATATTTTTCTTAATATGCAACTATTTTTCTAAACTTTAACTCGTTAAAATATATAACTATACGTATATAAAGCCTTTTATGCAACAATTTCTTAAAACCCTTGACAAAAGGTCATTTTAGGGTATACTTCTTAGGCACAGATGATTGCGGATGAAATACCGCAGGTGGTCACTGATTAATTATCTGCGATAATCGGCGTTTATAAAAGGAGTTACATAAAATGTTTAAAAAATGCGCTATATGCGGTAAAGGGCCGCTTACCGGCAAGACTGTGGTGAGAAAAGGTCTGGCTAAAAAGAAAGGCGGGACCGGCAGCAAAATAGTCCGTTCTACGAAGCGTAAATTTCTTCCCAATCTGCAAAAACTGCGGATTTTAATGGCTAATCACGTCCGTAAGGTCTATATCTGCACTAAATGCATCAAAAAAGGGAAGTTTCAAAAAGCCTAAGCCGCGACCTATTTCAGGAAAATTTCTTTTATCTCCAGAAGAATAGATTCCTCGCCCCTCCAAGTGTCTACTCCGGGGGTGTATGCCAAATCAAAGCCATCTGCCGCGACTAAGCTCTCTCTAAGATTACCCATACCAAAACCTATTGCAGGATAAGTAAGCTCACCGTCAGTCACCCAGAATTTCAAGGTATCGTTGCTGAAAATACGAGGCTGTCCTTTAAGCTTAAGATTTCTGGTATAAAATAAGGGTTCGGGATTACCCGCGCCAAATGGCTCTAAATTCTCTAATTCCCTGATAAAACCCTCATTCAAATCAGACAGGCCTAATATCATATCAATATCTAAACTGGGAATTAAATCTTCCAGGCGTAAGCTCTTATTGGCAAAACTATTAATTTTATTTTTGAACTCTTCTATATTATCCTGCGGAATAACCATTCCGATGGCATATTGATGTCCGCCGAAATTTTCAAGCAGCCCGCTGCATTCCAGAAGGCCGTTGAATAAATGAAAATTTTTTATAGACCGCCCGGAGCCTCTGCATAAACCGCCGTTTAAGGATATCAGGATTGCCGGCCGGTAAAATCTATCCGCCAGTTTTGCCGCCACTATTCCCAAAACGCCCAAGTGCCAGCCTTCTTTTGCTACGACCATGACTTTTTGTTCTTTAAAATTAATCTCTTTATTAATCAACTCCTGGGCCTCTTTCAAGATTTCATTTTCTATCTTTTGACGCTGGCGATTGTGTGTTTCCATGGTCCTGGCTAGTATCCGCGCCTCTTGGAGGTCCCGGCTCATAAGTAAATTTAAAGCTGTCTCTGCTGTATCAAGACGGCCGCTGGCATTGATGCGGGGACCTAGAATAAAACTGACATAACCGGGCGTAATCTTTTTATTTTTAATGCCGCTCGATTCTATGAGAGTTTTTAAACCTAAACGTTCAGTCCGGCAAACTCTCTCAAGCCCCTCCCTTGCAATTATACGGTTCTCACCGGTTAAAGGGACTGAATCGGCAATCGTTCCCAGAGAAACCAGGTCCAAATCTTCCTGGAGAGGTTCTCCCGAAACCGCCTGGCAGAGTTTATAAGCCACACCCACACCGGCTAAGTCTCTGTATTTATAACCTGAAGCAGCAAGTTTTGGATTTATTACTGCCGAAGCATAATTTGCGGTATCAGAACTACCCGGCTCATGATGGTCGGTAACTATAACCTCTATATGCTGGCGTCTTAATTCTCTTATTGGGCTTACGCTATTTGTGCCGCAGTCGGCGGTAATAAGGAGTTTTACGTTCTTCTCTTTGGCGGTCTTTACGATTGTTTGATTTAAACCGTAACCTTCTTTTATCCGATGGGGTATGTAATGAATTACCTCCATCCCCATTTTTAAAAGGGTTGACTTTAACAAGACAAGAGAAGTGATACCGTCTACGTCATAATCGCCATAGACCATCACTTTTTCATTGTCCTTGGCGGATTTTTTAATAAGATTTACCGCTAAACGCATATCCGAAAAAGAAAAAGGGTCGAGCAGGTGCTCCAATGTCGCATCTAAGAATTTATGCGCCTCGGGTATACTTTGGATGCCGCGGTTTAAGAGCAGTTGGGCAGTGATTTTTGAAATACCAAACTCATGACTTAAGGTATCCTGCAGAGATATATCGGGCGTGGCTATATTTAATATTTTGTGGGAATACATATTTTGACTCTTATTCACATTTGCTCTGGTGCGCTGACCCCCAGTAACTTAAGACCCGTGGCAAGGATAATTTTAGCAGCAGAAATCAGATATAGTCTTGCCTGGGTTAATCCGGCGTCGTCTCCCAATACGCGGTGGCGGTCATAAAAGCGGTGAAAGACCTCGGCGACTTCCTGCAGATATACCGCCAGCATATAAGGATCAAGAGTTAAATAACAGACATTCAATATATAAGAGAACTGCCAGAGTTTCTTTATTAAATCTATTTCTTCTTTCTCTTTTAAGAAAGAAAAATCCGCGTTTTCGAACTTGCCAACGGGTAAACTGCTGCGCAAAATACTGCTTATCCTGGCATGGGCATATTGAATATAGTAAACCGGATTTTCCGGAGTTTGTTTCTTGGCGGTCTCCAAATCAAAAGCCAAGTGGCTTGAGGTGCGCCGCATCAGGAAAAAGAACCTGGAAGCATCGACTCCCACCTCATCCAAGACCTCTCTTAAGGTGATATATTGGCCGCGCCTGGTGGACATCTCGACTGGCTTGCCTTCTCTAAAAATCGAAGCCAGCTGCACGATGATAATTTTGAGAGAGTCCGGATCTTTATCCATGGCTTTCACCGCTGCCTTAAGCCTGTTGATATAGCCGTGATGGTCTGGGCCCCAGAGATTAATCAAAAGATTAAAGCCGCGTTTATACTTATCTTCGTGATAGGCAATATCCGGGGCAAGGTAGGTATAGGAACCGTCGCTTTTTAAGACCACCCTATCCTTGTCATCTCCGAAACCGGTAGACTTAAACCATAAAGCCCCTTCCTGTTCGTATAAAAATCCCTTTTCCTTAAAAGAGTCCAAAGCTTTCTTTATCTTACCGCTCTTTCTTAACTCTTTCTGGCTATACCAGCAGTCAAATTTCACTCCGAAATCCTGCAGTTCTTTTTCTATGGTCGCTAAAATTTTCTTTACCCCATACTCGGAGAAATCTTCAATCTTTAATTTCTTCTCTTTTATTTCCCCGGCTATATCGATGATGTAATCCCCCTGATAGAAGTTTTCCGGGAATTCAATCTTTTGCCCGTTTATCTCTTTAAACCTTAGTTCTATGGAATTGCCCAGAATATTGATTTGATTACCTTCATCATTAAGATAGTATTCCTTCTTGACCCTAAAACCCAGGAAAGAAAATATGTTCGCCAGGGCATCTCCCACCGCTGCCTGACGGGCATGAGCCACAGATAAAGGGCCGGTGGGATTGGCGCTGACAAATTCAATAAGCACAGATTCTCCGCGGCCGAAATCTTTTTTTGCAAAATCTTCTCTTTTGGAAAGGATATCCCGCAATACTTCATGAAAATATCTGTCATTTAAATAAAAATTAATAAATCCTGCGCCTTCGGCCTTCACCTCTTGAACATAATCTTTTACGGGATATTCAGGGAGGGATTTGTTTATCGCCTCTACAATATTTTGGGAAACCGTTTTGGCCGGCTGTTTGGTAATACTTGCCAGTTTTAAAGCGATATTATTAGAGATATCCCCGAATCCCGAGGAAAGGAAAAACTCCAGTTTTCTATCAAGAGGCGGCAGGTCCTGCAAGCCTAAATCCTTCAATGCTTGTTTTATTAACTCTTTAAGGGGATCTTGGATATCGTTCTTCATGAAAAGAAGTCCGGGGTCTGACCCCGGACGGTAGGAACTATCTTTTGGTGATTCTTACTCTCTTGGCGTCAGACCAGAGATGCTCTAAAGAATAAAACTCTCTCATAGGTTTATAAAAAATATGCGCCACGACGCTGGAGTAATCCAGGACTAACCACCCGGATTCATCGTTGGCTGGCAACCTCGAGAGAGATTTTATTTTTTCTTTCTCTAAATCTTCCTGTATAGCTTGCGCAATCGCATTCACCTGCCGCAAGGAAGCACCGCTTGCGATAACAAAATAATCGCAGAAACTGCACACTGCGCGCATATCCAAAATGACTGGCTTCAGGGCTTTCTTTTCTTTAGCGGCGAAAGCAATCCTTAAGGCTATTTTTTTCGGGTCAATATTAACCTGGCTCCTTTGGTTCTTTTGGAATGCTTAAGATATCTTTTATATCTATCGTATAAAAACTATTTCTTTCCCATAATTCTATACATCCCGGTGCCGCAATCAGGACATTTACCCTTTAGGGCAGCACGGCCGTTTTTCATAGTAACTTTTTGTTCGTCTTTCATTTCTTTACTGCTCTTACATTTTACACAATATCCTGTTTCTGCCATTGTCACTCCTCCTTTGATATCACCCTATGCTTTGTTTCTCCTTGCGAAACAACCGGGTGAGCCTATCCATATTTGGAAATTCTACCACTATTTAATTACAGTGTCAATACAAAGCTGTACAATCAATTTTTATACATGCGCGGCCAGAAAACCGCACCCTTCAGGGTGCGGATGAACAATTGAGCCGCTTGAGTATTTCGCTCCGGGAAACCGCAGGCTTTAGCCTGCGGAGCTTCATTTGTGATTCCCCAAAGAGTATTCTTCCTCAATTTCACCCACGATTTCTTCAATCAGGTCTTCCAGGGTAACAATACCGAGAGTTTTTCTGTTTTCGTCAACCGCGATAGCGATCTGGATTTTTTCTACCTGGAATTTTCTTAAAAGCTCATTTACCCTCAAGGATGCAGATACATAATACGCCTCGTGTATCAGGTCCTGTAAGATAAACAGGGTTTTGTCCCTCAAAATATACAGGAGGTCACGGGCATAAATTATTCCCACGATATTATCAAGGGAATCCCGGTAAACCGGCAGCCTGGCATGGCCTTCTTCGACAAAGGTATCCAGGATATGCTCAGAAGTGGAATTTATGTTTACCGCCACCATTTTTTCTTTAGGAATCATTACGTCCTTTATCTTAATATCGCCGAATTCAAAAATACGCTGCAGCATTTTTCTTTCTTCATCGGTAAGGACTCCTTCTTCTTTACCGACTTCTATCATCAGCCGCAGCTCTTCTTCGGTAATCAAAGGCGACCTTTTGGGATGCTCTATTCTTAAGACCTTTAATATGATATCGCTTATCTTTATGAATATGCGCGTTAGCGGATTGATAATCTTTATATATACTTCCATTACCGGAGAAACAAAAAGCGCCATCTTTTCGGTATTTTTCAAAGCTAATATCTTGGGGATTATTTCACAAAAGACGAGGATGAAAAACGTAGAAACCAAAGTTGCCAGAATAACGCCCCACCTGCCGCCTATAATATTGACAAATATCGCCGAAACAATGACAGAAAAGGCGATATTCGCGAAATTGTTCCCGATTAAAATCCCTACAATAAATTTATCCGACTGCGTAATTAACCTGTGGATGCTTGCGCTTCTGTTTACTGCCCTGGCAAGCATATGGCGCAGGCGGATTTTGCTTAAGCCGACTATTGAGGTCTCAGACAGGGAAAAGAAAAACGACAGGACCGCAAAAATAAATAATAATAGCATTATTAAAGGCAAGGAAAATAGTGAGTTCATTTTATCTTGAGTAAAGCACTGATTATCTTTTCTTTCTGTTTTAAAGGACCGATAAGAGCGAGGTTGGTTTTCTCTTCCTTAAAAATAAGGCGGCTTACTTCAACCAAATCCGACAGTTTTACTTTCTCTATTTCTTTAATCACCTGTCTGAGCGTATAAGTCTTATCCAGGGTCAGGGTCGATTCGCCTATCCAGAGCATCTGGTCCATTGTATCTTCCAAAGCAATCATCAGCTGTCCCAGGTAAAATTCTTTTGCCCTCCTGAATTCATCGCTACTTACGGATTTATCCCTTACTTTGCGCAGTTCCTGAAAAATTAATTTTACTGTTTCTTCCACCTTATGATTATCGACGCCGGCGTGGACGATAAATGCCCCTGTATCCTTCAGGCGTTTAACCTGGGTGCCGATTTCATAGGCCAGCCCTCTTTTCTCGCGTATTTCATTAAACAAACGGCTGGAACTATTAGCGCCCAGTATAATATGTAAGAGAGACAACGCATATTTCAAAGGATGGTCTCTTTTTAAGCTGTGGAAACCCACGGCAAGATGCGTCTGCTCGGTATCTTTATGAAGCAATCCTAACTGGGCTTTAGTCTGTGCTTCTTGTGCACCGCAGAATTTATTGACTTTTCGGTCCTCAAGAAAACGGAAGTTTTTTCTTACTTTGTCTTCAAACCTGTCATGGTCAAGAAGTCCTGCGCCGCTTAATACGATATTCGGGGCAGTATAATAACTTTGTTTGTACGAATACATGTCCTGCCTCTTTATACCGCGTATGGATTCAGTTGAACCCAGGATACTCCTGCCTAATGGCTGATTCGGCCATAAAAGCCGGTCCAAGATATCGTAGACATAAGTCTGCGGCAGGTCTTTATACATTTTAATCTCTTCTAAAACAACTGTCCTTTCCCTTTCAATTTCTTCCCCGGGTAAACTCGGATTTATCACCATATCCGACAGGATGCTCAATGCTAAATCCAAATAACGCGCCGGTATTTTTACCAGATAACAAGTCGCTTCTTCCAGAGTAAAACCGTTAAAAGACCCTCCCACCCCTTCAATTGACTCTTTTATTTTCTGACAGGAGTAATTTTTGGTGCCCTTAAAAACCAGGTGTTCCAGGAAATGGCTGATACCGGAAAATTTAGGGGTTTCAAATCTGGAGCCTGTGTTTATCCAGATCCCGATGGCCAGGGACTGCTTATCCTTCATCGGACAGCTGACTATCCTTACTCCGTTATCAAGAACTGTTTTGTTGTACACTTATTAGCCTTTCAACCCGGTTACAAACCTTCCTACTCTTTTAACCAGATCGGCCCTGCCGATATTCTCTTTAATCTTCTTAATAACCGCGCTTCCTACTATAACACCGTCGGAAAATTCCCGGATCTGTTTTACCTGTTTATGTGTGGAAACTCCGAAACCCACACATACAGGTTTTGAAGTATGTCTTCTAATTAACTTTACGTGTTCACTCAAATCCCCGGAAAGGCTTCGACGCATACCTGTTACCCCGGTCAGCGAAACATAATAAATAAATCCTCTGGATAGTTTAAGAATAAATTGCATGCGTTTTCCGCTGGTGGTAGGGGAAATAAAAAATATGGTATCCAGGTCTCCTTTATCTGCCAGACGGCTGAATTGCCGCCCTTCTTCAGGCGGAAGGTCGGGGACAATCACTCCATCCACTCCGGCAGAAGAAGCCTCTTTAATAAATCTCTCATGGCCCAGACAGAATATGGGATTATAGTATGACATAAGACAGATCGGTATATTGGTTTGACGGCGGACATTCTTTACCAGATTAAATACGTCTATCAAATTAATCTTTCTTGCTAATGCCGCTTGCGACGATTCCTGGATAACCGGGCCGTCAGCCAGAGGATCCGAGAAAGGTATGCCTAATTCTATAATGTCTACGCCGATTTTAGAAAATTCCAGGATAAGCCTGCGGGTAATATCAAGGCTGGGATAGCCGGCGGTGATGAAGACGATGAATGCCTTCTTGTGTTGCTCCTTGAGTTCTTTGAATTTTAAGTCAATACGGTTCATATATTATTCTGATAAACTTTAAGCCATCAGCTTTCAGTCTTCAGCTCTCAGCCAAAACAAGAAAAAATTAAAGGTTTAGCTGAAAGCCGATAGCTGACAGCTGACAGCTTATACGATATCCAGTAGAGGCATAACGATATCCATATCCTTATCGCCCCTGCCGGAAAGACAGACGATAACAACGGAATTCTTTTTTATCTTTTTGCTTAAGATTTTTAAATAACCAATCGCATGCGCTGATTCTAAGGCAGGGATAATTCCTTCGGTCCGGGAAAGCAGCCGAAAACCCTCTAATGCATCTTTATCGCATAAAGCCGCATAGGAAGCCCGCCCTGTCTTTTTATAAAACGCATGTTCTGGCCCTACTCCGGGGTAATCCAACCCTGCGGCAACGGAATGTGTCTGCCTGATCTGTCCAAATTTATCTTCCAGCAAATACGATTTTGCTCCGTGCAACACACCGATATCGTTAGTCACCAAAGTTGCGGCATGCTTTCCGGTATGTAAACCCCGGCCGCCGGCTTCCACGCCGATAAACTTAACCTTCCTGTTTTTAAAGAAAGGATAAAACAGGCCCATCGCATTGCTCCCCCCGCCCACACAGGCTACTAAATAATCGGGCAGCCTGCCTTCTTTTTCTAAAATCTGTCTGCGTGCCTCTTGGCCGATTACGGATTGAAAGTCTCTCACTAATAAAGGATAGGGATGAGGGCCGGCAACAGAACCGAAAATATAGAAAGTATCCCTCACATTCGTCACCCAGTCCCTGAGCGCTTCATTGATTGCGTCTTTCAAAGTCTTTGAGCCGGTTTTAACCGGAATAACCTCTGCGCCCAGTAATTTCATGCGATAGACATTCAATTTCTGCCTTTGGATATCCTCTTCACCCATGTAAATGACGCATTCCATCCCGAATAATGCTGCCACCGTTGCAGTCGCCACCCCGTGCTGGCCGGCGCCTGTCTCAGCGATAACACGTGTTTTTTTCATACGCCTGGCAAGAAGAGCCTGGCCTAAGGTATTATTTATTTTATGCGCGCCGGTGTGAAGCAGGTCTTCTCTTTTCAGATAAACCTTAATTTTACCCAGGTAACGGCTTAAATTTTTCGCCAGGTACAAAGGTGTGGGACGGCCGGCATATTCTTTAAGATAATAACACAATTCCTTTTTAAAGTTTGAGTCGTTCTTTACCTTCTTATATTCTCTCTCTAATGCGTCCAAGGCGTAAACAAGGGTCTCGGGAACGAACCTTCCTCCAAAATCGCCAAAATACCCTTTTTTATCAGGTAACATATGCCCTCAAATTTCCCTCTATAGAATTAGTCAGTAAATTTGACTTGCTACTTAAGTCGGTTAAAACTATTGTGATTCTTCTGCAGCAACCTTAAGTTGCAGGTAACAAGGGATAGACTCTAAGTCAGTTTTAGGGTTCCGGTAACTTATTCTTAAATAGCTCGGAACAACGCTAAAATTATACCCGTTATTAAAAGCAGCGATGGCATAGAAACTGGTATCAATAAACCTTTCCCACCAGAAAGCGGCTGTTTCGGCCTGGTCATCCCGCCAATCTCCCCATCCGCCTATTGCGCCGTTCTCATCTACTCTAGTCTGCCATAATCCGCTTTTTAATGCCCAATCAAGAGCGGGTATATAATATTCCTTTTGCCCCAGATCCCGCCAGCATAAGACAGCCTGAAAAGAAAATCCCGGAGATTTCCTGGATTTATTCAAGCCCTCATCTCCGACACAGCTATAGTCTTGCTGCTGTAAATTTTTATGAATCCACTCGCCTACTGCATTCCGGTTTACTCCGTAAGCCGGCAAATCCATCATCTGCGGCGCATAATTTATCCAGTCATGATACATTATATCTACGGGCTCGTTTTTCTCGTCAACAACGCGGTACCAGACGCCGCAATCAGGATCAGCGGGATTCTTGATATAGAGTATAGAATCTATCCCTATAATAATTTTCCTTGCCGCATTTGCGCAAAAAAGCGCAAATTTATAATCCTCGCTGTTAATCGCCCATATCTCAGCTGCCTTTAACGCCTGGTAAGCATATGAATTATCCGATGTCCAGCGCCAGCTTCTGAAATTCCCCTCGTCATCTTTACCTGCGCCCAGGAGATAACCGTCACCGCCGTTTTTCTGACAGGCTATCAGGTACCCCGCTGCCTTTTTCATTGCGGCGTATCTTTGCGGTTGGAAACCCAGATGATAAAGTGCAATCATTACTTCTGCGGTCTGAGCGGGTGATTTTGCTAATGCCTCTTTATTAGCCGGGTTAGCGGGTTTGCCCGGTTCGGCAAAATTATATTGGTTAAACCAGCCACCGTCGGTATCCTGCACCCTGATCAGATAATCAGCAGCCAATTGCGCCCTTTCCAAATAAAAGCCATCGCCTAATATATCGCAGGACTTAATCAATCCCAAGATAGCCATGGCGTTGGCGCGGGGGACAACCCAGGTGGGAGGACCGTAAAGATTATTTATACAACCATAGGCGGGGCTTTTGTCATCGTCAATAAACTGGCATCGCAGGATATAATCCGCTTCAATCTTCGCCATTTCTTTAAAATCTTCATAGCCATAAGCAGCAAAATTTAAAAAAAAGAAAAAAACGGACAAAATACAGATAATCCATTTTCTCCCAAGGACATCTCTTTTTAAATTCATGTCTACATATTATACTACAAAATTCCGGAAGTTAAATGAATTTCTGCAGCAAAAGTTATTTCTTTCTATAAGCATCAAGGTAAGAATCACAGTATATCTGTTTGTTTAAAATCAATTCCGCGGTAATCATTGCATCCATTAATTCTTTATCTTTGGGGTCAACTATTGCCGCATCCAGGCCAAAAGCAGTCGCCATGGTCAGAAACGTCCGGTTGATAATGCTCCTTGAACAGCTGCCCTGTGAAACATTGCTTAAACCCACTACGGTTTTCGGTTGAGGCTCGGAAATAATCTTAAAGTCGCGAATCGCCTCCAGTATATCCTTCATTTGCGCCTGGCTGACATTAACCGGCATTACAATCGGGTCCAGGTAAAGCTGCTCGATTGGGAATCCTGCTTCAGAACAAGCTGCCACTATAGTAGCAGCCAGTTCCAGCCTCTGGTCCTTATTCTGAGGAATCCCCTTTGCATCAATCGCAAGGCCTATAAGCTTGGCATTATACTGATTAGCCAGCGGGATCAGAACCGCAAGTTTCTGGGGGTCTGCGGTTGTGGAATTAATCATCACTTTATTCTTCATCAACTTTAATCCTGCCTCAATGACCTGTGGCTTACTTGAGTCCAGGACTAAAGTCTTATCGGTGACTTCCTGAATCACCTCTACTAACCATTGAATATCCGATATTGGATTTTTGGAACCGGGACCGCAGTTTACATCTAATGCGTCCGCACCCGCAGCTATCTGCTCGAGGGCGCATTTTTGGATGATCGTTTTATCCTTCTCTTTTATGGCCTTACCTATTGCTTGATACATTCCGTTAATTAACTCGCCGATTATGAACATGCCACTCCTTATTATATTATGTCACCAAGACACCATGTCACAATGTCACCAGTAGTGTCAAGTTTTTCAGTTTACAAGTCTAAACTGATAACGTGGTAACAACTGGTGACGTGGTGACTTGGTGACTATTTGTATAAATCTTCTATGTATTTATTGACCCTTTCCACTGCTCCGGGGTGGCGCATCACTAAAAGGTCAGCACCCGCCTGAATAAGGGCTGTGGCGGTAAGTGCCTCCCAGATTATACCGCGTTCTTTTTCCGGGCCAAACGAAGGAAATTCTTTGAAACTTGCCCTGGCTTCTTTTGCCCGCCAGGCTTCCTGCCCTACCAAACAAATAAAAGGCAGTGCCATCATTTTATCTCCCGACAATGCGGATAAACGCGCCCGTTCCATAATGGAATAGGCATATTCCAATCCATAACCCAGCGCACCGATGGTGGGATTAATGACAATCCGCTCTAAAGCAAGCCCTAAATCCGAAATAAGGATATTTAACTGTTTGGCGATATTTATATCTATAGGTGACTCTGCGATAATATTATGGCCGTCGGCTAATACCGCGGCAGTCAGAGTTTTATAATTATCCTGCACTGCGCTTCCTATAAGACAGCGTTCGCCTTTCGCTGCCTGACAACAAGCGGGTAAAACCAGATTATCTTTATCGTCGTCACCGCATCCTAATATAATTAAAGGGACATCTACTTTCTTCAACAAACCAGCTATAAGTTTTGCCTCTTCCTCGGGTGTCTTATTCCCAAAATCAGGATTGGCTCCCTGAAGTCTTATACAAATCATCTCGGCTTTGTATTCACGCACACATTTTTCCGCCCATGCGTAAGGGTCTGCGAACACATCCGCGTAAGCTTGCGCTAATTCCTGCGACCAATCCGCCGGTAGAATATCCCAGATTTCAAAAGCTACCCGCGGCTTGTTGGGAATCTGTCCCTCGGAAAATAAAAATGGAAGTCCGGTTTCTCCTCCCAATTTAATCGCCTGGCAACGGCTTCCGCCTTCCTGTTTAGTCGCACCGATAGTTACTTCACAAATTTTTCCCTGCCATTTCTCAAACATTAAGTCTATTGCCATGTTGTCAGATACCCCCTGTTATTATTTTATTATTTTTTCAAGCAGCTCAGCCATTGCCGCAAGAGGAGCTGCATTTTTCTCTAAACTAAACACCGAATTATTTTTGATACTTATCTCTGTTAACTGCGCATCTTCCGGAATCCGTCCTATATACTCAAGCCCCGTATGGTTTATCTTTTTCTGCCCCATTTCTTTATCCTGACGGTTGATAATCAATAATTTATTAGCCGCCTTTATTTTCAACTCATCTACCAGTTCACTGATTCTTCCTGCCGCGCGTAAGCCCGCGGCAGTCGAATCGGAAATCACCAGCAGTGCATTGGCTTTAGCTATGGTCTTGCGCGAAAGATGTTCCAGTCCCGCCTCATTGTCAATAACCACAAAATCATAATCTTTCATCAGCCTGTCCATCGTGTTTCTTAAAACATTATTCACGTAACAATAACAGCCCGGCCCTTCGGGCTTTCCCATTGTCAGCAGATCAAAACCTTCCTCTTCCTGAATGATAGTCTGAACCTGGTATTCTAAGAATCTATCTTTGGTCATACCTGCGGGAATTTTGTCCGGTTGCGCGGCAACTCCGTCAAGGACACCACTGATGGTTTCCTTGACTTTAACGCCTAAAAGCTCGGCGAGATTATTGTTGGGATCTGCATCAATCCCTAATACGGAACCTGCGTTGCGCTCTTTAAGCAGCCTGATGATTAAAGCCGAGACGGTGGTTTTTCCTGTCCCGCCTTTACCTGCTATTGCAATCGTAAAACCCATATTCGTTATTATATTTTAACACTTGGAAATTTATTCAAATCCGTATGCGGGAAAAACAAAGCTGCGATATATTCATCCATATATCCCGGCTCAACCGACAGTTCAAAATAAGTAATCTTCCTGGCAATCTCATCCGCCTTTTTCATAGCCTCATAAGATAAAAGTGTCTGGCGTGCCCCGGCTAATGAACTATTGCCGACAAAGATAAATCTGGATCTCTCTAAATCCGGCAACAACCCTATGTTTATGGCATTACCTACATCGATACAAGTGCCAAAACCGCCGGCGATGAAAATCTTCTTTATTTCCGCGAAATCCAGATTCATGTGTTTAACTAAGCTTGAGGCGGCAGAATAAATTGCCGCCTTGGACCTCTTGATGTTTTCAATATCATCTTCGGTAATCACGATATCAGCACTTATATCGCATTCGTTCTTAAATGCAACTATAAATTCCCGGGAGTCTTCGCCATCACGAATACGCGGGTGTTTAACCGTTTTTATCTTACCGTTCTTATCGAGTAAGCCCGCGCCTAACATCTGGGCAATGATATCAATATATCCTGAGCCGCATATACCCAGAGGCCTTGCTTCGCCGATAGTACTATAAGTAACTTTAAAATCATCAGGCGTAATCTTTACTCTCTGGATTGCTCCCTTGCTTGAACGCATGCCATAGCTTACGCCTGAGCCTTCAAAAGCCGGGCCTGCGGAGGCAGAAGCAGAAATAAGAAAATCCCGGTTGCCCAAAACTATCTCACCGTTGGTGCCGATATCAATTAAAATACTTAAATTTTCCGTATCGTCCAGGCCGCAGGATAAAACTCCTGCGGTAACATCTCCGCCTACATAGCTGGATACGCCGGGGACGCAGGATAAAAGGCCGCGGGGATTTATCTTTATACCGGCTTCCGCAGCCCGGATAGTAGGCACAAAATTTGCCGTGGGCACATAAGGCTCTCTCCTGATATATGTGGGTTCAACGCGTAACAAAAGATGCACCATCGTGGTATTACCGGCGCATAAAATGCAATTGACGTCATTAAGATCTATCTTGTGCTCCTGGATTAATTCCTGAATCATCTGATTCATCCCATCAATCACCGCGTGATGCAATTTTTCCAGGCCGTCCTGTTCCTGCGCATAAATAATCCGGGTGATAATATCGCTGCCGAAACTGGCTTGTTTGTTATAGCTGGCTTTTGTACCTAAAACTTTCTTAGTATTTAAATCTACTAACTGGCCGGAGATGGTGGTGGTTCCTATATCAAAACATAAACCAAAATTTTTATGGGCGGTATCTCCCGGCTCAATGAGCACTATTTCAGTTGTCCCGTTCCTTTTACCCAATGTCACGGTAATCTTCCAATCCGCAGAACGAAACAGCTCTCCTAATCGTCTGATATTCGCCAGCCCGGTCTGCATAATCGGGATATCCTGAATGCGGCGTATCTGCCGATAGAGCCTTTCCAAATCGCTGATTTTATCTTCTAAATCCGGCGGCGGTAATTCTAAATACAGTTTTGTCGCCAAAGGCGAATGCACAAAAATCTCTTCGCCTAAAACAGAGACAGCCGGTTCTACTTCTTCGGACTCTGAATAAAAACCCTTTAGCCTTAAATCTATCTCTTCAGGACTCAATTTTTCTAAATCTACCCTGGATTCAGCAGGAATCTCAACTTCCAAATCGCTATGGATGGTGGTAAGACAAGCAAGATACACCCCTTTTTTTCTTTCTTCCAAACTTAACCTGCCCGTGGGTTGGGTACTGACTTGTCCGCTTTTTAGGATTATCTTGCACCTGCCGCAGACACCGTCACCGCCGCAGCTGGAATTTATATAGACCCCCGCGGAAATAGCCGCAGAAAGGATGGTCTTGCCCTTTTCCACTTCCACTGTCTTGTTATCCGGATAAAATGTAACCTTGAATTTTTCCATAGGTATATTTTTCGTACTGTTCCCTGAAGTTATTTTAGGATTTTGCTTCCGCGCACTGAATTTTTTCGCCGTGCGCTACAGTTTACTCCTCACTTCCGGGCAGTATGCGTCTGGTAACGAAACCTCTCGTTCGGCGTAAACCCTTGCGCACTTTTGTCGAAAAAATTCTAATGTGCGCTCCAGCAAAACCCTAAAATTTCGCACGCTCCCAAATCCCTCCGCAAAATCTACCATCACCAGCAACCTTTTCTTGCCACAAGAATGACTTACTATCACTTACATAAGATTATTTTGTAGTAGATACCCCTGGAAAAATCTCGCTATCTTCATTCCTAAAAAACCTGCACTAATATTTGCGAGCGTTCCTATAAGCCATCTTTGTAAAGTATAAGTAGCAATTCTATTTTTGGCACCTACATATTCTAATGGATCAATACTATCTATTCTTTCAGGGAGTTTAATAATTGTGTTCCAGCATTCCCACTTTGAGGCCACCTTAAACCCTAACCAGATTCCAATAACCTCTGGTTTATTTATCCAAAATGAAAGAAAAGCTAGATAAGATTCCATAAAGCCTAAAATTATAGTATGCTTCTTTTCTTGCGCAGACAGCTTAAATACGTTTTCCCATTTCTCAGCAAGAATTCCTGCCGGAGGAATATATGCCCTGTCGTCTCTTATTTTTTCCATAGCATATTTTACACACAACGCCCAGAAAGATGTTATAAATATTCCTGCGATAAAATACATATTCCCCTCCAATTTAAATCTTATACCTATAAATGAATCTGGCGGTTTTCGAGCACTCGGCGATTTTGCGGGTGACGAGGCGTGTTTGAGCAGCACGTACGAAAATTTGAGCGGGCAGGGTTTGCCTCGTAACCAATGTGTCCAAGAGCGAAAATTTTCGCCGAGTGAGCATTTCCTCGCTGGGGAAATGCGAACGGTACTGCGAAAACATGCCTCGGCAGGACCCGCAAACTTGCTGTTTGCGAGCATACCGACAAATTCATTCACTACTGCAAATTTTTAAGGAACGACGGAATCCCGGCTGCTTCTTTGGGGCCGACCGCTACCTGCCAACCGGATTGTTCTTCCAAATCCCCGCTCATTACCGCCACATAACCGGGTATAATCAGCCGGTTATGCGAAACCATATTTTTTACACCTAATTTACTCAGTGAATCAGATATTTTTTCAGGCGTAAACTTCTCCGCTGCCCAGGCAGTCAAAACCGACATACCCTCAGTGTCCACGCTCATAATATACGACGGCACTTTACTTGCCTCTACTTCTCCCACAACAGTATAGTAAGTCAGAGAAAAATTAGTGGTGACTAACAGCGGAGATTTCTCATCTACAGCCCCTATTTTATAAACCTTTGGCTCAATCTGTAAAGGTTTCTGCGGATCTGTGTAAATATTCTGTCTTAAAGTAAGGAGCGAAAGGGCCTGCCAGTTCGAGAATCCTCTAATCAGAACAATGGAAGCATATTTTAAAATATAGGTTCCTGCCTTCAATACTTCTTCATAAGAATCTTCCGCTTCGACTATGACTAAAGAAGGATACCCCAGGCTGCGGATAGATTTCTTAAGCGCCAACCTGCGTATTTGGGTCAAATCCCAGAGCTTATCCTTAATTTTCTTTGCGCCGGTATCCAGGACCAAATCGGTTAAACCCTGTTTGCTTAATTCCTGGGTGAGAACGGAAATCCCCTCTAAATCTTTAGCGCGCACTACCAGGGGAAGCTGGAATTCTTTGGCTAATTGCGCAAAGTTTGTAAGATTACCGGAATCCGCCCCGTAAATCAACGGCCTCCTGTCCTTGCAAACGGCTAACGCTTCTTTTAACGCAAGCCTATCCTCCGACATTAATACCAATCCCAGTTCGGTATTATCAGAGATCTGCCTGACTACCTCAACAAACCTTTTTCCGTCTTTATTCTGTTTTATGGCAACCAGGTTTACGGAAAGCAGTTGTCCTACGCGTTCAAATTTCAAACCGTTAATTTTTTCTAAACTCTGTTTTATTTGGGAATCCGGCAAACTATCATCAATGATAAAACCCAGGCCGCAGGGATTACGGAATTTTTCTTCGTGGCGGAAAAGGACGGTTTCGTTGCCTATTTCCAATTTGTTATCTTGGCTTCCTATAACCACCGGCCTTATAGGCGGAAGGCTGGCTGCCTCTAATGCCTGTTTGACCTCCGCGCTGACATACGGGCATTTATCGATACTTACCGCCTTCTTGGCTAACTGCATGGCAAATGCTAAACAGGTTGGAAATCCGCATTCCTTGCAATTGGTCTTCGGTAATAACTTGTAGATATCTAATCCTGAAAGCGCCATTTTGTCAAAATATCTCCTTTCTTATAGTCCCGAATCATCCTATCTAAAATTCATTCCAGGATCTTAAAAGAATTAATAATTACCCTGGCCTGTTTTAAATAATTATCGTATTCTTTAAGTAAAGAGGTATAAGTGATGACATAAACCTTTTTACCGCTGATAAACGTTACCTGCATAAGTTTAAAAGTAGCCTCATTTACCGCAGATGTATACACCAATTTTTGGGCCTGCCTGCCGTTTATTTTTTCTTTCTTTTCTTCCAGAATCTTGACTTCGCCCAGGGATTTTAACAGCCTCTTTTTTGCCTGCGCATAGTACTTTTCTGTGTCAGCGGCAGCCTCATCCAAATCTTTAACCATAATATTCACATTCGATGCGAAAGAAAATTTTTTATCCTTTTTGGGCGATACAAAAAAAATAATGTTATTTAATTGTCTTAGCCCATAATCAGAAGGATACGTTACACTGTAGTTAAATTTATCGCTGACATATGTCTTGGCCTGCTGGGCGGCATACAATGAGGAAATAATTATAAGAGATACTATTATCATTGAAAAAAACAACGCGATCCTATGAGTTTTTCTCATCTTAACCCCCATTCTCTAATAGAATTCAATTCCTCTTTGCTGCTTTAATAAAATTTTTTACTTTTTTGTAATCTTTCTTACCGGGCTTTATCTCTAAAGAACTGGAAGCATCCACCCATTCGGGTTTAACGGCTTTTATCGCCTGCGAAACATTTTTTTCATTCAGCCCCCCTGACAAAAATATCGTTTTTTTTATGCCGCCGAGTTCCCGGGTTAATACTGACCAATCGAAAATTTTGCCCGTGCCTCCGATTTTTGATTTTACAAACGTATCAAAAAGATAAGCGAAAGTTTTATACTTTATCAATTGCTTTAAATCTATTTTGTTTCTCACCCTGAATACCTTGATTATCTTATAGTTAAAAAACCTCTGGCAGAATTCCGGCGATTCGTTACCGTGGAATTGCAGTATATTAAGGTTACACAATTCGGCTATTCTTTTTATTGTCTTTTCATGTAGATTTACAAACACACCAATCCTGATAGTGTCAGGTGGCAGAAGTCTAATAATATCCTTTGCCTTATGAGGACTGATATACCGCGGACTTTTTTTGTAAAACATAAACCCCAGTCCATCGCAGCCGGATTCGACGGCATTTATCGCATCTTCCAGGTTAGTTATACCGCATATCTTTACTTTGACCATAATACTACCAGCCCATTAGTTCCTGAATAGCCGCCTTCATGTCCTGAGCTTTTAAAATTGCCTCTCCCACGAGGACTGCGTTTACGCCTAAAATCTTTAAAAATAAAACATCCTGATAATTTTTAATCCCGCTTTCTACGACTACGGTCCTGTCTTTAGGAATTAAGGGGAAGAGTTTCTCCGTGGTCTTGGGGTCAAGCTCCGGGGTATGTAAATCACGGTTGTTTAACCCCAAGGCAAACGCAACGGTTTTGTTTTGTTTTAAACTGAGCACCTTTTTCAATTCTTTTTCTGTATGTGATTCGACCAGGCAATCCAGCCCCAGATTGTCTGCCAATACAATCAATTCACTCAGATTCTCTTTGGATAATAAATCTGCAATGAGAAGAATGGCGTCCGCTCCGAATAAACGCGATTCATAGACCTGATACGGCTCCAAAATAAAATCCTTCCTTAATACAGGCAAATCCACGCCAGACTTCGCTTCGTTTATATGCGTGAGGCTTCCGCCAAAGAAATCCTCTTCGGTTAATACGGAAATCGCCTGGGCACCCGCATCCTTATAAATCGCAGCTATATCTTTAGGATTGAAACTTTCGCAGATTAAACCTTGCGAAGGAGATTGCTTCTTTATTTCGGCTATAAGAGTAATTGCCCGCGGCTTGTTTATGGCTTCTATAAACGGCCTGGCAGGAGATAAATCCGCTATCTTATTCTTCAGCTCCTCCTCTGGTAATGACTGTTTTGCTAACGTGAGCCTTTCTTTTTTCTTAGCTACTATCTCTTTTAATTTATCTATCTTTGCCACCTGGAGCGCATCCTTTCTAGAAGCCGATGCTTAAGAGTTGTTTCCCCGCGAGTATTCCTTCAGTAATGCCAATTTCTTCAGCGCCCTTCCCGAATCTATTGCTTCAGAAGCCAGATTTATCCCTTCTTTTATGGACTTTACCTTATCCGCCGCGTATAATGCTGCAGCGGCATTTAACAGGACTATATCCGTCTTTGAGCCGGGCTTTCCATTCAACACCTCAAGCATAATCTGGACATTATCTGAGATATTACCTCCCAGTAAATCCTCTACACGTGCTTTTTTAAATCCAAAATCCTCAGGGGTAATTTCATAACTGTTTAATACGCCGTTACGGAACTCAGAAATTATAGTCTGGGTGGTCGTAGTTATCTCATCAAGCCCGTCTTTACCGTGCACTACCAGCACATGGTTTATTCCCATATTACCTAAAACTTTAGCTAATGTTTCGGTTAGAGAAGGCTCAAATACCCCGATCAATTGATGTGTTGCTCCCGCAGGATTACACAAAGGCCCCATAATGTTAAAAATCGTTCTCTTGCCTATTTGTTTTCGCGCCGGCATTGCATATTTCATCGCCGGATGCATATTCGGCGCAAAGAGAAATGTTATCCCGATTTCATCCAGACATTTCTCGATTATCTCTTTCGGCATATTTATATTTACACCCAACGCCTCTAATATATCCGCGCTTCCGCAGGAGCTGGATACCGAACGGTTCCCGTGTTTGGCAACACTGACTCCGCATCCGGAAACCACAAAAGCCGCTATCGTGGAAATATTAAAAGTTCCTTTTTTGTCACCGCCCGTGCCGCAGGTATCCAGGATTATTTTTTTATCCGAAGAAATCTTGACGCAATGGCGGCGCATAACAATGGCTGCCGCGGTTATTTCATCTATTGTCTGGCCCTTATCGTTCAATGCATTCAAAAAAGAAACAATCTGCCCGGTATCCGTTATACCGGACATTATTTCTTCCATAACCGACTGCATTTCATCTCCGGTTAAATTAATTTTCTGGATTAATCTTTGGGTTGCCTCTGTAATCACAGTTTTAAGAAGTTTCTCAATATATCCTTACCCGAGTTAGTCAATATGGATTCCGGATGAAACTGCACTCCCCATACAGGATAATCACGGTGTTTTAACCCCATAATCTCGCCTTCTTTTGTCCGGGCAATTACTTCCAGACAAGAAGGCAGATTTTTTTTATCTACAATCAAAGAATGATACCTCGTGGCAATAAAAGGATTGGGAATACCCTTAAAGATAGTCTTTGCGTTATGATAAATGGCCGAGGTTTTTCCGTGCATAAGCCTCTTTGCCCCCATTACCCTGCCTCCGAAAACATAACCGATACATTGGTGGCCAAGGCATACCCCCAATATAGGAATACTCCCGGAGAATACCCTTATCAGCTCACAGGATATACCTGCATCAAGCGGTCCGCCCGGCCCGGGCGAAATAACGATTTTACGGGGCTTTAATTTTTTGATTTTATTGATAGTTATTTTATCGTTTCTATACACCTGCATCCTGTATCCTAATTCCCCGAAATACTGCACGAGGTTGTAGGTGAATGAGTCGTAATTGTCTATCATCACAATCATATTTATTCTTTCTCCCTCCGGATACGAGCGCCCAATGCTTCCAGTTTTTTATCCAAATTTTCGTATCCCCGTTCCAGGTGATAAACCCTTGATACTGATGTCTTGCCGGCTGCTACTAATCCGGCTAAAACCAACCCAGCCGACGCGCGCAGGTCTGAGGCCATAACCGGAGCACCGGATAAACGCTTTACTCCTTCCACAATCGCATGCGGGCCCTCCCTCTGTATATGTGCGCCCATACGGTTAAGCTCCGCCACATGCATAAACCTGTCGGGATAAATCTTCTCGGTAATCACGCTTATGCCGGGTGTAATACACATAAGGCTCATCATCTGCGCCTGCATATCAGTGGGAAATCCCGGGAAAGGCAGGGTAGTAACGTTTATGGGTTTAAGCCTGGTTTTCCTGTGTAATCTTATGGAATTATGCGTGTTAATTACTTTAACGCCCGCTTCTTTTAATTTGTCTATCACCGCACTTAAATGGTAAGGTAAGACATTTTTTACGTGGATATCCCCGCCTGTTATCAAAGAAGCCAACATAAATGTTCCTGCCTCAATCCTGTCCGGTATTACCGCGTGCTCTGCGCCGTGTAAGAGTTTTACCCCTTCTATCTCGATAATGGGCGAACCGTGCCCTTTAATTTTAGCGCCCATCTTAATCAGGAATTCCGCTAAATCCGCGACCTCGGGCTCACAGGCAGCTGACTCAATTATTGTCTTACCTTTTGCAAGACAGGCAGCCATCATCACGTTATCCGTTGCCAGGACAGAAGAGCCGTATTCGCCGCCTAAATAAATGTGCTCCCCTTGCAGCCTCTTTACTTTTGCCACTACGTAACCCGATTCAATGTTAATATCCACGCCCAGCGCCTTTAATCCTTTCAGGTGTAAATCTACGGGCCTTACTCCGATAACACAGCCTCCGGGTAAAGAAACTTTGGCTTTTTTAAATTTAGCTACCAGCGGGCCTAACACGCAAAAAGAGGCGCGCATCGTCGAGACAAGTTTATAATCGGCGACAAAATTTGTATTTGCGGTAGATAAAACCGATACTCTTGTTTTATCCAATTCGGCATTTTTCCCCAGTGAACGCAAGATTTTCAGCATCGTGTTTGTATCGCGCAGATTCGGCACATTGTTAATTATACAAGGCTCATCCGTTAATAAAGTCGCGGCAAGTATAGGCAACAGGGAATTCTTTGAGCCCGAAACTGTAACATCCCCTTTGAGTTTTACTCCGCCTTCGATGACTAATTTATCCATCGTCCCCTCAATGCACTAAACGACCCTGGTTACCAGTATTCTATCAATATTATTATAATCCTTAATCACTTCTTTTACTTCAAGTTTTTTACAAAGTTTAAAAATCTCTTTTATATTTTCGCACTGGCCAAATCCCATTTCCAGGATTAAAAAACCGCCCTTCTTTAAGAATCCCGGGGATTCCCGGATTATGCGCCGGTAAAAATCCAGGCCGTCTCCTCCGCCGGAAAGCGCGGATACAGGCTCGTATTGAATCTCCGCAGCTAATTTCCCGATTTCCGCCTTAGGGATATAGGGAGGATTACTCACTATTATATCGTAACCCGCAAATCCGCCAACGCGCATAAGCCGAAGGCTGATCCGCCTGCGGCGGAAACCCGCGAACAAATCGCTCTGAAAGAATTTTATTCTCTCATCTACATTATTTAATCCGGCATTTTTTCTTGCTACCTTTAAAGCAGGCCCTGAAATATCAGTAGCGAAAATTTCTGCCTCGGGTAAAAATTTCGCTAAAGAAACTGCAATACATCCCGAGCCTGTTCCTATATCAAGAATCTTAACTCCATTAACTTGAGCACTCCTACACTTATGCACTAATGCACTATAACTAGGACGCTGGTGACTGGGACACTGGGACACGTATTTTAAGGCTGTCTCCACAAGCATCTCTGTTTCGGGACGCGGGATAAACACATCTTTATTTACTATAAACTCCAGCCCCATAAATTCGCACTTGCCGAGTATATACTGTATGGGTTCCCCGCAAATCCTTCTTTTTAAAACCTGCGAAACTTTTGACGAAATGTTTTTATCCAATATTTTTTGCCTGTTTAGGTATAAAGACGCCCTGTCGCAATTTAATACCTCTGTAAACAACAATTCTGTTTCGTTCATTTTTAAGCTGCTTTCTCTTCAGCGGCTTTTAAAAGTCCCTCGGTGAACTCATCCAGATTGCCCTCCATTATCGACTCTAATTGATACGAAGTAAGACTGATACGGTGGTCGGTTACGCGGCGGTCAGGAAAATTATAAGTGCGTATTTTCTCATTCCTGTCACCTGTGCCGATTTGAGAACGCCGGGCTTCGGTAATTTTTTTTGATTCTTCCTGTTGTTTCATATCCAAAAGCCGCGTGGCCAGTATTCTCATCGCCTTGTTCTTATTCTTTATCTGCGACCTCTCATCCTGGCAGGCAACCACTACCCCTGTCGGTATATGGGTAATCCTGACAGCGGAATCGGTCTTCTGCATATGCTGGCCGCCTGGGCCGGAAGACCTGTAGGTATCGATTTTTAGGTCGCCTGGGTTAATAACCATTTCCACATTTTCAGGTTCAACTAAAACCACTACCGTAGCTGTAGAAGTATGAATCCTGCCCTGGGCTTCTGTTTCAGGGACACGCTGCACACGGTGCACTCCGCTTTCAAATTTAAGCCTGCGATAGCTATCGCGGCCCTGGACGCTGAAAATAATTTCTTTAAAACCGCCCACATCCGTGGGATGAGAAGACATAGTTTCCACCTTCCAGCCTTTTGCTGCAGCATATTTTGAGTACATCCGGAAAAGGTCAGCGGCAAATAATGCTGCTTCAGAACCGCCTGTCCCCTGACGGATTTCCACGATTACGTCTCTGCCGGAATCTTTATCTTCGCCTTTAAGGATTTCTTTAAGCTTTAGTTCTAATCCGGATTTTTTGTTTTTCAAATCCGGAAGCTCTTTCTGGGCAATGGACAATAATTCGCTGTCATGTTTTTCCTTGAGCATCGCCTCAAGGTCAGCGATTTCTTTGGCCAGTTTTTTATGCTCGCGGAATAAAGAAACCGCATCCTTTAAATCCGATAATTCCTTGGCGAGTTTATTATACCGTTCGGTATCGGCGATTATGGCGTGGTCGGCCAAGAGATGCTCCAGTTCCTCGTATCTGGCTTCAAGTTTTTGTAATTTATCCAACATTTCTACTGGTGACTTGGTGACTTTATTTAAATTACTGCTTCTTGCCGTACTTCTTCATAAACTTATCCACTCTACCAGCAGAATCAACGAGTTTACTCTTACCCGTAAAAAACGGATGGCATTTCGAACAAATCTCCACCCGGATATTCGGCTTTGTGGAACGGGTATGAATTGTTTCCCCGCAGGCACATACGATTGTGCAGTCCTGATAATTAGGATGAATCTTATCTTTCATTTTATTCTCTCCTTCGCACAAGCGAACACTTGGCCATCCTATAGGCCAAGGTGTTACTGGTTCATGCTGTTCAAAAACTCTTCGTTGTTCTTGGTCTTGCTTAACTTTTCAATGAGAAGCTCCATTGCTTCCACGTTATTCAATTCGTTTAAAACTTTTCTCAATATCCAGACCTTAGTCAGTTCTTCGGATTTTAAAAGCAATTCCTCATGCCGGGTATTGGAACGTTTTATATCGATAGCCGGATAAATCCTGCGCTGGAAAAGGTTCCTGTCCAACTGCAATTCCATATTGCCGGTGCCTTTAAATTCTTCGAAGATGACTTCATCCATACGGCTGCCCGTATCTACAAGGGCGGTGGCGATGATAGTAAGGCTTCCTCCTTCTTCAATTGCGCGCGCTGCGCCGAAAAAGCGTTTGGGTTTCTGTAAGGCATTTGAATCAATGCCGCCGGATAATACTTTCCCGCTGTGCGGAATCACCGCATTATACGCCCGGGCTAATCTGGTGATACTGTCCAGAAGAACTACCACATCCCTTTTATGCTCCACGAGCCTCTTGGCTTTTTCCAGTACGATTTCAGCAACCTGAATGTGCCTTTCCGGCGGCTCATCAAAAGTAGACGATATTACTTCTCCTTTGACATGGCGCTGCATATCCGTGACTTCCTCGGGCCGCTCGTCAATCAAAAGGACAATCAAGATTGCTTCGGGGCAATTTGCCGTGACGGCATTGGCAATCTTCTGCAACAACACGGTCTTTCCGCTGTAAGGCTGTGCAACGATTAATCCACGCTGGCCTTTCCCTAACGGAGTCAGCAAGCTCATAATCCGGGTCGATATTTCATTAGGTGTGGTTTCCATATTAAAGCGCTCCTTGGGGTATACCGGCGTTAAGTTATCAAAAAGCACTTTTTCTTTGGCCTCCTCGGGGTTTTCAAAATTAACCGCCTCGACTTTAAGAAGGGCAAAATACTTCTCCCCTTCTTTGGGGGGGCGGATCTGTCCTGAGACGGTATCCCCTGTCCTTAAATCGAATTTCCTTATCTGAGAAGGCGAGATATAAATGTCGTCGGGACAAGGCAGGTAATTATAATTAGTGGAACGCAAGAACCCGAATCCTTCGGGCAGTATCTCTAAAATACCTTCCCCGAACATCAACCCTTCTTTCTCGGCCTGTGCCTGGAGCACCTTGAAAATCAGGTCTTGTTTTTTAAGACCGCTTATTCCGTTGATATTTAACTCTTTTGCTAACTTATTTAACTCTGAGATTTTCATTTCCTTTAAATTTCCGATATCTAACTTTTCCACAACATCCTCCTTATTTGTCTTACCTGTTTCTTTGTTTCTTCAAATGTTCCGTCATTATCTATTACAAAATCCGCCAAGCGGAGCTTTTTCTTTAGAGGAATCTGGGATTTTATCCTCTTTAAAATTTCATTTTTTGTAAAAGCAGTGTTGTTCCGGATTCTATTTATTTGTTTGGCCATTTTAGTTTTGACTACGACTAACTTATCCACCAGACCGCTTTGCCCGGCCTCAATAATCAAAGGTGCATCCAATACAATAATCCCTTTTTTGATTTCGCTTAACTTTTTCTTAATAAGCCGTATAATCTCAGGATGCATAATCCCATTCAGTTTCTTGAGTAGAGTCTTATTAGAAAATACGATTTTCCCTAATTCCCTTCGGTTGACTGCCCCGTTCCTTCTGAGGATTCCTTTCCCGAAAATTTTGACGATTCTTTTGTAGACTTTCGTCTCGGGTTTTAAGAGGCTGTGGCTGATTTTATCCGCATCAATCACCCTCGCTCCGCAGGATTTAAACATCCGCGCGACTGCAGTCTTACCGCTTCCGAAACTGCCCGTCAGCCCCAGGATTAGTTTCTTACTTGCCCTTTGCTCTTTCATACAACTCAATATATTTCTTGGCAGATTCCGCCCATGAGAAATTTAATTTCATCCCCTTAAGCACCAGTTCTTTCCATTGCACTCTATCTTTATACGCCTTAATCGCCTTCTTTATCGCCTTAATTAACTCGTCTTTGCTGTACTTATCAAACACGAAGCCGTTTTTATCGTTTACCGTATCTGCCAGCCCTCCGGTCTTAAATACCAAAGGCGCGGTACCGTATTTAAAACTGATCATCTGCCCTAAACCGCACGGCTCATATTTAGACGGCATAAGAAAAATATCCGAACCGGCGTATATCCTGTGCGCCAGCGTATCATCAAATTTGAGGTTCAACGATATAACCTTGGGATATTTTTTGACCATCTGCTCTAAAATCTTGTGGTATTTTAAATCTCCTGTACCTAAAATAACCAGTTGTAAATCCAGCTTACAAATTTCATCGATCCCATCAGCTACTATATCAAATCCTTTCTGTTCTGCCAGCCGGGAGACGATGCCCAGAAGCGGGACGGTTTTTTTGACCGGCAATTTGCTGACTCGCTGAAGTTGTTCTTTATTTGCGTACTTATCCTCTGGGTTTTTAAAAGAATAAGTCTGGAATATTTTCTTATCCGTCAAAGGGTCCCAGATAGAATAATCCAGGCCGTTTATGATACCGAAAACATAATCGCTGCGTTTATTTAAAACGCCCTCCATGCCAAAACCGAATTGCCTGGTTTGAATTTCTTTGCTGTAAGTTTCGCTTACGGTATTAATGAGGTCGGAAAATACAATGCCCCCTTTTAAAATGTTAATCTTATCGAAATACTCTAACATTTCCATATTAAAAACATTCCAGCTTAAGCCCAACTTGGGAAACTCTTGTTTAGGGAACAGCCCCTGGTAACCGATATTGTGTATGGTGAATAAAGTTTTGGTGTCTTTATAAAAATCATCTTCCGCATACAACGTTTTTAGGTATATGGGTATTAAGGCTGACTGCCAGTCATGGCAGTGAATTATATCGGCTTCGAATCCCAGTTCTTTTAATAATTCCAAAGTCTTTCTGCAAAAATATGAAAACCTGTCCAGATTATCCTTGTAATCGCCGTTTTTTTCGCCGTAGAGACCATCGCGGGTAAAGTATTCATCGTTGTCAATAAAATAAACACTTATGTTTTTGCCGATACGGGAAATTGAAATACCTTCTTTTAATCTTTTGACTGCGGGCTGTTTTAAATTATGCGCTGCTTTATATCCCGGCATAACGATGATAACTTCCTGTCCCTGTTTCTCCAATGCCAAAGGCAATGCCCCGCATACGTCCGCCAGTCCGCCGGTTTTGGCAAAAGGAACCGCTTCACTTGCTGCTATAACTATTTTCATTTAACCTCCTTTATCTCCTCCATCTGCGACCAGTTCTTACCAATCTTTATATCCACCTTTATCGGCACATCCAGTTCCAAGACATGTTCCATCTTATCTTTTACCAAACCGATAAACTCCTTAAGTTCATCTTCAGGAACGTCGAATAACAATTCATCATGGATCTGCAAAATCATCCTGGACTTAAAGCCTTTTTCTTTAATCTCTCTATGAATTCCGACCATAGCCAATTTTATTATATCGCTGGCTGAACCCTGTATGGGGGTATTTACCGCCTGCCTCTGGGCGAGTGAGCGGATAGACTGATTCTTATTCCTGATTTCCGGAAGGTATCTGCGTCTTCCCAAAATCGTGGTAACAAAACCCTCTTCTTCCGCCCTGGCAATTTGTTCGTCTATATATTCCTTTACCTTGGGGTATCTGGCAAAATATGCATCGATAAACCCCTGGGCTTCTTCCTGGCCAATCTTTAAATCCCGGCTTAACCCGTAGGCGCTAAGCCCATAGACAATCCCGAAATTTACCTTCTTGGCCGTCTCGCGCATGGAATCAGTAACATCCTTTTCATCAAGGCCGCAGATTAAAGAAGCGGTTTTACGGTGGATATCATCGTTTTGCTTAAATGCCGAGAGTAAAATCTCATCATGGGATAAATGCGCCAGGATCCTTAATTCTATCTGGGAATAATCGCATGATACAAGATAACTGCGCTCAGAAAATGCGATTATCGCCTCTCTTATGCGCTTTCCCAAATCCGTCTTAATCGGTATATTCTGCAAATTAGGGTTGCTGGAGGAGAGCCTTCCGGTTTCTGTGCCGGTCTGATTAAAAGAGCTGTGAATCCTGCCGGTTTTTGCATCCACAAGAAGAGGCAAGGCGTCGATATAAGTAGATTTAAGCTTGGTCAGCTGGCGATATTCCAGGAGTTTTGCCGGGAGCTGGTGGCTATCCGCTAATTTATTTAAAACTTCCTCATCGGTAGACGGGCCGGTCTTGGTCTTTTTCACGACAGGTAATTTTAATTTCTCGAACAAGACCTGCCTTAACTGCTTGGGAGAATTTATATTGAATTCGGATTCGCTTATCCTGTAAATATCTGCGATTAAACCCGCTAATCTCTTTTCTAAATCTACGGAAAGTTTCTTTAATAATTCCAGGTCAAGCTTTATCCCGGTTATTTCCATCTCAGCCAGGACTTCCACCAGCGGCATTTCTATCTCGGAAAAAAGCTTAAAAAGCTTCTTATCATGAAGCTCTTTTTCCAGTTTCGGCACCAACTGTAAAATTATAGATAAGTCCTCTACGCTATCCAGGGAATCGCTGCGGATAGATCTTTCCAGATAATCCCAGGCAAGCTCGGGGAGACTGTAATCCGTTTTAGAGGGATTGATTAAGTAAGCTGCAATCATAGTATCAAAGAATAATCCATCGAAGAAAATTTTCTCCTTGTTTAAACAAATCTTTATTTTCTTTAGATTGTGGCTGATTTTTCTTATTTTAGGATTAGCTAACAGGGCTCCTAGATTTGTGGCTATACTATTCAGTCGGAAAAATTTGTCTTTTAGGCAAAACACAAGGTCATTGCAATCCCGGCAGTAAAGAAAAAGATTATCCTGCTGGATGACTAAATCTTTTAACTCCCTGTCTTTTAAAATACTCACTTCTAAATCTTGTTTTTTCTCCTCAACCACAGGCAGGCTTTTCAGCAGTGCCTTGAATTCCAAATGCTTGAATAATTTGAATAGCTCATTGTAATCGGGCTGGCCTATTTTAAGTTTATCGGGGCTGAAATCCAGCTCCATATCTTTATTTAAAACAGCCAATTCCAGGTTTAATTTTATCTGTTCCCGGTTATCCTTTATTGTTTGTTTAATCTTATCCTGGGTAATCTCATCAACGTGTTTTAATAAGCTTTCTATAGAACCGAATTCTTTAATCAACTCCACGGCCCTTTTCTCTGTGATACCTTTTACCCCCGGGATATTATCCACCGCATCACCTGTAAGCGCAACGATATCAGTTATCCGCTGGGGCTCTATTCCGTAACGTTCTAAAACCTTATCCGCATCATAGATTATATCCTCATCCTTATGCGGGCTTAATACAGTAATATCTTTATCCACTAACTGCAATAAATCTTTATCATTGCTAATCACTACCGAAGACATTCCCCTTTTCTTGGCTTTTTCTGCGAGGCTGGCTATAATATCATCCGCTTCATAGCCTTCTTTTTCAAATATGGGAATCCCGTAAGCGGAAATTATCTGTTTTATAAGGGGAATCTGGCTGCTTAACTCATCAGGCATAGACGGCCGCTGGCTTTTGTATTCCGCGAATTTCTTCTGCCTGAACGTATCCCGGGAAATATCAAAGCATACAGCCAGGTATTCGGGTTTTTTTTCCTTCAAAATCTTAAGAAACATATTTAAAAAGCCGTAAATAGCGTTCGTGGGCTGGCCGAAGGACGTGGAAAGTCCGCGTATGGCATAAAATGCCCGGTAACAAAAAGCCGTAGCGTCAATCAAGAACAATCTCTCTTTAGGCATTATGTGTAACCTTATGCATGGAAATTAATTAGGATGGCAACGAGGACAATTATTCCTGCTTCCCGGTTTTAAAATCAAGATTGTTTATGTTGTTATTTGGGATTATAAGTCGATTAGACTTTCTAAAACAAAAGGAATTAACCCTGCTCACTTTATAATTTTTAAGCTATTTGTTACTGATTACGCCTGAAGTTTGGAAGGTATATATCCTTAACTTTAATAATAGCCAATTTAAAGGCGGATGTCAAGAAAAATATTGCTAGTTATTGCTAAACTGCATCTTAAGGGCTTTTTTTATGGTTATCTTCAACTCATCTATATTAAACGGCTTCTGAAGATAGGCAAAGACGCCTTCCTCCGAAGCAGAAACAGCGTTATCTGAAGATTCTAATCCTGTAAATACAATTACCATTATCTCCTCATTTATTCTTTTTATTTCCTTTAGCAATTCCAATCCTGAGCCGTTAGAAAGTTTAATATCGACCAATACGATATTATAAAATTTCTTTATCAGCTCTTCTCTAGCAAAAGCAATAGTCCCCCCATCTGTTATTTTATAGCCTTCCTCAGTTAATATGTCGTTTAGGGTTTGGCGTATATTAGCATCGTCATCGATTATAAGAATATTTATGTTATTGGTATGCCTTTTCATATCTTTTAGCAACTTTTTTGAGATATTCTTCTTATTTTTCTTTTTTTAACTATTTCCTTAATTATATCCACAGCATCTTTTGGTTCAAAGGGTTTATAGAGACAGGCGTAGGCGCTTTCTTTTAATGCCTGCTCTATCAAATCTTTCATCTCCTGCCGATAGGCAGTCATCAGCACTGCCACTATCTTAGAATTAATCTTTTTAAGAGCTAAATATGTTTCAAGTCCATTTAATACAGGTAACTTCATATCTACAAATACTATGTCCTGCGGACTTTCTCTGGCTATATTGACTGCTTCCCGACCATCTTGAGCCAAAGTAACCACATACCCCTTATCTTCCAAAACATCCCTTAGAGTTTGGCAAATATTAGTGTCATCATCGACTACCATAACTAAACACCCATTTTCTCTAACTGCCTCAATCATCTTTACAACCCTGTCTATATCCAGCGGCTTATACAATACTCCATAAGCACCCTCTTTTAAAGCGTCTTTGATTAGATCCTCTACTGAAAAAGCAGTCATCATTATCACCACGGTTTGAGGACTTATCTTTTTTATCCTTTTATACGTCTCTACTCCATCCATAACTGGCATCTTTATATCCATCAGGATAACATCAAAAAATATTTCTTTAACCGTCTTGAGTGCCTCTTCCCCACTATTTAGAGCTACTGCCTTATATCCCTTTTCCTGTAGAATATCTGATAGACTATCTGCAAATGAAACATCATCATCTACGATTAGTACACGAGTTTCTTTTTCCATCTTACCGCCTTTTTTTTGTAATGGGTAATTTTATAGTAAATTCTGTTCCTTTCCCGAATTCGCTTTCTGCCTCAATCTTACCTTTATGGCCCTGGATAATCTCTTGACAAAACGACAGTCCCAATCCAATCCCTTGTGGCTTAGTAGAAAAGAGCGGACCGAATATTTTACCCA
>Ga0315268_10000394_pt1 | contig 51567 bp, 51 predicted proteins | sample C1_top_MG_FD_204535 | JGI IMG/M metagenome (GOLD analysis project Ga0315268, IMG submission 204535) | Sediment microbial communities from Yellowstone Lake, YNP, Wyoming, USA - C1_top | ecosystem: Environmental > Aquatic > Freshwater > Lake > Sediment | place: USA: Wyoming | collected 2017-08-01 | reverse complement strand
AACGAGTACATATATCGTCATCTCGTGGACTTCTGTGCCGCAATGCTGATGCGGAGGAAGAGGGCCAAATCTTTGACCGTTGGTGTCCATTAGAAAAGCGAGATCGTCTACAAGAGGTTGAACGTTTTGCGGGGCATGGTCATCCCAATGTCCATAGGCTGTAACTAATGGGAAGCCATCATTTATGGTTGGTGGAGGTATGGGGTTTGGTTCATACTCTGAGTCTAGCCACCACAAGGAGTTTGCTACTGCTACTGGTCCGCAGTAGCTCCAAGTATTGACTGGTGGGAACGGGTTTGTCCAATTCCGCGCGCCCCACTGTTTCTGGTCGAAGTCTGGGACGCCGCTCGGAGCATAATCTGCGTATGATGGTTTGAAGTACAATGTGGTCTGTGTGACATATCCGTTGATAACTTGGTCAATGGGGATGTTGTTATGCTGTATGTCCGCAAGATAGGCTTCACCTATGTTTAAGGCACTTCCCCCGGCTCCCGTACAGTGAAATCTGAACACGGCCAGCTTCACCGTGCCATGGACTGGACCACCGTTACCTTCGACTCCCATCCAGCCTTGGGCAACCATCTTCCATGTTACGTTAAAGGGAGCGCAGAGCCCCACATCTACAGCCTCCATGATTGAGGTGTCATAGGTTAGGATTATTCCGCAGTAGTAGACGTCGAAGAAGCTGTCGACGTAGACGAACACGTCGAAGAATGAGTCTACTTGGACTGGTTCAGGCGGAGGTTCGACACGGATTACTGTTGGAGGAGGCGCACTGTGTGCATTTGTGTTGATAAATATTGGCGTAGTCAACAGAAAACAAAGAGCTAAAGTCGCTACTATTTTTACAACTGTCTTTTGCAATCTTCCTTTCTCCTTTCTCATTAAGATTTTTAATTGCAAACATTCCTGAATAGTCTGAAACATAATCCAGACTAATCGAAGATGTTCGCAACCATATGTTTTAAGTGGTTCATTGAATAAAAGGTTTCTGAAAGTTTATTCTATAACAAAAGAGCAACATGCATCAAAGTGAATTCATCGTGAAACCATTGAAAGACTAGAAGTGTCAAAACATCTAGAACACTTGCGATTGACAAAAAATCATGCAAACCGTGCGTAGCTGAACATGGACTAGAATGGTGGGTGAAGTGGGATTTGCGCCTCACACTCGGTGGCGAAATCTCCTGCAGCTCTCCCTTTTTCTTTGTTAATCACGTTCTCTCCTGCTTTTGATGGTAGTCTGTGTATGCTTCCGCCATTTCGCCTATGGTTGCTAGTATGACGATTGAGAGTAACCAGATTGGAAGAGCAACGATTAAAGCTAATTCTCCCCATCCTGCTGCGAAGAGCGTTAAGGCGGCTGTGGGATAAGATGCGGGAATTAGTACTAGCCAGATTATCCTCTTTGCTCGTATCTTGCGCTTCATCTCATCTTTAGCGATCCAGAAGTAGAGAAGATAGACGGCTGAAAGGATTACCAGTATTGACGGAGTCAACATGGTCCAATCTAGTACTATCATCAAATTTCTCCATGCAGCATGCCCAAAAGGCGCCCCAGCACCTTCTCACCGTCTAGGCGTAAGCCGTCATGCTCATATTCGTTTGTGACCCACAGTTTCATGCCACGGATATTTTGAGCAGTCTCCTCTGAGAATACACTCTCGACATACATGTCATTGTAATAAATGACCGCGGCACACGGAACCGTGTTTGACCGCAGAATAGACTTATCGTATAGATATGGCCAACCCTCATACGTCGCCAAAATCTCTGCGGCTTCTTTCAATGGACGAAGATACTTGTACTCGTCAAACATCCACGGGTAGACCATCTCGCCAGTGAAGAACACGGGCTTACCAGATGTGATCTGCAATTCTGGGTATTCCGATCGGACACGCTCCGCCGACCAGTTGGAGGCAACCCCTTCGCAATAGCATGGCTCGTGCAATATCGCGTATATCGGATTGGTCTCAAAGGAAAGGGCATTCTCAAAACCGCGCAGGAAAGTGTAACTAATCTCTCTATTGGTTGTACCTTGCAAAAATGCGTCTTCCAGTAAATAATGAATTCGCTCGAAACCACGGGCTGAACCAAACCATATACCGAGTTGTTGAAAATGGCGAGGTGATAATCTATCCCCGCCAGGAAGATTCACTTCATGAGATGTTAAGTAATCGACTATCTCGCAGGTGCGCTCAATATCATCCGGATAACGATCGTAGTAGAGTTTGTTCTTTTTGATTACGCTCTTGTAAGTAGCACGGTACACGTTGTCAGGCGGACAATTAAGCGGCGGCAAGCCACCAGTCATTATTGCTTCTTTCAAACCGTCCGGTGCTACGGACAGATAGTGTGTTATGCAGAAACCGCCGTAGCTCTGTCCAAGCACACTCCAGCGGTTTTTCTCCCCAATCAATTTGCGGCGGATTAACTCAGCATCACGTATGATCGAATCGGCGCGGAAGTTTTTCAGGTAGTCAGCTTGTTCTCTGGGCGTGACAAAGCGCGCTAAAGTCTGATAGTTGATCGGCGTGCTACGACCTGTGCCGCGTTGATCGAGCAGTAGCACACGATATTCTTGCAGTGCCCGTTTCAACCAACTGCTCTTGTCTTCTGGGCGCGGCGCACCAAAGCCCGGACCGCCTTGAAAGAAGACAAGCCATGGAAGATCGTGTTTTTCTTTTTCAAGTGAAACCACTTCACGAGCAAAAACGCTAATATTCTCACCATTAGGCTGCGCATAATTCAAGGGCACTTTAAATTCGTGATCGATTAATATCATGCCGGGCAGACGGTGAATGGTGGTCATGTGGCATCCCTTTTTTACACATACGCTTCTATTACTTATACGTTAAGAGCGTGCCTGCACCTGAATAAGACTTCACGGTTTATGTAGAACAGCGTGCGAATCCGGTGAAAGCATCAGGGACTCGACATGAACGGGCGGGGTGGGATTTGAACCCACGACCGCCGACTTAGGAGGCCGGTGCTCTGTCCGTACTGAGCTACCCGCCCACACAGACTAATAGGCATAGAAGCAAATTTTAACTTAATGCACCGTACTGTTGCAGAAAACTTAAACTGCACCCACTCAACCAAAATAGTGCTGGTGCGGGGGTACCCGAGCCAGGTCTAAATAGGCAGCGGGCCAGAAAACGCAACAGCCTAAGACAAGGGGGAGGACTTAAGATCCTCTGGCGCAGGCCTCCGTGGGTTCAAGTCCCACCCCCCGCACCACCTGTCTCTGAAGCTTTTTTCATGTTCTTTTCGAAAGCTATGATATCCAATGCAGCCAATGCACAAATATACTTGGAGACGAACCGCTTGCTAAAAAGAGGAAAATTTACTTAAGGACACATGGCTCATACAATAAGTCAAGTTGGAAGAAGAGTGACCGTTTTGGATGTGCTCATTAGGGCACGAAACCTAACTAAGAAATATGGTGACTTCTTGGCAGTTGACAATATAAACTTTGAAGTTTTGAAGGGCGAATGCTGTGGTTTCCTCGGTCCTAATGGTGCTGGAAAAACGACCACCATCAAGATGATCCACTGTGTTTTGCCCCCGACTTCCGGCGAGTTGACAGTCGCTGGCATGACCGTGTCAGAAAAACCTAGGGAGATAAAAAGCATGATCGGTGTGGCACCCCAAGAAGATAACCTTGACCCAGACTTCAGCGTCTCTAATAATTTGCTTGTGTACGCACGGTATTTTGACATTCCAAAGGCCAAAGCCCTTATGAGAGTCAACTACCTGCTGAAATTCTTTCAGCTAGAAGAAAAAAGAAACGTCATAATTGACCAATTATCAACGGGCATGAAGCGCCGACTGATTCTGGCACGTGCGTTGATCAACGAGCCGCAGATACTGCTTTTGGACGAGCCCACAACAGGTCTTGACCCGCAGGCTCGTCACATGGTGTGGGATGAGATTCGCGCCTTGAAGAAACAGGGCGTTACTATCATCTTGACAACGCACTACATGGATGAAGCTGCCGTGCTCTGCGACAACACACTGATCATGGACTACGGTAAGATCATCGAAGAAGGGGCGCCGGCAGCGCTGGTCAAAAAACACGTTGGTGAGGAAGTGTTAGAGATCGATTACGACGAAAAGACAATGCAGACGCTTCGAGAGAAGTTTCCGAAGGCTCGGCTCGAAGTGCTGGGTGATAGCATTCACGTTTTCAGCACTGAACCCCATGGAGTCTTCACTGAATTTCTTAAAAGTTTTCCTTTGAAGAATGCTGCTATTCGGAACGCCAACTTGGAAGATGTTTTTCTTAAACTCACTGGGAGAAAGCTTAGAGAATGAAACTCACGACTCGGATTGCCTCATACTTCAAGCCACCTAAACTGACGTATAGGCTCTGGAAGGTGTGGCGCAGAGACTTCGATGTATTCATGAAGACTTACAAGGTAAACTTTTTCCCACCCTTGCTTGAGCCCATCTTCTACTTGATTGCCCTCGGGTTCGGTCTAAGCGCCATCGTTACTTCTATTGAAGGCGTACGTTACATTCAGTTCATAGCACCTGCTCTAGTTGCTATCTCTATGATGTACGGTTCATTTTTCGAATGTACTTACGGCTCTTTCGTTCGCATGTACTATCAGAAAACGTTTGACGCAATAATAGCCACTCCAGTAAGCGTCGAAGAGGTCATAGCGGGAGAACTCTTGTGGGGTGCCACCAGAGCCACAATAAACTCAACAATAGTTCTTGCCGTTGTAGCGGCCTTTGGTCTTGTCTCAGGCCCACTGTGCCTTATAGTTCCTCTAGTAGCCTTCTTCGCAGGCTTGACATTTTCAGCTATCGGAATGGCTTTCACGGCAATAGCGCCCAATATAGACTTCTTTAACTATCCTGGGTTCCTGTTCATAACGCCAATGTTCCTTTTGAGTGGAACCTTCTTTCCGTTAGAGACTCTTCCGCCGCTAGTTCAGACTGCGGCGTTGGTTTTTCTCCCTCTCCCACACTTAGTGAAAATTACAAGAGGATTAATCCTCGGTGACGTTTCACTATCTCTGCTGATAAGCGTTGGTTGGCTTGCAGTTGTCACACTTGTTTTCTTCATGTTAAGCGTGAATCTGATGGAAAAGAGACTAATCAAGTAGTCGCGGAATGATGTTTAAAAGATCAGTAGAGTGCTGTAAAATCGACTTCAGAATGTACCTGGCTTCTGATTTTACTTGAGCGTTTAAAACTGTCACTCATGAGACTTTTCTGCCACACACGATTACCCTTGAAACTATGTTAACTTCTGGAGTTTTCTTTATCTTTCTAGGATGCGCGATCAGGTCTTCCAGATAGCTGATGTACTTTTTGGACAACTCACGAAATTCCTCTCCTTTCATGCCGCCAACCAAGGCACACTTTTCGTTTCGTCTCAAGAGCGTTTTCCATAGGTCGAGCTTGGCTTGCAAGTATGATTGCATCTCCTTTGTGCTTCGTCTAATGTCGCATAAGAGGAAAGTTGAGAGATGCCCATTCAAAGTAACATCAACTAATCCAGCCTTGAGAAACAGTTCTGGTATTCTGAGGTGGTAATTCTCAACGTAAGCAGACATGTCAAACCTTTCGCGCCATCCTTTGTCAATCGCCGTCCCAAACGCTGTCATAAATTTACCAGATAGTTCATTCAACCTTTCATCAGGGAAATACTGACCACCGCCCTTAGCAGGATCAATCACTGCGACTTTTCCACCGATTTTGGCAACTCTTCTCATCTCTAAAATGGCATCAAGTTGCCGAGGAATGTTTGACAGGATTACATGACTGACGACAAGGTCCGCATAGTTGCTTTCTAACGGAATTTTCCAGACGTTTCCAAGTTTGAATTGAACGTTTGATACGCGCTTTCTTCTGCATATCTTCTCTGCTTCTTGGATTAGTCTTCTGTCCGGGTCTATACCTACAATCATGCCTTTTCCTTTCATGCAACTTGCGATAATTTTTGTGAAGTAGCCGCTTCCGCAACCGACATCTACAATTACGCTAGAAGGCTTTGGGTTGGGGCAAAGCCACTTGCACATGAACGGGATGAATCCTGGGTCGTATTCGTATTTCCTGTTTATTTCCATCTCTTCTGCACTCTGGTACTCGCTCCATCCACTCAAGACTCTCCCATCCTAAGACGCGCCACTACAACCTGACATTTTAGATGACGTATAAACCTAACCCCACTACTAGTCCTTTTCTAATTAGACGTAAGAACCCATGGTTCAATCTATTTATAAGGGGGGCTAGTCACCGCAGAGAACAGGAGAGCAGACAAGTCATCGCTTCCGTTCGGCCCAACGCAAACCGTCAAGAATAATTGTTCTCGCCATGGAAAGACTAATCTCGCTAATGCGGAGTAGTTTGTTTAATGGAGCACCGTGTAAGAGATGGATGACGACAGTAAGCGCATAGCGATGCAGCGCATCCAAACGCTCTTCCGATTGGCAAACGAAACCTATCATGAAGACCCTTCTCTGGCACAGCGTTACGTGAAACTCGCGAGAAAAATAGCCATGGCTGCCAAAGTTCGCCTGCCAACAGAATACAGACGCCAAGTCTGCAAGCACTGTAAAAGCTTTATCTTGCCTGGCGCGAACTGTCGTGTGCGAATAAAGCAGCAAAGAGAACCACACATGGTAATCACGTGCTTAAACTGCGGCAAGCAGACGCGAATACCACTCAGAAAAAAGGAGAAACAACACCATGAGTAAGCTCACTACAGGAACGAAACGCCGCATCAAACGTAGACTAAGCGAAGAAAAACCAACAATATGGATCGGCAAAGACGGAGTTTCACAAGAACTGGTAAAGGAAATCGGCAAGCAACTCGACAAAAAAGAAATGCTCAAGGTCAAAATCCTGAAAAGCGCCCTCGGAGAGAACGAAGCAAAACGAGTCGCCTTGCAAGTTGCCGAACAAACCGAAGCATCATTGGTCGAAGTAAGAGGCCACACTTTCATGCTCTACAAGCGCCACAAAAAGTGAAAGGCTTTATATTAGGCTTCACGATTTACTGAAGGAAAAATCTGAGGAAAAACGGTCTTGATAACCCCCCACAATGTTCCAGCATCCAAACTCATCGAAAGACTAGCCAAACACCTAAAGGAAAACGTGGACCAAGTGACCCCACCAACATGGGCAAACATCGTAAAAACCGGCCCACACGTCGAGAAACAGCCACAAAACCCCGACTGGTGGTACATTCGCTGCGCCTCTCTCTTACGAAAAGTCTACGTTCACGGCCCAGTAGGCATAGAAAGATTAAGGGCGGATTACGGTGGAGGAAAAGGCTTCAGCATCAGACCAGAGCACGTGATTAAGGCGGGTGGGGCAACTATAAGAAAAGCCTTGCAACAGCTGGAAGCTGCAGGTCTGATTGAAACGTCAAAACCGCGGGGAAGAAGATTGACGCGTGAGGGTAGGAAGCTTCTGCAAGAACTCGCTGAAGAGCTGCAAAAAGAAATGACGAAAACTGTTCCAGAATTGGAGAAGTACCAGAAAGGCGAGTGAGATGTCAGACGAAGAACTGGAGGAACTGCGCAAAAGAAAACTTTTAGCCTTACAGCAGAAGATGACCGAAGAACAACAACAAGAACAAGCCCAGCAGCAGCTAGAACTGCAAAAACAGGCTCTTCTGAGGAAAATGTTGACTCCCGAGGCGAGACAACGGTTGACAAACCTCAAAATGGTTAGACCGGATTTCACAGATCAGTTGGAATTGCAGCTGATACAGCTCGCGCAGCAGGGAAAACTACCCATACCGTTAACAGATGAGCAGCTGAAGCAGATACTCGTTCAGCTCCAAACACACAAACGCGAGACAAAGATAAGGAGACTGTAAGCATGGCTCGGAACAAACCAACGGCCAAGAAACGAAGGCTGGGGAAAGCGGGAAAACAGAAGAAGGCGGTCCCGACATGGGTGATAGCCAAATCAGGCGGAAAATTCAGGACGCACCCGAAGAGGAGGCAGTGGCGGACTAGAAAGATAAGGGCGTAGGAGGAAGGTCTGTTGAGAGAAGACGACAAGGAAGAACCGGAAACCGAGGAAGAACAGGAAGGGCTGACTGAGGCTCCCGAAGAAGCGGAGACTGAAGAAAAGGCTGAGGAAGCCGTTGAAGAGGTTGAGGAAGAGGCAGAGACACCCGAGGAAGAGGCTGAAGAGGGTGCCGAGGAGCCTGAGAAAGAGGAAGAGAAAGCAGGTGAAGAAAAACCGGAAGAGGCTGCTGAAGCTGAAGAAGAGGCTAAGCCGGAGAAGGAAGAGAAGCCCGAGGAAGAGGAGATAGTTGAAGAGCGGGTCTACACGGTTCCTTTGAGCAGGGCGTGGATCATGCCGCCTACAAAGAGGGCGCCGAGAGCGATGCGGATGGTTAGGAGTTTTGTGACGAAGCACATGAAATTGGAGGCGCGTAAGGAAGGGGAAGAGGAAGAAGAGCCCAAGAAGCTCGTCATCAGTAATGAAGTCAACGAAAGGGTCTGGAGTAGAGGGATAGAGAAGCCTCCTCGAAAAATCAGGATAAGGGCTGCAAAAGATAAAGAGGGTAACATCACCGTTTATTTGGCTGAAGGAGACTAATCCTTGGCCATTTACCTATCGAGCCTTGTTGGAAGCGTAAGCATCGGCGTATACTCGCTTGCTACAGAAAAATTTGTCATAATTCCCAAACTGGTTCCACCAAAGAAAGCCGAAAAGCTGGAAGAATGGCTAAAGGTCAAATTAATACACACGTGCGTTGGCGGTTCAGTCTTGGTGGGTGCACTCGCCTGCGCGAACTCAAACGGCATTCTGCTCCCTCACTTCATAAAAGAGGAAGAGTATACGGCCATAAAATCCGCGTTTAAAGGAAACATCACCATAATGGAAACCAAAAGAACCGCATACGGAAACATGGTTCTGGCAAACGATTACGGCGCAATAGTCAACCCGAGAATGAGGACTGACGAGATAAAAAAAATCTCCGAAACTTTTTGCGTCGATGCCGTGCCTGGCGAAATTGCTGGCTTACCATACGTCGGTTCGCTGGCGGTCGCCACAAACAAGGGAGTTTTAGCCCATCCGTTACTAAAAGACTCGGAGCGAAAGCTTCTAGAAAGCGTGCTGAAGGTTCCCATCGACGTGGGCACCATCAACTGTGGCATACCCTATGTCGGCACTGGTTTAATAGGCAACAGCTGCGCGGCTGTAGCGGGAGCCATGACAACGGGACCCGAGATGTTTATAATCGGGAACGCACTGGATGTTGTGAAGGAGAACATATAGACGTGAAAGTTTTCAGAGTAACCGGCGAAATCCGGAAGCCAAACCTAAAAACTTCGTTCAACAAAGAAATAATAGCCCTAAAACCCGAACACGCCGTGGAAAAAGTCTACGCCGAACTAGGCAGCAAACACCGCGTCAAACGTTTTCACATCAAAATACTAAACGTTGAAGAGATTCCTCCTCAAGAGATAGAGAATCCCCTGATGAAAAAACTGGTCACCGGAGAAGAAGAAGTTGGCGAGCAAAAGTGACGAAGAACTACGCAGGCTAAGCGTTGAATTGCGTATCCTCGAAGCAAACGCGGAAAACATACAGTCTCGAATCAACATGGTCAACGCCGTCACAACCGACCTAGCCTACGCAAGCATGACGCTCGAAGGCCTAGAAAAAGAAAAGAAAAACTCAGAACTCATAGTTCCAATAGGCGGCAGCTCCTACATCACGGCGAAGCTCGCAAGCCCAGACAAAGTAATCGTCGGAATGGGCGCCGGAGTCTCCGTTGAAAAACCGCTACAAGAAGCGAAAGACATAATCAAGAAACGTCTAGAAAACTTGGAGAAGACAAGACTCTCGCTCCAGCAACAGCTCTCTCAGTTCGCTGAAAGAATAAACGAAAACAGACAGAGAGTCGAGGATTTGTTAGCAGAGCGTCAGGAGAAAACTCCGAGAGATGTTTGAGCGACTGAAATCCGGGTTAAAGGGGCTCGTAAGCAAGGTCACAACAACAGAGTTTAAAGCCGAAAACCTGCAACCGCTGCTCTCAGAGTTCAAGATAAGCCTCGTAGAAAACGACGTCGCCTTTCCCGTGGCGGAGCAGATATGCAACGAGATGGAAAAACGTCTAGACGGAGTTCAAGTCAAACGGCTCGAGGACCGCAAAAAAATTGTGGAAAAAAACCTGCAAGAAGTACTTTTGGAAATCATGCGCACAAATAATAAGATAGATCTGTTGGAGGCTGTCGAAGAAAAACGCAAAAAGTGCGAGCCATTCATAATAGTCTTTGTCGGAATAAACGGCACGGGAAAAACCACGACAATAGCCAAAGTCGCCCACTTTTTAACCAAGAAAGGCTATTCCGTTGTTCTTGCATGCAGCGACACATATCGGGCTGGGTCGATTGAGCAGCTGGAGGAACACGCAAAGCGCTTAGGAATGCACACCATAAGGCATAAGTATGGCGCAGACCCGGCGGCAGTAGCCTACGACACGATAAGCCACGCCAAGGCTCACGGAATAAGCGTTGTTCTGATAGACACTGCTGGGAGGATACAGACAAACCGAAACCTGATGAACGAGCTGGCAAAGATTAAGCGCATAGTCAACCCAGACCTTACAATACTAACCGTGGACTCGCTCACCGGAAACGACGCCGTCATGCAGGCGGAAGAGTTCCACAAGAGCGTGAATATAGACGCCACAATACTGACTAAAGTGGACGCTGATGTCAAAGGAGGCTCGGCTCTAAGCGTTACGTACGTGACGAAGAAGCCGATACTCTTCATAGGAACCGGACAAAAGTACGATGATCTAGAAGCGTTCAGTCCAGAAAGATTCGTCCAGTTAATCTTAAAGTGAACTTTTTGTTTTTTTGAGAGTGGGGTGCTCTTCTCTCTGGCTGGGTTTACTCTTAGGGTAAATCAGGCTTAAATCTAACACCGAATAAATGAAAAGTATTATAAACCACTATTTAGAGAAATCATGGCACGTCTAAAACACAGTGAATAAGGAGAATGAGTCACTTGAAAATAAACTACATAGGAATTGTCGGAGGCATACTAGCGTTCATCAGCGTAGCCTTATCATGGTGGACATTTTCAGCAAGCGCAGGAGGAATAAGCACTTCGGTCGACCTCTACATATATCAGACTGGAACACTCTACGGAACGACCACGGCAACTTGGTATACTTGGAGCGCCCTTGCTCTCATCATCATAGGCGGCTTACTGGGATTAGTCGGTAGCTTGACAGCGATGGGGAAGAAAGTTCTCATTGGCGGCGGAGTTCTTGCCTTACTTTCAATAGTAATCTTTGCCGTGGGCTTACAGATGGACCTTTCAAACGTGCCAGTATCCGGGATAGGTTTGTTCTCTAGCGGCTCCATCAGCATTGGAACGATATCGGTGAGCTGGTCAACCTATCTATCTTACGGCTTCTGGCTTGCATTAGTTGCAATGATCCTAATGTTTGTTGGTGCAATGAGAGCACCGACAGAAACTGCAGCTGCTCCGCAACCAACCTAAAACTCCGTGTCCCTTTTTTCTTTTCTTTGTTTTTATTTAGTGTGCTCTTTAATATTTTCCTAGCAGTCTTAGTATTATTGTCTTTGCGGAATGCAATCTATTTTCGCTCTGCTCATATATCACTGATCTTGGGCTTTCAATTATGTCTGTGTCTATTTCATATCCTCGGTGAATTGGCATGTCATGCATTATGTAAGCATCACTTTTCCTCAGCAATTCCTTGTTAATTTGATACGGCATCATAAGCTTAACACGCTTTTCCTTTTCCGCCGCAAATTTGGGGTCTGAAAAGAATTCCATGTCAATCCAAGTGTCAGTATAAAGAAAGTCCGCATCTTCCACAGCCTTCTTAACATCTAACGTGCTTTCCCAAAGCCCAGTTTTCTTGGCGCTTGCCAAAAGCTCTTCATCCCTTGATGGTTCGTTGAACATGGGCGTCACGGTGGTTATTTTTACTCCCGTTTTTGTGCATCCTTCAATGAGCGAATTGCAAACATTGTTGTGAACGCCTATGTACACGAGTTTCACACCGTTCAATGTGCCTTTTCTTTCTTTCATAGTCATTAAATCCGCTATCGCTTGGCTTGGGTGATACTTTTCGTCGCATCCATTAATGACTGGAACACGAGAAGCTTTAGCCATGACCTGCAAATCAGCATTTTTCATCAATCTTGCCATTATGCAGTCAACATTACGGGACAAGTACTGCACCTCATCGTAAATATCCGCCAACGCAAAATTCGTCGTTCTCCAGTCTATGTAAAGAGCGTGTCCGCCCAGCTGAGTCATGGCAACCTCAAACGAAACTCGGGTTCTGGTGGACGTTTTCTGGAAAATCATTGCCAAGGACTTGCTTTCTAACGTTTTTCGATATTTTTGAGGATTATGCTTAACATCGATAGCCTTATCGACGATCTCCAAAAGCTGTGGACCAGACAAGTCCTTAAAATTGATTAAGTGCATTCTTTCACCCTTCGTCTAAACTTTTAAGGCTTCAACCGATTTTAACGATTATAAACTTTGTGGAAACATTTTTCTGAGAATAAAAGATGTTGTATCATGGAGACATCGCAATGATTCTTATCGTCGCCTCAAGCAAAGACATCGCAAGCCAAAACATTGCAAAACAAATCCTAGTAAATCACTCTTTTGAAAAGACGGTGGAGACTTTCCAAGAAAACCCCGTTTACAGAGCTAATATTAACGATAGAGAAGTCAAAATTGTGACTCTAAACCAAGAATCTGTCTATGCGCAGAACCTGACTGATTCTTTCACTAATTTAGAACTTGTGGTCTTCGTTTCGAGACACAGCAGTTTAAGCGGCACTCCAACACTGTCCGTGCACACTCCAGGCAATTTGGGCAAGGCGGAACTGGGCGGGCTTCCCCAAAAAGTTTCTGTCTCTCCGGCGAATGCAATGCGGGATGCCTTGAATACCATGGCACGCCTGAAAGAAGAGACTCACCTTAACTACGAAGTTTCCTATGAATGCACCCACCATGGACCTTCTTTAGACGTGCCAACAATGTTCGCCGAGTTAGGCAGTTCGCCTAAACAATGGAGCGACTCACAGGCGGCTGAAATTGTCGCGCATGCGACGATAAATGCTATCTCAAGTTTCGGTTATTCTACGGCAAAGGCGGTTCTGGGAGTTGGCGGACCTCACTATAGTAACAAATTCACACGATGGGCTTTAGAAAAAGAGTTAGCCTTTGGTCATATGGTTCCGAAGTACGCTCTTCAACACATAGATTCAGCTATTCTGAAACAGTGTATAGAAAGAACGTTAGAAAAGGTTGAGTTTGCAGTTTTAGACTGGAAAGGAATAATGGGCGAGCACAAATCAAGACTGGTTAAGATGCTAAATGACATGAACACGCCGTTCAAGAAGATTTAATGTTAGACTCTTTAAAGGGAAGGGAAAGGTTAATAGAAATGTTCGGGTTATCTAAATAGAGCCAAAAACTACAGCAACGTTTATATTGAGATTAAAATGTTGAGGTTGCGATGAATCATGGGCTTAAGATCTTTCCTGTCGGGATGTGCGAGAACGTTAAGGCTTTCAGTAAAACCCGGAAGAAGCGAGCTCTGGCAATCAATCAAGATATGCTTCTTGGGTATAGGAGCGATTGGAGTGGTAGGGTTTGTCATCAAGTTGGTGTCTTCTGTTTTGCAACCGGGCGGAGCTGCCTCGTCATCTTAGAAGGAAGAAACCCTATGGAGAAAAAGGAAGAAGCGGTTCCAATAAAGGTCTTCGCTGTAAAAACAACCACCGGACAAGAAAAAAATGTGGCTAGACAAGTTGCCGCAAAGGTTGAAATGAACAAGATTCCAATAAGGGCCATTCTTGTACCTGAAACCTTAAGAGGATACGTCTTCATGGAGGCTGATGGACCGCACCTCGTTGAGGAAGCGATAGCGGGAATAAGGCACGTGAGGTCCAGAGTTCCAGGTGTTGTGGGTTTTTCTGAGATTGAAAGATACATAGTAAGAAAACCGATAATCGAAGAGCTAAGCGAAAGCGACATAGTAGAAGTGACAGGCGGGCCATTCAAAGGAATGCGCGCAAAAATCACCCGCATTGATAAGACAAAGGCAGAGGTCACACTCGAACTGTTAGAGGCAACTTTCACCCTGCCAATAACCGTCCATTCCGATTACGTAAAACTCGTAGAAAAAGCAAAGACTGAAAGTGGTGAGACATAAATGGCTGACAAAAAAGTGATAGAACTACTCGTAAGCGGAGGACAAGCGACAGCCGGACCCCCGTTAGGTCCAGCCCTTGGTCCGTTAGGCGTGAACGTCTTGGCTATTGTGAACAAGATAAACGAGCTTACGAAAGACTATTCCGGAATGAAGGTTCCCGTGAAGGTTATTGTTGACCCAGAAACCAAGGAGTTTGAAGTTAACGTTGGAACGCCAACGATGTCTGCCCTAATTGTTAGTGAGCTAAAGATCGAGAAAGGTTCAGGAGCGCCGAGCACACAGAAGGTTGGAAACCTTTCGATGGAGCAAGTTATACGGATAGCCAAGATGAAACGTCCAGAGCTTCTGGCAAAAACTTTGAAGGCGGCGGCAAAAGAGATCTTGGGAGGATGCGTAAGCATGGGAGTTACCGTGGAGAGCAGAGACCCTCGAGAGGTACAGAAGGAGATCGACCAGGGCAAGCACGACGAAATATTTAGTAAGAGTGAAGGATAAGAGAATATTTTTATAACCGCGTTCTATTCCCTCAATGGCACGAGGTCTTTCAATATGCCCCTAGACCAAAAAACTATCCTGGCTGCAGTTAAGGAAGCAAAGGAAAAATCCGAAAAAAGAAACTTCAGTCAATCGGTAGAGCTCATTCTAAACCTCAGAGACATCGATATGAAATCGCCCGAAGGCAGAATTCAAGAGTTCGTGGAGCTGCCATATTCTCCATCAGAAAAACCGAACAGAATCTGTGTAATCGCCACCGGAGAGTTGGCACTTAAAGCAAAGAGGGCAAACGCAGACCTCGTGGTTGAAAGACCTGAGCTTGAGAGTCTGGCGGGCAAAAAGCGGGAACTGAGAAAAATAGCCGACGAATATGACTTTTTCGTTGCGGAGACTCCTTTGATGCCTTCGGTGGGCAAAATCTTGGGTCCTGTTCTAGGTCCAAGGGGAAAGATGCCTGTGCCCGTTCCGCCAACCGCCGAAATCTCCGGCTTGATTACGAAATACCGAAGAACAGTTATCGCGAGGATGCGTAGCCAGCCAATCTTACAAGTTCGTGTCGGAACGGAAAGCATGAAAGAAGAGGAGCTGACTGAGAACATTCAGGCGATTCTGCGCGCAATAGAGGGAAAACTTAAAAAGGGAATGAAAAACATCAAGTTTGCCTACATAAAAACATCCATGGGTGCGCCTGCCAAAATTAAGCCATGAGCGAGGAAAACTGATGCCGTCCCAACAAATTTTGCAGGAAAAAATTGGTGAAGTTGAACAGATAACTCAGCTAATAAAACAGTACAAGGTTATTGGAATCGCTGGACTGAAGAAAGTTAGAGCGACTCAGCTGCAAGAGCTCAAAAAGAACCTAATAGGCAAAGTTTACATGAAAGTTATCAAAAACACGTTGATCAGATTAGCGGTTGAAAACTGCAAAGAAAAACCGGAGCTGAACAAGCTCGAGCAGCACTTGACAGGAGCAAACGTTTACTTATTAACAGATCTAAACCCTTTCACGTTGGCACTGATTCTCGAAAGAGGAAAAGTAAGAACAACAGCCAAGTCCGGAGACACAGCCGCATTTGATGTCATTGTCCCTGCAGGAAACACAGGGCAACCGCCAGGTCCAATAATCAGCCAATTGAACGCCGTTGGTTTACCCACGTGCATTGAATCAGGAAGCGTCTGGATAAACAAAGATACATTAGTTGTCAGGAAAGGCGAAGTAATCCCCGAGAGACTTGCAAGTGTCTTATCAAAACTCGGGATAAAACCTGTTGAAACCGGACTCTTAATGAAAGCTGTGTACGCTGACGGTTTGATAATAACTCAGGAACAGCTCCAGATAGACGTAAACGGAACCAAACAAAGCTTCGAAGAAGCTCACACCGATGCATTTACATTGTCAATAAGCATAGCCTATCCGACACCAGAAAACATCATGATGCTAGTAAAAGTCGCTCACCAAAAAGCCTACGCACTCTCAATAAACGCCACAATACCCACCAAAGAAACAGCAGCAGACTTGATTAGAAAGGCGCACACTCAAATGTTAAGTTTAAGTAGTAGATTACCAACTTTAGAGCAAAAGACCGAGACGGCTGAAAAGTCTGAAAAAGTTGAAATGGTTAAATGAAGAGGTGAAAGAGGTATGGAATACGTTTACGCTGCGATGCTCCTTCACAAGGCTGGAAAAGAAATCAACGAACAAAACTTGACACAGGTTTTGACAGCAGCAGGCATAAATGTCGACGCTGTAAGAGTCAAAGCATTAGTGGCTTCTCTAGCCGAAGTCAACATTGAAGAAGCAATAAAAACTGCTCCCACAATGATGGCTGCACCGGCTGCGACAACAGCTGCGGCAGCGCCTGCGCCGGAAGCCAAACCGAAGGGTGAAGAGAAGAAAAAGAAGGAAGAAGAGGAGAAAGCTAAAGAAGAGGCGGCGCTTGAGGGCTTGGGAGCACTATTCGGATAGCATGAGCATCCTTCTTATTTTATCAGTTTCTTCTTTGTACAAACCTTACTAGCAGTTTTAACACCATAAGAGGCAACCATCCACATATTAACATCAGTGTACCCGGAAAAGCCGCAAGTTCATAGGTAAGAATCAGTGATTCAAAAATAAAGAACGATAAGGTCATCGCGATAATGGACAAAATTGCAAATCTTCTGCCAAATCTTTTCATGGTTTGTATACTGATAAGTCCCGCAAAGAAAAAGTCGCCTAAACCCAGTGACATGTAGATCAAGCCCCAGTCTGTGTTTATTGTTGGAAGCGTTGGTAACGAGACTAGAACGGGGAGTCTGAGGGCTGAAACTGTTCTCGCGGCGGAAACCATTGTGCCGGTGATCAGAACGAGAATTACGTCCATAACTGTTAGTGCTCCAACGAAGATCAGCGTTGTTTTCCATGTGAACACGCTTCCTAGGTAGAGGATTATCAGAATGGCGAAAACTATTCCATACGTGTCGAGTAAGTATGGAAACCATATAGGAGTTCTGCTGAAAAACACGTATAGTAATATGAATAATGCTGAGGGCAAAACCGCCAAATACCATCTCTCTCCTTTCGCTACTCTCTTTTCTTCGTAAACCAGCGACGCGAGTGTGAACCCGAAAAGAGAGAAAAACGCTAAAGTTCCATAAACGCTTGTGTTATCTGTCCAGTAATTGAATAGGTTGAAAATAGCTGCCGCGAAACTTGCTACAAGAAATACTAGGCAGAAAAGTTGCACCTTGGCTTTTTGGAAGTCTGAAAAAAGGTACGTGAAAATGAACAGCACCATGGAGTATGCGAAGAGAAATATGGTCATTATCGCCATCTGGGGTACAAACACCATGAGCGAAATCGTTATGCTCATTGCGACAACGAGAACAACAGCATTCAGGTTGCCAAACTCCTTTCCCTCGAAGACACCCTTGAACTTGCCTTCAACCTTGTCATTCAAAAAAGTAGTCACTATTGTTACTAGGAAAAGTGTAAGGGGCATGACGATGTCGAAATACATAAGGGCACATACGCAAAACAGACATTTAAACCTTAAAAACGAAGATAAACGTTTAAAATAGCCAAAGAAGCAACAAGTGCTTCCTCAGTTCTGACGGTTTCCGTCCCTTGCGTGGGAATCGTGTTGACAACAAAATCCACGACATCATCCAAGTTAAGTCCTTCACTTCTAACTATCTCATACAACCCAAGCGATGGCGCACCAAAAGCCACGAGAACACTTTCCGCCTTTTCAAATTCTTGGGCTATCTCATCAGCAAAATCGACAAACGGGACTCCATACTTAGAGGTGGCGATGGTCAAATCAAAGTTCCTGTCTACCACAATCTTCCCGAATGAAGAGTTCTCAACGGTGACTCTGTATCCCCAGTAACCCGCGATTTCCTCGCGGTCTGCCAACTGTGCCTCAACACTGTTTTCGAAGGCTGTGATTCTTACTGTAACCCGTCTGCCTACAGTTATCTGTTTGTTCGGGATTAGGGCTGGTTTTTCTACGCCTATGTCTACAAGCGTGCCCTCCGCTTTGTTTGACACTGTTACGCCCTCGCGGAATTCGCCGTCCTTCAAATCTTTTATTTTGCGTTTCAGCGGGTGATGTGGTGCTCGTAATGGTGGGAGTATGCCCGCATACCGCAGTGTTGGTTTAAGCTCGAAAACTCTTTTTCGCAGATACTGTGGCGTGTCCATGTAAGCAAGCAGAGTGGCAATCAAGTCCATATCCGCCTTTTGCATTTTTGGGTTGTCCGGATAAACTATGATTTCGTCGACTCTGAAAATTGCGGCAGCTCTTCCTATCAAGCCTATCTTGGATGTTTTCTCTCGCAGATGTGGTGTGTCGGAAACAACGGACGCCGGAATGGCTATCGAGAGTCTTCTCTTGTGCAAGCCACTGCCGCCTTTTTATCTTAAGACAGTACTTTCACAGATAAAAATCTTGAAAATAGCTATTATAGACCTTCTGCTTAAAAGCTGAAAACGTGATATAGATTTTGCTGAATTGGTGAAAAAATGCAGAAAATTGCCAAAAAAGTAAAAATTTTGGACGACACCGATGAGATTAGAAGAATCGATAAGAGCAATATGCTTTCTTTTTGTGTTGAAGCTCCGAAGCATTATGGTGAGGCTGCAAGATTAGCCAAGGCAGTGTCGATTAGCTATCATAAGCCAAGGGCAATTGTTGTTGCGGGCATGGGTGGCTCCGGTATCGGCGGTGAACTGCTGAAGGATTGGGCAAGAGACGCAATAGCTGTTCCTATTGAAATTTGCAGGGATTATTCTCTACCCGCGTACGCAGACAAGAGCACCTTGGTTTTTGTTGTCAGTTACTCCGGGGAAACCGAAGAATCACTAAGCGCATTTTTGGACGCTGTAAAGCGAAGATGCATGCTTGTTTGCGTAAGCTCTGGAGGAGCACTGCAAGAATTTGCCGAAAAGCTGAACGTTCCACACTTGCGCGTTCCTTCCGGTATGGCTCCGCGCGCAACCCTTCCTTATTTGTTCATGCCTTTGCCTGTACTACTTGAGAAAATTGGCTTAGTCTCAGATGTTGATGCCGAAATATCTGAGGCAATAAGAGTCTTGAAAAGCGTGAGCGGCTCAAACTCGCCAGAAAAGTTGCTTAAAGACAATTTTTCAAAGAAGTTGGCAGCTAGCATTTGCGGCACAATGCCAATAGTTTATGGATTTGGGATTTATCGCGCCGCTGCCCAGCGTCTCAAGACACAGTTTAACGAGAACAGTAAGGTTCCGGCGAAATGGGAGATTTTTCCTGAGCTTAATCACAACGAGATTGTCGGCTGGGAAGCAGTGAAAAAACTCGCAAAATGTTTCTCGGTAATACTTATTCGAGATGATGACGAGCATGAGGCAATACGACAAAGGATTGATTTCACAAAAGAGTTGATGCGCAAGAAATCAGTGAAAGTCTTTGAAATTCAAAGTGGCGGAAAAGGCAAATTGGCGAAGACGTCTTCTGTGATTTGCATGGGAGATTTCACGAGCGTGTATCTGGCTCTCTTGCGAGGCATAGACCCAACACCGGTAAAGACTATAGCCTCCTTGAAGGAGAAGATGAAACGGATCGGAGTGAAGGAAAAGGTAGTGAGTGAGCTTAAAAAACTTGCAACAGAATAAAAACGCGAACTACGTTTTTTCCATAATAAAGTCTGCAAACATTTTTTCCGCAGTTTCGACTGATACCATTTGTGGCGGATGTTTGAAGGCGTAGGCGCAAATCGGCAATATCGCCCCCTTTATCCTCTTGTCTAATGCGATTTTCACGGCTCTTATCACATCAAGTAAGACAGAGCCAGCGTTAGGCGCGTCAACCGTTGAGAGTTTCAGGTCTATCTGCATCGGCGTTTGGCAGAAGTACACTCCTCTAATCCAGAAGTAGCTGTCGCGTCGGTTTTCCAGAAAGTCCACGTAGTCTGTTGAGCCAGCAACAACCTCAGCCTTATAAGGCAATGCAGACTCGACAGATTTCGTTTTTACAGCACGTTTAACATCCCTTGTTCTGTCAAGCGTGTCTAAGGATTCTGTGCCTCCTCCAACGTCGAGCTGGTAGGTTTCGGTGATGCAGACACCGTTCATCGAAAGGAGTTTCAGCAAGGTCTTGTGCAGTGTGGTTGCGCCCACTTGGTCGATTAGGTCGTCGCCAACCAGTGGCAATTCGACCTCTTCAAAACGCTTCATCCATGCGGCATCGCTTGCTATGAAGGTGGGTGCAGCATTCACGAAGGCGCATCCAGCGCTCAACGCTTGTTCAGCGTACCATCTGGAAGCCTTCACTGCTCCGCTGGGAAGCAGATTGAGCACGATTTCGGCGTCGCTTTCTTTCAAGGTATCCGCTACGTTGACTTCTTGTTGATTGCTGACCTGAATAATCTTTTTCGTGTATTCGCCAACTCCGTCCAAAACTGGGCTCTTAAGCACGGTGACTTCGGATGATGGAACATCCGTCAGTCTTGGAGCATTGTTGGGCGCTGCAAAAATGGCTTCAGACAATTCTCTGCCAACTTTTCGGTCGTCAATGTCGAAGGCTGCGACAATTTGTACGTCTTTTGGGTGATAACCTCCTATAAATAAGCGTCGCAGTCCAACGGCTTCCTCCTCTTTGCCGCATTCATTGTAGTATTGTAAGCCTTGGATCAGTGCCGATGCACAGTTTCCAACACCTATTAAGGCGACTTTTATCTTCGACAAGTTTTGCCCCTCTTTTTAGAATTCCTTATTTAGTGAGTGCTTATAAAATGCTACACTGATTATCAAGGCTTTTTATTGCTGCATTTAGACTTGCTTTGTGCAATCATTGTAGCCATAATTCACTCGTGACAGTTTGTCCAAAGCTTAATAAAATGTAAGGTGTAATTCTTCCAGTGGTGTTTCTGTGCGAATCGGCTCCAACAGTTTTCTTGGCACCTTACGCGCTTTCTTTTTAATCATATTGTTGCTTTCTCTCTTTTATTCCTTTTTTAGTATCGCCGCTACTTTTGATTATTATCATGTCGTAGTTATACTTGAGGCGAACCCGCAACGTTATGTTGACGATGTGTTGAGCATATTCCTTTATCTAATTTTGCCTATCGCCGCAAGCCTAACCTTCTTCATGATCACGTTTATTAAAAGAAGAGAAACACCAACAAAAGGTCTTAGCAATCTGCTGTTAATAATTCTCGGTGGATTCTCTGTGTGGCTTGGTTATCGTTATTTTGAGGCTTCTTACGCTAGCTATTTTGACGCAATTAAAATGGCACATGATTGGCACATCAGCAATATAGACGGTTCTCTCCTAGCAATCTATACAGCATACGGGTTAGTTTGTATTCTTTTGCTGATCACAGGCCTTTTCTTCATAATCACATCTGCCCTAGGCTTCTACAAAATCACTAAGAGTCCCGTAACGGCAGAGTAAGAAGCCTGAACTAAAGCATTACACAGGAGAAAGAAATCAGAACTAATCCTGCTTGTCATTTTAGGCTAATTTTTGAGCATTTCTAGCTTACGTTTGTCTTATATAATGACACTACCTTATGACTAAGTTTGGGGCATCAAGAATGGAGGCTTGGTTGGATGCGTCTCTTCTGCGTTGTCCAAAGTGTGGGCACTATTATGTTGACTCCTCATGGTACGTTATGGAAATGGAGTCAGACATCGAGTGTGGACGGTGCGGAACAGAATTTAACAGCAAGAAAAACGCGAAAGACCGTGTGTTGCTCGAGTTTCATGTAGACGATGAAAAAATGCAAGAAGTTAAAATTGTGGAGCACCTAAAAACAGAAAAATGACGTATCACAGGAATACCGCAGGATATGCTCGTGTCAGTCTAACAATTGTTTTATAGAAGATGACACATTTTATTCTCGAAAATCCACTTTGTGGTGGAGGGATCCGAATGGATTATGTCGAAACACGCGAAAATTGGACAAGCCAAATGGCTACCCTCCAAAGACTTGCAGACCGCAGCTGAACTTTGCGAACACTTCAACAAAGGGAGAACTTACGAAATTTTCTGGGAGTACTGCGGCTTGACAGCTGACATTCTCAAAGAAAAGAGCGCTCGTTGCTGGCTTTATCGTGAAGACGACGAAGTCAGTGGGTTTGCGCTGGGCAGACCTCGAGACGAAACGTTTGTTTTCGAAGAAATTTGGGGACCGTGCGATGGAATATCCAACGAGCTCAGCAGACCCAGTATGCGAGACGTGAGGAGAATGCTTGACTTCAAGAAGCTACTCAGTTCTTTAGATTCTAAAGTTCCCATAATGCTGCGAGCAGCCACTGACAACCAGTTTGCGCATCTGATAGCAAGAGCACTGAGAGCTAGTTGGATGAACGGGCTAATAATTGCAGAAAGAACTCTGAGCAAAAAGTTTGAGATTTCAACACCCATGGGATATAAACTTAGAATGTTTAGGGATAGCGACCAACTTTACATGTCGAAAATCCGCAAGGAAGCGTTTGGAAAAGTTCTTTCCCCTGACGACTATAAGGCATGGGCAACAAAGAAAAATTGCCGCACTATCATGGCAACATGTCACGAGGAGCTTGTCGGCTTCATAATTGCTGAGAAAAGACCGTGTGGTTCATTAGGCGATTTCACAATCGCAGTCAAACCATCTCATCAGCGTAAAGGGATAGGCTCAACGTTGCTCAAAGCTGCTTTCAACGTCTTCATCGAGATGGAAGCGAAGAGAGTTATTGCAGATTATCTGATGCTAAACACTCCTGCTCATAGGCTTTATCAAAAGCACAGTTTCAAACCGAAAAGAATCTACAATTACTTCCTTTACGAGCGATAGATTTGGCAAAAGCTGTCAGACTTGCTAAGTTTTGAGTGCCCTCAGTTATGGTAAAAACTAAATGTGTAAAGTGATAATGCCTAAGAGGGTGATGGCTTTGATTAAACGAGTCAACTGGCTTGAAGTGAAAGTCACCGACGTGAAAGAAGCTGTCAGTTTTTATCGTGATGTTCTCGGTCTTAAAGTGAAGCAGGAATGGTCAAACTATGTGATTTTTGACCTGCCTGGAACACTAACGTTCGCGATAATGCTCGGCGGCAGAAAAGGACGAAAGGAAGGCGCTCCAAACATATATTTTGCTGTTGAAAATCTCGACGCTGAATTCGAGAAGCTAAAGGCGAAAGGCGTAAACTTCATCGAATCTCCAAAAAAACAGTATTGGGGTGGCTACGCAGCCGTTTTCGCCGACCCAAACGAGAATCTCTTCTACTTGACACAAATCAAAGACTAAGAACCAAAATCTAGTAAATTCAACAATCATTACCGATAAGTAAGCCTTAAAGTCTTTGAGTGCTTATCACTAAGGAGGCTGAAAAGATTGACAGACGAAGCCAAAACTCTCGATAAATTCGCTATAATCAACGAACTAGCCCGTCGAAGAGGTTTCTTCTGGCAATCGTACGAAATGTACGGTGGAGTGAGCGGTTTCGCAACCTACGGTCCTTTAGGCGCAAAACTAAAACAAAACATCGAAAACAAGCTTAGAGAGCTCTTCGTAAACAGGCTGGGAATCTTAGAGATAGAGTCGCCCATAATCGCGCCGAGCAAGGTCTTCGAGGCGTCAGGACACATCAACCACTTCAAAGAAGCCATGGTTGAGTGCGCTAAATGCAAGAAAAGGTTTCGCGCAGACCATTTGCTCCAAGAGTTTGCGAAAATCAGTGAGGCAGAAGCTGAAAAACTTAGTCTCAAAGAATTGGATGCTGCTATTGAAAAGCACAAAATTCGCTGTCCAGAGTGCGGCGGCACTTTTGGCGTCCCAAAACTGTTCCTTACAATGTTTAAGACAACTATAGGTCCGTACTCAAAAGCGGTTGGTTACGGGAGACCGGAGGCTGCGCAAGGAATATTCGTGGAGTTTAAGCGTTTGTATGAGATGGCTAGGGAGAAGCTTCCCTTCGGTGTTCTGCAGATGGGTCACGCATTGCGGAATGAGATTTCTCCGCGACAAGGTTTGATTAGACTGAGGGAATTCACGATAGTAGATTTGGAGTTCTTCTTTGACCCAGAAGATCCTGACTATTTTCTTCTGGAGGATGTGGAGAACGAAAAGCTGAGACTTTTGCTGGCTGAAACCAAACTGAAGGGTTCAGAAGAAACGACAGAAGTGACTGTCAAAGAAGCCCTGAAAAAGGGTCTAATAAGGGCGGAGTGGCAAGCGATCTTCATGGCTTTAGCCAAAAGACTATTGGTTGATTTGGGCGTTCCCGCCGAAAAGCAGCGTTTCATCGAGAAGCTTCCATGGGAGCGAGCGCACTACTCTCTTCAAAGCTTCGATCAGGAGGTTTTTGTTGAGCGTTGGGGCTGGGCTGAAATCTCTGGGCATGCCTACAGGACCGATTATGATTTGAAGCGACACATGGAGTTCAGCGGCGAGGACATGCGAGTTTACAAGGAATACGAGAGACCTGTCGAGAAGGAACAACTTACTATAAAGCCTGTAATGTCCAAGCTTGGACCAGCCTTCAAGACAGAAGCCTCAAAAGTTGCTGAGTTGCTTTCGAAGGCTGACCCAGCAGAAGTTGAAAGGTCTCTGAAGAAACACGGCTACTACATGCTTGGCAAACGTAAGATTCTTTCGGAGCACCTGGAAATTGTGCGTCAAAAGGTTGTGGAACGTGGAAAGCGCTTCATTCCCCACGTAGTCGAGCCTAGTTTCGGCTCTGATAGGCTCGTCTATGTTGCGCTCGAGTATGCTTATCGCGTTAAAGAAGACAGAGCCATGCTGAGTTTTCCCCGAGGCATTGCACCAGTACAAGTTGGAGTTTATCCCCTCGTAAGCAAGGATGGATTGCCCAAAAAGGCATTAGAAGTTCACAAGAGACTACTCGATGAGGGCTTTATAGCCGAGTATGACGAAGCCGGTTCGATTGGACGACGATATGCACGCGCAGACGAAACAGGCGCCCAGCTAGGCATAACGGTAGATTATGAAACGTTAGACAATAACACTGTCACCATTCGCGACCGTGACTCTTGGAAACAGGTTAGGACATCAATTGAAAATCTGCCCGAGCTTTTGCGCAAATATTTCAAAGGAAAAATCAATTTTGGGGATTTAGGAGAACCTATTTAAAAGCTGGCTTTACGTTACCTTTTTTAACACTTCAGCGTATCTAGTGTTAGAAAAATCAGCCCTGTTTTGCGGGCGGGGAAAGGTTTGGTGCTTCCAGCAGAAACCGAGGAACGTGTAAAAAGAAGAGCGTTAAACGTTTGCCAAGACCACCTTAGAAAGGTCCTAGACGTAACCAGGAAAGTTCCTCAGATGATCGACTGTTTCACGCGAAACGACAAGGATAAGGCAAGACGACTCTTCAACGAGATTAGGAGTGGCGAAGAGGAGGTTGACAAGGCTAGAAGGCTTGTCTCGCAGGAACTTGCCGAGATAGGCGCCATTCTGTTCAGCAGAGAGGACTTCTTGAGGTTTGCAAATCTGACAAGCGAGATTGCAGATTTCTCTGAAGGCATAGCTTTCCGGCTAGTTGAGATCATGGAGCACAACTGGAACGTGCCTAGTGATATAAAGAAGGACTTGTTAAAGCTCTCTGAGGCTGTTCTGGATGCGGTGCTGAAGCTTAGAGAGACAATGATGGTGCTCAACTATGGCCCGGCTAAGACGATGGAGAAAGCCAGGGATGTTGAGGTTGCCGAAAGAGTTGTTGATGAACTTTACCGTGAATTCGAAATAAAACTTCTTAGCAGCAAGCTTGAATTTCCTGCCTTGATTCTGTTGAGGGATGTTCTGCAACTCTTGGAGGATTCGGCCGACAAGGCTGAAGATGCTGCGGATGCCGCGCGAATCTTATCCCTAATTATGTAAGGGCGAAAGAGCAAAATGCCCAAGAAATTTGAAGTGGAGTTTATCGAAAACTTCTTGATAGTATGGGACTCAGCCAACGGCTCAGAACTCTACAAAATGGGCTATTACGGAAAACCCCTTGGAATCTCTAAACCAAAAATTCCAGAATTCAACGTTCCGCTTGTCTTGGATTTGATGGAAGGTTTGTATCTTGCAACAAAAGGGATTATAGCCGTTTATGAGGGCTCAGGAAAGAAGAAAGTTAGCCTCAGAAAACTGCGGCAGATGGCTAGGCAGTTGTACGAGGATTTCGACGCGAAATATGTTGTTTATCGTGATTTGCGCGATGACGGTTTGATCGTTACGCCCGGAATCAAGTTTGGGTGTGACTTTGCCGTTTACAAGTATGGACCTGGCATAGAGCACGCGCCGTACATAGTTTCTGTCAAAAGCGCGAAGTCTGACATGACCGCAACGGACATTGTTAAGACTGGAAGGCTTGCGACGACTGTGCGCAAGAGATTCATCATCGCGGTGCCCGACTTGGAGAGAGGAAAGGTAAGATACTTAATATTCAAGTGGTTTAAAGCATAAATAATCACGTTGCAGAGAGATGTTCTCGGAGAGGTTTCTTCTTGGAGTTAGAGCAGATCCTCAAAATGCAAAGAGAATTTGACAGAAAGCTAGGATGGAACACGTACGAAAAATGTCAAACACCTGGCGATGTCTTGAAGTTTATGGAACATTTTGTACTTGTAACCGTTGAGGAATTGGGCGAAATCTCTAGAGTTAGAAAGCTGTACGAGCGAGATGGACAGAGCCTCTTAGTTGAAGAGTTGGCACACGAACTCATGGACATTTTCGTCTATTTCATGCAAGCGTGTATGGCGCTGAAAATTGATGTTGAAAAAGAGTATCTGAAGAAACTCAGGTACAATGAAGAGCGGTTTATCAACAAGATAGCAGATAGCAAAGCCTACTGATGCCTTTCTAACATAATCTTCAACAATTCTTCTTCCAAAGTTGGTTCTCGCGGGTTCTCAACTATCCTTCCAACCTCATTTCCGTATGTGTCAAATACTATTATTAGTGGAATTTTGTCAACACGAAATTTCTCAACCTCAGGTGGCGAAGGTGGGATTCTCCATTTTCTGGTGTGGCTCAGTGGGTCTTTCATTAACCCTCCGAAGATTCTGACTTCCAATCCTGTCGCCTCGGATATTAACGCTAAGACTGGGATGTTCGCGGCGCAGTCTTTGCACCATCCTGCAGAAAAGGCGACCACAATATATCTGCCTGCGACTTTTCTCAGCTCGTTCACCGCGTCATTTCTTAGCTGGTATGTTTGTTTTCTTGTTAGGAACTTCTCTCGGAAAGGTTGCCCTACGTGGTCCAAGTACTCCTTTGCAGTTAGCGTTTTCTTTCTAATCTCAGACAAGTTAATGCTCATTTCAGCCTGCCATCAGTGTTTGGTCGAGGAATTCTCCCCTAACGTATTGATGTGGATAGATCTTTGTTGCCGTCAGCTTGCACCCTTCCGCTATTGTTACATCGTCGGCAACGACTGAAACCTTGGCTATTTTCGTTTGTCTTTTTGGGCTTGAGAGAACTGTTACGTGTCTTCCTATGATGCTCTCTTTTATCTCTGCCTTTTCTTCGATTATGGCTCTGTCCATGATCGCAGAGTTCTCTACCACAACGTCTTTCTCTATTTTCGTGTAATTGTCGATGCATGAGTTCACTATTCTTACGCCGTCGCTTATTTTGCAGTGTCTTCCGATGAGGACGGCGCCCTCCACTTCTACTTTTCCCTGTTTGATTTTTCTTATTACTTCTTGTCTTCTTTTTAGCGACTCAGAGCTTTCCCCTTGAACCCATATCCTGTCTTTTTCGTTTATTCTCCCACCAAAATCTGTTAGAGACGAGAAACGACCTTTAAGCATGTCTTGCATGGCTTCCAAGTAACGTTTCGGGGTTCCCACGTCATACCAACTTCCCTTTAAAGTGTAGCCGTACACTGGTCTCCCGGTTTTTATTACGTAGGGGATGAAATCGTAACCGAAGTCGAAGCGGTTTCTCTCTTTGATTACTTGTTTGACTCCTTTTTCTTTGAAAATATTCTTTATCTCTGGAGAAACCACGTATAAACCCGTGTTCGCAAGGTTTGACGGCGCTTCTTTTGGTGAAGGTTTTTCAACAAACCTGGAGATTCGCATCTCCTTGTTTATGTCAGCTATCCCGTAGCCCTCGACGTTCTCAACCTCTCTCAGAGCTATGGTCATGACTGCTCCTTTCTTCTGGTGAAACTGCACAAGCTCCTTCACGTTCACGTCGAAAATGTTGTCGCCTTGAACCGCGAAAACCGGGTCTCTGACGTTGTAGTATTCCATGTTTATCCTTGCGGAGTCTGCACTGCCTAGGTCATCAACGTTCGGCTGGTACTTTATGTGGACGCGCGGCTTAATGCCATATCTTGAGGAAAAACCGTAGCCCGACTCAAAATAGTCGTGCAAATCTCTATAATTTGTGTAACCTTTGACGCCGAAGATGAAGTTCCTGATTCCTTGGCGTGCGAGCGACAACAGCGAGAATTCTATTAGCGGTCTGTTCAAGAGGCGGATGCACGCCTTGCTCGTCTCCGCCGTGAGTGGCAGCAGGCGCGTGGCTTTGCCGCCAACAGGGATTATTACTCTTAGTCTTTCTGGTGCGTAGTTGTCGCGCAAAATAGTCACCAATTTCAGAGTGTTTATTTAAATTGAACGTATTAAACTTTCGAATCTAACAGAGAATTTTATACGTTAATGGAGACTTATGGTTTAATAAAAGGGTTAGAACACAATGCGCAAAATCGTCGGCTATTTGCGTCTGATTCGTCCGGTGAACTGTTTGATGATGGGTTTTGCTGTTATAGTCGGCGCGGCTCTTGCAAACTCCGGTAACCTAGGCGTTCTTTGGCAGAATCTTGCCTACGGTTTCATCACTGGCTTCGCTCTAACTGGGGCATCTATGGTAGTAAATGATTATTATGATAGGCAGATCGACGCCATTAATGAGCCAAGTCGCCCTATTCCCAGCGGTTTGATAAAGCCTGATGAGGCCTTGGCTTTTGCTTTTGCACTGACAGCAATAGGTTTTGCAGCTGCTTCCATGAATTCCTACCTAACAAGCATTCTCTGTCTTGTGATAGCGGCGATAGCGTGGGGAGCCCTTACAACGTACACTACCGTTGGAAAGCGCAGCGGGTTGCCCGGCAATTTTCTCGTTAGCACATGTGTTTCTATACCTCTTGTTTATGGCAGCTACGCGGTTGTTGGGACGGTCGAAGTGAACGTTCTGATTTTTGCTTCCATGGTTTTTCTTTCCATCACTGGTAGAGAAATAATCAAAGGAATAGTGGATGTAGAGGGAGACAGAACGCAAGATGTGAAAACTTTGGCTGTACGTTACGGAGAGAAAGCAGCCGCTGTGTCAGCAGTGATTTTCTACGTTTCTGCTGTTGCACTAAGCCCATTTCCCTGGGTTTTAAACATGGTATCCTTTTGGTTTGTTCCTTTAGTGGCTGTGACTGATTTTGGGCTTGTTTCGTCCTCAATCATGCTCATCAAGAATCATTCGAGGGAAAACGCCAGAAAAATCAAGAATGCTGCACTTTTATGGTTCATCTTCGCGTTAGTGGCATTCATCGTTGGTGCTCTCGTAAGGTGAGCCCCGATGTTCAGCGAAAGATTCGGGAAATCCTCATAACCTAAAGAAACTGTTCGCCCATGGTCTCTTATAATGCAGCTATTGTTCTAAAAATTGGACTTATAAGCCACGCGTCTCAGAACATTATCAGAGAAGCGTGCTGATTATTGAGTGGAGAAGACGAAGCTAAGCTTGAGTATGCGCTCCGGGGGAAGGCTTGGAAGGTTTACTGGCTTCTCTTGAAAAATGGCCGACCGATGAGCGTTCGTGAAGTTCAAAGAGCCTTGCGTTTCAGCAGTCCCAGCGTGGCGCAGCACCATCTCGAGCAGTTACGCGAATTGGGGCTGGTGCAGAAACAGAACGTAGGTGGGGATTATTTTTTGGTTGGCGAGGTTAAAATTGGCGTGCTTCGGCACTATGTTAAGCTGGGAAGACTTCTGTTTCCGAGGTATTTCTTCTACGCGCTTTTCTCTACGACTTTCTATGTGGCTTATCTTCTGGTGCTCATGCAAGGCTTCACCCGAGAGAACCTGTTTATCACCTTGTTCGGGGCGATAGTTACGGCAACATTCTGGTATGAAGCGGCTCGCTTCTGGTCTTTGAAGCCGTTCTGATTCTTGGATTAGATTGTACTAATGATTAGGATAAAATAAAACGGAACCCCAGTCTTAACACGGTGACTATCCAATGCAGAAGGAAATCAAAAAACGCGCTTCAGTCTACGGAGTTACCGCGGTTCTCTTGGCAGTAATTTTGAGCGCTTTATGCTACAATCTCGGTGTCATACCCGGATTCGGACCACCCATCGGGCCTTCTCCAACACCCAATCCACATCCTGAGTTTTTAAGCACGTTTTCATCCTATGACGAACTCAGAAACTACCTGCTGAAAAATTCTGGGACTCAGGGAGTCTTTCCATACTATGGGCCCTCAGACGTTCGTATTCTCGGACCGGATGTTGTAAGTCCAGCTGAATCAACGCCTGGTCTGAAGCTTTATTCAACGACAAACGTCCAGGTTGCTGGCGTTGATGAGGCAGACATCGTGAAAACCGACGGAGAATACATCTACCTAGTGTCTGGCAGCAGCGTTTATATTTTGAAGGCTTATCCGCCTGAAGAAGCTGAAGTGCTTTCAAACATAACTTTCGGTGATGACCTGTATCCTATCGGAGTCTTTGTTGACAGTACTAGTCACAGGTTAGCAGTGTTAGGTAGCAAATACGAGCCATGGACATTTCCTTCGTGGAGTTACTCCGGCTACTACTGCGTAGACATCAAAACTTTCGCAAACATTTATGATATTTCAGACAAAGAAAACCCTGCCTCTCTGATGAATTTCACGATTACCGGTAGCTACTTCAGTTCTAGAATGATAGGCGACTACATATATTTCGTTGCGAGCCAACCGACATACATCATTTATGACACTGTTGTTCTTCCGAAAATCTACTTGAACAACGCAATGAAAGAGATAGGGCCTTCCGAAATTCACTACGCCAATGTCTCTGACAACTACTACCAGTACACGACCATTGTCGCCCTAAACACGCAAAATATCACGGAGGTGCCAACTGAGTATACGATCATGCTGGGCGGGACGAGTAGCATGTACGTCTCACTGAGCAACATCTACATAACGTTTCCAGAGTCGTACGAACAAACCTCAATTTATCGAATACGTATAGAAAACAGCACAATATATAGCGCAGCACACGGTATGGTGAATGGACACGAGCTTAACCAGTTCTCAATGGACGAATACAGCGACTACTTCCGGATTGCAACCACAACCTGGATGAACAAGAACAATCTGTACGTGCTAGACATGAACCTGAGTCAAGTTGGAAACCTAACCGACTTTGCACCGCCAGGTGAAACGATGGACTCGGCAAGGTTCATTGGAAACCGCTGCTACCTGTCAACATCAACTCCGCGAAAGGATCCGTTCTTTGTGATAGACGTTGAGAATGCTTCTGAGCCGAAAATTCTGGGCAACCTGTCCATCCCAGGGTTCACGCGGTACTTACATCCATACGATGATGACCACGTGATAGGCATAGGAATAGACGGGGGTAACGTGAAAATAACGCTTTTCGACGTTAGTGATGTAAGTGCACCGATAAACATGAGTGAGTACAAGTTTAGCGGCGTTTGGTCAGACACGTCAGCCCTAACAGAACATAAGGCGTTTCTCTTTGACAAATTGAAAGAGCTTTTGGTCATTCCGGTTTCAATAAAGTTTGACAGCTACAGCGTCTCTAGTTGGCAAGGTGCTTGCGTTTTCAACATAACCCTAGAGAATGGGCTAGTTTTGAAGGGCAATGTCACACACCTAGAGAGTGGCATGAACGGGTATGAATATGCCTATTGGGTGAATAGGGCACTTTACATCAACGACACGCTATACACGCTGTCCGACAAGAAAATCATGATGAACAGTCTAGAAGATTTGCTCTTGATAAACGAGATTTCGTTCCCTTAGCCTAATCCTCTTCCTTTTTCTTTGGGCTCCATGTGAACGGTGACTATTGTTTCCACAAATTTTTCTTTTAATTTTTCTTCAATATAAGAAGCGAGTTCGTGTGCATCCTTTATTGAGTGTTTCCCGCTGAAGCGACACTCTACGTTTATGTAACGTCTCTCCTCAGCTACATAAGTCACTATTTTTCTGATTTCAAGAGTTCGCTTGTATTTCTCCATCGCTTGGTTAACTAACTGTTTTATTTCGTCCTCATCCGCTGCTGAACCCTTTCGCAATTTTGCGTCAAAAGGTTCTATGTGAACAGTTATGTTTTCAACGTTCCTTATTTCCTCGCTTACTTTTCTTTCGATTTCCTCCGCTATTTCATGGGATTTATCAACCGAGATTGAGGGGTTCACCTGTGCGTGTAATGTTATGTAAAGTTTGCTATGCATGCACACCACGTCTATTTCATGGGCCTCCTTTACGCCTTCGACCTCTGTCGCCAGTTTTTCAACAAGTTTTTCTGTGCGTATCTCTGCTTCGTGCGGTTCGATGTGGATTGCAACGTCTGCATTCCCTAGGGATTTCCGTATCTTAGCCTCTATCTCAGAGGCAAGATTGTGGGCTTCTTCGAGACCAACATAATCAGGAACCTGTATTGTTGCACGGACGAATGTTTTTTCTCCCGCTTTTCTTATCTTCAAGTTTTCGTATTTTAGAACACCCTTCGTGTTGAGTATCTCTTTTCTGACTCTTTCTACCACATCCATCGATACTGTATCACTCAGCTCCATCCCGCTGCTCCAAACCAGCTTAACACTTAAATATGTCAACAAGATGCCCAGAACCATAGAAGCTATGGAGTCTCCGTTGCTGAATCCTATTGTTGCAGAACCAAACCCGAAAAGTGCAATGATTGTTGAGCCTAGGTCTGCTGCGGCGTGGTAAAACCCAGCCTTCATAGTGGAGCTTTCGCTCTTGACGGCTTTTCTGAAGGTTCCAACTCTCAAGAAGTCTATGCATAACGTGTAGCCAATCGCAATGAAACCAGCATACTCCAGCTCTCGATTGATAAGTGTGTTTTGTACGAATCTGAGAACTGCTTCATACATTATCAGCAGTCCTATTCCCACAAGCGCGATTCCTCCGACTAATCCGCCTATCGACTCAAACTTTTCATGTCCGTACATGTGCTCTTCATCAGGTGGCTTGAGTGAAGCGATTGTTGTGATCAACAGAACAAACGTCGTTAAAGCATCGAGCGATGCGTGGAGCCCATCGCTCAAAATTGCTAGACTTCCCGCGGCAAGACCCAAAATGATTTCTACGAAAACTACGCTCGATATAGCGATGGTTGAGATCTTCAAGGTTTTAAGCTTGTAATCGCTTTTTTGTGCATCTTGCATTATTCTTCATGTGTTAAGCCAAAGGTTAGGGATTTAAGAATTGTGCCCTCGGTTGTTTGGTTTTCTTAGCATCGCTTAACGCCGAGGTGTCCAAAGCAAAACGTTTAAAACAATAGTAGCAGTATGCTATTCTGGTGCTAAGGCGTGCACGGTGAATGCTTTAACTTCGCCTGAAAAATCTGAGCTTTATTTTGGATTTATAAGTTACCACCCTATACAAGTCCTGAAGGTGTCTGCAGATGAGCATCAGTGATATCCTAGATGGGAAATTGACTGGAAAAAATGTTGAGATAAAAGGCTGGTTGGTCACAAAGCGTTCAAGCGGCGGAGTCCAATTCTTGATGATAAGAGACGGCACCGGGACTCTACAGGCAACAGTCCACAAAGACGAAGTTGCCAAAAAAGTCTACAGCGACACAGACAGGCTAACGCAAGAATCATCAATTACAATAACAGGCATTGTAAAAGAGGACAAAAGGGCTCCTAGCGGTTTCGAAGTACGGATTAAAGATTTGCAGATTGTAAATCTGGCAGAACAAGAATACCCGATAGGCAAGAAAGACCACGGCATCGACTTTCTGATGGGCTTTAGACAGTTGTGGATAAGAAGTCCAAGACAAGTTGCAATACTGAAGGTTAGAGCCGAAGTCATAAAGGCGTGCAGAGATTTCCTTGACGAGAGTGGCTTTACCTTGACAGATTCGCCAATTCTAACACCGTCCGCCGTTGAAGGCCTAGCAACCCTATTCGAGGTTCCGTATTTTGGTGACAAGGCTTTTCTAACGCAAAGCGGACAACTTTACGTCGAGGCTACTATTGCCGCATTCGGTAAAGTTTACTGTTTCGGTCCGACCTTTCGGGCAGAAAAATCCAAGACTCCGCGTCATTTGACCGAATTTTGGATGGTTGAGCCCGAAATGGCTTTCTACGGTTTCGAGGATAACTTGAAGTTTCAAGAAGAAATGATGACCTATATTGTTGAAAAAGTCTTGGAAAAACGACAGAGAGAGCTAGAAGTCTTGAAGAGAAATGTGAAACCCCTGAAAAAGGTCGAACCCCCGTTCGATAGAATAAGCTACACTGAAGCGATAAAGGTGTTACAAAAAGCTGGCAGCCCAATTCAGTGGGGAGAAGACTTGGGAGCACCCCACGAAAAGGTCATCTCACTAAAGTTTGAAAAACCCGTTTTCGTGCACAGATACCCAGCAAAAACCAAAGCTTTCTACATGCAGCCAGACCCAGAGGATCCTGAGGTTGCGCTCTGCGCTGACTTGATGGCTCCTGAAGGGTATGGTGAGATAATAGGCGGAAGCGAACGCATTCACGATTTGAAATTGCTTGAGCGGAGGATAGAAGAGTTCGGCTTACCGAAGAAGGCTTACGAGTGGTACCTAGACCTGAGAAGGTACGGCTCGGTGCCTCATTCGGGGTTTGGGCTAGGAATCGAGAGAACCGTGACGTGGATTTGCAAGTTGAAACACATTCGCGAGACAATCCCGTTCCCAAGGACAATAACCCGAATCTATCCGTAAATTTCCTAGCGTTGTGTGTAAGGGGTCGCGACTCGATTTGTGTTTTTGGGAAAGCTTGCTTATGTGAAACTAGGATTTTGGAGCGAATCCTCTATTGCAACACTGGGCTTGTTCTAAAAAAGGAAATAGGAAGTTTTTAATAGCGTTCTTGTAGTTTTCTTTAGTCTCTTATGTGTGGCTTAACCTTTCTTTCCTTCGAGGGCTGCTTTCACTGACTCGTAAGCCTTCTTTGCTTCGTCAACAGCCACTCCGTCCTCCAGAGTGCTGACATCTCCAAGGGTTGCGCCGCCTATGATTGCCTTTAGCAGTCTTCTCATGATTTTGCCGCTTCTTGTCTTTGGAACCGACTCAACAAAGGCTATTGTGGAATCAGACGCAACGAGTGGGCCTATAGTGGTCCTTAAGTGCATTTTAAGCTCATCTGCGAGTTTCTGGCTTGGTGTGAATCCCTGTTTTAGGACTGCGAATATGAAAGGTGTCTGTCCTTTTACGGGGTCTTCTTTGCCGATGCAGGCGGATTCTGCTATGGCTGGGTGTTTAATCATTGCCGACTCGATTTCGGCTGTTCCAATTCTGTGACCCGCAACTTTGAGAACGTCGTCAGCCCTTCCTAACACCCAGATGTACCCGTCTTGGTCTTTGATGGCGAAGTCTCCTGTGTAGAAGTACGTTTTACCCTTGAACCTTGACCAGTAGACGTCGATGTATCTCTGCGGATTTTTGTATAGCGTCATGAGCATTCCTGGCCATGGTGATGTTATAGCCAAGTACCCCCTCGTTCTTGGTGGACATGGATTCCCGTCGTCATCAACCACTTCCATTGTAACTCCAGGTATTGGATACCCGTTCGTTCCAGGCTTAAGTGGAAATATTTTTCCCAGTCCGGGGAAGTGTCCAGTGAGCATTTGTCCTGTTTCTGTCATCCACCAAGTGCTTGAGGCGACTATGTCTTCTCTGCCGATGTTTCTGAAGTACCATCTGAAAGCCTCTGGGTTGATGGGTTCGCCGACTGAGTGGCAGATCCTTACCGTTGACAAGTCGTATTTTCGAACGAGTTCTTCGGGGAATTTCATCAGCATTCTTATGGCGGTGGGCGTGGTGTAGAATACCGTCACTCCGTACCTTTGGATTATGTTCCACCATCTGTCTGGCGCTGGGAAGTCAGGTGAACCCTCATACATGATTGATGTCAAACCAGCCATCAATGGCCCGTAAACTATGTACGAGTGTCCCGTAACCCATCCGATGTCCGCTGTGCACCAGTAAATGTCGTCGTCACGGACGTCGAATATTAGCTTCATGGTTGTGTAGAGGGCGACGGCGTAGCCGCCTATGGGAAGTTGGGCTCCCTTAGGGACGGCTGTTGTGCCTGAGGTGTAGAGTATGTATGAAAAGTCTTCTGAACCGCATTTCTCTGCGGGTACATCGACATTTTGTGGCACATCCTTTATGAACTCGTGGTGCCAAACATCCGTCTCCTTGTTCCAAGGGATTTCCTGTCCCGCTCTTTTAATCACGATAACTTTCTCTATCTTAAGTCCATTCTGTGCGCATATCTTTACAGCCTCATCGACGATAGGTTTTAGGCTTATTACTCGTCCTCTTCTGTAAAACCCATCAGCAGTGACTATTATCCTTGCGCCAGAGTCTATCGCTCTCGTAGCTAAGGCGTCCGCGCTGAATCCGCTATAGACTATGCTGTGGCGCGCTCCCAGTCTTTGGGTCGCAAGCATGTACAGTGGTAGTTCTGGAATCATGGGCAAATAGAAAGTTAGGATTTCTCCTCTTTTGACGTTCAGCTTCTCTTTCAAGGCATAACTAATAGTGTTTGATATTCTGTGCAGGTCATAGTACGTAAACTTTCTAACTTCTTTCGGTTGTTGCGTTGCTTCGTCCCACGGCTCTCCTTCCCAAATCAGAGCCAACTTGTTCTTTCTACCCTGGTTAATCTGCCAGTTCGTGTCTAAATAAGCTAGGTTTGTTTCTCCACCAACGAACCATCTGTAAAATGGAGGATTGCTGTCGTCTAACACTTTGTTCCATTTTTTGAACCAGAAGATCTCGCTGGCCCATTTCCCCCACCATTCTTCCTTTGCTCTCTTGTCCCTCACGGTGCTTTCATGCCATTTTTTAAAATCATCCTTATCCCACATTCTGTCTTTCCAGCTTGGTGGAATTATGTCGGTTTCAAACTCTTTGTAAACCTCTACTGATTCTTTGGACATCTGTTTTCACCTTTTTGGGTTGGTTGCCCTTTTTTCTTTAGGAAAACTGATTATTGTATATATGCATTTAGGTTCTCTTCACACTGAATTATTGTTGCCTTCTTCTAAAATTGAACAAAAACAGGAGGTTTCGGCCTGTTTTGCGGAAAGCTGTTTCTGTAAAAAATAAAAATGGTGAAGGCGACTATTGACTTACTGGGCAAATCGGAAGTACAGTTTTTCCGTGAGCTTCGTTTAGCACTTCTGCTAGGGCTAGATAAACCGCGCTTAATCCGCAGATGATTCCTTCAACTCCTATCACGCGGGTGAATAGCTCTATCTGCGGGTCTGTGGATGGTATTGACGTGTAGGCCAGAATTGCCGATTTAGCTGCGAGTAGGAAGAAGAGTATTGCAAGACTCATGAAAACGAACTGTAGTGCGCGGTTCTTTTTTAGTGTGCCAAAGAACATGACGAAGGTGAATACTCCCCACATCAAGAAATAGGCCATGAATGCTTCTTGGCTGACAAACCAAGGCGTACTGTAACCGGGTATAACCGGCGCATAGGGGGAGAAAGGCCATATTCCTTTGCTGGCTACGCTCGCTGTTCCAAGCCAATTTAGAGTTACGAATGACAGCCAGAATAGTCCATACGATGTGAACGCGGTTGTTCCGAATGTGTTGCCTTTTTTGTACTCTAGTATGCCCGCAATCACCTGCGCTATTCCGCCATAGAATATGCCCATTCCGAGAATCACGCTGTCTATCGAGCCTAGTCTTGCGTTATGTATAAAGTTGAGGAGAACCGTTGTTATCCCGAAACCTAATAATCCGAGCGGTGCTGGGTTTGCTGATTTTTCACTCATGTTTTCACGCTTTCTTAGGTTGAATGGAGAAGGTCTTTCGAAAGCTTTCTCATATAAGCTTTTCTAAGCGGTTACTTCCATTTCCAGATTTTTCTGTTCATTAGGAGTTCCGGGAAGATGAGGAATCCCAAACTGGCTACCCCCATTACGTAGGCCAGGTCTGTTAGGCTGAGTGGTGACAAACCGAACATTTTGGCTGTTACTGGAATGTAGGTTATGCCTATGGTGGCGGCTATTGAGATGACTTCGGCTATGACGAAGAACTTGTTCTTGAACGCGTCTCTTCCCATTCTCCACACGCTACGAGTTTCGGATCGACAGTTCCAAACAACGAACAACTCGAACATGGCGGCTTGCACAAACGCTGTTGTTCTGGCCTCGCGCAGGGTTTCTTCTGTTCCGAATCCATGGGCTGGCCACACGTAATATTCGAGGCAGAAAACTAATATTGTTCCGGTAGCTTGCAGTATAAACGATGCTATAATAAAACGTCCCATTCCATGCAAAATTCCTTCTTCTGGTTTCCGGGGTTTCCTGTCCATAACATCCGTATCAGGAGGGTCTGTAGCTAAAGACACTGCCGGAGCGCCGTCGGTGACGAGGTTTATCCACAAAATCATGGCTGGAAGCAGAGGCAACGGAAACAGTTCTGGGCTGAATATGCCTCCCAAAATGGCGAATGACCCTATGACTAATAACTCATCGAAGTTGCACGAAATCAGAAATCGGGCGTATTTGCGGATGTTGTCATATATCACTCTTCCTTCCTCAACCGCCTTAACTATGGTTGCGAAGTTATCATCAGTAAGCACGAGGTCCGAGGCTTCGCGGGTAACGTCGGTGCCTGTTATGCCCATTGAGACTCCTATGTCTGAAGCCTTAACCGCAGGAGCATCGTTTACACCGTCACCTGTCATCGCGACAATGTGTCCTTTAGTCTTCAGCGCTTTCACAATTTTCAGCTTATGTTCTGGCGACACTCTTGCATACACGGCAACATTTTCCACGATTTTTTCGAATTCTTCATCGCTCACAGCGTCTAGTTCGGCTCCGGTGAGAACCAAACTGTTTTCTCTCATCATTCCAATCTCTTTTGCCACCGCTACTGCAGTGAGCTTGTGGTCGCCTGTTATCATCACCGTTTTTATTCCGGCTTTTTCGCATTTCTTGTTAGCGTCAACAGCTTCCTCTCGTGGTGGGTCAATCATTCCTACTAAACCCGCAAATACTAAATCTTCTTCAATCGTTTTCTCGTTAAACTCGTTGAGTTCCACTGGTAGTCGCTTATAAGCCATAGCTAAGACGCGTAGTGCTGAACTCGCCAACTGTTCGTTTACTTCTAGAATTTTTTTACGTTTGGCTGCTGTGAGTTTCTTTTCTTCTTTGTTCTCAAGAATGTAGTCACATTTTTCAAGAACTATCTCCGGAGCGCCCTTCATGAAGGCGACTTTTTCCTTCTCAGGCGTTAAATGAACGGTGGTCATGCGTTTTCTTTCCGAAGTAAACGGTTCTTCGCTTATGCGTGGGTACTGTTCCGATAATGCTTTTTGGGCAAAACCCGCTTTTGCTGCGGCGACTATTAGTGCGCCTTCTGTAGGGTCGCCCACAATCGTCCATGAACTGTTGTCGTTTTGTTCAAGTTGGGCATTGCTGCAAAGAGAACCAATTTTTAGAAGCGTTGAGAGTTCTCCGTCTTTTGTGGGGTTGATTGGTTTGCTGTCTTGTTGAATGTCGCCTTTTGGTTCGTAGCCTACACCGGAAACATCAGCGAATTTGTTGTTTACATAGAGTTTGCGGACTGTCATTTCTCCTTTAGTAAGTGTGCCTGTCTTGTCTGAACAGATGACAGTGACGGCGCCTAGACCTTCCGCCGCAGAAAGCTTTCTTATTATTGCGTGGCGTCTGGCAAATTCTCTTGCACCCAAAGCAAGGCTTATAGTTACTATTGCAGGTAACCCTTCTGGCACTGCAGAGACCGCAAGCGAAATTGAAGACATGAAAGCTTGTATAAAGCCTTCTATGTTTAGTCCTCCGCTGCCGTGCCATAGCACTGAGGCCACTTCGAAGGCTTCTAAGGCGAAGATTATCACACAGACAGCCACTACGACCTTAGCAATTTTTTTGGCAAAGCTGTCAAGTTTTCTCTGCAACGGAGTTTCTTCTTCCTCAGCCTCCTGAACCATTTCAGCTATTTTTCCGAACTCAGTCTGCATTCCGGTGGTGGTAACTATCGCTCTTCCACGACCATAAATGACGTGAGTTGCCGTGAAAACCATGTTATGTCTGTCGCCTATAGGCGTGTCCGGCGGTAATATCGCTCTGGCGTCTTTGTTTACCGGTGTCGATTCTCCTGTTAAAACTGCCTCATCGGCTTTCATCTCGATACTTTCTATGAGTCTTGCGTCTGCCGACACTTGATCTCCTGATTCTAAAACCAAAATGTCGCCTGGAACGACCTCTCGAGCAGGGATAATGATTTCTTTGTCATCACGCAGTACTCGGGCCTTGGGCGCTGCTAGCTTTTTCAGGGCTTCTAAAGCCTTCTCCGCCCTATATTCTTGGATGAAACCCGCCACGGCAACCAGAACCACTATTATGGCTATAACGATGGAGTCAGCGTATTCCTCAAGAGCCTCCTTAGGCAACTCGTCGGGCGCTAGAGGTTGCTGCAACTCGTAATATCCAACCACTGCGGAGAAAACTGCCGCTGCTATGAGTAGCAAGATGAATATGTCTTTAAACTCGCTCAAAAACATCTGAAGCACGGTTCTTCGCTTCTTTTCCTTCAGTTCGTTGTATCCGTATTTTTGCAGCCTTTCCTGCGCTTCTTGGGGATTTAGTCCTCCGCGGTTGACATTTAAAACGCGCATAACCTCATTAGTTTCTGCGGCATGCGATTGGTCTGGCGTGTTCTGCACCTCAAGTTAATGATATAGGCTTTATCATGTTAATGCATTGGTTATATTCTTTTCTAATTCGAAGACGGAAAATGGGCAATTAAGTTTATAAAAGGTTTCATGAATTACTCTAGGGATATTCAAAATCTAGAGACCAAACAAAGGAGACGTAGAAGTGTTATGTTTGACGCATGGTTAATAGCGCCCTTATCAGCATTAGTATCGATTCTGGCGGGACTATATTTCTATCATTTTGTAAACAAGCAAGACAGCGGAACTGAAAGGATGAAGGAGATTTCTGCCGCAATCAAAGAAGGGGCTAATGCTTTCTTGAGGAGAGAATACACAGCACTGGCAATATTCGTGACTGTCGTGGCAGTACTGATCGCCATATTCCTGCCGCAACCAATATGGGAACCTCACAACCTCACACTAAACCTTCAGCTGCCCACAGCTTACCTGTTCGGTTCCTTCTGCTCAGCCCTGGCGGGCTACTTGGGCCTAAACATCGCAACGAAAGCGAACGCCAAAGTAGCGAATGCCGCACAGAAGGGATTAAACAAAGCCTTCCCAATAGGTTTCCGCGGCGGCGCAGTGATGGGGCTGTCAGTAGTCGGCATCGGACTATTGGGAATCAGCGCAGTTTACGCGCTCACAGGAATGGAAGGAACAATTCCGGCAGTGTTAGCTTACAGCTTTGGAGCCAGCTCACTTTCGCTTTTTGCTAAAGCCGGCGGAGGCATCTACACAAAAACCGCTGACATCAGCGCAGACCTGGTCGGCAAAGTGGAGCTCGGACTTCCCGAGGATGACCCAAGAAACCCAGCAGTCATAGCTGACAACGTCGGGGACAACGTAGGCGATGTCGCTGGCATGGGGGCAGACCTGTTCGACTCGTACGTCGCAAGTATAGTAGCGACAATGATTCTTGGTGTAGGCCTTGGTGTCCCAAGCACTTACGTGCAGATACCGCTCGTGTTCGCTGGGCTAGGCATCTTGGCCGCTGTCATCGGCGCCTTGACGGTTAGAGTCGGACCGAAAGGCAACCCAGGAGTCGCATTGAACGGCGGTACATATGTAACATGCATAATCTTCGGCATTATGACTGCCTTGGCTACGTGGTACCTTGGATATCAGTGGGCACTGTGGGGAGCAACGATAGTCGGTCTTGCGGCCGGAATAGTGATCGGAGTGACAAGCGATTACTTTACTTCAGAAGATAAGGCGCCAGTTCTGAAGACTGCAGAGGCGTCTGAAACCGGGCCTGCACTGAACATTTTGACCGGGTTCTCATACGGTCTGCGTAGCGTCATTTTCCCCTTGATAGGAATAGCTGTGGCTGCAGCCACCGCTTACAAAATATGCGAACCGTTAGGCACGGGATACGCCGTGTATGGTATAGCACTTGCGTCCCTTGGTATGCTTTCGATTGTCGGGTTAACTGTTTCAAACGACGCGTATGGTCCTATCGTGGACAACTCTAAGGGAGTTGCCGAACAGTCTGGCCTTAGCGAGGAGGTAATCGCCATAACAGACGAGCTTGATGCTGCTGGAAACACGGCGAAGGCCATAACCAAAGGATTTGCGATAGGGGCGGCGGGATTGACTGTGATTGCATTGCTGGCTGCGTTTCAGGAGATAGCTTCAAGGGCTGGCTACGCCGTTGATTTTAACATCATGAACCCTATGGTTCTACTCGGCGCACTCATAGGCGTGGCGATTCCTGCAGTGTTCTCGGCAATGCTTATGCTTGGAGTCGGCAGAAACGCCGAGCGAATGATAGCTGAAGTCAGAAGACAATTCAGGGAGATTCCAGGTCTCAAGGAAGGGAAGCAAGGTGTCAAACCCGACTATGCAAGATGCGTTGACATTGCAACGGTTGGGGCGTTGCGTGAACTGATGCCAGCAAGTATCACGGCTATCGCCGCAACTTTGATCATTGGCTTTGTGGGTGGAATACCGGCACTTGGAGGCTTCCTTGCGGGTGCTATATTCTCTAGTTTGCTGTTGGCTCTGTTGATGAGCAATGCTGGTGGTCTTTGGGATAATGCTAAGAAGTTGATAGAATCTGGTGTACATGGAGGAAAGGGTTCAGAGGCGCACAAGGCTGCCGTGTGCGGCGACACTGTCGGCGACCCGTTTAAGGATACAGCTGGGCCTTCACTTAACACAATGATTACTGTGATGTCCTTAGTCGCTACGCTATTTGCTGTGCTGATTGTGAACTACAATCTACTCAAGCTGCTGGGAATTTAACAGAGCTACTCGAATCCGACTCCTCTTTCTTCTCTTTGTCTACTATTCAAATATGTAGCATCCCATTCACTGTGCAATAGGAGACTGCCATCCGTTGTTGAGGCTTCTGCTTTCTTGCATGGATTTTGTTGGCGCCGGGAATGGGATTCGAACCCATGCGGACCAGAAGGTCCACGGGCTTACTTGCGAGGAGTAATGCTCCAGACGAAGGCGCACTTTCTTTTTCCTTTTAAAGAGTTTACGTTCTTGCCAATAACGGCTACCCGTCCCTCTTCTTTTAGGTCGCATAAATGTTGTTTAACTGTGGAGCCAGATAGTTCCAGCTCATATGACAGTTCTCGTACCGTTTTAGGCGCTTTTTCCAAGGAAGCTATTATTCTATGCTTGGCGTTTCCTTGAGAGTACTTCGGTCCCTTAGGAAGGGGTCGCAGCAGATGTTGAAATGCTTCATTTCTGATTTTATCGGGTAGAGCGCTAATTTTTTCGTGCAGTCGTGTTCTTGCTTCTGCCTTGATAGTGAAACCGTATTTGATTTGTTTCAAGGCTTTTTTTGTTCTAAACATATCCGCTAGGTTCCATTGTTTTGCTATATCAAAGAGGTATCTAGCGGTTTCTTCATCGTTGTAGAATATTTCGATTTTGTTCGTTAGGATACTGCCTTCGTCAAGCATTGCTTGTCCAACTATAGCATATGCTAGTTCTTCATTCTGCAACGCTTTTTCTTTTAGCTTAAGCATCGCTCCTTCGCCTCAAGGCCCGCGCATTATCCACTCTGCCATCCCGGCATCTGAAGTGCAAGTTCATGTAACTCGCTCAATCTTTAAATATTTACTCGTGTTGCTGTGAAAAAACAGAGTGCAGTGTGAAATAGTTTGAAGTTCTTGAGGGGAACTTCTATCTTTTTTTAGCGCTGGCACGTGATTTGAGTGGATTTCGGAGCCAGAAATTATCGGTCGAATAGTATGTGCATTGCTTCTAAGACTGCGAGGATGAGCAGCGTTTCTCCTGCGCACAACGCTAGGAAGCCCATTGGCATGAGCCAGAAGAAGGTCAAGGTGGGCGCAAATAAGCAAAAATAGAAGGTTGCCAACGCATGCAATGGGTGCAGGTTTTCAGCTACTCTATGCTTTGGTTCCTTCTCTTGGAACAGGAGAAAACTCAGACACTTCAACACGGATTTGCGAAAGCGTTCCAGCAACCTGGAAAGAGCATTGATATGGCAACGGAGATGGCGAACACAGCGATTGGCAACGCTTTTAGGATTCTTATTTTCCACACTTAGCCACCCCTCCATTATGTTTTTGTTGTTTCGCCCGCGCGCGGTAATGAAGAGGTGTCCCATTAGTGAGTACTTATAATTTATGAATTCGAAATATTGAGTGTGAGTCAGTGTTTTGTACGTTGCCTCTTTCTCTTTCGCCGCCGACATGGCTCCAGCAACTCTTTGGGTGCATGGGAAATTTTGTATAATAAAAACGGTTCAATTTATAAGACTGTGCCTTAAGATTGTGCGTTTGACACGCTAGAAACATTAATCAGCAGACACAGTAGAGCATGCACAACCAGAAAAGTCTAAATCTACCCAACTTATCAAAAATAGCACTAACCAATTTGAGGGCCGGTAGTCTAGCTCGGTTAGGACATCCGCTTGACGTGCGGAAGGTCACCGGTTCAAATCCGGTCCGGCCCACCACAGAGCTCTTTTTCAAGTAGGCGTTTGCGGCATTCTCAAGAGGTTTTCGATTTCTCTTCTCTCTTCTTCACTCAAGGGCAAGGATGGCATGCGCGGGGAGCCGGCTGGCAAACCTAGAATATTTAGAGCTTCTTTGATTGCTGATAATTGATTGTACTTTTTTACAAGTACCTCGTTCAGATACGATATTTGCTGTTGCAGTTTACCAGCTTCTTCGTATCTTCTTCTCTTAAAAGCTTCATACAAGTCGTTACACATTTTGGGGAACGCGTTCGCAACCGCAACAACGGCGCCGCTTCCCCCCATCATAAAAGTTGGAAGAGCCACCTCGGCGGTTCCAGCCAGCACCGAAACCCTGTCGCCTACCAACCTTATAGTTTCTGTTATCGCACCTATGTTTCCGCTGCTATCCTTCACTCCAACAACATTTTCGTACTCGGACGCGAGCTGAGATATCAGTGCGGGTTCCAAAGAGACACCTGTGAATTTTGGAACACTATACAGAACTATCGGAATGTCAACAGCCTCCAGCACAGCCTTGTAATGCTCCAGTATCTCCCTGCTTGAGAGTTTAAAATAGAAGGGCGTGACCACGAGAGCCGCATCAACGCCCAAGTCTTTAGCATCCGTAGTGAACAAAATGGTCTCTCTGGTGCTCATGCTACCAGTTCCAGCGATAACAGCAGCCCTTCTGCTGACAATGTCTAGCACGGTGCCGATGACCTTCCTTCTCTCTTCCCTAGACAGATATGGCGCCTCTCCGTTACTTCCGCACGGCACAAGTCCAGAAACTCCACTATTCAGCCAAAACTGAATGCACGTTTGCAGTGCTTCTTCGTCGAGGTCGCCTTTTCGGGTGAACGGCGTTATGTGAGGAACGAAAATTCCGCGGAGCTCCTTTCTTTTCATGTTCCCACTTCGAGTTTCTTTCCTAACTGATAATTATCAAACCACAAATATTGTTTGTCCTCAACTGTAAAAAGCTTAGCCGACCAAAACAGATAAAAATGCGATTTATCTCTCAAAAGTGTCTGATGTGGGAAAACCTATGCCATCCGAAGTTTTTGACGTGGAAAAATTCATCAGCATAAGTGAGCGGGCGGAATACTGCGCTGTGAAGAGACTGACAGATGTTGTTAAGTTGAAACTGCGCACCGCGAAGAGGCTCTACACTCTGAAGGTTGAGCCTGCGAAAGCTGAAGAGGTTATAAAGAAGCTTCAGTGCGAAATACGCGAAATATAGGTACCAACTGTTTTGATTTCATCACAACTTCTGCTAGGCGAAGAGAGTCTTCAATAGTATGCGCTTTTGTTGAAAAAACGGTCACTTTCTGAACTTTTGCAGTCTTTCCAACAACTCTTTATCGCCTTCGTGGTCTCCGGCGCACGTCGGTATTACACCGTCTACCATGCCTTCCAGTTTTGCTACATACTCTTCAACGTGTTCCATACTTGTGGCGACGGGCCATCCGATCATCTTTATGGTCTCTGCATTGTTGGGCGTGGCTACCAGGAGGTAGCAGTATATGGGCTTGTTTAGTCGTTTACATTCTTTGGCTATTTGCTCTAGTGTGGGTAGGGATTTGTCTTCAAGCCTCATGAAGAAGATGAAGTCCCATGCTTCCCTTACTCGAGCAATACTGTCCTCTATGGATCGACGTGAAGTGAGCAGGCAACCTAGCTTCAGATTCTTGAGGCGCACTGTGTTGCGCAAAAATTCCCGAGCTTCCTCGGACGTTTTAAATGCTTTTATGGGTTCTCCGTACTTAGGAATGTCGCCCATAGTGAGTGCGAGCCCGTCAAGACCTATGGCGTCCGCCGCTATGGCCAAGCCTCCCACTTCGACTGGGCCTTTGTAGTGTAGTATGAATATGGGTATCACTATTTTATCGGGATATTTAGTCTTGAGTACGCAACTAACAACTGTACCGCTAGGCGCTGGTATGCCGGCAGCGCTATCAGTGACGTTCCATCCATCAACTAGGTCCTTGACCTCTTCGGCAATCTTCAGAAATTTGCGTGTTGGAACAAATTCATGCAATATTTTCATCGAGACACCATCTTGACTAAAGAGAAAATGGTCTTAACATTAATAATCTTTTGTACATGGTACTGCAAAACATGGGGAAGTTGCATTTAAGCAACTGTAATAGTCAAGAGTGCTGTGGAGCAGACTTTTAGTGACGATGGACAAGTTTAGGCGAAATCATAAAGAGCTTCATTTTCCATATAATGCGTATGTGAAACTATCATGGACATAATTCAATCCTTGTAGAAAAGTGTAAATAACTTTGCGAAAGTTAACCAACAAGAGGAGATTCAGGTGAAAATTGCGGTTTCTGGAAAGGGCGGTGTCGGAAAAACACTAATCGCCGCAGGTCTTGCCTACTTCCTTGCAAACAAAGGTTTCAAAACAATAGCTATTGACGCTGACCCTTCGCCGAATCTTGCCTTGACCTTAGGATTATCGCCAGAAGAAGCACGCAGAATTTTGCCTATATCCGAGAACAAGGATTTAGTCGAATCTAAAACCAGCACGGGCTATTCGGGTGTTTTTCGTTTATCCTTCGCGGTTGATGACATTATTCGAGAGTATTCTGTTAAAACTCCGTTTGGCGTCAACTTAATTGTTATGGGCACCGTGCAGTCAATGGGTTCCGGGTGCACTTGCCCAGCAAACGCTGTTGTTCGTGCTTTGCTTCGTCACTTGGTTGTAGAACGGAACGAGGCGGTGGTTCTTGACATGGAGGCTGGCGTTGAGCATATTGGCAGGGGAACTGCGCGGCACGTGGACAAAATGTTGATAGTTGTGAATGCGAACATGAAGTCTCTTGAAACCGCCAAACACATCCACGAATTAGCCGCTAAGGCAGGCATGAAACGAATTTTTCTTGTTGGAAATAAGGTTGAGAACAACACTCAAAGGAAAAATATTGAGAATTTCACTGAAAAAAACGGTTTAAACACCCTAGATTTCGTGCCTTTTGACCAAGAGGTTGTGGATGTCGAAATGCGTGGAGAAACCCCACTCAACCATAAAGAATCCGAAGCATTATACGCCATAGAGAGGCTGTGCAACAAGCTGATGGCAGACAATTCCTAATAATCTGTAAGTTAAAACTGTTAACAAGAAGCGGAGAGAACATGAAAACTTTAGTCACGATAGGCCGCGGAGGCACAGGAAAAACAAGCTTCGTAGCTCTGATGGCAAAACACTTCATCGACATTGGAGAAACGCCCATACTGTTGGTAGACGCTGACCCAGACCAAAACTTGGGCGAGATGATAGGCGTAAACCTAAAAGACGTGGAGAAAAAGACGATTTCAGAGTTGCTTGTGGAGACTTTTCTTGAACAAGGTGGAACAACGGTTGGTGTTCCTCCAACAGAGAGAATTGAGAACATAATTTGGTCCTACGGCATGTTTGAGGGCGAATACATTGATTTTATCGCTCTAGGTACCAAGTGGGTTGAAGGATGCTATTGCCTGCCTAACGCAGCATTGAAAGGGGCGTTAGAATCATTGACTAAAAACTACAAGTACGTTTTAATTGACTCACCTGCTGGTTTGGAGCATCTAAACCGTAGAATCACATCCAAAGTGGACGATATCTTCGACATCCTTGACCCTTCTAAAAAATCCTTCGACCATGTTGAACGCGCCTATCGCATAGCCAGAGAAGTCAAGATAGACTTCAAAAACTTCTATGCTGTCGGTGGTTTCAGGTTTCCTGAAGGCTTAGAAAGCCGAGCCGAAAAATCTTTGAAGCATGAGTTTTTGGGTAGGATAGCTTATGATGAAGCTGTTGAGAAGTATGTCCTCGCCGGGAAATCCTTGCTAGAGTTACCTTCGGATTCTCCGGCATACGTCTCTGTAAAGAAGATAATAGAAAAAGCTGGTCATATAAAACGTTGATGAACTGCTCTTTTTTGAAGTGCACTTGATAAAAAAGGCTTCTAGAAAAGCTTAAAATAACTCAGACAGTAGGATACATTTTCTAAATATTCGGGTTGTGTTCGTCAGTGAATAGAAAAGGTGTTAGTGTAAAAATTGACGAATTAAAGACAGATGTTGGACTTATCAAGAACCTTCAACTCTCAATCGGCAAGGTTGTTGACGCAACATGGACCGAACCCATGGGACCAACGCCTTTCCCGTCGCTAACGGCGTTGAGAGAGTGGGACTTGAAGCTTCTTCAACGCTATAAGCCATTTTACATGCCCTACTGTGATGTTTGCTGCCTCTGCACGTTTGGCAAATGCGACCTGACCGGAAACAAGCGTGGAGCATGCGGAATAAACATGTCAGCTCAACAGTCTAGAATAGTTCTTTTAGCATGCTGCATCGGGGCAGCAACCCACATCGGACATGCTCGTCACATGCTTGAACATCTAATAGAAAAATTTGGACGCAATTATCCACTTGATGTAGGCGGCTTGAACATCAAAGTCGAAGCACCAGTAACCCGTCTTGTTTGCGGAGTAAAACCGGAAGCGCTCGGTGACTTAGAGGGTGTCTTGGACTACGTTGAAACCCAACTTACCCACTTACTTTCTGTAACGCATACGGGACAAGAGGGTAGCAACATTGACTTCGAGTCGAAGGTTTTTCACACAGGCATGATAGACCATGTTGGAATGGAGGTTGCAGACATAGCGCAAATCGCAGCTTACGGTTTTCCAAAGGCAGACCCAGAAGCTCCACTCGTCGATTTGGGGTACGGAACAATAGACATCGAAAAACCTGTAATCCTCTGTATCGGACATAACGTGGTTCCCTCAGTAGGCATAATCGACTACATGAAAGACAACGGGTTTGACGGAGAAATCGAAGTCTGCGGTCTGTGCTGCACGGCTCACGACATAACACGCTATTACAAGCGCGGCAAGATTATCGGACCGATTTCTTGGCAGCTGCGCTTCATAAGAAGCGGCGTTCCAGACGTCGTTGTGTTGGATGAGCAATGCGTTAGGGCTGATTCCTTCTACGAAGCTCAAAAGATCAAGGCACCCGTGATTGTTGCTTCTGAAAAGAACTGCATGGGCCTGCCAAACCGCACCAACGACCCAGCAGACGCGATAGTGGCAGACTTGCTAAGCGGGAAAACACCCGGAGCGTTGATACTCGACCCCGAAAAGGTTGGAGAAGTTGCGGTGAAAGTGGCTTTGAAGGTTACTCCACTGCGCAAGAAGTTTAAGACACTTCCGGAGGTCGACGAGGTTATACAGAGAGCAAAAGAATGTAGGCAATGCAATGACTGCAGGAGAGCATGCCCACAAGACCTGCGCATTCCTGAGGCGATGAAAGCCGCGGCAGAAGGCAACTTAACAGGGCTTGCCGATTTGTACGAGTTGTGCGTAGGTTGTGGACGATGCGAACACGCCTGCCCAGTAGGATTAACAGTTCACAGTTTCATCGTGAAAGCTGGAGAGAAAAACCTGAAAGAAGAAACCTACAAAGTGAGGGCTGGGAGAGGCGCCATACAAGACGTTGAGATAAGGAACGTTGGTAGCCCAATCGTGCTCGGCGAAATTCCGGGCGTTGTTGCCGTTGTTGGCTGCTCCAACTATCCGAGGGGCGGCGCTGAGGTTGCTGAAATCTGCACAGAGTTTGCTAAAAGACGCTTCATCGTCGTTACTTCCGGCTGTTCGGCGATGTCCGCTGCCATGTGCAAGAACGATGAGGGAAAGACTCCCTACGAGTACTTCACGGGCGAATTCACTTCCGGCTGTCTAGTCAACGTAGGCTCGTGCGTTTCAAACTCGCACATTGCCGGAGCTGCTATAAAAATTGCGAACATCTTTGCGAAGAGGAATCTGAGAGCTAACTATGAAGAGATAGCCGATTACATACTAAACCGTGTGGGTGCTGTTGGTGTCGCGTGGGGCGCTTACTCACAGAAAGCAGCCGCAATCGCAAGCGGTTTCTGGCGATTAGGCGTGCCGGTGATTGTCGGTCCACACGGCATCAAATACAGGCGTATGCTCCTCGGAAGAGCGGACCACGAGGAAGACTGGTACGTTCACGATGCGCGGACCGGCGAGAGAGTGTATGTTGGACCTGCACCCGAACATCTGTTCTATACCGCTGAGACGAAGGAAGAAGCCATGGTTATGATTGCTAAGCTCTGCATGCGTCCGAATGACACAATGAAGGGAAGGGCGATAAAGCTTACGCACTACATCGACTTGCATAAAAGATTGTACGGAACAATGCCTGAGGACATACACTTGTTTGTGCGCACAGTCGCGGACATCCCCGTTACGATGAAGGACGAAATAGTCAAGATTCTCGAGGAAAAGAAGTGGAAAGAAACGGTGATTCCTGACCCGACGCTCCTTCCGCGGATGATTAGACAGAGAAAGGAGTGAATTAGAAATGGCGACTGCTGAACCTTGGCAAACCGCAGAAATTCCCGGACCCAAGAAGGCTCTGGTCATAACTAAACCGGAAGTCGTTGCAACGATGATTAAGAAGGCTAAACGTCCAATTCTGGTCGTTGGTCATAAGGCTGTGGAAACAGAAATGGATAAGAAAAAACTG
>Ga0315268_10000393_pt1 | contig 51567 bp, 53 predicted proteins | sample C1_top_MG_FD_204535 | JGI IMG/M metagenome (GOLD analysis project Ga0315268, IMG submission 204535) | Sediment microbial communities from Yellowstone Lake, YNP, Wyoming, USA - C1_top | ecosystem: Environmental > Aquatic > Freshwater > Lake > Sediment | place: USA: Wyoming | collected 2017-08-01 | reverse complement strand
CGGAGCCCCCGTGACCCCCCTGAACCTCACGATCGATGGCATGTCCTGCGGCCACTGCGTCATGAACGTGCAGAAGGCCCTTCGCGCCCTCGACGGCGTCGACGTGCAGCAGGTGCTCGTCGGCAGCGCCGCGCTGAGCTACGATCCGGCCAAGCGCACGGTCGAGGACATACTCGACGCCATTCGCGACCAGGGGTACCAGCCCCAACCGGTCGCCACCGCGTAGGAGCAACCCATGACGACCACGGCCCCCCAGACGGTCGAGCCGCGGGCCATCGGCTCGCGCGCCGCCGCCCACTCCCACATCACGATTCCGGTGGGCGGCATGACCTGCGCCGCCTGCCAGTCGCGCGTCCAGCGCGCGCTGGGCAAAGTGGACGGCGTGGAAGACGCGACCGTCAACCTGATGCTCAACAACGCCACGGTCACGTTCGACCCGACCGTGGTGTCGCCGCAGGCCCTCGTCGAGAGCATTCGCGAAACGGGGTACCAGGCGGAAATTCCGCGCGGCGAAAAGACCTCGCTCGAGGCGCAGAACGAGAACGAACGCGCGCAGGAAGTGGAATTCAAGCACCTGCGGTTGCGCGCCATCGGGGCCGCGGTTGCCGGCGCCGTGGCGATGTTCTTCTCGATGCCGCTGATGATGTACACGTCGCACCTCACGGGCGCGCCGGTCACCGACCCGCTGATGCGGTGGCAGGAGCACCTGTTCACGCCGTGGCTGGTGAAGTACACGCCGTGGGCCTACGCCATCGACCCCGCGCTCCTCGGCGGCGGCATGCTCGTGCTGACCCTCGCGGTGATGGCGTGGGCGGGGCGGCATTTCTACACGCGCGCCTGGGCGGCCATGCGTCATGGCGCGGCCGACATGAACACCCTCATCGCGGTCGGCACGGGGGCCGCCTTCCTCTATTCGGCCGTTGCCACGGTTGCGCCGGACTTCTTCCGGTCGCGCGGCGTCGCGCCCGACGTGTACTACGAGGCGGTGATCATCATCACCGCATTCATTCTCACCGGCAATGCGTTCGAGGCGCGTGCCAAGCGCAACACGGCATCGGCGCTGCGCGCGCTCGCCCGCCTGCGTCCGCGCACGGCGCGCGTCGTGCGCGGCGGCACGGAGTCGGACATCGATATCGATGACGTGCTCCCCGGCGACGACGTGGTGGTGCGCCCGGGCGAGCGTGTGCCGGTGGATGGCATCGTGGCCAGCGGCGCGAGCGATGTGGACGAGTCGATGCTGACCGGCGAGTCGATGCCGGTGGCCAAGAAGTCGGGCGATGCCGTGGTCGGCGGCACGGTGAATGGACGCGGCGCGTTCCAGTACCGCGCCACCACCGTGGGGGCCGACAGCGTGCTCGCGCGCATCGTGCAGCTGATGCGCGACGCGCAGGGCTCGCGTGCCCCCATCCAGGCACTCGCCGACCGCGTGAGCGGGGTCTTCGTGCCGGTGGTGATGGTGCTGGCGGTGCTCGTCTTCGCCACTTGGTTCTTCATTCTCTCGAGCCACGGCGCCACGGCCAGCGTGGCGGCGGTGCGCGGCTTCGCCGCGGCCATCGCCGTGCTCGTCATCGCCTGTCCGTGCGCCATGGGTCTTGCCGTGCCGACCGCCGTGATGGTCGCCACGGGGAAGGGCGCCGAACTGGGCGTGCTCATCAAGGGCGGCGAAGCGCTGCAGCGCGCCGGCGACGTCACCACCATCGTGCTCGACAAGACGGGCACCGTGACCGAGGGCAAGCCCGCGGTCACCGACTTCGTGCGCACCGCGGCCATGGCCTCGGACGACGAGCTGCTCCGTCTGACGGCGAGTCTCGAACGCAGTTCCGAGCATCCGCTGGCCGGCGCCATCGTGCGCCACGCGGAGACGCGCGCTCTCGTGCTGTCGCGCGCCGAATCGTTTGCCGCCGTGCCGGGGCACGGCGCCACCGGCGTTGTCGATGGCCACGCACTGGCCGTGGGCAACGCGGCGCTTCTCGCCGACTGGAGCATCGACGTGTCGCCGCTCGCCGTCGACGCCGCGCGCGTCACGGGCGAGGCCAAGACGCCGGTCTTCATTGCGGTCGATGGCCAGCTCGCGGGACTCGTCGCGGTGGCGGACCCGCTGCGGCCGACGTCGCGCGACGCGGTGGCGCGCCTCGTCGCCATGGGACTCGACGTCGTGATGCTCACCGGCGACCATCGGCGCACCGCCGAGGCCGTGGCCGCGCAGGCAGGGATTCCGCGCGTGGTCGCCGAAGTGCTTCCCGACGGCAAGGTGGCCGAGGTGCAGCGCCTGCAGGCCGAAGGGCGCGTGGTGGCGATGGTCGGCGATGGCATCAACGACGCGCCCGCGCTGGCGCAGGCCGATGTGGGCGTCGCCATCGGGACGGGGACCGACGTGGCGGTCGAGGCCGCCGATATCGCGCTCGTGCGCGGCGACCTGCACGGGCTGGCCGATGCCATCGCCCTCTCGCGTCGAACCATGCGCACCATGCGCGAGAACCTGTTCTGGGCTTTCTTCTACAACGTCATCAGCATCCCGGTGGCGGCTGGCGCGCTGTACCCCGCGTTCGGGCTGCTGCTGAGCCCGATGCTCGCGAGCGCCGCGATGGCGTTCAGCTCCGTGTCGGTGGTCGCCAACTCGCTGCGCCTGCGCGGCTGGCGGCCTCGGCCGACGCACCTTCTCCATGAGGCTCGCGCGTGATGGCCACGAAACTGCCCGTGCAGCACGCCGGCTGCGGCTGCGCCACCCACGAGTCGACGCCGCGCCACGCGGTGGCGGTCGATGCCGACATCAAGCAGCGCAACATCACCCGTTTGCGCCGCATCGAGGGGCAGGTGCGCGGCCTGCAGAAGATGGTCGAGGACGACCGCTACTGCGCCGACATCCTCACGCAGGTGTCGAGCGTGCAGGAAGCGCTGCGCGCCGTCTCGCGCGAACTGATGCGCAACCATCTCAAGCACTGCGCGGCCACGGCCATTCGCAAGGGCGACGCGGAAGCCGAGGCCATGTACGACGAGTTGGTGGAGTTGATGCACCGGCATTCGCGGTGACGCCGCGCCCGCCCAGCAGGCACGGGCGAAACGCCGTAGAATTCGCCATGACCTCCTGTCGCTCGGCCGTTGTCGCGCTGGCGCTGGCCTCCGCCACGCTCCCGGCCGGCGCGCAACGCGCCGCACGGATCGCCGGCGTCGCGCCCGTCATCGACTCTGCCGCCACGTGGCGGACGCTCACGCAACTGGCCGCCGACTCCATGGAAGGGCGGCGCCTGGGCACACGCGGCAGCGCGACGGCCCGTGCGCTGCTGGTGGAGCGCCTCACGCGCGCCGGCCTCGTGCCGCTGGCACCGGGCTATGTGCAGCGCTTCCCGGTTTCGCTGCGCGATACCGCGGTTCACGAGGGCGCAAACGTCATCGCGATGGTGCGCGGCACCGACACCGCCCGCGTGCTGGTCGTCAGCGCGCACTACGACCACCTGGGCGTGAGCGGCGGCGTGGTATACAACGGCGCCGACGACAATGCGTCGGGCACCGCGGTCGTGCTGGCGCTCGCCGAGTGGTACGCAAAGCACGCGCCGCGCCACTCGATGATCTTCGCCTTCTTCGACGGCGAGGAACTCGGGATGCCCGGCGCGCGATCCTTCGTGCGTTCGCCCCCCGTGCCGCGCGCGCGCATCGCCGCCGACGTGAACCTCGACATGGTGTCGCGCCTCGACAAGAACGAACTGTACGCGGCCGGCGCGTCGCACTTCCCGTTCTTCCGGCCGCTGCTCGAGGCTGCGGCGGCCGTGGCGCCCGTGAAACTGCTGCTCGGGCACGATACCGACGCGCAGGGCGCTCACGACAACTGGACGAACCAGTCCGATCACTGGGCCTTCCACACCGAGGGCATTCCGTGGATCTGCTTTGGCGTCGAGGACCACCCCGACTATCACCGTCCCACGGACGACGTCGACAAGGTGAGCCCGGCGCGGTTCATCGGCGCCGCGCGCACCATCGCCGATGTCCTGCATCGCCTCGACGCCTCGCTCGACGACATCGTGCCGGTCCGCGCGGCGCGGTAACCGGTTCCCGATGATCGACGGCCCGCACTCGGCGCGATGCCGAATGCGGGCCGTCACTATCTGGACGCCGCTGCGCGGGGGGGGCCGTGCACCCGACAGCCGATCTGTGGCATCAAGATGCACGAAATCAATGACGTCCTGCAATTGCCATTCTTACGTACGAGTTTACCCTACGTCGACGCCGTTTTCGAGGCAGTATCTGGTGAGCCCGGCCACGGTATGGATGCCGAGCTTCTTCATCAACGCCTGGCGATGGGCTTCGACGGTACGCGTGCTGATGCCCAGTGCGGCGCCGATCTCCTTGTTGGCGCGGCCCTGGGCGATGCCGCGCAATACCTCGAGTTCGCGCGGCGACAGCACCTCGGCGCCGGGAGGAGTCGGCGGCTCGGCGTCGCGGGCCGACTTGCCTTCGCGCAGCGCCTGCGCCACGCGCTGCGCGACGAGCGCCGAGAAGTACGTGTTCCCATCGTGCACCGTGCGGATGGCGCGGCGCAGCTCGTCGGGGGCGGAGTCCTTGCGGCAGTAGCCGTGCGCGCCGGCCCGCACGCTCTCGAGAATGTACTCCGAGTCGTCGTGCACGCTCAGCATCAGGATGCGGGTTTGCGGGGCATGCTCGAGGATATCGGGCACCGCGTGCAGGCCGGAGCCGCCCGGCATCGAAATGTCGAGCACGAGCACGTCGGGCCGGAGCGCGGCGGCGAGCGCAATCGCCTCGGTGGCGGTGCCCCCCTCGCCGACGATGGAGAACTCGGGCGCCTCGTCGAGCACATGGCGCAGCCCTTCACGCACGATCACATGGTCGTCGACGAGCACCAGCCGAATGGGTGTGGTCACGGTGTCGAGTCCTCCGCGCGCGGCACTTCGATTTCGAGGATCACGCCGGCGTTCGGTGCGCTCTGCAGGCGGAGGTCGCCACCGACGCCTGCGATGCGCTCCCGCATGCCGGCCAGTCCGAGATGGCCGGCGGCCTCGAACCGCTCGAGGTCGCGCGCGGCGTCGAACCCCGGTCCGCCATCGCTGATGGTCAGGCGCACACGGCGCGCGTCGGTGTCCGCCACGACGCGCACCGACGCGCCGTTCGCGTGCCGCCCGACATTGGACAGTCCCTCCTGCAGGGCGCGGAAGAGCGCCACCTCGGCGTCGTCGCTCACCACCGGCAATTCGTCGGGCGCCTCGAACACGGTCGGCGCCTCGCGGCGCGAGGCAAACTCGCCGACGAGCGAGCGCAGGGCAGGCAGCAGACCGAGGTCGTCGAGCAGCGACGGCCGCAGGTCGTGCGTGACGTCGCGAATTTGCGTGAGTCCCGCGTCGACCAGCTCCACCGCGCGGTCGACGCGCGCGCGGAGCGGCGCGTCGACGCGTTCGCCGATGGCGCCCAACTCCAGCTTGAGCGCGGCGAAGACCTGCGCCGTTTCGTCGTGCAACGCCAGCGACAGGCGCCGGCGTTCCTCTTCGTGCTGGCGCACCATGCGTCGCGACAAGTGCTCGAGTTCTTCCGTCCGCAGGCGCAGGCCGTCCGCCAGTTCGTGGTTGACGAGCAGCAGAATGCCGCCGCACGCGCCGAGCGCGAACAGGATGTCGAGGTAGTAGCCCCACGGGGTCCAGACCCCGCGGGCGCGCAGCAGCGGATAGTCGAGGTGATGCAGGCCCCAGAGCAGAAACGTCACCGCGAGCGTGGACGCGCCCGCCGACGGGTTGGCGAGCCGGTAGCGCAGAAACATCACGCCCGTGGTCAGCGTGGCCGCGCTCAGGAAGAGCACGGCCGGGCCGGCCGCGAGCAGGAAGTTCTCCAGCCGGTAGATGGCGATGTACGACCAGACCGGCGGAAAGGCGACGGCCAGCCAGTAGACGTGGCGCCATCGCGCGGCGCGGCTGAAGACGGCGGCCGTCCAGAGCAGGGCAAGCGCGGTCTCGCCGGTGAAGACCTGATGCCAGAACAGCCAGCGGACGTCCTGCTGCATGGCGAAGGCGAGGATGGCAAAGAGCCGTGCCTGGTACATGGCCCACGCCACGCCGAACCACGCGAAGTAGCGCCGCTCGTATCGCACGTAGAGGGCGAAACAGAGCGCGGCGGCGAGCAGCGTAACGGCCGCCTGCAGGATGGCGGCATCGAGTTCGAGCACGCTCGTCGGGTTCACGGGGCCTCCTCGCGTGCGGGCGCCGCGTTGCGCACGGGACCGGCGTCGCGCACGGCCCGCAGCGCGAGCGCGGTGCGCGCATCACCCGTACCGTCGATGCGCACGACGCGCGCTTCAAGCGCGCGCAGCGCCTCGGCGAAGGCGTCGTGCATGGCGGCGCGGTCGGCGTCGGCCGGCCGGTCGCGCACGCCGTCGGCCTCCCACGGCAGGTCGGGAGCGCAGAGCAGGTACAGGTCGGCACGCTGGGCGCGGCACTCCGCCTCGATCCACGCCGGGCAGTCGCCGTAATAGGCGCGTGCGTACACCATCGTGCTCACCAGATCGGTGTCGGCCACGAGCACCGGCGCACCGCCGGCCGCGGCGCGCCGCAGCGCGTCGCGGGTGAGGACGGCAATGGGCTCGACGTCGGCCGCCGTCAGCAGGCCGCCGCGCGCTTCGGCGTAGGCGCGCGAGGATTCGGGAACCCACGGCGCGCCGCACTGCGCGGCGATCGCCCGGGCGAGCGTCGTCTTGCCCGAGCATTCCGGGCCGGTGAGCACCACGCGCCAGGTCATGCCGGCCGAGCGTCCGTTGGGTGCGCGCGCAGCGACCGCCGCCATCCGATCCAGCCCATGGCCGCCAGCAGCAGGAAGACGGCGTACTGCAGCGCGGTGAAGACGTTGCCGCGACGCATGAGGACCGGGACGTATACCGCGTCGGCGGCCAGCCAGATGATCCAGTTCTCGATGCGCTTGCGCGTCATCAGCCATTGCGCGACCAGCGAGGCGCTGGTGAGCGATGCGTCGAGGTACGGTACGGGGGAGTCGGTATAGACGTCGAGCACTCGGCCGACGCCTATCGCCGCCAGCACGAAGGCGGGAGCGGCGATCAGCCAGTCCATTCGCGTGGCGCGCGTCACCTGGAGCGGCGCGTGGCGCGCGCCGCCATAGCGCCACTCGTACCAGCCGTATACCGACAGCACCAGGTACACCACCTGCAGTCCCGCGTCGGCATACCACTTCCATATCCAGAAGAGGTAGGCGTAGATGCCGACGTTGACGATGGCGGTTGGCCAACTGGCGATGCGTTCGCGCGCCGACAGGTAGACGCTGACGAGCCCGAACGCGACGGCGACGAGCTCGAGCGGACGGGTCGATCGGACCGCCTCCACCAGCGCGTGAACCCACCCGGGGGCGGACGCAAACATCTACGGCTTGGCGCGCGGGGCGGTCAGGTAATCGACGGCGAGTCCGGCCAGCACCTGCACGCCGTACGGCAGCGCCGATTCGTCGGCGAAGAAGCGCGGGCTGTGGTTCGACGCCGCGTCCTCCACGCGCACGCTGTCGGGGGTCGCGCCGAGGAAGACGAAGAGCGACGGCACGCGCTTGCCGAAGAAGGCGAAGTCTTCCGACGGCGTCCACGGGATGTCGGCGAAGGCGCGCCGCGCGTAGCGCTCGAGCGTGGGGCGCATCCGCGTCGTCAGGGCGGGATCGTTCACCAGCACGGGCGTCTGGGGGACGATCGTCACCGACGCAGTGGTGCCCCACGCCGCCGTCACGCCGGTGACCGTGCGCCGGATGCGGTCGTGGATCTCCTGCTGCATGGCTGCGTCGAACATGCGGATAGTCCCCGACAGCACGACGCTGTCGGGAATGATGTTGCGCCGCACGCCCCCGTGCATCGAGCCGATGGTGATGACGGCCGGCGCCTGCGCGAGGTTGGTTTGCCGCGACACGATGGCCTGCAGCGCATTCACCACCTGCGCCGTGACGACGATGGGATCGATCCCGGCCCACGGCACCGCGCCGTGCGTCTGGCGCCCGCGGATCACGATGTCGAGCTGGTCGCTGCTCGCCATCGCGCCCCCCGCGTGATAGCCGATCTCGCCGGCGCGTCCCGGGCGCACGTGCAGCCCGAACACGGCCTCGACCTTCGGGTCGTCGAGGGCGCCCTGTTCGATCATCACCTGCGCGCCGCCGCGCTCACCCGCCGGCGGTCCTTCCTCGGCCGGCTGGAACAGGAACGTGACGGTGCCGGGGAGTTGTGCCTTCATGCCGGCCAGCACCGTCGCGGCGCCGAGCAGCATGGCGACGTGCGTGTCGTGGCCGCAGGCGTGCATGACGCCCACCTGCTGTCCGTTGTACTCGGCGCGCACCGTCGACTTGTAGGGGAGGTCCACTTCCTCGGTGACGGGGAGCGCGTCCATGTCGGCGCGCAGCGCGACGGACGGCCCCGGCTTGCCGCCTCGCAGGATGCCCACCACGCCGGTGGTCGCCACGCCCGTGCGCACCTCGAGGCCGAGCGCGCGCAGGTGGGCCGCCACGAGCGCGGCGGTGCGTGTCTCGCGATTGCCAAGCTCCGGATGCTCGTGAATGTCGCGCCGCCACGCGACCACCTGCGGCAGCGCCGAGCGCGTGCGCGCGCGGATCTCGGATTCGAACGCTGAGGGCGACTGGGCGGCGAGGGTCGGGGCAAGCGCGACCGCCGCCAGCAGGGCGAGGTAGAGTCGGCGAGGCATGTCGATGCGGGGACGGGGGATCTTGGACGGTAACGGATGATGGCGTTCGGCGACAGGCGCCGGCTTTCCCCCTCTGCGCGCATCGCCTGCCTGTCTATCCCGACCGATTGGCTGTAGATTGCACGCTTCCCCCGCGGCCGGGGTGGAATGCGCAAGGCCGCCAAACTCTGCCCCGATATATGGCGAAGGAAGAAGCGATCGAACTCGAAGGGACCGTCAGCGAAGTGCTGCCGAGCGCCACGTTCCGCGTGCACCTCACCAACGGGCACGACGTGCTGGCGACGATGGCCGGGAAGATGCGGCGGCACCGCATTCGCGTGCTCGCCGGCGACCGGGTGTCGGTGGAAGTCTCGCCCTACGATTTGAGCCGCGGCCGGATCACGTTCCGGCACAAGACCTAGCGGACGCTCTCGTCGCGCGTGACGGTGAGGCTGACCGTCGCGCGGCGTCCCCGGATGCCGGCCGCGACCTTCACGATCCCCGGCCGCAGCGCTTGCACCAGCCCGTCCGGCGCCACGGCGGCAATCGATGTGTCTCCGCTCGCCCACGCCACTTCCACGTCGGGGATGATGCGGCCCTGGGCGTTGGTCGCCAGCGCCTGGCACTGCAGCGTCTCGCCGACCAGGAGCGTGGCCGAGACCGGCACGACGCGGAAGACCGCGATCGTCGCCGGATGCACCTGCAGCGGCAGCGACCCGCTGATTCCCGCGTTCGAGGCGATGATCGTCGTCCATCCCTCGACGAGGGCGACGACCCGGCCGCTCTGATCGACGGAGGCGACCGCCGGATCGGTGGAAGTCCAGTCGACCACGCGTCCACCGAGCGGCGCCCCGGTGCGGTCGAGCAGGTCGACGTGCAGTTGCAGTTCTTCGGCAACGCTGAGGTCGCCGACGCGCGGATGCACCGACAGGCGGTGCACGCCGACGCGCGACACGTAGAGGGTGGCCGATCCGCTGACGCCGTCGCAGGTGGCCGTGATTACCACGTGGCCACGCTCGAGCACGAAGACGTCGCCGTCGTCATTGACCTTGGCCACGCGGGGCGCGCTCGACTTCCAGGTGACCACGTGTCCCCCGAGCCGGCGGCCGCCGGCGTCGCGCAGCGTGGCGCGCAGCGTCACCCGCTCGCCGATCACCACCGTGGGTTCGGTGCTGGAAAGCTCGACGCTGGCCACCACGCCCTCGCGCACCTCAGGGTCGCGTTCCTCGGCGGGGTGGGCAATCGGCATGCCACCCAGCGGGGAGAGGATGGCCGGCGCGGACGGCCGGTGTTCGGGTGCGCGCGTGATCGCCGCGAGGTTGGCCGCTGCGGCGGCGCTCGACTGGCGGTCGAGAATGCGGGCCCGCAGCGGACTCGGGTGCGGCTCGGTGACCGACGGCAGTCCGGACGCAAGGGCGGTGGCGTCGGACGGCCGTGACGGCCGCGGCGCCGGTCCCACGCGAACGCCCATGCGAGCGCCCGACATGCGGTCGCTGCCCGGTGGGGCCACCACCGTCGGCGACGACAGCGACGCCACGCGCAGCGCCGCCACCGCGTCGGCCATCGACGGATACCGGTGCTCGGGCTTCTTTTCCAGCATCTTCCGCACGACCTTGCTCAGCGCCACCGGACAGTCCGGACGCAGCGACTCGATGGGTGGCACGGGATCGACCGCGTGCGCCATCATCACCGCCATCCCCGTCTCGCCGCAGAACGGGATCTTCCCGGTGAGCATCTCGAAGGCCACGACGCCCAGGGAGTATTGGTCCGACGCCCCGCCCACCACGGCCGCCACGCACTGTTCGGGGCTCATGTACTCCGGCGTACCGATGGGCTGCCCCACCTGCGTGAGCTTGCTCGCATTGGCGCCCTTGGCAATGCCGAAGTCCATGATGATCGGCCAGCCTTCATCATCGAGCATGACGTTGGCGGGCTTCACGTCACGGTGCACGACGCCGCGCTTGTGCGCATAGGCCAGGGCGCCGCCGAGCTGGACGAGCAGCGATTGCACCATGCCAAAGGGGAGCTGCCCCTTTTCCTTGAGGACGGCCTCGAGCGACTGTCCTTCGATGTACTGCATCACGAAGAACATGAGTCCGGCCACCTCACGCACCGCGTGGATCGGGACGATCTGCGGGTGCGACAGCGCGGCAACCGTGCGCGCCTCCTGCTTGAACCGTTCCACCGCGACGTCGTCGGCGAGGAGCAGCAGCGGCGACATGACCTTGATGGCCACCTTGCGTCCGAGGGCCAGGTCGAGCGCCAGGTACACCGAGGCCATGCCGCCGGTGCCGAGTTCCTGCATGATCTCGAACTCGTCCGCGGTGGCGACCTGGAGCCGGTCCTTCAGGTCCTGCCGCGCCTTGTCCCGCGCACTCGACGCGGCGCCAGGTTCTGCCGCGGATACCGCCACCGCGCTCCCGCATTGCGCGCAAAAGCGCGCACCGGCGTTCACCGGTTCTCCGCAGGCGGGGCAGTCGAGGAATTCGTTCATCAGTCGGGGGCGTGGGCGGGCCGCCGGCCCGTGGGCGGACCGGTATCCCACGGAATTGAGTGTCGACCGCGCGCCATCAAAAGCACAATGCGGCGGAGGCCGTTGGCGCCTCCGCCGCATGTCGTCAGGGAGTAACGACGCGCCTAGTGGTTCGCGATGGCGGCCGCCCGCGCCGCTGCCGGTGCGTCGGGCTTGAGGTACGTCGCGTGATGAATCCGGTATGCCAGCGTGTTGGCAACGATGGCGATGATGATGATGACGGCGGCGAAACCCCATCCCTGAGAGGACGGCGACAGGTCGTGTCGGGTGGTCATGTCAGCAGGCTCCAGTGCAGTGCGCGAATGGTAGCTGTGGCTTCCGTTCGGCGCAACGCGCGTGCATCGCGCGCGCATCGCGCGCTGGCCCGCCACCTGCACGCTTCGCCATCTTGCGGTCATGCCGGAAATCCGCATCACCCGGTTCACCGTCCCGCGCACCGCGCGCGCGGCCGCGTTTGGCCCGTCGGCCGCGTCAGCCGACGAGTGGTGGATCGTGCTGCACGGCTACGGCCAGCTGGCCGCAGAGTTCCTCGCGCAGTGCGCACCGCTCGACAATGGCCGACGCCTCGTCGTGGCGCCCGAGGCGCTCTCGCGATTCTACCAGGCGGGCCCCGGGGGCACGCCCGATGCGCGGGTGGGGGCGTCGTGGATGACGCGCGAGGACCGCGACGCCGAAATCGCCGACTATCTGCGGTACCTCGATCAGCTGCTCGCGACGCTCGCCGCCGAGGTGCGCACGCCGCCGCCGTTGCACGTGCTGGGGTTCTCGCAGGGAACCGCCACGGCGTCGCGCTGGGTGGCGAGCCTCCGCATGCCCGTGGCGCGGTTGGTCTGCTGGGGCGGGCTGATGGCGCCCGAGCTCGACATCCGGTCGCCGTCCGCGCCGCTGCGCGCCACGCGGCTGCAAATTGTCGTCGGGACGCGCGACCGGTTCGCGACGCCCGAGCGTGTGGCGGCCGCGCGAACCACGCTCGATGCCGCCGGAGCGTCGTACGAATTGATCACCTTCGATGGCGCTCACCGGCTCGATGACGCGACGCTCGCGCGCATCGCGGCATCGTAGCGCCGGCGCCGGCTAGCCCTTGCCCCGCATCCGTCGCACGTCGCGACGGTCTTTCTTGGATTCCGTCCACGCGGCCTGCGGATTGAGTCCGCTGGCCGCCTTCAACTGCTCGGCCAGGCGCGTGCGCGCGGCCAGCGAGTCGGGGGTCTCTTCGTACATCAGAACTGCGTCCCTCGCGGGGCCGCGCCGCGGAGTGAGCAGCCGCACGTGCAGGACGTGCTCGTACGGTCCCATGCGCACGCGGACCTCGTCGCCGAGGTGCACCTCGCGCGCCGGCTTGGCCCGCTCGCCGTTGAACAGCACCTTGCCGCCGGCGATCGCGTCGACCGCGATCGCGCGCGTCTTGAAGAAGCGCGCCGCCCACAGCCATTTGTCGAGGCGAAGGGGGTCGCCTGGCCCATCGTCGTCGTCCGTGCGCGTGTGTGCCATATTTCAAGATATGTCGCGTCTAATCCGCCTGTGCCTGTGCCTGTGCCTGTGCCTGTGCCCCGCGCTCGCCTGCACCTCCGAGGATCCGCGCGTGGTGCGCGCCGCCCGGGAGCGGCGCGCGGTCGAGGCCGTAGCGCAACAGGCGCGCGTCGCGCCGCCCACCCGCTCGACCGGCCGGTGGAATCAGGCGGCACTCACGCAGCGGCTCCTCAGCGCGGGGCTTGCGCCGCGTGCGGACGATTCGCTCCCGTCACACCCGACCTTTCCCGTGCCGCTCCTCGGCCTGCGCGTCGGCAAGGCACACCTGCTGGCGTGGATCTTCGCCGACAGCCTGGCGCGGCTGAAGGTGAGCGCGAAGGTCGACACGCTGACGGTCATCCCCAAAGGGCAGGCGAACCCGTGGGCCGAGCCGCCGATGTTCGTGGTCCACAACAACCTGATCGCGGTGCTCGTCGGCGGCAGCGACCGGCAGCGCGAACGCGTCCGCCTGGCCATCGAGGCGGGACTGCCTGCGCCCAGGCGCTAGCCTGCCTCGCGGAGCGTGCCGGACGCCGTGCCCAGGTCAAGGCACGCCGTGGGTGGCGCCGGACGCCGGCTGCTGCGCAGATTTCACGCTCCGGCCGGCGATGAACGCCGATTCCGTCAATCTTCGAGGTCAATCATGAATATTCGCCGCATGCTGCCCGCGTTGGCCCTCGCCTGCCTGGCGCCGGCCATTGGCTCGGCGCAGGCGCTTCCCGATGGCAAGGCGCTGGTGGCCAAGCACATCGCCGCGATCGGCGGTCGCGAGGCGTTCGAGAAGCACTCGTCGCTCCACCAGATCGGCACGTTCTCGATGGCCGCCATCGGCATCGAGGGCCCGATTCACGTCTATCGTGCCAGGCCGGCGCTTTCCCTGCAGCAGATCACGCTTGGCGCGCTCGGTGAAATGTCGCAGGGCTTTGACGGTACCACGGCGTGGGCGATCCAGCCGATGCAGGGGGCCGCCGTGGTTTCGGGGGACCAGGCCGTGCAGATCAAGCAGCAGGCCGATTTCTTCGCGGACGTTCCCGACCTCACCAAGTACTCCACCATCGAGACCGTGGCGGCCGAAGACTTCGAGGGTCGCAAGTGCTACAAAGTGCGGCTCGTGCGGGCAGAGGGCGGCGTCGAGTCAATGCAGTACTTCGACGTCGAGACGGGTCTGGCGGCCGGCATCGTCCGCACCATCCAGAACCCGCAGGTGGGGAAGGTGGACGTCACCGTGGTCCTCTCCGATTACAAGGATCAGGGTGGCATCAAGCTGCCGTCCAGAATCACGCAGAAGATGCCGCAGGGCGACATCTCGCTCACGTTTTCCACGTATGAGTGGGACACGGTCGATCCCAAGGTGTTCGAGCTTCCCGCAGCGATAAAGGCACTGCTCAAACCGTAGCGGCACGCTGCCGGACGCAGGAGGGGGCCGCTGGCGTCGCGCCGGCGGCCCCGAGTTCATCCCGGGGATGAACAATTGGCGGACGGGGGTCGACACTTGGGGGAGAAGCCGGTGCGCCGCCGTCGGCTGCCCAACTAATGAACGCACGTCTCGACTATCTCATCACGCTGCTGGGTACCGCGACCGCCGCCGTCATTGCGGCGATGTTCGCGTTGCTGGTCATGCTCGTCGCGCGGCGCATTCGCATTCGGCGCGACTATCGCACGACGTGGGCCGAGGGCTGGACGGCGCTGGCCGTGGGGTACCTCGCGCGCTTCGTGTTCGTCGACACCGTCGGCGACACGACCGCATCGGCCCCGGGCCTGCGCATGCTGCTGCTGTCGTTCGCGTCGCACTTTGCGTCGCTGCTCGGCGTCGGCCTGTTCGCGTTCGGCGCCACGCTGTTCGCGCGCAGCCTGCCGCGACAGACCGTGCTCCGTGGCATCGCGGCGGCCGTGTTCGTGTACTCGGGCGTTGCGACCCTCGCGTCGGCGTCGCTGCCGTCGCTGGTGCTCTGGGAAAGTCCGCTGATGCTGCTGATGTTCGGCTGGGCAGGGGCCACGCTGCTGTTGCTCCCGGACGCCCGGCGCAGTCGGCGCACGAACTGGCTGGCCGCCGCGTTCGCGGTCGCGTCGCTGCTCTGGGCGGCCTGGTTCGGCGCGTTCGGGCTGGCCGCGCTGACCGGCGGGTTCGACTCGGGGCTGTTCGGGACAACGCTGCGCTTTCACGCCTATCTCGAAACCTTCTCGCTCATGCTGCTGGGCATGGCGATGCTCGGCGTCACCACGGAGCAGACGGGACGCGAACTGGCCGACGTCACCGCGGCGCTGAACGTGGCGCACGATCAGGTACGGCGCGCCGAGTTGTATGACATGAAGACGGGGTGCCTCAACGAGCGGGCGTTTCACGAGCAGGTCGGCTTCGAGGTGGCGCGCGGGGCGCACGGGGCGGTGCTCGTCTGCGATATCGACGGCATGCATCGCGTGAACAGCGAACACGGCCCATTGGCGGGCGACGAACTGCTCTGGCACTGCGCGCAGATCCTGCGCGCCGCCATTCGTCCCACCGACCGGCTCTTTCGTTGGCGCGGAGACGAGTTCGTGCTCATTCTGCCGGGGGCGCGGGTGGCCGAGGTCTTGCCGCGATTCGAGAAGATCGTCGAGAACGCCTGGCCCTTGCGCACCAAGCTGACGAAGGGACCACTCCCGCTGCGCGCGTCGCTGGGCGGCGCCGAATTTTCCACCGTGAGCGAACTCGACCAGGCGGTGCGCGCGGCCGCGGAGCAGCTGGGCCAGCGCAAGCCGCGGAAGTCGGGGTCGCTGCGCTTCGTGATCAACGACTGAACGCCGGTCATGAATCGCTTCCTGACCTTCCAAGTCGGCTTCGCGTTCAAGCGGCGGTAGCGTCGCGGCGCCGACATCCGTCGGCCACACGCGCGGCGCCGACGCCCCGATCAGTCGTCACCCCGGAATCGCCGGTCGCGCTTCTTGTCGCCCGAGCGCTTCTTGGCGTCGAGTCGCCGTTCCACCGACGCGCGGGTGGGGCGCGTCTTCTTGCGCGTGCGCGGCACGACGAGCGCTCGGCGCACCAGCGCCGCGAGCCGCTGCTCGGCCAGTTCGCGGTTCTGCCGCTGACTGCGCGTATCGCTCGCCACCACGCGCACCGTCCCTTCGGCGTCGAGCTTGGCGGCCAACGCCACCAACATCCGCGCCTTGGCCGCGTCACCGAGCGCCGTCGTCGTTCGCGCGTTCCAGGTCAGCTCCACCCGCGTCGACGAGGTGTTCACATGCTGCCCGCCAGGTCCGCCCGAGCGCGTGGCCCGCACCGTCAACTCGGCGCGCGGAATTGCCACGCTGGCGCTGATCACCAATGAATCGTCTGAAGCCACAGGGAGTGTGCGAGAGCGGGGAAGCGGAACGCCGACCTCATCAGCTCAATACTAATGAAGCTCGCCATCCGTGCCGCTCTTGCATTTTGCGTCAAGAACGCCGATCCTCAGGTTCTTGCATCCTGCAAGAGTGCCTGGTGGAGGGTTGATGCACGCGAGATTCTTCCAGAGGGCCGACGACACGTTCCGGGGATTGCTCGACCCTCGGCGCGTGGTGCGCTGGCTCTACGTCGGGCGACTTTCGGTGGCAACGGCCATCTACCTGGCGGCCATCGTCTGGTGGCATGACGCCGATCCGGAAAACACGCTCGTCGCCTCGTTGACCTTCGCGCTGGCGACGATCGTCGTCGTGGCGTCGGCCATCCGGACGGAGGTGCAGCGCAAGCGACCGACCACGGCATTTCTGTACGGGCAGCTCGTTTTCGACCTGCTGCTTGTCACTTCCGTGGTGCAGGTGACGGGCGGGGCCGAGTCGAAGTTCGCCGCGCTCTACATCCTGGTGAACGCGGCCGCGGCCATCCTGCTGCCGACGCGGGGCGCCCTGCTGGTGGCGGGGCTGGGCAGCACCTTCTACGTGGCCGACGTCATCGCGGTCGGTGCCGAGCCGGTGTCGATGGCGCTGATGCTGCAGCTCGCCGTCTTCGTCGGCGTGGCGTTCGGCACCAGTTCCATCGCGACGCGGCTGCGCGAACGCGGCCAGGGGACGGAGCGCCTCGAGGCCGAGCTGGCCAGCGTCCGACTGCGCGCCGCCGACATCCTGGCCAATATCCGCAGCGGCATCATCACGGTCGATGAATTCGGTGCGCTCCAGTACGCCAACCCGATGGCCGCCGAACTGCTCGGCCTTCCGCTCGAATCGGCCATCGGCCGCGCCATCATCGACGACCTGCGCCGGGTGGCGCCCGTCGTCGGCAACGCCCTCGACCGGGCGTTGCACCACCAGGTGCACCTGAGCCGCGCCGAAGGCTTCCTGACGCGCGGCGGCTCCTCGTTTCCGGTCGGTGTCACCACCACCTCGGACGAAGGCGACGCGCGCCACGTGCCGCGCACGGCGACCGCCATCTTTCAGGACATCAGCGACCAGAAGCGTCTGGAGCAGCTGCGGCTCCGCGCGCAGCGGCTCGAGGCGGTGGCCGAAATGTCGGCGTCGCTCGCGCATGAAATCCGCAATCCGCTCGCGTCCATCCAGAGCGCCGTCGAGCAGATGTCGCGCCGGCCGGCGGCTACCGACGACGAGCGCACGTTGAGCAGCCTCATTCTGCGCGAATCGAACCGCCTGACGCGCCTGCTCACCGAGTTTCTCGACTTTGCCCGCGTGCGCGTCACGCGCATGGAGCCCGTGGACCTCGGCAGCATTGCGCGCGGCGCGGCGGCCCTCGCGCTGGCGCACCCGGGGAAGTCCGACGGCGTGCGCGTCGACCTGCAGATGGGCGCGGCGCCGCTGACCACCGTGGGCGACGAGGATCTGTTGCATCGCGCCATCTTCAACCTGGTCCTCAACGCCCTGCAGGCGGCGCCGGAGGGCTCCGCCGTCAGCGTCTCGGCGCGCGCCGTCCGCCCCGACCAGATCCCGCCGGGCGTGGCGTTCGAGGAAGGGGGGTTCGAGATCGTCGTCGCCGACCACGGACCGGGCATTCACCCCAGCGTCGCCGAGCGGCTGTTCGAACCGTTCAGCACCACCAAGCAGGGCGGCACCGGCCTCGGTCTCGCGGTGACGCACCGCGCCATCGAGGCGCACCGCGGCTTCGTGCTCGTCGATTCCGACGCCGAGGGCACGCGGTTCACCGTGCTGCTTCCACGGGCCACTCCCACCTCCGGAGAGATCGCGTGACCGACCATGTCCGGCCGACCGTGCTCATCGTCGATGACGAAACCGGCATTCTGGAAACGCTCGAGATCCTGCTGCGCAGCGAGGGCTTTGCGCCGCAGGTGGCGCACGGCGGCAAGGCCGGCCTGGAAGCGCTCGAACAGGGGTCGCACGACATCGTGCTCACCGACGTGCGCATGCCGCAGGTGACCGGCGTCGAGATCCTCGCGGCGGCGCGGCGCCACGACAAGGACCTTCCCGTCATCCTCATGACGGCGCAGGCCACGCTGCAGACGGCCGTGCAGGCCGTCAACGAAGGCGCGTTCTACTACATCCAGAAACCGTTCCGCAACGACGAACTGGTGGCGATCCTGCGCCGCGCCGCCGAGCACCGCCACCTCCGCGTCGAGAACACGACGCTCAAGAAAGAGATCCGGCGGCGCGACCGGGCCACCGACGGGGCGCCGATCGGCGCCAACAAGAAGTGGCTCGAGGTCATGCGCATGGCCGAAGCGGTGGCGGGCACCGAGTCGACCGTGCTCGTGACGGGCGAGTCGGGGACGGGCAAGGAAGTCGTCGCTCGCTACCTGCACGACCTTTCGACGCGCAGCGAGGGGCCCTTTCTTTCCATCAATTGCGGCGCGCTCCCCGAGGGGCTGCTCGAGAGCGAACTGTTCGGCCACGTGAAGGGATCGTTCACCGGCGCGGTCAAGGACAAGTCGGGGCTGTTCACGGCCGCCGGCGGCGGCACGTTCTTCCTCGATGAAATCGGCGAGACCACGCAGGCCACGCAGGTCAAGCTGCTGCGCGTGGTGCAGCAGCGGGAAGTCATTCCCGTTGGCGCCACCGACGCCGAGCCGATCGACGTCCGCATCATTGCCGCGACCAACCGCGACCTCGAGGAGGAGATCAAGCGCGGCAATTTCCGTCGCGACCTCTTCTACCGGCTCAACGTCATCGCCATCCACCTGCCGCCGCTGCGCCAGCGGCTGGACGACATTCCGCTGCTCGCCGAGGCGTTCCTGCAGAGCACCGGGGTGCAGCGCGGCGAGCCGCCCAAGCGCCTGAGCGAGGACGCCCTCGAGCTGCTCGGCGATTATGGATGGCCCGGAAACGTTCGCGAACTCGAGAACGCGCTCGAACGCGCGGTGATCCTCAGTCCCGGCTCCGTGATCGGCGTCACCGCGCTGCCGGAGCGCCTCGCCGAACGCCGCGCCGAACCGCTCGTGTCGGAGCGCGTCACGCAGAATCCGACGCTCGAAACCATCGAGAAGGCCTACATCCTGTGGGTGCTGCAGAGCGAACAGGGCAACAAGACGCGGGCCGCCGAGACGCTCGGCATCGATCCGTCCACGCTGCACCGCAAGCTGGCCCGCTACGGGGTGGAGGCGTGAACGAACCCGCGCCGGCCGTGCGCGGGTGGCAGCATCCCCAAGTCGTCGCGGCGTTGGCGGCGCTCGTCGTTCTCGCCATCGCGGTCGCGAGCATCACCGGCGATCCGATCGGCGTTTTCGTGGACGACGGCATCTATACGCTTGTCGCCAGGGCGTTGGCCTCCGGCGCCGGCTACCACTACGCCTTCCTCCCCGGATCGCCGCCGGCCATTCACTATCCGCCGGTCTTTCCCCTCGTCCTCGCCGCGCTGATGAAGGTGACGCCGGAGTTTCCGGCCAACGTGGCGGCGCTCAAGCTCGTCAATCCGGCCTGCTATGCGCTGGGCGTCTACGGTGCGGTGCGGTTTGGCGTGCGCGCGCTCGGACTCGCGGCGGTGCCGGCGGCGATCGCGGTGGCGCTCTGTGCGCTCATCGCACCGGCGCTGATGCTCACCAACGTGCTGATGTCCGAGCCGCTGTTCTTCGCCACGCTGGTCTGGTCGCTCCTCGCCGTGGAGGATGCGGCGGCCAGCGGCGGCGCGCGCCGGGCGTTTGTGGCGGGGACGCTGTGCGCACTCGTCACGCTGGTGCGCACCGTGGGTGGGGTCGTGGTTCCGGCCGCCGTGCTTGCGCTCTGGTCGCGCCATCGTCGGCGGGAGGCCGCGCTGCTGGCCGCGGTCGCACTGGTGCTGCTCGCCCCGTGGCAGCTCTGGGTCTGGTCCGAGTCACGCAGCTTTTCCCCGGAACTGCACGGCATGTACGGACCGTACCTCACGTGGCTGGTTGGCGCCTACCGGCACGACCCCGCGCTCGTCTGGCAGGTCGTGGTGACCAATGCCGCCACGCTCTGGCGCACCCTTGGCTACTTCTTCGCGCCGCGCCTTCCGCACGCGGTGCAGGCGCTGGCGAGCGTCGCTTGCCTCGTCGCATGCGCGCTCGGCCTCATCGCCGTGGCGCGCCGCGCCGTCTCGCTTGCGGTCTTTCTGCTCCTGTACGGCGGAATCGTGCTCGTCTGGCCGTACGCGCCGGCGCGATTCGTCGGGGCCGTCTGGCCACTCGCCGGTCTCGTGCTCGTCGCGGCCGCGCGGGCCGTGCCTGGCCTGGCCGGAAGCCGCGCGTTGATTTCGTCCCGTGCCACCACGCTGTTGGTGACACTGCTGCTGGCCGGACACGCCGTGTATGCCGCGCGCGGACTCGGTCGCGGATGGGCGGGAACGGCGCAACGCGGCATGACCGGCATCCTTTGGCCCCAAGTGGAGTGGGCGGCCGCGCACGTCGGGACGCGCGATGTGGTGGCGAGTGACGCCCACGTGATGATTGCGCTCTATACCGGCCGGACCACCATTCCGGTCTCCATGCTGACCCCGGCCGAGTATCTCACGCCGAAGCCCGTGCAGCTGATCGCGCGGGAACTCGGCGCGCTGTACGCGCGCTATCACCCGACGGTGCTCACGGTGGTGCGCGACGCTCCTGAACTCGGTGCCATCCCGCTGTTCGCCGCGCTGTCGGGCGCGCCCATCGTCATTCCTCTGCCGCCGATTCCCGGCGGCGGATCGGCCTTCCTGCTGCGTCGTCGCCATGAGTGACCGGGAGACCGCGCTCGACCGGCGCACGCTCGTTGCCACGCTGGCCATCGCCTTGCTGCTCGGCGTCTTCGCGATGAACGACGCGCCCATCGGGATCTGGAAGGATGACGGGCAGTACCTGGTGCTCGCCCGCGCGCTCGCCAGGGGCGACGGCTACCGCTACATGAACTTGCCCGGAGCCCCCGCCGCCACGCACTTCCCGCCCGGCTTTGCGCTGCTGCTCGCTCCCCTCTGGTGGGTGGCGCCGCGGTTTCCCGCGAACGTGGCGTTCTTCAAGCTGGTCAATGTCGCGCTGCTCCCGCTCGCGGCGCTTGCCGTGCGCGCGTTCGCGCGGCGCATCGGCGGTCTGTCCGCGCTCGCCGCGTCGAGCGTGGCCGTGGCCAGCGTCGCCACCGTGCCCGTGCTCCTGTATGCCGGGCTGCTCTGCTCGGAGACGGCCTTCATCGCGGCCCTGTGCGCCGTGCTGATGGCGGCCGATCGCCTCGTCGGGCGGCCGGATGGGGCGACGCGACGGCTCTCGCTCGGCGTTGGACTCGCGATCGGCGGATTGGCGATGTTGCGCACCCTCGGGGGCGCGGTGCTGCCCGCGGTGCTGGCGGTCCTGCTTTGGCGGCGGCGCTGGGCCGATGCGGCGCTGGCGCTCGCCGGGGCGCTGGTCGTGCTGGTGCCGTGGCAACTGTGGATTTCGGCGCATGCGCACGAGGTCCCGACGGCCATCTCCGGCGGCTATGGGTCGTACGGCACCTGGCTCGTCGATGCCTACCGTGCCGGCGGCGCGCCCCTCGCGCTCGAGGTGGTGCGGCACAACCTGAACGGCCTGCTGATCCTGCTCGCCTTGTTTGGCCTGATGCACGCCGCGTGGTGGGCGAAGGCGGCCGCGGTCGGCGCACTGCTCGTGCTGGCCGGCGCCGGCGTGCGGCGACTCTGGCCGCGCGGCCCGGTCTCGCTGCTGTTCTTCCTGCCCTACGGTGCGGCGATTCTCGTCTGGCCCTTTGCGCCCGAGCGTTTTCTCTGGCCGCTCTGGCCCATTATCATCGTGGCACTTGTCGTCGGCGCCGTCGATCTGGGATGGGGTGCGTTGGTGCCGCGGCCGGGCCAGCTGGCCGCGCGGCTCGCCGGCGCCGGACTCGCCGCGCTCTTCGTCGTCTGGCACGTGCGCACCTGGCCCACGCTCGACTTTGAGGGGGTCGAACGCGAACTCGCACGCGAAGGCATCGCGGTGGCACGGGTGGCGGCCTCGCTGCCGTCCGACGGACTGGTGGCCACCGACCAGGATGTCATCGTGCACCTCTACGCGGGGCGACCGGCAGTGCCCCTGCTCGCGTTGTCGGCGGAGCAGTACGTGCGTCAGCGTTCCGACGCCGAACTCGCCGCGCAGGCCGGTCGCGTGCTGGCGGCCTACCATCCGCGCTGGGTCGTCGTCGCCGAAATCGAGTCGCGCCGCGCCGCGCAGTGGCTCGCGCGCCGCGGCCGCCTGCGTCTCTCGGGTGCCTACGCCTCGGGCGTACTCGTGTATGATGTGCTACCATAATTGCTGCTGAGCACGGCTTCCCTCATCCGTCATCAGAATGTCCGGCACTCCCAATCAAATCGATGCGATTCCCCGCCTGCGCGGACGCACGCCGATCCAGCCCGCCGATCTGGTGCTTTCCGTGCTGGTGCCCGTCTACAACGAGAAGTCGACCATCGAAATGATCGTCGACCAGATTCGCACCGTGGCGGTGCACAAGCAGATCATCTGTGTCGACGATCAGTCGACGGACGGTACGTGGGCCATTCTGCAGCGGCTCAAGGAACACGGGCGCATCGACGTGCTCCTCCGGCACGAGGTGAATCGCGGCAAGGGCGCGGCCATTCGCACCGCGCTGGCAGCGAGCACGGGCAACGTGGTCATCGTGCAGGACGCCGATCTCGAGTATGACCCCGCCGACTGGCCCGCCATGCTGGAGCCGATCGTCGACGGGCGGGCCGACGCGGTGTTCGGGTCGCGCTTCCTCGGCGGAGCGCACCGCGTGCTCTACTTCTGGCACTCCGTGGGCAATTCGGCGCTCACCACGCTCAGCAACATGGCGACGAACCTGAACCTCACCGACATGGAGACCTGCTACAAGGCGGTCCGCGGCGACATCGCGCGCTCGCTCCGCCTGACGAGCGACCGGTTCGGCCTGGAGCCCGAGATCACCGCGCGCCTCGCGCAGGCCAAGGTGCGCATCTTCGAAGTGCCCATCAGCTACGCCGGACGCACTTACGCCGAAGGCAAGAAGATCGGTTGGCGCGACGGGGTCGCGGCCTTCTGGCACATCGTGCGCTTCAATTTCTTCGCGTGACCTTGCCGGGCGCGGCGCAACCGGTGCCGCAACCGATTCGCGACCCCCGCTGGGGCGCGATGGCGCTCGCCATCGCGCTCCTCGCGCTCCTCGCGTCGGTCACCAGCCTTCACAACGGCTTTTCGTACGACGACCGCTGGATCGTCGTCGAGAACCCGCGCCTGCATGCGTTGCGCACGTTCTGGCACTACTTCGGCGAGACATACTGGCCGACGACGAACGGGGGCAAGCTCTACCGCCCGTTCGTGATCCTGGCGTACGCGGTGCAGTGGGCCGTCGGGGGCGGCGCGCCGCTCGTGTTTCATCTCGTCAATGTCGGCCTCGCCGTCGCCTGCGCGATGACCGTGTTCTGGGTGGCGGGCTTTCTCGTGGCGCCGCCCGTCGCCTGGTTGGCGGCGGCGCTCTTTGCCGTGCACCCCGTGCATGTGGAGGCCATCGCGAACGTCGTCGGACAGGCCGAGTTGTGGACGGCGCTGCTGGTCCTCCTCGCCTTCGGCCTCTATGCCCGCGATCGGCGCGATGGGTCGTTGCGGCGCCGGACGGGCGTCGGCATCTGCGCCCTGTTCATCGTGGCCCTCGGCACCAAGGAAAACGGCATCGTCCTCCCGGCGCTCTTTCTGGCCGCCGAGACGCTCTTCTACCGCGATGGCACGGTGTGGCAGCGGCTGCGCCGCCTGCGATGGCTGCTCTGGCCGATGCTCGCGCTCGTCGCGATCTATCTCGTCATTCGCATTCAGGTGGCCGGCGATATTGCCGGCGACATCGAGCATCCGTCCCTCTCGTACCGTGCGCCGGTGGAACGGGCCTTCATCATGCTCGGCGTCGCGCCCGAGTACGGCCGGCTGCTGCTGTGGCCCGCGCGGCTCTACGCCGACTACTCGCCGCGGATGCTGATGGTGTATCCGGCGCCGCATGCGTCGCAGATCGGCGGCGCGCTGCTGGTGGTCTGCCTCGTCGCACTCCTCGCGCTCACTGTGCGCCGCGCCCCCGCCGTGGCGTTCGGCGTGGCCTGGTTCGCACTGACCATCGCCCCGGTCACCAATGTCGCGATCCCGACGGGCGTGCTGCTGGCCGAGCGCACGCTGTACCTCCCCAGTGCGGGCGTGCTCGTTGCCATCGCGTTTGGCCTGCAGCGCCTGTCGGCGCGAGTGCGCCTCGCGGTCCCGGCGTGGTGGCGCCGCGCACCGCACCTGCTGGCCGCAGCCCTGCTCGTCGCCGGCGTGGCCAGGAGTTCGGCGCGCAACGGCTTCTGGCACGACTCGGCGACGACCTTTCGCCAGATGGTCGACGACGAGCCCTACAGTTTCAAGGCGCATCATGCGTGGGGCGGGCACCTCTTCGAGAACGGGCGCCTGAAGGACGGCGAGGCCGAGTGGCGACTGGCCATCGCGCTGATGCCCGGCTACCATGGTGTCTACCTCGACCTCGCGCACAAGTACCGCGAGGCGCACATGTGCCAGGCGGCAGTACCGCTGTACCGGAAAGTGATCGCGCTGGAGCCCGAACTTCCGACCCCCCGGGTCTACCTTGTGGCCTGTTTGCTGGAACTGGGGCGCTGGCGCGAGGCGAGATCCGCCGCTCGCGTCGGCGTGGCGTTCGGCAATGCCAGACAGCCGTATTTGTACATGATCGATCGCGCCGACAGCGCGCTGGTGGCGCGCGATTCCATCGATCCCATGATCGGCGCCAAATGGTTGCGCCGCCAACCGCGGTGACCGTCAGATTGCGAACTGCATTGCGATGCGGCGGTTTGCCGCAGCCGACTGGCCGCGACAGCGAGGACCTTGGCGGCTAAAATGTTGTTCTTCACTCAGTTAGATCGTCAATGCGACGTTGGCAAGGCAATTGCTTTAGATCACCACGGAAGATCGAAGTAGCGGGGCCGCAAGCGTATCGAAAAATATCGCTGTCTGAAAGTGTTGCACCTCACGCAGTACCGCAGAAATTGCCGTTGGCGGTCTCTTTTCTGAGTCGCCAGCTCGCGCGCAAGACTGCGTTCACCTGATCGCCTGGAGCGAAAACATGCATTCAAACCGCAAAGGCTTTACGCTCATCGAGCTGCTGATCGTCGTGGTCATCATCGGCATCCTCGCCGCCATCGCGATTCCGAAGTTTGCGAACACCAAGGAAAAGGCGTACGTGGCGTCGATGAAGTCCGATCTGCGCAACCTGGTGACGGCCGAGGAAGCGTACTTCTCGGACAACAACTCCAACTACGCCCCGGCCGCGTCGTACAACAACACGTCGACGGGCTTCTTCAAGACGTCGTCGGGCGTCACCGTTGTCGCGGGCACTCCGACGAACACGAGCTGGGCGGCCACCTCGTGGCACCCCTCGACCACCAAGACCTGCTCCATCACGGTTGGTGGAAGCTCGACCCAGGAAGGCGAGCCGGTCTGCCAGTGACCTGAGCGTTCCGCAGCAATCGATGGGCCGGGCGCGATCCCGGCCCATCGTCTATTTCGTGCTCCGTGCGCCGCGGTCGCTGCCGCCCCGCCAGGCGTTCCGCTTCGGGGCGTTTTCGATTCAAGGCGTGCTGAATTGGTGACGCCACCCGGTGGCTCGCGCGCTATCGTCGCCCCATGCGTCCGGTTCGCGGTTTCTCCATCGTCGAGTTGCTCGCCGCGCTCGTCCTGCTTGCGGTGGGACTGGCGGCATTCGTTCGCGCGGCCGGAGCGGTGGCGCGGCTCGAAGGCGACGCCCGGCTCCGGCGCGTCGTCGCCGCGATGATGCTCGCGCGACTCGATTCCTTGCGCGGCCTGCCCTGCGGCGAGGCACGGTCGGGGTACGCCTCGTACCAGGGCGTGCATGAGCGATGGACCGTCGTCCCGCTGGGCCGCCGGCTGGCGCTCTCCGACACCATCACCATCGCCGCCCGGCCGTCGATGGCGCGTGGGCTCGACGCACAGGTCGCGTGCCGGCCATGAGACGGCGGGGTGGCATGGGGCTCGCCGAGCTTCTCGTGACGCTCGCGCTCTTCGGCGTGGTGATGGCCACTGCCACGCATGGCCTCGCACGGCACCTGCGCCTGCATCGCGAGCGCGACGCGCAGTTTCTGGCCGACGAGACGGTACGCGAGGTGTACGACGTCCTCCGCGGTGAACTCGCGCACGCCGGCGACGTGCGCGTCATCGCTGACACGGCCGTCGACCTGGCCGCGTTCCGCATCGTCGCGCCGGCCTGCGACGCGTCGGCGGCGCGGCTCGTCATCGCAGCGTCCGAGACATGGTGGAGCCCGCCGCGCGCCGGCGATTCCCTTGCCATGATCGACACCGTCACACGCCATGAATGGCGCACGACGGTGGCCAGCACGGGGACGCAGCGCGCCTCCGTGCCCTGCCCGGCGGGCGGGACGCGCCTCACATTGTCCGACGAGCCGCCCTTCTCCGTCCCCGCGCTTCTCGTGCCCGTACGGGTCTGGCGTACTGCACGCTACATGATCTATCGGGCGTCCGACGGCACCTGGTGGCTCGGTGAGCGCAGTTGCACCCCGGGCTGCGGCGCGGCCCAGCCCATTGCGGGACCGCTGCTCTCCCCGACGCAGGGCGGGCTCAGCATGGCGCTGGTCACCGACGCCGACGCTCGGGCGCTGGCGCTCGACGTGGCGATCCGCGCGACGGTCGGCGTGCGGTCCTCGGTGCGCGCCGCGCGCATTCCCGTGACCACGGCACCATGATGCCGCGCCGCGGGTTCGCAATGGCCGCGGTGCTCGCCGCCCTCGTGATCATGGCCATGGTGGTGGCGGTCGATGCCCAGCGGGCGCTGCTGGTGGCGCGCCAGGGCAACCTCGATATGACCCGGACCGAAATGGCGGCGGCGGTCGCGGGGGCCAAGGCGGCCGTGCTCGAGCTGCCAGCCGACACGGTGAGCATCCCGGCGTTTCTGCCCGGCGCCCTCCTCGCGCGTGGCGAGACCTCGGCGGGAAGGGCTCGCGCGCAGTGGACGCTCGTCGGCGCCGCGGCGCCGTTTGCCGTCGCCGAAATCGAGGTCGAGGCGCCATTCGTCAGAGGCGCCGCGCGCGAACGGCACCGCGCGCTGGTCGTCCGGGCGAGTGACGCAGGGGGCGGGGTCTGGTGGGAGGTCGCGACGCCGGCCGGCTGGGTCCGAATTCCGTCTTCCTGACCTCCTGCTGTTACCTCTATCCCCCCCCGCTCGTGATAATGGGGCGGAACCCTTCCTGCACTGGCGTGCGCCATCGCGCGTGCCATACGGGGGCGAGGGTAATCGCGAACACGTCGTCCATCGTCAGGGATGCCGCGCGGTGCGCGGTCGCCTGATCGCACTCCTCGCCTGAGGGCCGGCTCGCAGATGGCGCTCTTCGGTCGCAAGAAGACCTCAGTAGGGCTCGACATCGGATCCGGCCTCGTCAAGGTGGCCGTGATCGATCATTCCCGGAGCGAGCCCGAACTGACGAAGGTGGCCATCACGCCTCTCCTCGCCGACGCGATCGTCGAGGGTGAGGTGATGGATCCCCAGATCGTCGCCGATGCGGTGCAGGCCACCATGCACGCGGCCGGCGTGACGACCAGAGACGTGGTGACCGCCGTCGGCGGCCGCGACGTGATCATCAAGAAGATCCAGATCGAGCGCGTCAAGGAGCAGCAGGCGCGCGAATTGATGCGCTGGGAAGCGGAACAGCATGTGCCGTTCGACATGGAGTCGGTGGAACTCGACTTCCAGATTCTCGACCCCGATGCCGGTGGCGTCGAGATGAGCGTGCTCCTCGTCGCCGCCAAACGCGAGCTCGTCGAGGCCAAGCTGCGCCTGCTGGCCGACGCCGGCCTGAACCCGAGCGTCGTCGATGTCGACGCCTTCGCGCTGCACAACGCGTTCGAACTCAGCTACCCCGACGCGATGCAGGGTGTCGTCGGGCTGGTGAATATCGGGCACGAAGTCACGAACATCAACATCCTCGACGAAGGCGTGCCGATTCTCACCCGCGACATCACGGTGGGCACGCGGCGCTTCCGCGAGGACCTGCAGCGCGAGCGAGGCCTCGGCGCGGACGAGGCCTCGCGTCTGCTCGAAGGGTTCGACCGGTCGCCCCATCTCGATGCCGTGCTCGAGGGACGCGGCGAGGAAATCGCCGTCGGCATCGAGCGGGCCGCCGCGTTCCTCGCGTCGTCGTCGCGCAACGCGGCCGCGATGCGGGCGGTCTACGTCTGCGGCGGCGGTTCGCGCATTCCCGGGCTGTCCGACGTGCTCGCCGCGCGCTTGCGCGTGCAGGTGGAGCATGCCAATCCTCTGGCCAACCTGCGGGTTCGTGACGGGGCTTTCGAGTCGCTGGTCACGGACGAAGTGGCGCCGCTGCTGATGCTTCCCATCGGCCTGGCGCTGCGCCAGCCCGCCTGACCGCCGGGGCCCCGACCGACCATGATTGAAATCAACCTCCTCCCCGGCGCGCGCAAGAAGGCGCGGAGTCATGGACCGTCGTTCAACATCGGCGACCTGTTCAGGGACCTCGCGTCGCGGGTGCGCGATCCCTGGATGATCTCGGCCGCCGCCGGCGTCATCGTCGGCGTCGCCGCCATCGGCGGCATGTGGACGTATCAGTCGCGCCGCGACCGCACGCTTGCCGAGCGCGAGCAGAAGGCGGTGCAGGATTCCACGCGCTACACCTCCGTCATCGCCGAACGGGCAAAGGCCGAGGCCCAGCGCGATTCGGTGCGCCGGCAGATCGCGGTCATCTCGGCGATCGATGGCACGCGCCTCATCTGGCCGCATGTCCTCGATGAAATCAGCCGTGCGCTACCGCCATATGTCTGGCTGCGGTCGATCATCCAGACGAGCGCGGTGTCCAACGATCCGCCCGAGGTGCAGGCGGGCGTGGCAAAGCCGGCGCCCCGCAAGGTGGCCGCGGGCGCCCCGCCGCCCCCGTCCGCCGAAGATCAGACCCTGGCGCTCCAGATTGTCGGCAACACCGTCGATATCCAGGCCCTCACGCGGTTCATGAAGGCGCTCGAGGCGTCGCCGTTCCTGCAGAACGTGACGCTGCTCCGCAGCGACGTGGTGACGCAACAGGGCAAGGAAACGACGGAGTTCCGGCTCGACATCCAGTACCAGAAGCCTGACCCCTCGGCGCTGCGCACCGTGCCGTTCACCGTGTCGGTGAGGTAGTCCATGGCCGGCCTTCCGCACAACCAGCGCGACCAGGTGCTCTTGATCATCGCCTTCCTCGGCATCATCGGGGCGGGCGCGTACTGGTATTTCGTCTTCTCGCCCAGGCAGCAGGCGCTGACGACGCTGGCCACGCATGTCGATTCGCTCGACGCGGGAAATCAGCGCGCCAAGTCGCAGCTGGCGCGTGGATCCGTGGCGTCCATTCGCGCCGAATCGGAGCGCATGCGGGCCACGCTTGGGCTGATGCGCACCCTCGTGCCCGCCGGCAACGAAGTCCCCGCGCTGCTCGAGCAGGTTTCCACCGCGGCGCGCCGCGTCGGCCTCGAAATCGGCTACATCGAGCCCGAACCGGTCATCCAGGGCGAGCAATTCGACACGTATCGCTACAAACTCCGCACTCGAGGCAGCTACCATGAGATCGGGCAGCTCCTCACCGGCATTGCGTCGATGACGCGCATCGTCGCACCGCTCGGCCTCCAGCTGCAGGTCGCGAGCGCCCAGAGCGGCGCACGAGCCGGTACGCCGGACAAGGTGATGCTGCAGGCGACCTTCGAGGTGCAGGCATACGCGGTGAAGACGTCGATGTCCGCCAACGGATCCGATCCGTCGGCCGCGCCCAAGCCGGCGAGGAAGGGATGATGCGCCGCCTCGCCGTCCTGGCGACCGCGTTCGCCGGCGTGTCGGTCGCGTCGGCGCAGATGCCGCCATCCATCAGCAAGCCGATCGAGCAGGCACGCAAGGCCGCCGACGCCACCAACGCCCATACGGCAGCGGTGACGCAACAGCCGCCGGCCAAACCAGCGGCGCCGCAGTCGTCGGCCAAACCGGCGGCCAAGTCGTCGGTCAAGTCGTCGGCCAAGGGAGCGAGCGTCGCCGCGGATTCCAGCAAGATCACCTTCGAGCGCGAAGTCTTCACGTACGTGCCGAGGGAAGTCGATCCGTTTTCGTCACCGATTGAAACAGGCGCTCTCCGTCCGCTCGTCGCCGACTTGAAGGTCGTCGGCATCATCTACGACCCGTCGGGCCGGAACTCGGTGGTTGTCATGCGCGACATGAGCACGCAGCAGCAGTATCGCGCCAGGCAGGGGCAACTGCTCGGCCGCGCCCGGGTGGCGCAGATCAGGCCGCAGGAAATCGTCCTGAGCATCGAAGAGTACGGGTTCAGCCGCCAGGAAACGCTGAAACTGAATACCCAGCAGACCAAGGGGAAGCCATGAGGCGAGCCTTCCAGCTGGCCGCGATCGCGGCCGCGCTGACCGTCGGCGCACCACGCGCCACCGCCGCGGCGGAAACGCCGCGCGCGCCCACGTCGGTGACGGCGCGCAGCGTCGTCCCCGCCGCCGGGCGCGCCGAAGTGGTGGTGGCCATCGACGGGGCGGTTGACGTCGTCGACTTCACGCTCGACAATCCGCGGCGCATCGTCCTCGACTTCCGTGGCGCGACGCTTGGCATGCCGGCGCGCTTCTACGACAAGGTGTCGCGCGGTGGCATCACCAACGTGCGCGTGGCCCAGTACCGCACCGACGTCGTCCGGCTCGTGATCGATCTCGACGGTCCCCGCGACTACACCGTGGTGCGCGGCGAGCGCGATGTGCGCGTCGCGGTGAGCGGCCCCGACCAGTTTGCGTCGTGGCACCTGGGCGACGCCGGCAAGACCGCCGCGTCCGTGGCGACGCCAGCCGAGCCCAAGGCCGAGCCCAAGGCCGAGCCCAAGGCCGAGCTCAAGGCCGCGCCGGCGAAGGCCGTCGCGCCCCCCGCCGAACCGCGGTTCGAGCAGCCGCGCATCACCGTGACGTACGAGAAGGACACCGAGATTCGCGACGTCATCGGCTCGTTTGCGACCTTCGCCAACAAGACGATCGTCGCCGGCGCGGGCGTCGCCGGCGCCAAGATCGGATTCATGGAGATCAAGGACAAGCCGTGGGACGTGGCGCTGGCCGCCATCCTCTCGTCGGCGGGCCTCACCGCCATCGAGGACACGTCCGGCATCATCACGGTCGACAGCTACAAGAGCCTCGCGGACCGCCAGGCGCAGGAACCGCTGGTCAGCCAGATCGTGCCGGTCAACTACGCCAAGGCCGGGGCGTTGGCCATAACGATCGGCAGCCTGCTGAACGCGGGCTGCCCCAAGGGCGGTGGGGGCGCCGGTGGCTCGGCGGCGGGTGCAGCTGATGCCGGCGCGGCCGGCGCCGCCGGGGGCGGGACGGCCATCTCCGCCGCCGGCTGCGGTCGCGGCTCGGTGGCCACCGACGACAAGACCAACTCGCTCATCATCACCGAAACGCAGGCCCGGCTCAACGACGTGATGGGCTTCATCAAGGACCTCGACGTCCGCACGCCGCTCGTGTCCATCAAGGCCAAGATCATCGCCGTCGACCGCACGGGCACGGAGAAGCTGGGCATCAGCTACGACATCGGCACCAAGAACAACTTCCAGAACAAGCTCCTCCCGCGCATTATCGGCGGCGCCGCGGTCCCCGGCGACTTCCGGGTCGACCTCACGGGCGACGCGTTCAGCGGCATCGCCAATGCGGGCCGCCAGTACAAGAGCGACGCGGCGGTGAGCCTGATCTACAACATGGCGATCGGCGGCTTCAACCTGACCTCGTTCCTCGACGCCCTCTCGCAGGAACAGCTGTCGGACATCCAGGCCGAACCGAGCATCACCACGCTCGACAACACCGAGGCAACGCTCTTCTCGGGCTCGACGCTGTCGTACCTGCTGACGCCGCCGGTGCCGGCGGGCCAGCTCGCCTCCGTTGCGCCGCAGATCCAGACCAAAGAAATCGGCATCACGCTCACGGTCACCCCGCGCGTGACAGCCAATCGCATGCTCAACCTGATGGTGACGGCGTCGCAGGAGCAGCTTGTCGATATCACCGCGGCGGGCCCCAACACCAACAAGCGCAACTCGAGGAACGAGGTGCTGATCGCCGACGGCGAAACCGCGGTGATCGGCGGCCTCACCCAGACGCAGGTGTCGAAGAACCGCACGGGCATTCCGATCCTGAGCTCCCTGCCGCTCATCGGCCGGCTGTTCAGCCAGATCGACACCGTTGAACGCAAGCAGGACCTCATCATCATCATCACGCCGCACATCCTCGATGACGGCGAGGCCATCAAGGGCCGGCCCGTCGAAAAGAAGCCGTAACGGCGCCATGCCCGAGTGATTAAGTTGAGCGGGGGCGGCCACCGGCCGCCCCCGCTCTACCGTCTACCGTCCACCGTCCACCATCCCTCTCGTGCCGCTCCGATTCGTCACCGCGGGAGAATCCCACGGCCCCGCCCTCGTCTCGATCGTCGAGGGGGTGCCGGCCGGGCTGTCCCTGCTCGCCGAACACGTCAACACCGACCTGGCGCGCCGCCAGCAGGGCTACGGCCGCGGCCGGCGCATGCAGATCGAACGCGACGAGGTGGAGTTCCTGTCGGGGGTCCGGGCCGGCGAGACGCTCGGATCGCCGATCGCGATGCTCATTCGCAATCGCGACTGGAAGAATTGGAAGGAGATCATGGACCCCGCGCCGCGCGAGGGCGACGCCGACGGCGCGCGCCAGCGGGCCGTGCATCGGCCGCGTCCCGGACATGCCGACCTGTCGGGCCTCCTGAAATACGATCGCGACGACGCGCGTGACATCCTCGAACGCGCCTCCGCCCGCGAGACGACGGCCCGCGTCGCCGCGGGCGCCATCGCCCGTCGCCTGCTCTCCGAGTGCGGCGTCACCGTGGCGTCGCACCTCGTGCATCTCGGCGGCATCGATGCGCAGCGGCCCGCCCTGATGCCGGCCGACCTCAACGCCGCCGCCGACGCGTCGCCGTTGCGCACTCTCGATCCCGTCTCCGAGCAGCTCATGATCGCGCGCATCGACGGAGCCAAGCGCGACGGCGACACCTTGGGCGGCATCTGCGAGGTGGTAGTCGATGGCCTTCCCGTGGGGCTGGGATCGCACGTGAGCTGGGATCGTCGCCTCGATGGGCGCCTGGGGCAGGCCATGCTCTCCATCCCCGCTGTAAAGGGAGCAGAAGTCGGCATGGGCTTCGAGACGGCGCGCCGCATGGGCTCCGACGTGCACGACGAAATCGAGATGGCGCCGGGGCGCACGCGCAGCGGCAACGTGCGGCGCGCGACCAATCGCGCCGGTGGGCTCGAGGGGGGCATGACCACCGGCGAGCCGCTCGTGCTGCGCGTGGCCATGAAGCCCATCAGCACGCTGATGCGACCGCTCGCGACCATCGACACGAAGACCGGAGAGCGGGCCGAGGCGGTGGCCGAGCGGAGCGACGTCACGGCGGTGCCCGCGATGGGTGTGATCGCCGAGGCGATGGCCGCGCTGGTGCTCGCCGACGCGATGGTCGAAAAGTTCGGCGGCGACTCGATGACGGAACTGCGCCGCAACCTCGACGCCTATCTCGCGCACGTCGCCGGTCGGCTGGGCTGACATGGGACAGGCGGCGCACCTCGTCCTGGTCGGCATCCCGGGCGCGGGGAAGTCCAGCGTGGGCCGCGCGCTCGCGCGGCGACTGCGGTGGCCGTTCGTCGATCTCGACAAGCGGATTGCGCAACAGGCCGGGATGAGCGTCAGCGCGATCTTCGCGACGCACGGCGAGCCCCATTTTCGCGCCCTCGAGCGCGCGGCCACCGAGCAGTTGGCGCTCGAGTCGACGCCCAACGTGGTCGCGCCAGGAGGGGGCTGGATCACCGTCCCGGGCCTCGTGGAGCTCTTGCGGCCGCCGTCCTCGCTGGTCTGGCTCAGGCTCACGCCCGAGCGCGCGCTGCAACATCTTGGCGCGAGCGTATCCTCCCGCCCCCTGCTTGCCGGTCCCGATCCGTTACTGGCGTTGCGGCAGATTCTGGCTGCCCGTGAGGCATTCTATCTGCAATCAGATCATGTTGTTAGCGTTGAATTGATGACGCCGATCAACACCGCCGCGGCTATACTGGCGCTTGCCCGACCGTGTCGAGGGGACTAGGATAGAGGCCCGACACCCCGTTGTCGCATCCGTTCGACCTCTATAGTTGTTCACAACCATAAACGATGACTTTTCGCGTCCTTGGCCCGCACGAACGGGGCCGCTTTGCGCCCGAAGCCTGGGGACATCTCCTCGCCCTCAATGGCGCAGGCGTCCTGAATGAGGCGGAACTCGAGCAGGTGATCGAGAGGGCCATGTCGCAAGTGGAAGGACGCATCGCACTGGACGACCTGCGCGCCCTCATGGAAAGCGTCGGGTTCGGTGACGCTGGAACACTCCCGGAACCAGGGACTCTGCACTAGGACGATGGCAGCCAAGAAGAAGACCACCACGCGCAAGAAGACGGCGACCCGCAGTGCGACGGCGGCCAAGCTGGCCTCCCGCAAGCCGGCGGCCCGCAAGCCGGCGGTGCGCAAGAGCGCCGCGGTCGACGTCATTGACGCGGAAGCCGAGGCGCATGCCGCGGGCAAGGCGCTCGTGATCGTCGAGTCGCCGGCCAAGGCAAAGACCATCGGCCGGTACCTGGGCAGCGGCTACGCGGTGAAGGCGACAGTCGGCCATGTGCGCGACCTCCCCGAGCGCACGCTCGGCATCGACGTCGAACACGGGTTCGAGCCCGAGTACGTCACGATTCCCGGCAAGGAGAAGACCCTCGCCGAGTTGAAGAGCGCGGCGCGGAACGCCCGCTCCGTCTTCATCGCGACCGACCCTGACCGCGAGGGCGAGGCGATTGCGTGGCATGTGAAGGGGCAAGTGGCGCGCAAGAACGGCCCGCCCATCCGGCGCGTCCTGTTCCACGAGATCACGAAGGAAGCGGTGATCAGGGCGATCGACGCGGCGGGCGACATCGACCAGAAGAAGGTGGATGCGCAGCAGGCGCGGCGCGTGCTCGACCGCCTGGTGGGCTACAAGGCCAGCCCGCTGCTCTGGAAGACGGTCAAGAAGGGGCTGTCGGCCGGGCGCGTGCAGACGGTGGCGTTGCGCATGCTGGTGGAACGCGAGCGGGAGATCCGCGCGTTCCTCCCCATGGAGTACTGGACGATCGCGGCGACGCTCGTGCACGACGGGCAGGCGTTCACCGCCAAACTGCACCACGTCGACGGCAAGAAACCCGAGATCCACGACGAGGCGGCGGCGCAGGCCATCGTGCGCGATCTGGCGGGGCGCGCGTCGTTCGACGTCACCGACATCAAGCGCCGCGAGCGGCGCAAGAATCCGGCGGCGCCGTTCACCACCTCGACGCTGCAGCAGGAGGCGGCCAAGAAGCTGGGCTTCGGCTCCAAGCGCACGATGCGCCTGGCGCAGAACCTCTACGAGGGCATCGAGCTCGGGAAGGCCGAGGGCGCGGTGGGCATGATCACGTACATGCGCACCGATTCGAGCCGCGTGGCGGAAAGCGCCGCGCTGGCCGCGCGCGAGTTCCTGCGGGAGCACTACAGCGACGCATTCCTCGCCGCCACGCCGCAGGTGTACGGGGCGGCGGAGAATGCGCAGGACGCGCACGAGGGCATTCGTCCCACCGATCCCTCCCGCACGCCCGAGACGGTCGCCAAGCACGTCACCCCCGACCAGCTCAAGCTCTACACGCTCATCTGGCAGCGCTTCATGGCGTCGCAGATGGCGCCGGCGGTCTTCGATACCACCACGGTGGACTTCGACCTCGGCCGCTACCTGTTCCGCGCCACGGGGTCGGTGATCAAGTTCAAGGGCTTCCTGTCGCTCTACAAGGAGTCGCGCGAGGCGGGCGAGGGCAAGGCGCTCGAAGACGAGCAGGCGCTTCCCGCCATCGAACCGGGCGAGCACGCCCCCGTGCGCGAGATCACGCCCAGCCAGCACTTCACCGAGCCGCCACCGCGCTACTCCGAGGCGTCGCTCGTCAAGGAACTCGAGCGACTGGGGATCGGCCGTCCGTCGACCTACGCGAGCATCATCTCGACGCTCACCGATCGCCATTACGCCGAGCTCGAGCAGCGCCGTTTCTTCCCCACCTCGCTCGGCGAGAGCGTGGAGAAGGTGATGGTGCGCCAGTTCCCGGCCGTCTTCAACGTGGGCTTCACGTCGGAGATGGAGAACGAGCTGGACAAGGTCGAGGAAGGGAACCTCGAGTGGCATCGGGTGCTGGCCGAGTTCTACGGGCCGTTCGAACGCGCGCTCAACGACGTGAACGTCGAGGCGCTGATCCGCGAGGCGCACGACCTTGGCGCGCTCGACCAGGAGCGGTGCCCGCAGTGCGGCGGCAAGCTGCTTCCCAAGGGCGGGTTCTTCGGGCCGTTCGTCGCCTGCGAGCACCATCCCAAGACGTGCAAGTACACGCGCCCGCTCAAGGGCGAACGCGTGCCGCCGGTGATGACGGAGTATCCGTGCCCGCTGTGCACCAAGCCGATGGTGATTCGCCGCGGCCGGTCGGGCGAGTTCCTCGGCTGCTCCACCTTCCCCAAGTGTCGCGGCACGCGCTCCATGCCGACCGGGGTGAAGTGCCCCAAGGACGGCGGCGACATCGCGGCGCGGCGCAGCAAGAAGCGCGGCAAGGCGTTCTACGGGTGCGAGAATTACCCGTCGTGCGACTTCGTCTGCTGGGACAAGCCGGTGCTCGAGAAGTGCCCCGAGTGCGGCTTCGAGGGGGCGGAAGCCAAGAGCAACAAGACGCGCGGCCACTACCGGAAGTGCCTCAAGTGCACCAACGAGTGGGGGGTCGAGGTTCCGGCGGACGCCGAAGGCGAGACGGCCGTTGGCTAGCCTTGCGTCCTCCTCTGGCGTCGCCTCACTGGCACCAGTGAATCGAGTATATTAACATATATGTTAATGTTAATCAGGCGTATACAAAAACGATTCGACTGGACAGGTGTATGGTTAGGTATAAGTTAAGTGTCCGACGATTGGACCGATAATCTGTTCAAGCGGGGGAGCCATTTTCTCGTCGAGTTTGCGCTCGAATCGAGTGGTGCGATGCCCGCGAGAGAATTCCTAGAGCAGCATGAGGGCGGGCGGCATCGAAGGTCACGCACGAAGATCGTGGCTTGCGTGGCACGGCTTGCCGATACGCGACCTGGGGAGTTTCGCGATGCGGCGCGGTTCAAACCTGTAGACGGTGAAATCTACGAATTTCGAGCTGATCAACTGCGGTTGCTTTGCGCGTACAATGGCAAAGGTCGATTGCTGCTCATCAGCGGAGTGGTCAAGAAGCAGAACGAGCTTCGCCCTGAAGACATCAAGCGAGCGAGGCGAATCCTGCAAGAGCATCGGCAATGGGATGCTACTAACTAACCCGAAGTTCTTTCGTTGCCCGGGATGGCTTGTCGAATAGAGACTTCTGTGGAGGAAGTATGAAGGATCGTACCGCTTGGATTGATCGAGCGTATGGCACGGATGGTGCGCGACGCGAGCTGGAGCAGGAGCGGTTCGTTCAGGAGGTCACGGCGGCACTTTTTTCCTCGATGTTGGATGCGGGACTTTCGCAGGTCGACGTGGCGAGTAAGCTTGGTAAGACTCCTGCTTTTGTCAGTCAGGTTCTCAGCGGAAAGCGAAATTGTACCCTCCATACCGTGGCTGAAGTTGCGTGGGCCGTAGGTGTGCGATTGGGAGTTGAAAGTGCCTACTTGCAACCGCTCTCGCATCCCGCGTTTCTCTCGTCGTCGAACGTGATTTCGATTCGTCGAATCGCGATCAAACAGGGCGCCCGCAGCGATGAAGCGCCGACTATTCGAGCGAAGGAGAATTCGACGGATGAGTGCGTTCAACCGCTGGAGATCTTTGCTTGACTGAGGTAACTGCGAAGAAAACGCGTCCTCTCACCAACCTCGCCTTGGCGGGTCGTGTGGCCGCGCAGGTAGAGCTTGAATGGATTCGACTTCGTCGTGCGCGAATGGAGGTCTTCTCCGCGGACGTTGACCAGTTGCCTGGCGAGCTCCGCTTTGAGACGAATCAACGCCATCAGCACCGAGTCTCAGAATCGGGGATTGACGTGGTCGCCGAATATCGACTCGACGTCATCAACGATGCTCGCGGTAGTGAGCGTGAGGTACTTGTCGAGGCAGAGTTCCAACTTCGCTATGTGGCTCGTGAGAGGTTGTTGGCGACGGAAGCAGAGTGTCGGTGGTTCGCTGAGCTGAATAGCACACTCAATGCGTGGCCGTACTGGCGCGAGCTAGTGCAGACGGTACTAGGCCGCGCCGGCGTGGGGAGTCTCACTCTGCCCCTCTGGCGTGCGTCATCGATGTTGGTAGATGACGACGGCGAGCCAATTTTTAGGTCGCGCGTGTTATTGAACGACCAGCCAATTCAGAGTAAGCAAGCTTGACCTTGCGAGAGGATGTCCATGTGGTTGGAGGCGGTCTCGCCGGAAGCGAGGCCGCCTTTCAGTTGGCCGAGCGCGGCCACCAGGTGGTGCTGCACGAGATGCGCGGCGTGCGCGGCACGCCCGCGCACCAGACCGACCGCCTCGCCGAACTGGTGTGCAGCAACACGTTCAAGAGCACCGAAGTGACCAACGCGCACGGCCTGCTCAAGGCCGAGATGCGGCTGTTGGGATCGCTCGTGCTCGAGGCGGCCGACGCGGCGCGCGTGGCGGCGGGAAGCGCGCTGGCCGTCGACCGTGAGGTCTTTTCGGCGTACGTGCACGGACGCGTCACGGAGCATCCGCGCATCACGTTGACGCGCGAGGAGGTCACGGGATTTCCCCCCGCACCCTGCCTCATTTCCACCGGCCCGCTGACCAGCGACGCGCTCGCGGAGAGCGTGCGGTCGCGGCTCGGCGTGCAGTCGCTTTCGTTCTACGATGCCATTGCGCCGATCGTCTCCAGCGAATCCATCGACCAGTCGGTGGCGTTTCGCGCGGCGCGCTGGAACAAGGAGACCATGCCGTCCGCGGCACAGGAACAGGCACAGGAACAGGAACAGCCACAACCACCGGCACAGACACCGGCACGGAACGACACGGCGGATCAGGCGTCGGAGGGCGAAGGCGCGTACCTCAACTGCCCGATGGACAAGGCACAGTACGAGGCGTTCCTCGATGCGCTCGCGCTGGGCGACCAGTCCACCGCGCACGAGTTCGACGCCGCACGGTACTTCGAGGGGTGCATGCCGGTGGAGGAGATGGCGCGGCGCGGACGCGAGTCGCTGCGCTTTGGTCCCATGAAGCCCGTGGGACTGCGCGACCCGCGCACCGGCCGTCGCCCGTGGGCGGTGGTGCAGCTGCGGCGCGAGGACCGGGCGGGGCGCATATGGAACCTCGTCGGCTGCCAGACGCGGCTGCGCATCGCCGAACAGCAGCGCGTCTTCCGAATGATTCCGGGGCTGGAGGGGGCCGAGTTCCTGCGGTTCGGGTCGATCCACCGCAACACGTATCTCAACGCGCCGGCGGCGCTCACGCCGCACTTGTCGCTGCGCGACGATCCGCAGGTGCTCTTTGCCGGGCAGCTCGCGGGGGTGGAGGGATACACCGAGAGCACGGCCACCGGCCTGCTGGCGGCGATCAACCTCACGCGCCTGCTGGCGGGGCGGGAGCCGGTGCTGCCGCCGCCGGTGACGATGCTCGGCGCGCTATACCGCCACCTGCGCGAGGCCGACCCGGCCCACTTCCAGCCGATGAACGCGAACTTCGGCCTGCTCGACGAGCTGCCCGAGGTGCCGCGCGACAAGATGCGGAAACGGGAACTGTATGCGGAGCGCTCACTGGCGGCGATGCGGGCGTGGATCGTGGAGCACGGGCTGGCCTGAAAGATCTGGTGCAATCCCGAGGCGCGGACGAAAGGCTGTGAGCCACCACGGCTTGCACCACCCGCTGAGCCCCGCGCCGCCGATCCGCTACACGTCGCCGCGTTCGACGCGAAGGGCGAGCCGTCCGAGCGCGAAGAGATTGCCGATCCAGCTCACGAGGCCGCCCGATAGCAGCAGGATTTCGCCGAGTTCGGGATCAGTGACGTGGAAGCCGTAGCCGGCAATGACGCAGCCCGCGGACGTGGCGAGGAAGCACTGCAGAATGGCATACCCGTAGAGCTTCCACTCGCCGAGGCGCGCCTCGCGCTCCAGTCGACGCAGTTCGGCGGCCCGCGCCTCGGGCGAGGGGGGCGTCCACTTGTAGAGGGGCGGCGGCTCGAACGCTCGCATGGCAGGGCATGCTACCCCGCCGGTCTGCCGCGGTTCACGCCTGCGCGAACGGCTCCTTGCGGCGCCGCTGGGCGGGCCAGAGTTCGGTCTGCGGGAGTTCCTTCTCGAGTTCCAGCCGCACACGGGTTGCGATGTCGTCCACCGCGCTGGGATCGGCGAACAGGTCGTACTCGCGCACGTCGAGCCGCAGCACCGGGCATCGCCGGAAGCCGTCGATCCAGCGTGCGTAGCGGGCATGGAGCGAGGCGAAGTACTCGGGATCGGTGTCCTTTTCCTTGGGTCGGCCGCGCGTGATGATGCGGTCGAGGATCGTCTCGAACGGGCCGTGCAGGTAGATCATCAGTCGCGGCGGGCGCGCCGCGGGCGCATGCAGCAGCTCGGCGTAGAGGCGCTGGTACAGCGCCCAGTCGTTCGAATGCATGTACCCCGACTCGTACAGGCCGCGCGCGAAGATTTCGGCGTCCTCGTACCAGGTGCGGTCGAGAATCCAGCTGCCGCCCATCGCGCGCATCTTGCGCATGCTCTCGAAGCGTGTCGCGAGGAAATGGAGCTGCAGGTGCAGTCCGTAGCTGCGCATGCCCGACTCGCCGTCGTAGAACAGTTCGAGCCACGGGTTGTCCGTGTCGACGCTCTCCAGCGCGAGCTGGAGGCCGAACCGTCTAGAAAGGGCGGACGCGAGGGTGGACTTCCCGCAGCCGATCATGCCAGCGACGCCTAGAAGCATACGGCGAATTGTAGCGCGTCTTGGCGCCGTCGACAGCGTGGGGGCAAGCAAGATCGGCCGGCGGCCCCTCTGGACAGCGTGGCGCGCCGATGCTATGCGGCGAGGGGCGCCAGGGCGCGGCAAAGCGCGCTTCGGCGGCGGCGCGCGCGAGGGCGATGGCCCACTCGGCGTCGGTCACGACTCGCGTTCGCCGCGAACGCTGGTGCGCGTTGCCACCCAGTCGAGCAGCAGCAGGGTGGAGATGATGAACGGGTAGACGCCGTAGAGCGTGTCGCTCACCGAGTGCGAATGCCGGTCCACGGCGAGGAAGACCTGCACGCAGAAGGCGAGCGCGCCGGTGGTGACGATGGCGCCGGCGGGCGAGACGGGGAGGTAGAACCAGCCGTAGCGGCGGAACCAGGGCATGGGGGGAGGGCAGAGGGTGGACGGTGGACGGCGAGAGTGTTCGCTACGGCGGCAGTATCTCGTCGAGGAACCAGTAGGTTTCGAGGAAGATCGCGAAGAGGGTGCCGGCCAACCACAGGGTCCAGCGCCAGCGGTCGCGCACGTGCGGTTGCATCGACGCGCGGGGAAGGGGTTCGAGGAGGTAGGCTGCGCTGTAGCACAGGTTGGCGAGCAGCGCGAGGACGCTGAGGGGCGGGATCGCGTGGCGGTTGAGCTCCGGCTGCAGTCGCGGCCAGGTGCGGACGGTGAGGGCGACGAACGTGGCGGCAAGGGCGGCGTTGTAGGCCAGGCGCCGCCATTCCCACCAGCGAATGGTCGCGCGCCAGTCGGTGCGGGCATCGGCCGGGAGGCTGGGAGGAGGCGAGGGAGTCAAGACGGTTGCTCGTGTAGGAAGGGCACGGGGCACGGGCACAGTGGAGGCACGGGGCACAGGCACGGTAGAGGCACGGGGCAGAGGCACAGTAGAGGCACGGGGTACGGCAGAGGCGGGGTGCGGGTACGGTCGTCATTGATAGCTTGTGCTTTACAATACAAAGTACTTGGTATCCATGCAAGCCCCTCGGCGAGCGCCATTGCGGTCGCTGGGGCAGGTACTCACCGTCCACCGTCCGCCTTCCGCCTGAGTAGCTCCAGCCCTCGCTCACTCGTCCTCTGTTTGCCATGCCCAACCTGCTCGCCGACTTCCTCACCCACCTCGCCAAAGAGCGCGATCTCTCGCCCCACACCGTCGCCGCGTACGCGCGCGACCTGGGGGATCTGCAGGCGTTCCTCGCGCGCCACTACGACGACCCCGACTGGCAATGGGCGCAGGTCGACCGGCTGGCCCTGCGCGCCTGGATGGCGCACCTCGCACGCCGCGGACTCGCCAAGCGCTCCATCGCCCGCGCTCTGAGCGCGGCCCGCACGTTCTACCGCTTCCTGCACGCCAATGACCTCGTCGCCGCCAATCCGGCGCGCGCGGTAGGATCGCCCAAGATCGAGAAGTACCTTCCCGGCCACCTCGATCGCCGCCAGGTCGATACGCTGCTCGAGGCGCTGCAGACGCGCGCCCAGGAAGGGCGGCACCGCGACGTCATGGCGCTCGCCATGATCGAACTCCTCTACTCGTGCGGCCTTCGCCTCGCCGAACTGCGCGGCATCAACCGCACCGATCTCGACTTGCTTGCCGGCCAGGTGAAGGTGCGCGGCAAGGGACGCAAGGAACGCATTCTGCCGGTTGGCTCGCACGCCCAGCGCGCACTGCGCGCGTTCGAACGCAAGCGCGACGAGGTGATTGCCAAGGTCGGCCCGGCCGCCGACCGGCAGGCTTTCTTCCTGTCGAACCGCGGCACGCGGGCAAGCCGGTCGACGATCCAGAAGGCGATCACGGGCTGGCTGTCAGAGGTGGACGAGGGGGCGGGGCTCAGCACGCACTCCCTGCGGCACACCTTCGCCACCCACCTGCTCGATGCCGGCGCCGACCTGCGCGCCGTGCAGGAACTGCTCGGCCACGCCTCGGTGAGCACCACGCAGATCTACACGCACACGAGCGTCGAGCGGCTCAAGCAGGTCTACCGGCAGGCGCACCCGCGGGCGTAGTCCGGTCAATCGCGCGCAGCGAGAGCCCGCTCGAACGCGGTCAGTTCCTCAACCGAAATCGGGTACCCTTCGTGCTCCGCCGGGAATCGGCGTTCGCGCACATCCGCCGCGAAGCGTGCCAGCGCGTCGCGCGAGGCGTCGCCGAGCGCGGCGTACTGACGCACGAACGACGGCGGCGTGCCGGTACCGAGCCCGAGCAGGTCGTGATACACCAGCACCTGACCGTCGCAACCCGCGCCGGCGCCAATCCCGATGGTCGGCACGCGCAGGCGTTTCGTGACGGCCGCGGCGACCTCGAACGGGATCGCCTCGAGCACGATGGCCACCACCCCGGCGTCCTCGAGCGCGTGCGCATCATCGAGTAGCGCGCATGCCTGGGCGTGGGTCCGCGCCTGCACCTTCATGCCGCCAAATCGCGCCGCGCTCTGCGGCGTGAGTCCCACATGGCCGATCACCGCAATGCCGGCGTCGCCGATGGCCTTCACCCGCGACACCATGGCGCCGCCCCCCTCGACCTTCACGGCATCGCATCCCGACTCGGCCACGAACCGACCCGCGTTGCGCACGGCGTCGGCATCGCTCGGCTGATACGTCATGAACGGGAGATCGCCCACCAGGAGCGTACTCGGCGCACCGCGACGCGCCGCGGCGGCGAACTCCACCATGGTGTCCATCGAGATCGCCGTGGTCCGTGCGAGCCCGAGCACCACGTTGGCCGCGGAATCGCCGACGAGGATCACGTCCACGCCAGCCTGCTCGGCAAAGCGCGCGGAGGGGTAATCGTACGCCGTCACCATCACGATCGGCTGGTGGTGCAGCTTGCGGGCGGCGAAATCGGGTACGGAGAAAGTCATGGCGAACTTGGGAGAAGAAGCACGTTGTCGATGAGGCGGGTGGTGCCGACGAGGGCAGCCACGATGGCCCGTGCCGGCGTGTCGAGTCGATGCACCGGCTCCAGCGTGACCGGGTCGACCAGTTCCGCGTACTGAAGGTGCACTCGCGGTTCGGCGCCGATTGCGTCGTGCAGGGCACGGCGCACGAGCGCGGCGTCGCGTTCGCCCTGTTCGGCCAGCCCCGCCGCGGCGCGCAGTCCTCGCCATATCGCCACCGCGGCAGCGCGATCATCGATGGACAGGTACCGATTCCGGCTGCTCAGCGCCAGTCCGTCGGCCTCGCGCACCGTGGGCGCCATGACGACCTCGGTGGTGAACAGCAGGTCGCGCACCAGCTGCCGCACGATGACGGTCTGCTGGAAATCCTTCTCGCCGAGGTAGATCACGCCGGCCTGGGTGGCAGCGAGCAGCTTGGCGACGACCGTCGCGACGCCGTCGAAATGTCCCGGCCGATGCGCCCCTTCCCACACGCTGCCCATCGCGCCAACCGCCACGCGCGTGCCATCACCCGGAGGGTAGATGTCGTCCACGCGTGGAAACCAGATTGCGTCGGCGCCGGCCGCGGCGGCGCACACGACGTCGTCATCGGGCGTGCGCGGGTAGCGGGCAAAGTCCTCGGCGGGGCCGAACTGCGTCGGGTTCACGAAGTCGCTGACGAGCACGAAGCCGCCGTCGGCACGGGCGGTGCGGATGAGCGACGCATGTCCGTCGTGCAGGGCGCCCATGGTCGGCACGAATCGCACGCGGTGTCCGGCGGCGACCGCCGTGCGCAGGGTGTCGCGCAGCGCGTGCATGGTCTCGATGCGGATCACGCGTCCCCCGGATGGTCGAGCACGGCGTTGATGTCGCGCATGGCATCGCCACCCAGCCCCGCCCGAGCGGCGAGCTGCAGCGTGCAGCGCGCCGCCTCCACGTACAGCGGGACGATGTGGGGCGCCGACCGGCGCAGCGCCGCGAGGTGCAGGCGCACCGTGCCCACGTCGCCGCGCGCAATGGGACCGGTCAGCGCCGTCGTCGTCTCGACCTCGGCTACGCGGGCCGTCGCGAGAGACGCCAGTCGGGCCAGCGCGATGCGAGCGTGCTCGGGCGGCATGCCGGCCGCACGAGCCAGTTCGATGGCGACATCGAGCAGCGCGACGGTAAAGTTCGCCGCCATGGCGCTGGCGGCGTGATACAGCGGTTTGGCCTCGTCGGCGAGCCGAAACGGATTCATGCCCAGCGCGTGCGCCACCCGCTCCGCCATTGCGAGGGCGCCCGGTTCACCCGAGACAGCCGCCGGCGCACCGCCGAGGACCGCGGCACCCGACTGCGCCGTGACCGACTGCAACGGGTGCAGGCTGCCGATCGGCACGCCGCGCGGGGCGGCGTCACGCAGCGCCGAGACGGGGACGGCGCCGCTCGTGTGCAGGACCACGCATTCCGGGCGCAGCACCCGGAGCACGGTGCCAAGCTCCCGGAGCACCGGTATCAACGCGTCGTCCGGCACGCAGAGGAGCACGAGGTCGGCAGGGGCGGCATCGGCGAGCGAGCGGATGACGCTGAAGCCGCGTGCCGAGGCCATCGCCGCGCTCGCGTCGCGTCGTGCCACCAGAACCACCGGCCATCCCGCGTCCTGCAATCCTTCGCCGATGGACGCGCCCAAGCGTCCCACACCGACGATTATCGTGGCCGGAAAGACACTCGCAATTGCCGTGGCATTCATTGATGGAAATCTAACGTGACTTGCACGGCCCTCCGCGAGTCTGTGGGTCGAGTGCCGGCGCCGCGTTGGCGGCCGACTCCCGCACCCTTCCACTCGCTCTGGCCGGATGATCAAGTACCTCGGTTCCAAGCGCACGCTGCTGCCGCTCATCGTCGACGCCGTGCGCGCCGATGTGCGCGCGCGGTCGGTGCTCGACCTCTTCAGCGGCACCTCGCGCGTGGGCCATGCCCTCAAGCTGGCGGGCTATCGCGTGGTCGCCAACGACCACAACGCGTATGCGCACGTCCTGTCCCGCTGTTATGTCGAGGCCGACTACGACGACGTGGCGCGTGACGCCGAAGTGCTGATCGGCGAGTGCAATGCGCTACCGGGGCGCCCGGGCTACTTCACGCAGACGTTCTGCGAGCAATCGCGATTCTTTCACCCGAGAAACGGCGAGCGCGTGGATGCCATCCGCGAGCACCTCGCGGCGCGGGCACTGCCACCGGAGCTCGAAGCGGTGATGCTGGTGTCATTGATGGAAGCGGCCGACCGCGTCGACAGCACGACCGGTGTGCAGATGGCGTACCTCAAGCAATGGGCGCCGCGCGCGCACAACGACCTCGAGCTGCGCCTGCCGGCGGTGCTGCCGCGCGCGCGCGCCGGCAAGGGAAGAGCCCTGGCGCTCGACGCGCTTGACGCCGCACGTGGCGTCGAGACCGACGTCGCCTATCTCGACCCGCCGTACAACCAGCACTCGTACCTGGGCAACTATCACATCTGGGAGTCGCTGGTGCGCTGGGACAAGCCCGCCTGCTACGGCGTGGCGTGCAAGCGCGAGGACGTGCGCGAACGCACGAGCCGCTTCAACAGCAAGCGCCAGTTCGAGGACTCGTTGGCCGAGGTGCTGCGCGCGGTGCGGGCGCGCACGCTCGTGGTTTCGTTCAGCGACGAAGGCTTCGTGACACGCGAGTGGCTCGAGGCGCGCCTCGCCGAGCGCGGTGCGGTGGCAACCATCGAGCGGCCGTACAAGCGCTACGTGGGGGCGCAGATCGGCATCTACAGCCCGCGCGGCGAGCGCGTGGGCGAAGTGAGCCACGTGCGCAATTGCGAGTACATCTTCGTCTGCGGATCGGAAGCGACGGTAGCGCGGGTGATGAAGCGGACGAAAAAGGCGAGCTGATTCAGGCGAGCACTTTCGCCAGCGCCTCCACCCCGATGTTCCCCCCGCACATCACGATCCCCACCTTCTGCCCCGCCAGCCCGGGCGCGAGCTTGCGCAGCCCGGCGAGCCCGCCGGCCGCGGCCCCTTCGGGGAGATTGTGCGTCGTGCGGATCAGTTCGCGCAGCGAGTCGGCGAGTGCCGCTTCGCTGACCGTCACGAAGTCGGCGAGCCCGGCCTTGAGCGCGGGGAACGTCATCTCGTAGGCCTGCCCGGTGGCGATCCCCTCGGCGAACGTGTGGACCGGACGGTCGCGGACGATCTCGCCGCGTGTCCAGCTCTCGTACTGCGCCTGCGCGCCCTCGCTCTGCACGGCGATGACGCGCAGCGCCGGCTTGAGGGCCCGCGCGACCGTCAGCGCCCCCACCGCCTGCGACCCGCCGCCGAGCGCGATGAAGACGACGTCGAGCCCCGGTTCCTGCTCGAGCATCTCGAGCGACATCGTGGCGGCGCCGGCGATCACGTTGCGATCGTTGATGCCATGCACCAGGGTCAGTCCGCGCGATGCAGCCAGTTCGGCGCAACGGCGGGCCGACGCGTCGTACGTCGCGCCGAACTCCACCAACTCGGCTCCCAGGGCGCGGATGGCCGCGTTCTTGTCGGGATTGTTTCCCTCGGGCACCACGATGGTGCAGGGTATGCCGAGCAATTGCGCGGCATACGCCATCCCCTGCCCGTGGTTGCCCGTGCTGGCGCCAATCACGCCGCGTGCGCGCTCGGCCTGACCGAGCGCGGTGATGGCCGAGAGGCCGTTGCGCACCTTGAAGGTCTGCACCGGCAGGTGATTCTCGTGCTTCACGAACACCTGGATACCGTGTCCGACCAGTGCGTCGAGCAGCGGATAGCGGCGGAGCGCGGACGGCGCGAGATACGGATGCAGGCGCTCGCGCGCGGCGAGCACGTCGTCGAAGGTGATGGGCCAGGGCGAAGTCATGCGCGGAATCTAGCCGACATTGGCAGGTGGTGGCTGGCGTTGCACATTAGGCCTGTCCCCCACGGCCACGGAGGCCCCCATGGCGTTGCTCAAGCGCGTCGTCATTGCAGTGCTCGTTCTCGTCGCCATCGTGTATGTCGTCGGCAGGCGCATGCCGCGAGAGCACACCGTCTCGAGCCGCATCCAGCTCACGGCACCACGCGATTCGGTGTGGACGGTGTTGCGCGCGTTCGGCGATTACCCCGCCTGGGACGCCGACTTCCGGTCGTCCGTGCGCGGCAACCCGCATCGCGGACACGAAGTGTGGGTGCAGAAGGTGGGTGGCATGACCATGCGCCTGTCGCTCAACGAAGTGAACGCGCCTTCGCGCCTGGTCACCGAGGTCGTCACCGACGAGCAGTCGCAGTGGGGCGGCGTCTGGACGTACGACGTGGCCGCCAACGGCGCGCTCACCGAGGTCACCATCACCGAGCAAGGGTGGATCAAGTCGCCGTTCTTCCGCGTGCTGATGAAGGTGATGGGACCGCACTCGACGATGGACGGCGTGCTGAAGCACCTCGGCGTGCGTTTTGGCGAGACGGTGACGCCGGAACATCTGACGATGGACGGTGGGCGGTAGACGGTAGACGGTGGACGGTAGATGGTTGGTCGGTGCGTGTCTGGAGGTTCCTGTCCGGCATCTGCCCTCTGCCATCTACCGTCTACCGTCCACCGTCCACCGTCCACCATCTACCTTCCCCGGTCTCCAGCGAGTATCTCTCACTCATGACCCTGCCAACAATCCACTCCACCACCATCCTCGCCGTTCGCCGCGACGGCAAGGTGGCCATCGGCGGCGACGGCCAGGTGTCGGTCGGCGAGACCGTCATGAAGTCGAAGGCCGTGAAGGTGCGCGCCCTGAAAGGCGGGCGCGTCCTTGCCGGCTTTGCCGGCGCCGCGGCCGACGCGTTCACGCTGTTCGAGAAGTTCGAGGAGAAGCTCGAACGGCACCCGGGCAATCTGCCGCGGGCGGCGGTGGAACTCGCCAAGGAGTGGCGCAGCGACCGCGTGCTGCGCCGGCTCGAGGCGCTGCTGGTGGTGTGCGATCGCGAGCACGGGTTCGTGATTTCGGGCAACGGCGAGCTGATCGAACCGGACGACGGCATTCTCGCCATCGGCTCGGGCGGGCCGTATGCCCTTGCCGCGGCGCGCGCGCTGCTGGCCGACACCGCGCTCCCGGCCACCGAAATCGTGCGCAAGGCGCTGATGATCGCCGGCGAGATCTGCATCTACACCAACCAGAACATCACGGTCATCGAACCGGAGTAGGCGTCTCGGGTCGACGGAGCTGGCCGTTCGCTGCGCCGATCGCCGTGGACGTGGGCCGAGACGCGGCCGGCGCGCTACATCTTGAACGTTCGTGTGTTCGTCTTGCGATAGCCCCTGGGGATATCCAGGGCGGTCCGGTCCACCGGACCGACGCGGATGGCCGTCACCTCGTAGCGCAGCCGGGTTTCGTCGTCGCCCTCGTCCATGCCGGCCGTGATCCGCACGTCGGCCTTGAGTGGCGAGCCGCGAAAGAGCCGGGCCCGCATATCATCGGCCCGCTGGACGAACGCCTCGTCCGACGCCGCGAGCGCCATGAGCGATGTCCCGACGATGTCGAGGAGCGGGTTGCGCATGAGCGGGAACGACGGGTCAGCCCAGTATTCGCCGACCGACGAACCCGTGACGCCGTCCTTCACGAACCCCATGACGCGAATGCTCGTGGTCCAGTGCTGGCGCAACTGCACCCGCTCCGTGCGGCGGCCCGCCACCGGGGTACCGGCGCCCAGCCGAGCCGAGTCGAGGCGCACGTCACTCACCGAGAACTTGACCACCGGGCCGACGGCGCGCATCGCAATGCCGACCACGCGCGCGAACTCGTCGGCGTCGTGCACCTCGTACTCCTGCTTGTCGGCGTGCACGACGTACACCGTGCGTCCGCCCTCGGCCAATAGAAAGTAGCTGCGGTCGCCGTCGCCCTTGCGATCGTCGGTGTCGATGCGGGCGCGCTCGCCGCTCACACGGACCGTGCCGTGAATGGTTTCTTCGCCCTTCTTGTTCCCCGGGTCGAGCCGGAATTCGTACGTGTATGCGCTGGGCGCCTGCGCGCCGGCGGCGCTGGCGAGAACGGCAAAGACGAGTGCAACGCGGGCAGGGCGCATGAGTCGGTCCGTGAGAGGCGACGGCTCCCCTACGCCGCGCGCCGGCGGCTGGTTTCGCCGCCACGTGCTAGAATTGACGGATGCCCGCCAACCGCACCGAACAGGTTCTCGCCCGTCTGGCCGACCTGACCCCGCGCAAGATCGTCGCCGAACTCGACCGCTACATCGTGGGGCAGGGCGACGCCAAGAAGGCCGTCGCCATCGCGCTCCGCAACCGCTGGCGCCGCCAGCGCACGCCCGAGGGGATTCGCGAAGAGATCGCGCCCAACAACATCATCCTCATCGGCCCCACCGGCGTGGGCAAGACGGAGATTGCCCGCCGGCTCGCCAAGCTCACCGGAGCGCCGTTCATCAAGGTAGAGGCGTCGAAGTTCACCGAGGTCGGCTACGTCGGGCGCGATGTCGAGGGGATGGTGCGCGACCTCGCCGAGAGCGCCATCGACATGGTGCGCCACGAGCGCGAGCACGACGTGGAGGACCTTGCCAACGACAAGGTGGACGAGCGCATTCTCGACCTGCTGCTCCCGGCGCCGGCCGAAGCGGCCTCGGCCACGACCGACGACGCCACAGCGCCGAGCGTCTTCGTCGTTTCGCCGTCGGGGGGCGTGACCCAGGAGCAGGACCAGGCGCGCGAGCGCCACAAGCGCACACGCGACAAGCTCAAGCAACTGCTGCTCGACGGGCAGCTCGAGCAACGCGAGATCGAAGTCGAGGTGTCGGCGTCGACCGCCGCCGGGTTCGACTTCGCCCAGCAGGGGGCGCCAGAGGGGATGGGAAATTTCGCCGAGATGCTCGAGCAGTTTCTCCCCAAACGCAAGAAGAAGCGCACGGTAACGGTGGCCGAGGCGCGGCGCATCCTGCTCGACGAGGAATTCGACAAGCTCATCAACCACGACGACGTCGTGGCCGACGCGCTCGACCGCGTGGAGAAGCTGGGGATCATCTTTCTCGACGAGATCGACAAGATCGCCGGCGGCAAGAGTGAAATGGGCGGCCCCGACGTCTCGCGCGAGGGGGTGCAACGCGACCTGCTCCCGATCGTCGAGGGGTCGAACGTGCAGACGAAGTACGGCATGGTGAAGACCGATCACGTGCTCTTTATCGCGGCCGGCGCGTTCCACGTGAGCAAGCCGAGCGACCTGATTCCCGAGCTGCAGGGACGCTTCCCGATTCGCGTCGAGCTCAAGCCGCTCACCGAGGCCGACTTCGTGCGCATCATGACCGAGCCGGAGAACGCGCTCACCAAGCAGTACGCGGCGCTCGTCGCCGCCGAGGGGACGGCGCTGACGTTCACCGACGACGGCATCGCCGAGATCGCGCGCACGGCCGCGCAGGTGAACACGCGCATGGAGAACATCGGCGCTCGGCGCCTGCACACGGTGATGACGACGCTGCTCGAGGACGTGCTCTACGACCTGCCGGAGCGCGGGACGGAGCCGGTGGCGGTAGACGCGAAGGTGGTGAGGGAGCGGCTGAAGGCGATTGCGGAGGATGAAGATTTGCGGAAGTACATTCTTTGACGTGACGGGGGAGGGGTTTGGTGAGGGGTGCGGGGTGCGGGGGTTTGGTGAGGGGTGCGGGGGTTTGGTGAGGGGTG